>Ga0326597_10008039_pt1 | contig 14278 bp, 10 predicted proteins | sample RVTome_12_FD_203789 | JGI IMG/M metagenome (GOLD analysis project Ga0326597, IMG submission 203789) | Soil microbial communities from uranium-contaminated site in the Upper Colorado River Basin, Wyoming, United States - RVT100D185 | ecosystem: Environmental > Terrestrial > Soil > Contaminated >... | reverse complement strand
GGCTGAGGTGTGCCGGTGGGCGTCGGCTCCGGCGTGTCCGTCGGCGTGGGCTCCGGCGTGCCCGTCGGCGTCGGCTCCGGCGTGTCCGTCGGTGTCGGCTCCGGCGTGTTAGTCGGCGTCGGCTCCGGCGTGTCGGTGGGCGTCGGCTGAGGTGTGTTAGTCGGTGTGGGCTCCGGCGTGTCCGTCGGCGTCGGCTCCGGCGTGTCCGTCGGTGTCGGCTCCGGCGTGTCCGTCGGCGTCGGCTGAGGTGTGTCCGTCGGCGTCGGCGTGTTCGTCGCGGTAGGCGTGCTCGTCGCCGTGGGCGTCGGCGTGTTCGTCGCAGTAGCAGTACTGGTCGGCGTCGGCGTCGGGCTGGAATCGAAGAGGACGCGCGCCGCGACCCAGTCGAGTCGGAAGCGCCGCGCCGTGTCGCTGGCCACGTCCGTGATGCGGACGCGGAAGTTCGCATTGCTGAGCTCGTCGGCGGTCCAGGTCCGGCCCCAGGTATCGGTCGGCGAGCCCAGGACGTAGCTCGTTCGAGAGGTTGTCAGCGTGGGCGTCGTCTTAGCGGCCGTCCAGCTGGCGCCGCCGTCCCAGGACAGCTCGACGCAAATGAAGGGAGCGCCGTCAGTCTGATCGACCCTGCTGATGAGCTGCACCTGGATGCCGTTGATCGTGGAGGGCGCCGGGATGGCGAACGAGTAGTTGTAGAAGCGGTGGCGGTCCTTGCCGGCGCCGCCGCACGACGTGGTCGTGTCGGTCCCGCTGTCGCGGTCGTCGGCTTCGCTGCCGTCATCGGCGAACGCGTTCGCGGGATCGCGCTCGTAGCCATCGCCGTCGCCACCGCTGTCGAACGCCTCCGCGCCGGGGTTCTGATATCCCGTGTCCGCGGCGCCGGCTGGCCGGCCGAGCGAGCCGCCGGCAAACGCGATCAGCGCTGCGAGCGCGATCGCGGCGACGAGAGCGGCGGGCACCCTGCCCCGTATCATCGAGCGTCTCCGAACGGCTTCATGCGCCGCGTCTCCACGGCAGCGGCCAGAGGTGTCGAGCGCGACGCTGCGTGTGCTGGCATTCCCACGCCTTTCCGTTCAGTTTCCCCAACAATACGAAGGCCCGCCGCCTTCAGGCCGAAGCGGCGGGCCGAAGGCTCCGAAAGAGGTCCGGCAGCCCGGCTGTCCGTCCCGCGGCGGGTGTGGACCCGTGGCTTTGCGTCCCCGGCTCTCGCCGGGTTTGCCTTTTTCGGAGTCTGTTATTCGGTTGTTAGGGCGGGCCCCTAGGGGCTCCAGCTTGAGTATCGACACCTTCGTCGAAAAGGTGTGGCCCAGTCGGTCCGCACCCTCGTTGGCAGGCTTGTGGCGAAGCGGGATAGCTTTGGAGCGAGTGCTGAAGCGGCCCGGCGCTTCAGAGCGCTGGCCCTACGCGATTGGGTATATTTCTTTTCACCTTACGGCTCCCAGGGAGCGCAGCGATAGGAGGTCACCATGGCCGCACAGGTGAAACTGCTGGTCGGCACGAAGAAGGGCGCGTTCATCTACAGCTCGGACGAGAAGCGCCAGCGCTGGGAAATCTCCGACCCGGTCCTGCCCGGCTGGTCGTTCTACAACATGGCCGCGGACCTGCGCAGCGATCCGCCGCGCTTCTACGCCGCCGCGAACCACTGGGCCTGGGGACGCTCCGTCGCCAAGAGCAAGGACCTGGGCAAGACGTGGGACTACCGCAGCGAGGGGCTCGCCTTCCCGCCCGACATGAAGGGCGCGCCGCCGCTCGCGCCCGGCGCGCCCGGCGAGTGGCAGAACACGCCGCCGGGCGTGATCGGCAACATCTGGAACGTCGCGCCGGGGCACGCGAGCGAACCCGGCGTCGTCTTCGCCGGGACGCAGCCGGCCGGCCTCTTCCGCAGCGAGGACTGGGGCAACTCCTGGCGGCCGGTCGAGGGCATCAACCGCCATCCCGACCGCAAGTACTGGACGGGCACCGGCGGCGGCGACTCGTGCATCCACTCGATCCACGTCGACCCCCGCGACGCGAAGCGCATCTACCTCTGCGTCGGCGCCGGCGGCTCGTACGAATCGAAGGACAACGGCGAGACGTGGCAGCTCTTCTCGCAGTCCGCCCGGGTGGGCAATCCCCAGGCGAAGAAGCTCATCGCCGAGATGGCCCAGCAGTTCCCCGATTTTGCCGCTTCGCTGCCCCCGGGCCGGGACCCGCACGGCCTCGATGAGCTGCACAAGCTGCGCCTCGACCCCAAGAACCCCGACCGCATGTGGGGGCAGGCGCACTGGGGCGTCTTCTGCTCCAACGACAGCGGCGCGAACTGGGCGGACGTCACGGAAGGACTCCCCTCCTTCCACGGCTTTCCGATCGCCGTCACGCAGCGCGAACCCGACGGCGTCTACGTCGTGCCGCTCGATTACGGACAGGACAACTTCCGCGTGTCCCTCAGTCAGTTCACCATCTACCGGACGCGGGACGCCGGCAAGACGTGGGAGCCGCTGACCAACGGCCTCCCCGGCCCGGACGACTACCAGAGCGTCTATCGAGAAGGCCTCGACACCGACGGCCTCGATCCCGAGGGCGTGTACGTCGGTACGAGCAACGGAGCAGTCTTCGCCAGCGCGGACGGCGGCGACCACTGGCAGCGTCTGCCGGGCACGCTGCCGCCCATCCTGTCGGTGAGCGCCGCGGCGTTCTGAGAGGCAGCAGCGGGAGGGAGCGCGCCATGGCGGCCCAAGTCAAGGTCCTCGTCGGCACGCGCAAGGGCGCGTTCGTCTACAGCTCGGACGAGCGGCGCCAGTCGTGGCAGCAGTCCGAGCCGATGCTCGAGGGCTGGCAGGTCTATCACATGACGGCCGACGTGCGCGGCAATCGGCCGCGCCTGTACGCCGCCGCGAACAACCCGTGGTGGGGACGCTCCATCGCGCGGAGCGAGGACTGGGGCAAGACGTGGGAGCAGCGCACGGAAGGTCTCGCCTTCCCCGCCGACATGGGCCTCAAGATCGAGACGGCGTGGCACGTCCGGCCCGGCCACGACCGCGAGCCGGGCGTCGTCTACGCGGGCACGGCGCCGGGAGGGCTCTTCCGCAGCGAGGACTGGGGCGCGACGTGGCGCCCGGTCGACGGGATCAACCGCCACCCGCTGCGGCCGTACTGGTCGTGGGTGCCGGACGGGCTGTCGCCGCTGCACTCGATCGAGCTCGACCCAAACGACCCGGCGCACATGTACGTCGCGATCAGCGGGGGCGGCTCGTACGAGACGCGTGATGCCGGCGCGAGCTGGCAGATGATCTCCTACCACGCTGCCAAGACCTCGCGAGCGACCTGGCAGCACCAGGAGCAACACCCAATGGTCGCATCGCCCGAGGCGAGGGCGTTCGTCTCGCAGCACGCGGCCAACGTCCCGCCCGACACCGACCCGGCGGCAGTGTTCGACATGCACCGCATGCGCCTCGACCAGAAGGACCCGCGACGGCTGTGGGCGCAGGCGCACACTGGCGTCTTCCATTCAGGCGACGGCGGCGCCACGTGGCGCGAGGTCACGCAGGACCTGCCATCGTTCCACGGCTTCCCAATCGCCGTCACGCGGCGCGCGCCCGACGCGGTCTTCGCCGTGCCGCTCCAGGCCGACGAGTTCCGCGTTTGCCACGGGCAGTTCACCGTGTACCGCACGCGCGACACCGGCGAGACGTGGGAATCGCTCACCGACGGACTGCCGGGCCCGGGCGACTACCAGAGCGTCTACCGCGAGGGCATGGACACCGACGGCCTCGACCCGGAGGGCGTGTACGTCGGGACGAGCAACGGCCAGGTCTTCGCCAGCGCCGACGGCGGCGACCACTGGCAGCGCCTGCCGGGCACGGTGCCGCCGGTGCTCTCGGTCACCTGCGCGGCGTTGTAGGAGAGCACGCCACCCTTCCGGCTTGCGGCGGCGACGCTATAATGGCGGAGCGCGTCTGCGCGAAAGGAGCCATGCAATGAAAGCCGCCGTCATGCACGAGGCGAAGAAACCGCTGGTGATCGAGGACGTGGAGATCGGCGAGCCGGGGCCCGGGACCGTGCTGGTGAAGACGGCTGCCACCGGCATCTGCCACAGCGACCTCCACTTCATCGACGGCCTCTGGCCGACACCGACGCCGGTGATCCTCGGCCATGAGGCTGCGGGCATCGTCGAGCGCGTCGGCGAGGGCGTCACCTACGTCCAGCCCGGCGACCATGTGATCATGCTCTTCACGCCCTTCTGCGGCTCCTGCCGCTTCTGCACCACGGGCCGGCCGAACCTCTGCGGCGAAGGCCGCTCGATGACGCCGACGATCAAGATCGGAGACCGCGTGGTGCCGCCGTTCCTCTCGATGTCGTCGTTCGCGGAGTACATGGTCGTCCCGCAGGGGGGCGTCGTCAAGATCCGCGACGACGTGCCGATGAACGTCGCCGCGCTGGTCGGCTGCAGCGTGATGACCGGCGTGGGCGCCGCGATCAACACCGCGAAAGTGGAGCCGGGCGCGGCCTGCGCGGTCATCGGCGCGGGCGGCGTCGGTCTCAACGTGATCCAGGGCTGCGCGCTGGCCGGGGCGGAGAAGATCATCGCGGTGGACGTCAACACCAACAAGCTCGAGATGGCGCGCGAGTTCGGCGCCACGCACTTCGTCGACGCGTCGAAGGAAGACGCCGTCGCGAAGGTGCAGGAGCTGACGGGCGGCCTCGGCGTCGACTACGCGTTCGAGGTGATCGGCCTGCCGGCGGCGATCACGCAGGCCTTCAACATGGCCCGGCGCGGCGGCGAGGCGATCGTCGTCGGCATGGCGCCGCTCGGCTCCGAGGCGTCGATCAGCGCGCCGGCGTTCCTGTCGGAGAAGGTGCTGCGCGGCTGCCTCTACGGCTCGACGCGGCCCCGCTACGACATGCCGCGCATCCTCGACCTCTACATGGCGGGCAAGCTCAAGCTGGACGAGCTCGTCTCGCGCACCTACCCGCTCGAGGGCATCAACGACGCCTTCATGGCGATGAAGAACGGCGAGGTCGCGCGCAGCGTCGTCGTCTTCGACTAGGGACGAAGCGAAGGGGCCAACCATGCGCTGGTTGCTCACGATGGCGATCGTCATCACCGTCGTTATGTTGGCTGGTTGCCGGGGAGACAGCGACGAGGAGTCGCCGGCGGCAACCGTAGTGGCCACGGCAACCGGAGAGAGCGGCCTCGACGCGGCCAGACGCGCCGAGGCGGACGACGACCCGTCCTTGCCCGGCGAGTTCGTCGATCTCCAGGCGATCTACGGCGGCTCCTATGGAGCCACCGAGGGCACGAACACCGGCCGCCACGTCACGCGCGACATGGACTACGAGACGGAGCAGGGCCTGCCGCCGGCGGGCGGACCACACTGGGGCAGCAGCGCCTGCGGCAACGATCCAGCCGCCGCGCCGCCGCTCTGCGGACCGGCCCCCTGGGGCGTCTACCGCGCGCCGTGGCAGCCGGAAACGCTGGTGCACAACATGGAGCACGCGGGGGTCATCATCTGGTACAACACGTCCGACCGCGATGTGATCGATGAGCTTGAGGCGTTCGCGATAGACCAGCTCGAGACCCCAGGAGGGATCAATCTCGTGCTGGCGCCGTACCCCGACATGGCGGACGAGACCGTGGCCATCACCACCTGGTCGCGGCGCGACATGTTTCCCGCGGCCGAGCTCGACACCGACCGGCTGCAGGCCTTTCTCGACGCGCACTACTGCCGGTTCGACGCCGAGAGCTTCTGCTAGCGCCTCGCGCCGTTTGACGGGTGATACCCCTAACGGGTACCCTCGGAGCGCTGTATCCAGTACAGCGGGCGCGCCATGACCGACACCCTCTACTTCGACTACGCCGCCACCACGCCCCTCCGGCCGGAGGTGCGGGAGGCGATGCTCCCCTACCTGGACGAGCGCTTCGGCAACCCGTCCGCCACCTACGCCCTGGCCCGGCAGGGCCGGCGCGCGCTCGATGAGGCGCGGCGTATCGTGGCGCGCGCGCTCGGCTGCCGCGCGAACGACGTCACGTTCACCAGCGGGGGGACGGAGTCGATCAACGCGGCGATCAAGGGCGTCGCGTTCGCGCAGCAGCTCGCGAACGTCGGCAACCACATCGTCACGTCCGCGGTGGAGCACCACGCGGTCCTGCACACCTGCCAGTACCTCGAAAAGTTTGGCTTCGAGATTACCTACCTGCCGGTCGACCGCAACGGCCTCGTCGACCCCGGCGAGGCCGCGCGCGCCGTCCACGAGCGCACCGTGCTGGTGAGCGTAATGCTGGCGAACAACGAGATCGGCGTCGTCCAGCCGATCGCGGAAATCGCGCGGGCCGTTCGCGAGCGCGCGCGCCAGATCCGCCGCCAGATCCCTTTTCACACCGACGCCGTGCAGGGAGCGAACGCGCTCAGCCTCAGCGTCGACGAGCTGGGCGTCGATCTGCTGAGCCTGTCGTCGCACAAGTTCTACGGCCCGAAGGGCGCCGGCGTCCTCTACCTGCGACGCGGCACGCCCTTCCTCACCCAGCAGTCGGGCGGAGGGCAGGAGCGCCAGCGGCGGGCCGGCACCGAGAACGTGGCCGCGATCGCCGGGACGGCGCGGGCGCTGGAGCTGGCGCAGCAGGAGCGCGAGGCCTACGCGCAAACGACGCTCCGCCTGCGCGAACGGCTCTTCGATGGGATCTGCGCGCGCCTGCCGGACGCGCAGCTCAACGGCCATCGCGCGCGCCGCCTGCCGAACAACGTGAACGTCAGCTTTCCGGGCGCGGACGCGCGCATCATGCTCCGCCTGCTGGACGAGCACGGCATCGCCGCGAGCGCCGGCTCCGCCTGCAACGAGGAGACGCTGGAGCCATCGCACGTCCTGCTCGCCATGGATGTCCCCCTCCAGCGCGCGATCGGCACGCTGCGCTTCAGCCTCAGCCCCGGCACCTCGGAGGCGGACGTCGACCGCCTCGTCGCCCTACTGCCCGACGTCGTCGCGCGCGCGCGGACGCCAGCCGGCGCCGTCGCCGGCTAGGGACGCCCTACCCTCCCAGCAGCCGCTGCTGTATCATCGCTCCGTGGCAGAGCGACGACTGCCCTTCACCGTCCGCGACGATGATGGTGTCGGCCGCCGGGGGGAGATCGTTATCGTCCGGGCATGGCGGCCCGACCTCGACCTCAACCCGGACGCCGCCTTCACCATCGTCCTCGCCCAACAGCCGCTCGACGGCGCGGCGACGCTGCCGCCGGACGTCGCCGTCTGCGCGCCCGCGAGCGCCGTGCGCTTGCCCGCGCTGGCTGCAGAGCCGGCCGCGACGTACGACGGTGCGTCGGCCACGCTGCGACTGCCCGCCGCCGCACTGGCCGCCTACCGTGCAGGCGCCGTGCTCGCCGCCGGGCCGTTGCGCGTCACGCCGGCGCAGGTCTTCGGCGAAGATGGCGGCCGCGCGCGCCTCGACGCGCTCGCGCGCGAGCTGCTGTCGCTCGCGCGTCGCGGCGACCGGTCGTGGCAGGACCTGGCGGCCGTGCTCTTCTGGCCCGACCACCCTCCCACGCTGCGCCGCCACGACAAGGTGCGCGCGCGACTCGAGGAGGTGCTCCAGCAGGCGGCGCGCACGACCGCATCCGGCCCGGCCAGCGAGGCGCTCGATCGCCTGTCGCGGGTCCAGCGCGACGGTGCGCGCGCCGCCGGCCCGCGCGCGGCCGTCGACGCCGCCCTCGCGCGCTGCCTGATCGAGCACAGCGAGGCGGCCGAGGGACTCATTACCATGCGCGCCTACCTCGACGGCATCGACGCCGCGCCCGAGGGCCCGCTCACGATCGACCTGGCGTTCACGCACGAGCAGCTTTCGTTCGTGACGCTGCTCCAGCAGCCGCACCAGCTCGACGGCCTGCGCGCGACGTTCGAGCTGTTCCGGACGCGCTACGCGAGCGCGTACGCCAGGCGCCACGATGCGTACTGGCGTGACTCGGCCCGCCTGCTCGACGAGCTGGACGCGGCCCGCCCGGCGGTCGTCGCGCTCGCGCGGCTGAACGCGCTCCGCGCCCTCGGCGGTCCCGTCGGTGAAGCCGCCCTGGTCGCCTACGCGCAGCTCGCGGGCGGCCGGCGCGGGTGCGACGTCGACGAGCTGCCAGGCCGCTTGCGCGATCGCCCGCGCTGCCCCGACTGCGACCTTGCGCTCGACGCCGTCCTCCCCAAGGATGACTCGAACCGCGCGCTTCGCGGCATCCAGGCCGCGCTCCACCGCCAGCAGTCACGCCTTGCCAGCGAGGCCGTCCGGCGCATCCTCGCGCGCGGCGGCGAGCGGATCGAGCAGTTCCTTCAGATCGTCCAGGCGTCCGACCTCGCGGGCCTCGCGCAGGTGCTCGATGACGACCTCGTCTGCTTCCTCCAGGAGCTGCTCGCGGAGCCGGTTGCGCCGACGGCCGACGCGCTCGACCTGCTGGAGCAGATCGCGCGCGCCTACCCGGTCGTCAGCGACGAGCAGATCGACGAGGTCGTGCGCGCGCTGCGCGGGCTGCTGCAAGAGCACCTGGCGGCACAGCGCGACGGGGACCCGGCGCGCGCGGCCACCGTGCGACTGGCCTCGGAGCCATCACCGTGAGCGAGGGCCTGCTCGGCCAGCTGCGCCGCATCTTCGCGCCGCGATCGGACGCGCAGGCCGAACAGGAAGGCGAGCGCGAGCCGCCGCGCACCCGCCTGGTCGTCGGCCTCGGGAACCCGGGCAAGGAGTACGCGTCCAATCGACACAACGTCGGCTTCTGGACCGTGAACCGCCTCGCCCGCCGGCATGGCATCGACCTGGAGACGGGCGGCCAGGCCGCGCTGGGCGAAGGCGAGATCGCCGGGCACAAGGTCACGCTCGCTAAGCCGCGCACCTTCGTCAACAAGAGCGGCGGCGCCGTCGGGAACCTCGTGCGGCGGCTCGGGCTCGGCGACGCGCGCGAGCTGCTCCTCGTCTACGACGAGCTGGACCTGCCTGTCGGCAAAGTGCGGCTGCGGGCGCGCGGCGGCGCGGCGGGACAGAAGGGCATTCAGTCGATCATCGACGCCGTCGGCAGCGACCAGTTCGCGCGCCTGCGCATCGGCATCGGCCGTCCGTTGGTGCAGGGCAAGCCGTCCTGGGACCCGGAGGCCGTCGCCGGCTACGTTCTCTCCGACCCGCCTCCGGCCGAGCGCGACCTGCTCGACCAAGCCGTCGAGCGCGCGATCGAGATCATCGAGTGCGCGCTGGCGGAGGGCATCGACCGCGCGATGGCGAAGTACAACTGACATGACAGACCACGCGAGCGCCGCCCTCGTCCGAGCGCTGTACGCGGCCTCGGGCCCGCCGGAGACCGTCGCGCACCTGTTTCACGAGGACGCCGTTTGGCATCTGCCCGGCCACCAGCCGCTGTCGGGCGAGCACGCCGGGCGGGAGGCGGTGCTGGCGGCGATGCGCTACTTCCAGGGCATCCAGCTCGAGGTGCTTGACGTCTTGGCGAACGACGACTACGCCATCGCGCTGCTCCACGCGCGCGGCGAGCGCAAGGGCCGCGGCTACGACCAGCGCGAGTTCGACGTCTTCCGCATTCGTGACGGAAGGATCGCGGAGTTCTGGTCCTTCTCCGAAGATCAGCGCCTGACCGACGAGTACTGGTCCTGAGCTAGCCAGGCACCCGTGCTACACTAGCTCCCGAGGGGTGGTCGCCCGGCGACCAGCCCTGTTTCGGCGTCTCATGGACCTCTCGCGACTGCTTCCGCTCATCGAGGACGCCTGCGGCGTCCGCGACCTGCGCGCGTCCGCCGCAGGGACCGTGCTCGGCGTCGGCGACGCCGCGAAGGCGCCCGTCATCGCCTGCCTCGCCCGCGCCGCGAGCGCTCCGGCGCTCGTCGTCGTGCCGAAGCCGCCGCACGCGCTCGCGCTGATCGAGCAGCTCGAGGCGTGGCTCGGCGGCACGATCCCGGTGCTGCCCTTCCCCGAGCGCGACGCCATCCCCTACGAGCGCCTACCGCCCGACCCGGAGGCCCTGCGCGAGCGGCTACGCGCCGTCCAGGCGCTCAGCGCAGGCGAGCCGTGCGTCGTCGTCGCATCCGGGCTCGCGCTTGCCCAGCGCACGTTGCCCGCCGGCGAGGACGCGCCCACCCTCGTCACGCGCACGGGCGATCGTCTCGATCCCGATGCCCTGCTCACGGAGCTGCTCCGCCTCGGCTACACAACTGGGCCGCTCGTCGATCAACCGGGCCAGGCCGCGCGGCGCGGCGGCATCATCGATGTCTTCCCCGCCACGGACGACGCGCCCGTGCGCATCGAGCTGCTCGGCGACCGCATCGAGAGCATCCGCCGCGTCGATCTCCAGACGCAGCGGTCGCAGGAGCTGTTGCGCGGCATGACGTTCGGCCCCGCGCGAGAGGTGATCGACGTCGCCGCCCGCGCCCGGGAACTCGCGCGACGGCTCGATCTCTCGGCGTGCGCGCCGGAGGTGCGCGAGCGCTTCGAGGAGGAGCTGGCGCAGCTCGAGGCCGGTGCGACGATCGACGGTGAGAGCTACTACGTCCCCTTTCTCGCCGCCGGCTGCCTCGTCAACCACCTGCCGCCCGCAGGCCTGCTGATCGTCGACGAGCCGGCCGATCTGCTCGCGACGCTCGAGGAGCACGCCGCCCAGACCGAGGAGCTGCGCCGCGACCTCGAAGAGCGGGGCGAGTTGCCCGCCGGCTTGCCCGCGCCACACCTCTCGCCCGCCGACGTCCGCGCCGCGCTCGACGCGCGCTGGCGCATCCACCTGTCGCGCTGGGCGACGGACGAGCGCGCGGGCGGCGTGGATGCGCCGCCGGCCGCGCCAGCGGCCGCCGCGCGCCTCCCCTTTGCCCCGGCCGATGCCTACGGCGGCAGGCTCCGCACCATCTCATCGGAGGTCGCGCAGGCAGCGGCGCGCGGCCGCGCGATCGTCATCGTCTCGCAGCAGGCACAACGGTTGGCTGAAGTGCTCCAGGAGGACGGCGTCGCGAACACGCTCACCGGCGCCCCGGGCGCGCTAGAGGCCGGCGGCGTCACGCTCGTGGCCGGCTCGCTGCCCCAGGGCTGGCGCCTGACGACATCGCAGCCGCCGCTGACGCTCCTCACCGACGCCGAGGCCTTCGGTTTCGTCAAGCAGCGCCGCCGCCTGCCGCGACGCGCCGGCGCCGGCCGCGAGGCCTTCGTCGCCGAGCTCTCGCCCGGCGACTACGTCGTCCACATCGAGCACGGCATCGCGCGCTTCGCCGGGCTCATCGTGCGTCGCTCCGACGGGATCGAGCGCGAGTACCTGGAGCTGCGCTACGCCCAGGGCGACCGCCTCTTCGTGCCGGCCGACCAGGTCGACCGCGTGAGCCGCTACATCGGCCCGGGCGATCAGGCGCCGGGCTTGACGCGCCTGGGCAGCCAGGAGTGGTCGCGCGCCAAGGCCCGCGTGCGTCGCGCCGTCCAGGACATCGCCCGCCAGCTCCTGGAGCTGTACGCCGCCCGCCAGCTCGTCCAGGGGCGGGGCTTCCCGCCCGACACCGCCTGGCAGCAGGAGCTGGAAGCCTCGTTCCCGTACGTCGAGACGGCAGACCAGCTTGCCGCCGTGCGCGACGTCAAGCAGGACATGCAGCGCCCGCGCCCCATGGACCGCCTCGTCTGCGGCGACGTCGGCTACGGCAAGACGGAGGTCGCCATCCGGGCGGCGTTCAAGGCTGTGCTGGACGGCACCCAGGTCGCCGTGCTCGTGCCAACCACCGTCCTCGCACAGCAGCACTTGTCAACGTTCAGCGAGCGCCTCGCCGGCTTCCCGGTCCGCGTCGAGATGCTCTCGCGCTTCAAGTCGGACCGCGAGCAGCGCGCCATCGTCGAAGGTCTGGCGGACGGCACAGTCGATGTCGTGATCGGCACCCACCGGTTGCTGCAGAAGGACGTCTCGTTCAAGAACCTCGGCCTCGTGGTCATCGACGAAGAGCAGCGGTTCGGCGTGGCGCATAAGGAGCGGCTGAAGGAGATGCGGCGCGAGGTCGATGTGCTCACGCTGTCCGCCACGCCCATCCCCCGCACGCTCCACATGTCGCTCAGCGGCATCCGCGACATGTCGACGATGGAGACGCCGCCCGAGGAGCGCCTGCCAATCAAGACGTACGTCACCGAATACGACGACCGCCTCATTCGCGAGGCGATCGTGCGCGAGCTGGAGCGCGGCGGCCAGGTCTACGTCGTCCACAACCGCGTGCACGACATCGAGCTGTTCGCCGCCCGCCTGCGCGAGCTCGTGCCCGAGGCCGAGATCGGCATCGGCCACGGCCAGCAGCCTGAGGACGCACTCGAGCAGGTGATGCTCGACTTCGTCGCCGGCCGCATCGACGCCCTCGTCTGCACCACGATCATCGAGTCCGGGCTCGACATCCCGAACGTCAACACGATCATCATCGACAAGGCCGACAAGCTGGGCCTGGCCCAGCTCTACCAGCTCCGCGGCCGCGTCGGGCGCGGCGCCGCGCGCGCCTACGCCTACCTCCTCTTCGATCAGCACCGCTCGCTGTCCGAGACCGCGCAGAAGCGCCTCCACGCCATCTTCGAGGCGACGGAGCTGGGGGCAGGCTTTCAGATCGCCATGCGCGACCTGGAGATCCGCGGCGCGGGCAACCTCCTCGGCGCGGAGCAAAGCGGTCACATCGGCGCCGTCGGCTTCGACCTCTACGTCCGCCTGCTCGGCGACGCCGTCGCGCGCCTGAAGGCGCTGCGCGAGGGCCGCCCGGCCCCGGTCCCGACGACGCAGCAGCCGCCGCTCGCCATCGACCTGCCCTTCACCGCGCATCTGCCGGAGTCCTACGTCGGCGACCTCAACCTGCGTCTCGCGCTTTACCAGCGCCTCGCGACCGTCGAGACGCTCGACGAGGCGGACGCGCTCGCTGTTGAGCTGCGCGACCGCTTCGGCCCGCCGCCGCCCGCCGCCGAGAACCTCCTCTTCGCAGTGCGCGTCCGCGCGCTCGCGCGCGCCGCCAGCGCGACGGCCGTCCAGCAAGAAGACCATGTCCTCGTCGTCCACACGACGGGCGATCCACCGGCGCGCGATCGCCTCCGTGGCGCTGATGGCAAAGGCGTTTCGGTTGGGGCGACGCAGGTCCGGCTCGACCTGGCCATACTCGACGATCGGTGGCCGGAGGCGCTGCTCGACGTGCTGCGCTCGCTCGCTAGGCGGCCGGAACCGGTTCGAGCCTAGCGCGACGTAGCTATCCAAAGCCCAAACTGATGCTGGCCGTAGACTTGACAGCTTCTCGCGTCGATTGACCCCCTTCCCCTGCCCCCCTAGAATGCCACGGTGGCCGGGGGCCCCCTGCTGCGAACGGAAACGATATGGCTACCACGTTCGACCGCCCTCCCGTCCGAGAGGACCAGCTTCACGCCGCCTTTGACCTGAGCGGCGTCCCCCGGACCGCCTACATCCCGCTCCTCGCCACCGTCTTCGCCATCGGCCTCTCGCTCTACGTCGCCGTCGAGCCGACGAAGCCCTGGATCCTGCTCGTGCTCGTCGCGCTCGTCGGCCTCGGCACCGATGGCATCATGCGCACCCACCCGCGCGCGCAGCTTCGCGGCCTCACCGACACAGCGCCGTTCCTGTTTGTGCCCGTGCTCTTCGCGCTGGCCAGCGGCCTCTTCCTAGAGGAGATCGTGCGCGGCTACCGGACCGTGCCCGCCGTAATCGGCGCCGGCCTGGTGCTGGCGACCGCCCTCTACGGCGAGTACGTCTCGGCGGTCACGCACGGCCCGTCGTACGCCCTCGGCCGCCTGCTCCTCAACCTGATTACCTACCTGGCCGCCTTCGCCTTCTACGCCGTCGTCTACGCCTTCGACGTCGACCTGGTCCCGGCCGCCTTCGCGGCTGCGCTGTTCAGCCTGCTCCTCGCCGTCGAGATCTTCCGCGAGGCTGAGGCCGACGCCTTCCGCGCCCTCGTCTTCGCCGCAGTCATCGGCCTCGTCGTCGGGGAAGCGCGCTGGGCGCTCTACTTCGTCCCGCTGGAGGGCTTCCTGGCCGGCCTCGTGCTGCTGCTCGTCTTCTACCTCTCGACAGGACTCGTCCAGCACCACCTCACCCGCGATCTCAACCGCACCATCGCCGCCGAGTTCGCCGTCGTCAGCGCCCTTGGCATGGCAGTTGTCATCGCCGGCCGCGTCCTCGAGCTCGGCTAGCCGGTTGTCGCGCCGGCCCGCGCTCTGGTACGATCTTCACGATCGCTCGCCGTCGGGGCGTGGCTCAGCCCGGTAGAGCACCTGACTGGGGGTCAGGAGGTCGCTGGTTCGAATCCAGTCGCCCCGACCAAACACCCGCTGAGAACG
>Ga0326597_10008038_pt1 | contig 14279 bp, 19 predicted proteins | sample RVTome_12_FD_203789 | JGI IMG/M metagenome (GOLD analysis project Ga0326597, IMG submission 203789) | Soil microbial communities from uranium-contaminated site in the Upper Colorado River Basin, Wyoming, United States - RVT100D185 | ecosystem: Environmental > Terrestrial > Soil > Contaminated >... | reverse complement strand
GGTTGAAATCCGCCATCGTGACGATCGTCCCCGGCCCAACCTCCATCTGGAGCGTCCCCGGTGTCCTCGTCCCCCAGGAAGCTAAGACCCCCAAAGACCCTAGGGGACAATTTGTCATATATATCACATCGCGAAGGACCGCACCATAGGAAAGTTCCCCCGTGAATGCATAGGTCCGCTTCCCTTTCTCGATGTCCACGGGGGTGAACGCCACCCGGTCCACCAGGAGCTTCTTGAGGAGTTGCCGCGCCCGGGGGACGTTCCCCTTGAGCAGGTCCGCGAACCGCTCCAGTTGCCCCGCCACGTCCCGCTCGATCTTTTTCAGGTCCAGGTCTCCGAGGGCCGGCCCCGCCATGAGCCGGGCCAGTTCCGCCTCGATCTCCGCGACCCGGGCCTCGGCCTTCGCGATCTCCTGGACCAGGGCCGCCGACCCCTTGCCGTCCCCGATGGCCGCGACCATGCGCCCGATCTTCCGGGCCAGGCCGGCCTTCTCCCGCTCTAGGGTTTCGGTCCGTGCTGGCTCCCGGGCCAGCGCCTCCCGGACCCGTTCGACGCCGCACTCCACGGCGTACCGAAACCGTTCGGGCGTCAGGACCTCCCGCTCCAGGGCGGCGAGGAAGGCGGCGTCCACCAAGTCCACGCGCTGGACCAGCTTGTTCGCGCAGGTTCCCCGCTCCTCGTGGTGCCGGCACCCGTAGACGCGGGGCGTGCTCCCTAAGACGGTCAGGTTCGCGCCGCACTCGGCACACTGCGCGAGTTCCGAGAGGAGGTACTGGCCCGCGCGCCGGAGGTCCGGCTTCCCCCAGAGCTTTCCCCGGGTATCCCGGAGGTAGGTGTCCTTCATCGCCGCGAGGCGCTTCTGCACCGCCTTCCAGAGCCCGTCGTCAACGATCCGGAGTTCGTCCGCCTCCCGGCGGAGCCAGTCCTTCTCGTCCCGCTTGACGGAGAGCCCGGCCTTCCCGCCCCGGTCCTCATGGGTGGTCCGCCCCCACACGACCTCCCCCCGGTAGAGGTCCCGGGAGAGCATGAAGCGGACCGTCATCGGGTTCCACCCGCCCCGTTGGGCTTGGGGCGGGGGCAGCGTCTTCCCCCCGAAGAACTCCTGCCGCGGGGCCGCGAAGCCGGGGTGCCCGTTCAGCGTCTTGGCGATCCGTGACGTCCCATAGCCCTCGGCGTACATCCGGAACAGGCCCTGGACGATGGCCGCCTCCTCGGGGTTGACCCGCCGGAGGACTTAGTCGTGCTTCTCCCCGGGGGCGGCGAGCCGGTCCCCCTTCATCCGGACGTTCTCGTACCCGTAGCATCGGCCCCCGGCCACGTGCCCCTGGCGTGCCTTCCGCTCGGCGGCGTCCCGGCACCGCTGGCGGGCCTTCTCGCGCTCGACCTCGTCGCCGAAGGATTCCAGGGCGGACATCACCTTCTCCAGGGCCGAGTCCAGCCGGGCCTCCTCGTCCGTCAGGTAGTAGAAGACCCGGACCCCGCCGTCCGTGATCTGCTTCAACACGTACTGCGTTTCGATCTGCTCTCGACCCAACCGGGAGCGTTCCATCATCACCAGGGCAGTGAACGGCTTCCCGTTCTCCAGGACGTTGAGGAACCGGAGCAGCCCGGGCCGCTCCCGGAACTCCGCCCCGGACACGCCGTCGTCCAGGTAGACGTGGTCAGGAAGGACCGCCCCGCCCCGGGCCTCCACGTAGCGGGTGGCCTGCTCGACCTGGCGGGTGACGGACTTCGCGTCCTCGCTGCGGGCGTCCTCGGTCGATTTCCTGGCGTAGACGGCGAACGTGAGGCCGTGGAGGGGAAGGGATTCAGTGGGGGGTCTAGGGTGCTGCTGCGTCCTCCTCATGGCGCTTGCCTCGCTGGGCGCCCCTGTGCGACCATACATCCAACCCCCGCGCTCTCGCCTGCCGGGAGGGGCGTCCTTGGTGCCCGGCGGAATGGTCGTGGGGGCCAGGGGCCCTGGCCTGGTGACTCAGGTCAGGGCTCCGCCTCCTTCATGTGGCGTTACGTATCATGGCGAAGCTTCTGGGGGAGTCACGCCAGGAGGTAGCTGCGCCCTTGGTCCGAAATGTATCATCGCCTGACGATACTCGCGCCTCGAATAGAAGCGCATCTCCCTCGCCATTCGGCTGATCATCAGACTGCGCTGTGCAGCCATGCAATCCTGAATCGGCTCGAACTCCTCGCGGCGGATGTCCGCATCCCTGCTGGCGATGTTGTAGAGTATTCGCATGATGTCCCTAAGATAGATAAGGCCGGAAAATATATTGTCATCCTTGAATACGGTCCGTATCTCACCGTCCATTGCAAACAATCGCCCTCGGAGGTAAACAAATTCCCGAAGGAGGGCCCTCCGGCGCTCGGGACTTCTCCGATCTGCTAGCACCAACAACTCCGATAGCCTATTAAATGCTTCCTCGCTCAGTTCGCTGAATTTCACCAGAGTTCGGAACTGGAAGTCCCGCCTTTGCCGCCACTTTTGCCATCGCTCAGCTAGGAAGTAGGCTGCCAGCGCCCCGCCGCCAAGCTGAACCAGCGCGACGAATAGGGGATGCTTGAATAACCCTAACTTTAGGAACGCAACGACCAAGGGATGGCTAAGCAACTCCACGCCCCTTCACTACCCTTTTCGTTCTGGTGCTCTGCTCGGTAGACGCCACGGCCCGTTCCAGGAGGGCGACAATCACCTCGTGAATCATTTTCCCCTCCAGGGCGGCCCGGGCGTGGATCTGCTGCCGGAGGGTCCGGGGGAACTCCCGGACGATCAGGGTGCTGGTGTCGGCCATCGCTCCGCCTCCCTTCTTCTTCCGCGATATTCCCATGTATCAAATTATATAATGGAATATAGGAAAAGCCAACAAAAAAATTTACCGGCCCGTGGGCCCCTGTGCCGCCGCTGGGTTCTCCCAGGCAAAGATTCTTTAGACGGCAAACTAGCTGCTCCAGGCGGTGCTCAGCATCCTACGGACCTCTCACGTCTTGACAACGAGGAGGGCGACAGATAATGTCGAAATGGAGAAACCAACCATCTCCCGTGCAGTCTTCTGGAGCAAGCAGGATGAAGCTCTTCATTAGCTGGTCAGGCGAAATAAGCCACAAGATCGCCGTCGTCCTCCGCGATTGGATAGCCGCCGTAATTCCCTCAATAGCTCCCTGGGTGTCCTCCGAGGATATCCCAAAAGGAACTCGCTGGGGTCCCGAAGTGGCGAAAGAACTCGCAGATTCCTTTTCGGGAATCATTTGCGTCATCCCCGATAACATCAGAGAACCGTGGCTGCTTTTCGAGGCAGGAGCCCTGTCAAGGTCCGTCGGGGAATCGCGTGTGTTTCCAATTCTCTTCGGTGTTCAGCCGAGTCAGCTCCCTGGACCGCTTGCACAGTTTCAAGCGACCATTTTTGAGAAGGAGGATATCGGAAGGCTGATGCGCAGCCTCAACGAGATATTCGGACAGCCAAGCGTTCCGCCAGAACAGTTGACTCGGGTTTTCAATCATAGCTGGCTTAGCTTGCAAGCTCAGGTCGCTCCTCTCCTCAAAGAAACCCCGAGGAGGTCCATCACGGTTGCTACAGACGCTCATGCACCAAATGATGTTGAGATCCTTTCGAAAGGTCACCTCGCGATTCTAAAGATCCTGTCGCAAGCTGGAGCAGACGAACTAAACTCTGGAGATTTCGCAAGAATGCTGCGGCTGACGGTACAGAAGGTCAGATACTACCTAGTCACTCTCCGAGAAAAAAAGTACATTGGGGTCAGCATGGCTGGAGGTCGTTCCACGAAGTATCATCTCGTGAAAAAGGGTCGCGCTTTTCTAGTGGAGAAGGGACTCCTTTAGGCCGAATCGTAAGCGCTCATCTTCCGCCCCCTCACGCTGCCTTGGTCTTGGGGCGCCGCCCCCGCCTCCCGGAGATGCCCGCGGCCTCCCGCTCCGCCTCGGCCAGCTCGGTCTGGAGCCATGCGGCCATCTGCACCACGCCCCCGCTCAGGGCCTCCCGGATCTTCGCGGCCCGCCGGCTAGCCTGGGCCCGCCCGTTGCACCGATGGGAGCAATACAGCCGGTGCCGCGACCCCCGCAGGGGCCGCCCGCAGAGCTGGCAATATCGCCCGGACATGCCCCTAGAATCCCCCCTCAACCGTGTAGGCGCCCCTAGACTTAAATGCCCTTTATTTCCTAACCCCTTCTTCCCTAGGGCCGCCCGGGACGGCGGTTCTCGCCCCCGGTCCCGATCCAGCAGCGAAACCGGGCCAGGCACGCCGCCCTGGCCTGGGCACGGGTTCCGTTCCCGCTCCTGGCTTCACAAAGCAAGAGTACTGGAGCGTCGGCGGCCAATGCCAAGCGCTCCATCTCGGCGGGGGTGAAGATCCGGAACTCGCGCTGGCCGTGCTCGGGCTCAGGCGCTCCGGCGGTGTGCGCGATGCGGGAGGCGCCTTTGAGGCGGTACTTCCGTGGCTTCACCCCGGAAGGTCTGCCCGCCACGCGCCCGACCTTCTGGGCGACGCCGTTCTTAACCTCGGCGATCTTCACGGGATGTCCCGGGAGCAATCGGAGGGCGGTCCGATTGTCGCGGAACTGCGAGAGGACCAGCTTGACCCGCCGCCCTGACGGAAGGAGCTTGGCCCAGCCGTCCGATCCGTCCCACGCGGTGACGACGGCGCGAACCATGCGCCGTCACCATTTTGCCGTCGTGCCGAGGATCGTGAAGGTGTTCACCTGGCTGGCCGTCCCCGTCGTCACCGCGATCAGCCCCCAGCGCGTCGGGGCCTGGGGGAGCAGGCAGAACGCCGGCCCCGGCCCCGAGTACACCGTGAAGACGCCCGCCGTCCCGTCCAGCCGCTGGAGCGGCAGGAAGGGGGCGGTGCCCGAGACCTGGCTGAACCGAAGGGAGACGGCGGCCGCCGTCATGGAGGGGACGGCGAGGGCGAGCTTCCGGGATGGGTCTTCCAGCGTGAAGCGGTTCGACGTGAGCGCGTCGCTGTTGATCGTGACGTACTGCATCCGGTCTCCTGTACAGGGCGCCATCAGACGAGGCATGAAGCCGTCGGGGCGGGCGGGTCGTCCGTCGGAGGGTACCCCCGACACATCCCCACCCGGCCCCGAATATTGGCCCGCTTGCTGGAGGAGGCCCCCACCGTAGAGGAGAAGCGCCACGCGCGGGCGCGACCGGGCGGCAACCGGGCCCCAGAGCCCGATCACCTGCTGGACACGGGCGGCAGGAAGGGCGGTGCGATCACGCCCCCCGGGGGCGCCCGCGCCTTGTACCCCCGGCTAAGTCATCGGCGGCAGCGCCGTGGGCGCCCCGCTGAAGGGGTTCAACTCCACGGGGGGCCGCTCCTCCTTGATCCCGGTCGCCATCCTGATGTCCAGCCGCGCCCGCAAGACCTCGCAGGCGTTGGACCGGAGCAGGTGCGTCGGGAACAAGAACTTCCTCCGGCCCGCCGTGGGCAGGTTGAACTGCCGGGTCAGGGCGTCCCGGGCGACGATGATGCCCTCGTGCTGGCGGATCAGGGCGAGCAGATTGTTCAACGCTTCGCCGATTTGCGCGTTCAGCGTGTCGAGGGTCTGGTTCGCTCCGTCAACCTCGCCCTGCGCCCTCGCCGCCTCTGCGGCTTTCACCGCGCCCTCCGCCTCGCGGACGGCAGCCTCCTGGCCGGGCCGTTGCCGTAGCAGGTGACCGAGGCGGGACTCGGCCACCACGACCCGGGTGGCTTTGGCTTCGGTCTCCTTCGCGGAGGGGTCGCTGCCGATTTCCTCGCGCAGGCGGGCCACCTCCATTTCCCGCGCCTGGATCTCCTCACTGGTCGCGGCGAGCGTGGCCTTCGCGCCGGCCAGCGCCTGCTCCGCCTGCGCGACCGGATCGGCCTTGCCGTTGCTTCCTCGGTCCTTTTTCATGTCGGGTCCCTCCTCGCGGTCAATCGGTGTAACCAAACCTTCGTAATCTCTCCTGGCGCGCCTTCTGCCAGACTCTTTCGATCAGCACGTTCACGCGATCGTGGCCGTCCTTGCCTCGCGGGGCCTGGCCGACGGGGTACCGCCCCGCGGTCACCGTCGCCCATTCCCACAAGAGCCCGCGCATCTCCACCAGCTTCCCGCGCGGGGCGGCGACCAGCAGCGCCACGATGTCGTCCTCGGTCAAGTTCTTGAGTTTCGTCTCGGCATCTGACAACGCCGGCGGGCGATTCACCGGCTGGCCCAACTCGTCAACGGCGTACATTCGGGGGCTCGCGCCGGTCATCATCGCGTAGGCTTTCGCTCCCTCGGACATCCCGCCGGGCATCGTGGCGGGGTCCGCGCCGGCCAGCCTGGCGACCTCCGGCCCCGCGGCGTTTGCCATCCGCACCGCTTCCGTGTAGGTCTTCGCCCGGCCCGTGCGGAGGTACATCGCGGCGAGTTCCTGCTGGTGGGCCGCCGCCTTCTGGCCCTGCGTCCGGGTGTCGGGGGCCGCCAGCCCCCGCTCCACCGCCCGTTCGGCGGGGGAGAACAACCGCCTCGCCTTCCGCAGGTGCTCCAGGCCGAACCGGCTCTTGCCGGCCCACGCCGGGTCGGCGGTCGCGAACTCCTCGGCCTTCGCGTAGATCCGTGCCTTGATGTGCTCCGGGTCCCCCAGCGGGCGCGGCGGGGGCGTCGGTGTAGTGCTTGGGAATGATCCCCATCGTCGTCTCCTTTGGTGGGCGCCGAAATTGGTTAGTCGTCCAGCCAGCCGTTGGCCGCGAACCAGGCCTTGGCCTCCGCCACGGTGCACGGGCTCGGGAAGCCCTGCATCAGGAGCTCCATCCACCCGTGGCCGACCACGCCCAAGAGCCCAGCCATCTCGCTCCCGCCCAGCCGGGCGTCGTCGGGGTGGCGGCCCTCAGCGAACCGCGTGCGGAACCAGTGCGGCGTCGCGGCCTTGCGGCCATCCTCGGTCGGAATGCTGACAGGTATGGGCACGTGCGTCTCCTTTCTTGTCCGGGCGTCGTCACCGTTTCGGGAACTCGTGCTGGCCCTCCAGCTCGCCGCGATCGTACTTGTCAAAAATGCTCGTCGGTGACCCGACCGTGTTCCAGGGCGCCGGGCAGGACGTGCTGCTCCAGATCAGCGCGGCATCCCGGGGGCTGGCCGGGGCGCTGGTGCGCTGGCCGGCGACGCCGTAGAGGTCGGGGCGGGGCACGTACGCCCCGTCGTGCGCGAGCAACCACAAAACCCCACTGGCGGCGTTCGAGTAATCGTGCCGGTTCCCGTACTTCGGCGTGATCTTCTCCCCCTTGGCCACCAGGCTGTTGAACTGCTCGATCAGCTTCGCATGGTTGGGGAGGCAGATGTCGCCGCGCGTGAACCCGATCTCCGCGGCCTCGTAGAGCTGGCTGGGGCTCAGCTTGCATCCATCCGCGGCGCCCGGGGCGATGGAGTGGACGCCCTGCTTCAGGTACTCAGAGGCGTAGTACATCCCGCCGTAGGTATCCCCCCAGACCCGGCGGCAGTCGTAGGCCAGCATGATCCCGGCGAACTTCCGGATCGCCTGGATGGGGTCGAACGGGGGCCGGCCATCCTGGGACCAGCAGCCGACGATCTTCCGCACCGGCCCGTCGAGCCGCCCCCCGCAGAGGACCATGTCGCAGTTGGACCCGCCCGCGTTGTCGGCGAAGAAGCGGTACCGCACCCCGGGGAGGGGCGCCTCGACGAGGTAGGTCCGGTCCACGCGCTGCTCCAGGAGCCCCGCCGGGAGCCAGGCGCCCTCATCGCTCGTCACCCACCGGTTCTCGTGGAGCCGCAGGAAGGCCCGGGGGCGGAGCTCGGTCCGCTGGGCGGCGTAGTACCGCTCGTCCTGCCAGGTCATCCGGGGCGTGTGACTCCAGAACACGAACAAGGGGCCGTTCGCCCGGCTGTCGGGGAGCCCGTCTACGGGCTGGCCCTTCAACCCCCGCTCGTACAGATCCTCCAGCGTCTTGCTCTCGTTCGTGAAGCCGGCGTAGGAACTCACCCACCGACAGGCGAGCGGTCTTGTGGGCGGCGGGGTGAGCTCATCGAACAACCGGCGGGCCCGTTCGCTGACCGCCCCCCACAGCTCGTCGTGGACAACGAGGACGGGATCGGGACCGGCTTCGCCGGGGGCATCCATCGCCACCGGCTTCAGGGTCGAGCCGTCAACCAGCACGAGGAGCGACTCGGTAGCCTTCCTGATCCGCCGCTTGAGAGCGGGGTGTGCGTGTTGGACCCGCACGACCTCGGCGAAGACCCGCGCCTGGGACTGCTCCAGGTCATTCCCAACCGCCAGCACTTCTGCCGCCCGGGGGTTCCCTAGCGTGTTCAAGGCCCAGGAAGCGACCCAGGCGGCGATGGCCGTCTTGCCGCTCTTCTTCGGCTCGGACCACACCACCGTCTGATAGGGGAGCCGCCCGTCCCGAGGCGTGAGGACGTGGTCCAGAATCACCCGCTGGTGGTCAGCGAGAGCGACCGGGCTTCCGTCCTCTAGGCGGACGCACTTGTCAATGAACCGGGTACACGGGACGAAGCGCTTACCCGCCATCGCCGTCCTCCGCTGCCTCGGCCAGGAGGTCTTGCAGGCTCGGCGTCACGTCCCGGCTCCGCCGCTCAACCCCTACGGTCGCCAGGGCCATCCGCTCGGCGTTCAGGAACCCGACGAGGCGGGCGAAGCCGGGGCTCAAGTCCCACGTCGAGTCCACCTTGCGGACCATGCCCCGCACCTTGGCCTCCTCCAGGATCAGCAGGCAGGCCCCGAAGGCCCGGGCCGCGTTCTCGATCAGCGCCTTCTCCACCTCGGTTGCTCCGTCCTCCCCGCCCTTGCACTCGAGCAGGCCCGCCCGATAGTCCTGGACGAAACGGGCCACATGCTGCTTGTTGAGGGGCAGGGCTCGACGCCGTAGCCAAGCTGTCAGGCCGTGCCTCGCTGCGTTCAAATTGCCTGGTGGCCCGCTCCGGCCTTTCTGTCCGCCTCGGCTCTTACGAACCGGCTCTGCCATCGCCATGAACCCCCGATGAATCCGGGTCGAACTTTCCCCCGGTTTCCCCGTCCCCGGGGTCCCCTGGTGTTCTATAAAATGCCCGAGGGGATTTTATAGAAACGGGGGATAACTCCTTTGCCTCCCGGTATTTCGCCAGGACGGCGTCGGCGGCCATATTGCCCAGGGCCTCCAGGAACTCCGCCAACGCTGGCGGGATCGGCTCGTCGGTTCGAGGCCGGCCCCGGGGGCGACTCGAACGGTGGGTGCGTGGGAGGACCAGCCCAGCCTCCCCCCCTCCGGCTGCCCTTCGTCCCCGCCCCGCCTTCACCGTCCCTCCACCCCATGACCCGCCAGCAGCCGTTCGCACTCCCGGAAGATCGCGACGCCCCTACCCCCGTTCGCCCGCTTGCCGGCTACGATCATGACTCGGCTAATCTCCTCCGCCGTCAGCCGCCGCTCGATACACATTCGCGCGAATCGCCGCGCCCCCGCCTCCACCTCCCGCTCGCACTCCAGCAGACCCGGCGTCCGCATCATTACCCGGCCTCCGGCTTTTCCACCACGAGCCGGTACGTCTTCCGCGTCGGCCCGCGCTGGCCCTTCCGGACTTGCTCCACCGCGAGCAGCCCTTCCTCCGCCAGCGTCTCGATGACCTCGTCGAACTGCTTCTTCAGCATCCCCGACCGCTGGAGCAGGGCGGAGTGGGGGATGGTCCCTTGCTCGCGGATCAGCCGGAGGACCTTCTGTCGGGCCTGTTGCCCCTTGGTCAGCGCCAGCTCGCCCCGGACAACGAACTCGGCGCTCGCGTGGACGTACCGGCAGAGGGCGAGGGCCCGCCGCATGTCCTCCGCCTGGATCATCGGCGCGGCCCGCATGGCGGCGTACAGGCAGGCGAACTTCAGCGCATAGGTTTCGCTCCGGGCCGTGAAGGCGTCCAACACCTCACCCCGACCCTCGGGGTTGTCGCGCACGAAGGTGCGGAAGAGGAGCCGGGCCGGCCCGTCCAGGCGCATCGGCGTGTCCGTCCCCTCCGTCCTGAGCGCCGCCAGGGACGCTCCGAGCTTCTCCCAGGCCGCGTCGTTCCGTTCTGGTGGGTCGCACCGCTTGGCTCGCCGACGCGCGAGGACCGGGACAACACACCACCGGGGCAGGAATCCGCCTTCGGTGTCGCTTTCCGAGAGCGAGTCTCGGAACCATCGTGGTGTCGTGGCCCCCAAGATGGTCAGCGCCGGGCGGTCGATCACGACCTCGTCGGCGATCTTCCCGTCTGCCTCCGCGCCGTCCTTCTTCGCGGCCTTCTTTCGCGTCCGGCGATGCCGCCAGTCCGGTGGGCTATCGAATAGCTGTGTGAGCGTCTGCTTGTACCCTGCCATGTAGGCCTGGCTCGCCTGGCCGAGCCACGCGGACAACTCATAGGCCACCTGGAGGCCTGATCCGCCTACCTCCTCCAGCCACTCGAACAGCCCTTCGGGGCTCCCTTGGGCTGGGGCGATCCACTCGCCCTTGGCGGCGTCGGTGGCCTCGCGCGCATAGTCGATCCCGGTGCTCTTCCGGGTGATGCTTGACGGGCCGTAGAGCATTATCCATAAATGCGGGTACACGCGGCGGCGGCCCCAGTTGACGTAGAACTGTTTGCCAATAGCACCCGCGGCGGCGGCCAGCCCACAGGCGACCAGAATCTCGTCGCTGGCGTCCGTCTCCCCTCGCGTTATCTCCAGCCACTCTGGCAGGAACCCGCTCGACGGAAGGATCGCGCTCAAATCCATGCGGGGCGCCGACTCCGGATTGGCTACTACCGGCTCGCTGGTCTCCTGTGGGATGGTGTCGGCAAGCAGGATTGTGGCGAACTCACTGAGGTCAGCGCGCATGTTCTGCCGCGTTGCCACGCTGAACTGCTCAAACAGCGCTCGCAGTGGCGCATAGAGCCGTGCATTGTAGGTCTGCGTCTCGACCAATTGGATGGTGGTCTCGGGGTCGGAAACATCCGCACGGGTGATCTCGGTGACGCACTTGAACAGCAAGTCGTACTCCGCGGGCTTCTTGAGCCGGGAGCGGACGAACTCCATGAAGCTCTCGGGTGACGGCACTTCGCCGGTCTTGTCGAAGCGTTCCCGGAGAATTTCCGCTACGTCGCGGAGCGGGCGTGTGTAGAACTCAGGTTCCGGGCGCCCGGCGGCCCCGTTGAGCGTGGGGTGGCGCGCCAGGATCAGCGCCAGATACTTCGTCGCGAACTCGGGCCGGATGGTCGCCGTTGCGGGGTCCAGACCGAGGATCATCGCTTCGTCGCCTTGTCGGTAGGCTGCTCCAGGAACCGGCGGATCTGGCGCATCTCGTCCAGCAGGCCGAGCAGGACCAGCATCCCGTCGTAGCTCGCCTTGACGCCGTTTTGCGTCCGCCTAAAGCCGCTCTCCGTCGAGGCGTAGGCGTCGGCGAGTATCTCGATTGCCCCATCGGTGACGAGTCGCCCAGGCGTCGGCATCGCTGTTCCTCCTTAGATTCGATATGCCCCCTACCTATAACGCCGGGTCGGACGCGGGGTAGACGGTGAAAGGCTAGGAAACGCAGGGGGTTAGGCAGAAGGCGACGAAGGCGAGGCGATAAAAATAAAACTGCGGAAAGCCGAAACTCTTAAACTTTGGGGAAACCTCTAAGAGCGACCGGAAAGCAGGTATAACCCTATGCCGGCGACTAATTAGAAATTCTTAATACTCTTAGTGGGTTTCTAGGTACTCCGGGGACGTGAGGGGATGGTGGCGGTTATGCCGGAGAGGTAGGATCCTAATTCAAGAAAAAGCAACGCTCCTCCCCGCTACGCTGGAGGAGCGTCAGTGGTGCCGCTTCGACGGGCATACGTAGATCCCAGCTTGCCGGATTCGCCGGCTACGATTTGATGGACTTAGTGGTCGCCGTGGTCGCCAGAATTTCTCTTGCGATCCTAAGCGTTTCCCATGCGTTTTTACTGTGGTTTAGCGTCTCAAGTAGCTGCTTCAGATTGGCTACAAGGTCTACCATGGTTACCCCCCACCAGCCTGTACGCTGTGTGCCTAAGATTTTGGATTTCTCTTGACTTCCGGCTCTAATGCAGAAACTTTTTCTTCCAGCTTCTGAATGGTTTCCCCAAGGACCTTATTAGACTCCCGGTATAGCAACTTTTCAACTTCATTTGTCAGAATTCGACCTCCTCCGACCCCGGCCAGCAAGGCACCTGCGGCAACTTGGAACACTGCTGGACCAGAGGCGGCTACGGCCCCCCCGTACAGTCCCCACATCAAGAAGGCCGCGGCTCCACCGACCAGCATATTTCCGATGAATCCCGGATATAACATTTTTCTTCCATCGCTAAGAGTGGTGGAGGATGGCAATACCAAGCCGCCATCCACCAGCAAGGCATTAAAGAATCCACCCGAACCGCCAGCTATAACTATAATCAACCAATGAGGTAATTCCTGCGGCATCGCTTTCACTCTTTTCAATGATCTCAAACTTGAGTTTACTTAACCCCCTTATGACAAGTCAAGTGCTATCTCGAAGCGGTAGTGTCCAAGTTTGGCTCATCATCCCGCGATTGAAATCAGGACACTCCCTGTTGGGGATATACAACTGGAAAATGCCGAAACAGGGACTAAAAGCTTTAAGAGTTCGTAACTTCTTGGATTGCCTCCGTTATACACTTTCTTGTTATTACCTTAATGGTTTCTAAAGATTTTAAGTGTTCTTTCGGCGCCGTAGGTATGCCTGCTGCCGGCACCGGGGCGAGCACTCCTTCCGTGTCCACGCATCGGGGACCCACACGTCGCAGACGGGGCAGCGCTTCCGCTTCTTGTACTTCGCCCGAATCTTCTCGCGCACTGGACTCTGCCGCCAGTCCGCCTCGATCTCCTCTGGCGCCCCGCCCGCGGCCATCCGGTCTCGCAACCACACGAAGGCGGCATGGCGATCCCGCGCCCATTCCGTATCCAGGTCCGCCGCCCGGGGCCGGCCACGTGTCTCACCCCGATGCTCTGAGATGTTCTCCAGGTGGATGTCAGGGCGGCGGCGCCTGGCCTCGGCGTAGAGCTTCGCCTTCTCCGCCAGAGGCACGCTTATCACAGGCCGCAGTATCGGGGCCAGGCCCGAAGGGCCGCGTTCCCCCTCCGCCTTCCAAAGCACCGCCTTCTCCGCGTCGGTCTGGATCTCAAAGACGATCAGGCGCCGCTTCTCCACCAGGCGTAGCTGATCAAGTTGGCGGTCCACGTTCTCGGCTGCCACGTTTCGTCCCGCGTCCGCTCCCAGTAGCGGCACGATGCGCCGAGCGGTTTGCCGCCTCTTCCTCTTCTCGGGGTCTAGATCCGAGCCACCAAGGCGAAGGGTCGCGTCCTCCGTTGCCGCTGTGGTGTCAAAGCTAACCGGGGCCCACCTATCCAGCGCGTCCCGTTGCCCTTCAGCCGGCGGGCCAAGCAGGTTCTGGTCGCTAAACGGACAGGTTGCCGCGTGCGCCGCCCATAACTCTAATGGCACGCCGCACTCGGGGCACCGGTCTGCGGGCTTGGTAGATTCGGCCCTTGGCATAGTCCACCTCCCGTGGGTGGCCCCGAGGGGATGCGGCCGGCCAGGGCGGTCGGGATCTCCGCCTTTTCGCGTGGCCGTGGGCTAGGCCGGCCGCAAGGGCTACAGGTTGTGCTAGAAACCGGTCGCAGCGACCACCAAATCGGAGGTGTTGCGCTCCAGATCCTCCCACGCGCCCTTGAGTTCCCGCGCAACTGACGCGTCTCTCGCTGCCGCCGCCAGCAAGTTGCTCCGGCCAAAGCAGATCTGCCACGCCAACATGTCCATCTCCCTTAACAGTTTCCACGCCTCCTTTTGCTTCACCGGAACCCGCCTCGCCCCATTGCCATTGTTTCGTGCCATGGTCTGCCTCCTTCCGCTATTGTGGGCTCGCACCATGCGAGCCTACTTATACCAGCCAGCGCAGGAGGCAGAATGGCGGCAACCGTGGGCGCGAGAACGATTTCCTGTCATGGCCCGGGACGATGCCGTGTAAAAAAGAAATCCACGCCCGCCAGAAACACGACGCCCCAGGAAGTCTAGGGCTAATATTCAGCCCTCCCTTCCTGGGGCGCGGAATGGAACCTACGTTGTCAGGCTGCCGTGACCCGACCCTCAATCCGAAGCGTAGGGCTCAGGCTTTCAATATTTTTGAGAAAACCCCCCAGAGAGTCTGTGGGGGTCTTACACTGCACAAAGGCCGTTGGGTATCGGAGGTGAGCCATTCCGATGAAGGAACGGTAGGCGATGGAAGGCCTGGTGTCAAGCGATTTCCACCCCCCCCACGCATTCGTACTTCCTGCCCGACCCGATCCGGC
>Ga0326597_10008037_pt1 | contig 14279 bp, 15 predicted proteins | sample RVTome_12_FD_203789 | JGI IMG/M metagenome (GOLD analysis project Ga0326597, IMG submission 203789) | Soil microbial communities from uranium-contaminated site in the Upper Colorado River Basin, Wyoming, United States - RVT100D185 | ecosystem: Environmental > Terrestrial > Soil > Contaminated >... | reverse complement strand
ACGACCTCGAGCGTTGCCTCGCCGAGATCGAAGGAATCATCGCGGGCACGATCCCGCGGGAGGGGACGTCGGGCAGTCGCGCTGGAGCGCGCGCGCTACGGGGCGAGGTCGCCCGGGTGCTCGCGACGTACGACCGAGAGGAAGTTTCGTAGGACCACAGAACGTTTCGACGAAGAGATCCAGGAGGATCGAATATGCGGGTTTTCACACCGGGTGAAGTGGCGAAGGGAACCGAGAGCAAATACCTCGGCGTGTTGGTGGCCGCGAAGTATGCGCGCGAGCTCAACTCGCTGCCGCGTGAGGCGATGCCGCTCGGCGAGGAGAAGAAGCTGACGACGCGCTCGCTCGAGGCGCTGACATCGGGACAGATCGAGTTCAGGCTGGTCAGGCGCCGGCGCCGCGAAGACGGATAACGGCGGGACCCACCGCCGTGCCGCCCGTCGTTCTGGTTCCGCGAAGACCCTGGAGCGGTCGGAGGATCGTCCTCGGCGTGACCGGGGGCGTGGCGGCGTACAAGACCGTGCAGCTGGCGCGCGACCTGACCCGGCTCGGGGCGGTCGTCGACGTCGCGCTCACCGAGTCTGCCCAACGGTTCGTGACGGCCCTGTCCTTCGAGGCCGTCACGGGGCGTAAGACCCTGACCGACATGTTCTCCGCCGAGGGATCGGCGCTGCACGTGCGCCTCGGGCGTGAAGCCGATGTCGTCTGCGTCGCACCCGCCACTGCGGATCTCGTCGCGCGCGCCGCGCACGGGCGCGCGAGCGACCTCATCACCACGACGCTGCTGGTCACCCGCGCGCCCGTGGTGCTGTGTCCCGCAATGAACGACCGCATGTACGCACATCCCCAGGTTCAGGCGAACCTCGCCCACCTATCCGACGCGCTCGGATACGGCATCGTGGGGCCCGCGGTGGGTCCGCTGGCCGTGGGCGAGGGCGAGGGACCAGGGCGCATGGTCGAGACCTCCGAAATCGTCGCGCACATCGGCAGGGCGCTCGGGCGCGATCCCGATTGGTCGGGCCGACGGGTTCTGGTCACCGCCGGCCCCACGCGAGAGGCGCTGGACCCCGTGCGCTATCTCGGAAACCGCTCGTCCGGACGCATGGGATACGCGCTCGCCGCAGCCGCCTGGCGCAGGGGCGCGGACGTGACGCTCGTGTCCGGCCCCTCACCCCTGGAACCTCCCATTGGCGTCGAGCTCGTGCGCGTCGAGTCCGCCCGCGAGATGTTCGCGGCGGTCGAAGAGCGGATCGGCGAGGCGGACATCGCGCTCTTCGCGGCCGCGGTCGCGGACTATCGTGCCTCCGAAGCGCGCGACGACAAGATGAAGCGAAGCGACACCGGCCGGGAGCTCACGTTGTCCCTCGTCGCGAATCCGGACATCGCGGGTGACACGAAGCCCCTGCGCCGGGAAGGCAGCGTCACCGTCGGCTTCGCGCTGGAGACCTCCAACCTGCTCGAGAACGCGGAGAAGAAGCTGGCGGCCAAGGGATTCGATCTGCTCGTGGCGAACGACGCCACCGAGGAGGGCGCGGGGTTCGAGGTGGAGACGAACCGGGTCACCATCCTGACCGCGGACGCTCCGCCGGAGAAGCTCCCCATCGCGTCGAAAGACGCGGTCGCGGAGGAGATCCTGGACCGCGTCACGGGCCGTCTCACCGGCCGGGGCGCGGCCGCCGCGCCGGGCAGGGCCACGGCACCGGATCGGGCCACGACCCGCTCGACCCACCGCCCATGACCGAAGACCTCCGCATTCGCGCGGCGCGACTCATCCGCCAGAGCATGGAGATGGGTGAGGTCGAGTGGTTCCTCGATCGATACGTGCGGGACGAAGTCCTCGAGCTGGTGCGCGACCGGGCCCCGGGCGGAGCGACGGGGGCGGCCGGCACGAGCGACACCGCACCGCCCGTCCCCCGCGAGATGTTACGACCCAGGTCCCCCGCGGATGCCCCGCCGGCGGATCCGCCCACTCCGGAATCGCTCGCGACCGCGCGAGCATCCGTGAGGCCGGGGCACCCGATCTCCCCGGCGACGTCCACGCCGACCTCCGCCGAATCTCCGCCGCACGATGTCCGGAAGGACCTTCCCGTGCTCCCCGACGACATGGACGCGCTGCGCGAGGTCGCGCTCCGATGCACACGCTGCGGGCTCGCGGAAGGCCGCACACAGGTCGTGTTCTCGGACGGCGTGGCGGATGCCCGCCTCATGGTCGTCGGAGAAGCGCCCGGCGCGAACGAGGACGAAACGGGGCTCCCGTTCGTGGGGGCCGCGGGCAAGTTCCTCGATCTCCTGCTCCAGACTGTGGACCTCTCCCGCGAGGAATCGGTCTACATCTGCAACGTGTTGAAATGCCGCCCGCCGGGGAACAGGAATCCCGAGGCGGGCGAGATCGCGACCTGCTCCCCGTACCTGCTCAAGCAGATCGAGCTCGTGCGACCCGACGCCATCCTCGCGGTCGGCTCGTTCTCGGGCCAGCTCCTGACAGGGCAGGAGAAGACCGCCCTCAGTAAGCTCCGGGGACGGGTCCATAGCTATCAGGGTGTGCCGCTCGTCGTCACGTATCACCCTGCCGCGCTCCTCCGGAACGGCAATTGGACCCGCTCGTTCTGGGAGGATCTCCAACTCCTGCGCGACGTGCTGGACGGGGCCTACCTCGACGGGCCCGACGTCCCGTAGATTGCAGGGCCCGCCGCAGCCCCCCCCGAGACCCGAGTGCCGTTTTGGAAGCATCTTCGACCCTGAGCCAGGTGGTCTTCGACCGCACGCCGCCGTTCTCCCTGGAAGCGGAAACGGCCATTCTGGGCGGCATGCTCATCGATCGCGACGCCGTCACGAAGGCGATCGAGGTCCTGACCGAGACCATGTTCTACCGGGAGGCCAACCGGCGCCTGTACCGGGCGATGATCCGGCTCTTCGAGCGCGGCGACGTCATCGACGTCATCACGGTCTCGGAAGAGCTCAAGAAGTCCGACGAGCTCGAATCGGCCGGCGGCTTCGACTACCTCGGCAACCTGGTCGACGCGGTCCCGACCGCCGCGAATCTCGAGTACCATGCGCGTATCGTGCGGGACAAGGCGCTGCTACGGCGTCTCGTGGAGCAGTCCACGCTGATCATTCGCGACGTCTACGAGCAGGGCGCCAAGAGCGTCGACGAGATTCTGGACGAGGCGGAGGCGCGCATCTTCCAGGTGGCGGAGAGCCACAAGCGAGAGGGTTTCGTCTGGATCAAGGAGATCCTCTGGTCCGCGTTCGAGCACATCGAGCGGCTCCAGCAGTCCGACACGGGGATCACGGGGGTCCCGAGCGGATTCCCGGACCTCGACCGCATGACCACGGGGATGCAGAAAGGTGACCTGGTCATCGTGGCCGCCCGCCCCTCCATGGGGAAGACCGCCTGGGTCATGAACGTCGCGGCCAACGCGGCGATCACCCACAACGTGCCGGTGGCCATCTTCTCCCTCGAGATGTCGTCCGAGCAGCTCGTTCAGCGGCTCCTGTGCGCCGAGGGACGCATCGATGCGCAGAAGCTGCGGAAGGGGCGGCTGTCCCAGGAGGAGCACCAGCGCCTGGCGGCGTCCGCCGGCCACCTGAACACCGCGCCCATCTGGATCGACGACCAGCCCGGAAGCAACGTGCTCGAGATCCGGGCCAAATCGCGCCGCCTCCAGTCCGAGCTCCGTTCGGACGGGAAGGACCTCGGCATGATCATCATCGACTACATGCAGCTCATGGGGAGCGCCGGACAATTCGAGAGCCGCGTGCAGGAGGTCAGCCAGATCTCGCGGGGTCTCAAGGGCCTGGCGCGTGAGCTGGACGTGCCGCTCATCGCGCTGTCGCAGCTCAGCCGTGGCCCGGAGCAGCGGACGGACAAACGGCCCATGCTATCGGACCTGAGAGAGTCCGGTTCCATCGAGCAGGATGCCGATGTCGTCATGTTCCTCTACCGGCCGGAGTACTATGCTTCTGCCGAGAAGAAGGAGGAGCTCGACGGGAAGGCGGAGCTGATCGTGAGCAAGCAGCGGAACGGGCCGACCGGGGTCGTGCCCCTGTTCTTCCAGAAGGCCTACACGCGGTTCGACTCGGTCGCGCCGGGATCCCAGCACGGGAACGGGGTCGGCGGTGACGGCGGCTACGGGCCGTGACCGAACGGGAGGGGATGCGCGTGCGTGCGGGGCTCGCCGTGCCCGCAGCCGGCACCGGGCAGCGCATGGGGGGCGTGAAGAAGCCCTTTCTCGAGCTCGCGGGAATCCCGGTCCTTGAGCGGGCTCTGCGGCCGTTCCTCGAGGATGACCGCCTCGTGGCCGTCGCCGTTGCGCTCGGTCCGGACGACGCGGACGCGCCTCCCGCGTGGTTGACTGGCCTGGACACCCGCGTCCGCGTGGTGGCCGGGGGAGCGACGCGCACCGAATCGGTCCGCAGGGCCATCGCCGCGCTCCCGGACGACCTCGACGTGATCGCCGTGCACGACGCGGCCCGACCGTTCGTGACGTCCCAGGTGGTGCGTCGCTGCTTCGACCTGGCGGCCGACGGGGTGGGCGCGGTGGCCGGAACGCCGGCGACCGACACCATCAAGCGCGTGGACCGGAACGGCGACGTGGTCGACACGCCCGCGCGGGAGACCCTCTGGCACGCACAGACGCCGCAGGCTTTTCCGGCCGAAGCGCTTCGCCGGGCGTACCGCGAGCCGGCAATGGAAGGGACCGACGACGCGGCCCTCCTGGAGGGGACCGGGCTCACAATCCGCATGGTGGACGCCGGTCCGGGCAACGAGAAGATCACGCACGCCGACGACCTCGCCCTCGGCGAGGCGATGCTGGCCGCGCTCGTGCCGAGCGCACCATGATGACGTTGCGCCGCCTGGACGTCCGTGGCGATCCGGAGGCGGACCTGGGTGTGGTGGTCTCGCATCTGGCCGCGGATCTCCCGCTGGCATACCCCACCGAGACCGTCTACGGGCTTGGTGGCGCCGTGACGCCCGAAGGCGTACGCCGCGTGCAGCGTTTGAAGGAGCGCGACATGAAGCGTCCGTTGCTCGTGCTCATCGAGGGACCGGACGACGCGGCGGGACTCCGATGGACCCCGGAGGCGCGGGCCCTCGCGGACGCGTTCTGGCCGGGGGCGCTCACGCTGGTTCTCGAGGATCCGGACCATATCTTTCCTCCTGGTGTTCGGCATACGGGGACTGGAGGGGTCGGGGTCAGAGTGAGCCCGCACCCTCTGGTCCGACGGCTGCTCGGTGCGTACGGGAGGCCGCTGACGTCGACCAGCCTGAACGAGCCGGGCATGCCGCCGGCCCGCTCGGGCGGCGAGGCCGCCGACGTAGCAGCGCGGCTCGACGACGAGCAGATCTTCGTGCTGGACGCGGGTAGGCTGCCGCCGTCGGAGCCGTCCACGCTGGTGGACTGCACCGGTCTGGTACCGCTCGTGCTGAGGGCCGGAAGCGTTCCCGTCGGACGCCTTCGCTGTGTCATTCCGGAGATCCATGAGCGACGTGAAAACTGAACCGCGATCTCGAGACGCCGTCCCGGGTCCGGAGCCCGGCGGGCCACCGGTGAGCAGGATCCTCTTTGTTTGCACGGGGAACACCTGCCGTAGCCCGATGGCGGAGGCCATCGCCAGGGAGCGCCTGCGTGCGCGCGGGTGGGACGACGTCGAAGTCCGGTCGGCCGGGGCGGGCGCCTTTCCGGGATCTTCCCCCTCGGACGGGGCCCTGCGGGTCGCGGGCCGCCGCGGTGTCTCGTTGGAAGGGCACAAGGCGGCGCTGCTCACGCGCCGGGAAGTCGAGTGGGCCGAGCTGATCCTGACCATGTCCCCTTCGCACCTCGTTCGCGTGAGCGAGCTCGGCGGCGGCGGTCACGCGTCCTTGCTCACGGCGTATGCCGAAGGCCTCGAGGTGGCGGCCGGCGCCGGGGCGATCCCGGACCCGATCGGCGGATCGGACGAGGAGTACGCCGAGACCTACGAGCGTCTCGAGGGCTTGATCGACAAGGTCCTCGACCGGCTTGGGGCCGGAGCGGGCCGGTGAACGTCAACGCGGGCACCCGGCTGCTCGCGCTGCTCGGCGATCCGATCGAGCACACGGCGTCGCCCGCCATGCAAAGCGCGGCTTTCGAGAGCGCCGGCGTGGACGGTGTGTACGTCGCCCTCGCGTGCGGAGCGGACGATCTCGCCGGACTGCTTCGGGGCATCGCGCACGCCGGAGGCGGCGGCAACATCACGCTGCCGCACAAGGAGCGTGCCGCCGGCCTTCTCGACGAGGCGAGCGAGGCGGTCCGCAGGACGGGAGCGTGCAACACCTTCTGGGGCGACGGGGGCCGCATCCATGGAGACAACACGGACGTGGAGGGCTTCCGCCGCACCGTCCGCGACTTCGTGCCCGATTCCGTGAGGGGTCGACGAGTGCTCCTGCTCGGGGCGGGAGGGGCGGCCCGGGCCGTCCTCCTGGCCCTCATCGAGGAGGGCGCCGAGGAGGTTACCATCTTCAACCGAACCCCGGAGCGCGCGCGGGCCGTGGCACGTCGCATCGGCGGTGCGCGTGCGCGCGTGGCAAGCGGCCTCGATGACCTCAAAGGCCTGGACTTCGGACTCGTGGTGAACGCGACGAGGCTCGGGCTCGAGCCATCGGATCCGTCGCCCATCGATTTCGAGATCCTCGGGCGGGTCCGCGCGGCGCTGGACCTCGTGTACACCAACGAGCCCACGACCTTTCTGCGCGCGGCTGCCCGCCTGGGCATCCAGAACACGGACGGGCGGGAAATGCTGGTGCATCAGGGGGCGGTGGCGTTCGAGCGCTGGTGGGGAAGGGAGGCGCCGGTCGACGTGATGCGGGAGGCCCTCGGCAAGCGCGTCGAGGTGTGACCCGGTGCCGCTCGGGGACTGGGCACGGGACCTGATCGACCTTCTCCTGCCTTCAGGCTGCGTCTCGTGCGGGAAGTGGATCCCGGCTCGAACGGACACGCGGCCCGAGTTGGTGTGCGCGGCCTGCCGACTTCGAATGCGGTCCGGTCCGTGGCCTCGATGCGACCGCTGCCATTGGCCGAAAGGCACCGGTAGGGCGCCGGGAACCGAGTGCAGGGAGTGCGCCGACTGGTCCCCTTCGATCGTGGCGGCGCGCTTCGCGTTCGAGCTCGCGTCGCCCGTCGACGACCTGGTGCACGGTCTCAAGTATGAGGGTTGGCGGGAGCTGGCCGGGCTCATGGGCGAGGCGGTCGCGCGGCTGGACGTGCCGGACCAGTGGGTCCGTAACGCAGTGGTGGTACCCGTGCCCACGACACCGAACCGTCTCCGCTCCCGCGGCTACAATCAGGCAGCGCTCCTCGCCATGCGGGTCGCGGATCTGCGGCGCCTGCCGCTGGTGAACGCCCTGGAGCGTCGCGAAGGAGCCGGCTCCCAGACCACGCTGACCCGTGACGAGCGTCGCCGGAACGTGCGCGGAGCGTTCGCCCCCACGCGCGAGGCGGCCCGCGCCCGGGGCCGGACCGTGCTTCTCGTGGACGACGTCCTGACCACGGGCGCGACCGTCTCCGAGGCAGCGGATGCGCTGTCGGAAGCGGGGGTCCCGGAAGTCGTCGTGCTCACGTTCGCCCGGGTCGTCCCAACCCGCGCGCGCGATGCGGCTTAGGCGTTATCTTTCGAGACGAGAAACCTCTGGCAGGTCGCTGAAGAAGGGGAGTACCACGCGCGACCCACACCTACGGTGCGGGTGCCCCGGGCTTTCGCTGGTCAGGCTAGGAACGACGACGAGTCGTAGCAGGGACCTGCTAGACCTCATCACAATACCGAGAGGACGGGATCATGGCGGTGCGTGTAGCGATCAACGGCTTCGGACGGATCGGGCGGAACGTGCTCCGGAGCGCGAAACAGTCGAGGCGGACAGACATCGACTTCGTCGCCGTGAACGATCTCACGGACGCGGCGACCCTCGCGCACCTCCTCCGTTACGACTCCGTGCACGGACGATACCCGGGAACCGTGGAGGTTTCGGACGACGGGCTCGTCGTGGACGGCGACCCCATACGGGTGCTGAGCGAGCGGGATCCCGCGCAACTTCCGTGGGCGGATCTCGACATCGACATCGTCGTGGAATCGACCGGTCTCTTCACGAAGCGCGACGCGGCCGCGAAGCATCTGGGCGCGGGTGCCCGCAAGGTCGTCATCTCGGCGCCCGCCAAGGAGGAGGACATCACCATCGTCCTTGGCGTGAACGAGGACAAGTACGATCCCGACAACCACCATGTCATCTCGAACGCCAGCTGCACGACCAACTGCCTGGCGCCCGTCGTGAAGGTCCTGAGCGACCGGTTCGGATTCCGTCACGGCCTCATGACCACGATCCATTCCTACACGAACGACCAGAGAATCCTCGATCTTCCGCACAAGGATCTGCGGCGCGCGCGGGCCGCCGCGATGTCGATGATCCCCACGACGACCGGCGCCGCCAAGGCCACCGGACTCGTGCTGCCGGAGGTGAAGGGCCGGATCGACGGCATGGCCATTCGCGTGCCGACGCCCAACGTATCGATCGTCGACCTGGTCGCCGAGGTGGAAAAGGAGACGACGGCGGAGGAAGTGAACGCCGTGTTCAAGGAGATGGCCGAGGGCGCGATGAATGGGATCCTCGGCGTTTCGGACGAGCCGCTCGTCTCCATCGACTATACGAGCAACCCGCTCAGCTCCATCGTCGATGCGATCTCGACGAGCGTCATGCAGGGTCGCATGGTGAAGGTGCTTTCGTGGTACGACAACGAGTGGGGGTACTCCTCGCGCGTGGTCGACCTGGTGCGCTACGTGGGTGAGCGCCTTCCGGAACGAGCCACCGCCTGAGCCGCTCCGACCGGCCGGTCTCGGTTTCCCGGCTTTACATCCTGGATCCATGAAAAAGAACCTTTCCGACATCGACCGCTCGCGGTTGCGTGGCCGGGTCGTCCTCGTCCGGACGGATCTCAACGTCCCCGTCGAGGATGGGCGGATCACGGATGATCAGCGCATCCGTGCGTCGATGCTCACGCTACGCCTCCTGTCCGACGCGGGCGCGCGGGTCGTCGTGCTCTCGCATATGGGCCGGCCGAAGGGCCAGCCTCGCCCGGAGTTCTCCCTCGCCCCAGTCGCCGATCACCTGAGCCGTCTGCTGGGGCGGACGGTCGCCTTCGCGTCGAGCGCAGTCGGTTCCGAGGTACGGGCCGCGATCGAGAACCTCGAGGAGGGCGACGTGCTGTTGCTCGAGAACACACGCTTCCTCCCCGGCGATACGTCGAACGATCCGGAGTTGGCGAGCGCGTGGGCGGAGCTCAGCGATCTGTTCGTGAACGATGCTTTCGGTGCCGCACACCGCGCCCACGCATCCACCTCGGGTCTGGCCGAAGCCGTCATCGCCCGGGGTGGCGAAGCGGTGGCGGGCCTGCTGCTCGAGCGCGAGCTCCGTTATCTCGCCGACGCCCTCCAGGACCCTGATCGTCCTTTCGTCGCGGTCCTCGGCGGGGCGAAGATCTCGGGCAAGATCGACGTGATCTCGGCGCTCCTGCCCAAGGTCGACGGTCTCCTCATCGGTGGGGCGATGGCCAATACGTTCTTCCGCGCCATGGGGCTCGAAACGGGAAATTCGCTCGTGGAGGAGGACCGGATCGACATGGCTCGTGATCTGATGGGCGAAGCAGGGGAACGCCTGCTCCTCCCGGTCGATTGCGTCGTGGCCGACGAGATCGAGTCGGGGGTCGAGACACGGGTCGTGGCCCGAGAATCCGTCGGGCCGGGCGACCGGATCGGGGACATCGGCCCGGAGACGCGCAGGCTCTACGCGCAGCGGGTCCGGGATGCGCGGACCGTGGTCTGGAACGGTCCGATGGGCGTGTTCGAGATCGACGTGTTTGCCGAGGGCACCATCGAGATCGCGCGAGCCCTGGCAGATGCCTGTGACGCGGACACCCTGGGCATCATCGGGGGCGGGGACTCGGGGGCGGCGGCGGAGAAGGCGGGCGTCGCGGACCGGATCTCGCACATCTCAACCGGGGGCGGTGCCTCGCTCGAGCTCCTGGCCGGCGCAAGCCTTCCCGGTGTCACATCGCTAACCGACGCTTGACCTTTTTCGTCACCGCGCAACCCAGAGCCACCAGGAGCCCCACATGGCGGTCATCGCCGGTAACTGGAAGATGCACCACGGTCCCTCGGCCACGCGCGCGTTCTTCGCGGATCTGGACCTGCGCGCGGTCCCGGGAAAGCACGAGGTCATCTTGTTTCCGCCGACCGTCTCTCTATGCGATGCCGTGGACGTCGCTCCGGATCGGGTGGGCATCGGGGTGCAGAACGTCCACTGGGAGGACGAAGGGGCCTACACCGGCGAGACGTCCGCCCGGATGGCACGTGAAGTCGGAGCCGGGTTCGCGCTGATCGGCCACTCGGAGCGGCGCCACCTTTTCGGGGAGACCGACGACGACGTCCGCCGCAAGGTCGAGGCGGCCATCCGGCACGATCTCGTTCCGGTCGTCTGCGTCGGGGAAACGCTCGAGGAACGTCGTGCCGGTCGCGTCGACGAGGTGATCGCGCGCCAGCTCGGTGCGGCGCTCCCGGCGCTGACGCATGGCGGCGCCCGTTTCCTGCTGGCATATGAGCCGGTCTGGGCCATCGGAACGGGGGAGACGGCCACCCCGGAGGACGCCGCGGCGGCGCACGCGACGCTCCGTGGCTGTCTGGAGGACGGGGTGGGTGTCGCTGGCGCGCCGAAGGTGCCCATCCTCTACGGGGGATCGGTCAAACCCGACAACGCGGCGGACCTTCTGGCGGCCAGCGACGTGGACGGCGTGCTCGTCGGTGGAGCCAGCCTGTCTCCGGTCTCGTTCTCCGCCATCGCCGCCGCGGCGGCCCGTTGACACCCCCGGCGGGGTGATCGACGTTTAACGTCTCGCGCGCGTAGGTCGATTACCGGGAAATCAAACGACGATGTACGGATTCTTGCTGGCCGCCATGGTCCTCGACGGCATCTTCTTGTCGGTCGTCATTCTCCTCCAGGCCGGAAAGGGAGGAGGGCTGGCAGCCGTGGGTGGCGGCTCCTCCATGACCGACGGAGTGCTCGGCGGCCGTCAGGCCACGACGGTGCTCACGCGAGCCACGTGGACGGCGGGCACCATCTTCATGGTGCTCGCGCTCGTGCTTTCGATCATGTCGTCGAGGGCGACCGCGCCGGAGTCCATCATCCAGATCGACGCGCCGGCCACGAACACCCAGCCCGAGCCGGTCCTTCCCGGCACCGAGGCTCCGCCCGTCGTCCCGGAGGGGGGCGCTCCGCCTCCCGACCCGGAGAGCTGACGGTTGTCCCTGGAAGCAGGGGACTCCTCGAAGCCTCCGTCGGGACTGCCGAGATCGGTGGTGCCGTTCGCCGGCACGCCGCACCGGCGCCGCCCGTCGGGCGAGCCCGTTGTGGAGGCTTCACCCGACACCGACGCGGCTTTGCTGGACGTCTTCTCGGCACTCTCGATCTCGCGCGCGGCCGAGGATCTGCTCACGGCCTTGTCGGAGGCCGGGCGCATCCATCATCCCCGTCGCCGCGCGCTGTTCCGTGAAGCCGGTCCGGTCGGAATCGCCCGTGCGATGCGCCGCCCGGGTGACGGAACCGGCGACGTGCTGGCGCCCACCTTCCGGGCGGCCGGCGCCATGCAGCTTCTCGGGCTCGACCTCGACGGGTTCTTCCGGGCCCACCTACGTGGAGAGGTGGCCGCGTCGCGCGGCCTCGATCTCGATCTGCATCACGTCGACCTCGAGCGGGGCATCCTGGCGCCTGTGGTGCCGCTCGGCCTCCTCGTGGAGGTCGTCGGCGGTCTCGCCCTCGGATTCCGTATGCGGGGCGAGGATCGCGTCGCGATCGTCTGCGACAGTGACGGAGCGACGTCCACCGGGGCCTGGCACGAAGGGCTCGTGTTCGCGGCCGCACGGCGTGTTCCCATGGTCCTGGTGGTCGAGACCGGGCTGGACGACGCCGCGTTGCGCAGACAGACCAGGGTGCGGAGCTTCACCGAGAAAGCGGCCGGGTACGGCATCACAGCGGCTTCGGTCGATGGCGCGGACGCGCTCGCCGTGATCGACACCGTGGGCGCCGCGATCGAGCGCGCGCGGACCGGCGGAGGCGTCCAGATGGTGGAGATCCGCTACGGCGGCGACGACCCCATCGAGCGTCTCCGACGTTACATGCTCGACAGGGGACTCGCGTCCGCCGAGGACCTCGAGAGGTTGGCGCGCGAGGCCGCCGCTGGCTGTGCTTCTGCCGCGGAGCGTGTCACGGATGAAGCGGTGCCCGACATTCCGGATCGCTTCGGCGGCATCTACACCGATTCCGACCCGTCCGCGCGCCGGACCTGGGCCGGCCCACGCATCACCGAGGTCGTTTAGAGAAGAGTGGTCATGACCGAGCTAGTGGTGCCCGAGCACCTCATGAAGACCCGGAACCGGGAGCCCGTCACCTTCCTCGAGGCCATCAGCGAGGCGCTGTTCGAGGAGATGACGCGCGACGAATCCGTGTTCATCCTGGGTGAGGACATCGGGGTCTACGGCGGCGCCTTCAAGGTCACGCGCGGATTCCTGGAGCACTTCGGCGGCCAGCGCGTGATCGACACGCCCATCGCCGAGGGGGGCTTCACGGGGGCGGCGGCCGGTGCGGCCCACGCCGGTCTGCGCCCGGTCGTGGAGATCCAGTTCATGGATTTCATCTCTCCCGCCTACGACGTCATCACGAACTACATCGCCACGTCGCTCTACCGGGGCGCCGGCGCCATGCCGCTCGTCATCCGTGGGCCCGTGGGTGGCGGAAACAGGGGCGGGCCGTTCCATTCGCAGAACGTGGAGATGGCATTCTTCCACACCCCCGGCCTCAAGATCGTGTACCCGAGCACGGCATACGACGCCAAGGGGTTGCTCAAGGCGGCGATCAGGGACGACAATCCCGTGCTGTTCGAGGAGCACAAGGGACTCTACAGGGCTCCCGCGTTGCGCGAGGTGTTGCCTGACGAGGACTACGTCGTCCCCATCGGCGTCGCGCGGACGGTGCGCGAGGGTACGGATCTGACGATCGTGACGTACGGCGCCATGGTGCACAAAAGCGTGGAGGCCTCGGAGACCCTCGAGCGGGACGGGGTCTCGGTGGAGATCATCGATCTGCGGACGCTGCTCCCCATGGACGACGACGCGATCATCGAAAGTGTGAAGAAGACGGGGAAGCTGCTCGTCGTGCACGAAGACACCCGGACGGGCGGAATCGCGGGCGAGATCGCCATGCGCGTGAGTGAAGCCGCGTTCGAGTGGCTGGACGGTCCCATGCTGAGGGTAACGGCGATCGATGCGCCGGTCCCTTACTCGGGATCCCTGGAGGATTACTTTCTTCCACAGACGGACGACATCGTCGAGGCCGCCCGATATCTGGCGGCGTACTGACAGAACGAGGATGTGCAGGACGGGCGGGGTCCGGGGTGCGAGGGAGCGCCTCGTGGCGGACCCGGCGCGGCAGGATCGAAGCGCGGCGTGACGGGTAACCGACGCGTCGCTGGACCTGACCAACGGTAAACCGGAGTAATCGAGCGTGGCTCGAATCGAAGTTCCGATGCCCCAGATGGGGGAGTCCATCGCGGAAGGAACCGTCTCGAAGTGGCTCAAGCAGGTGGGCGACACCGTCGAGCGCGATGAACCGATCCTGGAGATCTCGACCGACAAGGTGGACGCGGAGATTCCGTCGCCTCAGTCGGGCACCCTCGTGGAAGTCGCCGTCGCCGAAGGCGAGACGGTCGAGGTGGGCACGATCGTCGCCTACATCGATACCGAGGCAGGCGCGACGCCGAGCGCGGACGGAGCCGCCAAGGCCGAGCCCGCCCCGGAGAAGCCGGCCGCGCAGGAAGCCCCGGCCGCCGCGGCGCAGGCTCCAGCGGCGGAGGCCCGAGCCGCCTCGGAGGCCCCGGCCGGAAGCGAGGAGGACCGTCTCCGCACCCGCTCCACGCCCGTGGTCCGCAAGATCGCCGAGGAGCACGGGGTGGATATCGCCTCCGTCACGGGCACGGGCCACGCGGGCCGCGTGACCAAGCAGGACATCCTCGGCTTCATCGAGTCGCCGCAGAAGGCGGCGGCGCCGACGCAGCCGGCGGCTGCCGCGGCGCCCGCGAAGCCGGCGCCCGCTCCGGCGCCGTCCGCGGCTCCGTCGGACCTCTGGACGCGTTTCTACAAGGAGGTCCGCCACCCCGAGTACCCCGTGCGGCAGAACGACACCGTCGAGCCGATGGACAAGATGCGCCGGCTCACCGCCGAGCACA
>Ga0326597_10008036_pt1 | contig 14280 bp, 3 predicted proteins | sample RVTome_12_FD_203789 | JGI IMG/M metagenome (GOLD analysis project Ga0326597, IMG submission 203789) | Soil microbial communities from uranium-contaminated site in the Upper Colorado River Basin, Wyoming, United States - RVT100D185 | ecosystem: Environmental > Terrestrial > Soil > Contaminated >... | reverse complement strand
AGGTTGATGTACCCCAGGGCTGGATTGATGCAGACCGCATCGACCATGAGCGCCACGGAACTTGCGGGAGCGCTCGGGTCTCCCACGGCAGGCCGGTCATTGGTCAAGCGCCCGTCCCCATTGTAGTCTCGGCACCGCCCGAAAGGCACGGTGTTAACCGGCGTGAAAGGCTGCCCCGATTGCGCGCTGAGAATGCCATTGATCTGCCAGCCTCCCAGCCAGAACCCTTTCTGCGGCAAGGGCTCCCAGAGAAAACTGGCCGCGAAGTGGTGCCGCCGATCAAAGGAGGAATCCCCTCGCTCTCCCCGCAGCGTGTTATTCGGATCCGCCGCCAGGGGCGTGATGGCTTCCACGCTCTCCAGGGCGTCGGCTTCTCTGACCACTTCGTCAATGGCGCCGGGGAGCAACCGGACGCCGGGGCCGAAGATCTCGCTGGCGTTGTCGATCATATGGCTCCAGGTATAGGCGGCTGTGAAGGTGAGATCGCCCGCGCGCGTCCGTGTAAGCCGCCGGTTCAGGCTCGCCTGCAGGGAATGGTAGTTGGACCGGGCCCCATTCGTCACCCGCGTGACACCCCCGCGCGTGTCATTGTCGCGAGCATTGAGGCAGAATCCCACCGGCGCCCCCGTTAATCCTCGAACAACAGCGGCGCAGGCAAGGTCCCACCCTCCGAAGGGGTTCTCGTCCGCCCGCTGGTAGAGCTGGGTCCCGATGCTGCCGACATAGTTCAGTTCCAGGAGCAGGTCAGAAAGCAGCGCCTGCTGCACCCCGAAGGAAAACTGCTGCACGTAGGGATTCTTGAGATTCGATGCCACGGTATTTTGATTGGAACAATTGATGAGCGGGACCGTGCCCGGACTCGCTCGCAGGAGGAAATTTGAGCAGCCCGATACGCTGACGTCGACGTCGCTCACCGCCATCGGCGCCTGCGGAAAAACTCCACTCGGCTGGGCCAACGAGAAGAAGAGGGCGTCCGTCACCACGAAGGGAGAGACGGGTCCGCTCTGCCAGATGAGAAGCGGGATGTTCAAGACCATCGGATTGTAGAAAAGGGAGTACCCGCCGCGAACGGTCGTCCGCCCCCAGGGGGCCCAGGCAAATCCCAGCCGCGGCGCCAGGTTATTGTTGTCCGCGGAGACCTGCGGACCGCGAGGGTTGAGGCGCCGAATTCGGTTGATGGGCTGGGAGTAGCGTTCATACCGCACCCCCAGGCTCACAGTTAGATTCGGACGGAGACGGATGTCGTCCTGGAAAAAATAGAACTGGTCAAACCCCCGCAGCGGCAGCACATCCTGGCCCTGGCCGGTGATGTTTCCGGAAGAATCCGAGAGGACATTGGGGAAACGTTGAAAGGCAGCCAGTGCCCGGGTCGGCGCCGTGGTCGGCTCATTGATGAAATCGCTGAAACCAAAGGACGCCCCTTCCACGCCAAAGAAGTACTGGCCGAGGTCAGAAGGGACGCTTCGAATGTTACTCTGCGTTCGGACAATGTTGACACCCGCCTTCAGGCTGTGACGGCCGCGGTTCAGGGTCAGGTTGTCCTGGATTTGATAGATGTTGCTGTTTGTCCGGCCGGGGCGCGAGTCGCGGCCCAGCGTGATGCGCTGGCCGGCAGCGACAAAGAGCTGCTGAAAGGGGTCAAACCCGCCGAAGAACTCGGCAATGGTGGCCGCGGCCTGGCCCTCCCGGACAGTCTCGGGAAGAGCGAAGGCTCCGATCTGCGTTGAAATCCGGGTAAAAGAGAAACGAAACTCATTCAGCGTGTTCACCCAGTAGTGCCGCTCGTTGAGCAGCAAGCTCTGCGTGCGGGAAAGGTTGAACAGGCGCCAGTCGGGGAGCAAGCCCTGGTCGGAAAAGGCGGCGTCCCCCGCCGGGGCCAGCGGCACGGCGGGCCGGCGGATGTCGTCGAAGAGAAATCGTCCGTAGAAATCATCGGTCGCGCCAATCCGGTGGTCCAGTCGCAGGGAAAACTGATGGTCGCGGACGTCAAACAGGTTGCCGTCCGGCACCAGAAAAACATTGAAATCCACCGGGGTGTCGAGACTCAAGTCTCCGTCGGTGTCGACCGACACCGGGGCGGAGAGAACACGGCAGGGATTGGTGGCGTTGAAATTGGTCGGCGGCGGCTCGCCGAAACAGGGGAAGGAGCCTATGGGGATCTGGGAGACCGACGAAAGCCCAAGGAAAGCTTGCAGAGCGGGTGTTTGGGCCAGACCCGCCAGCGTGGCCAGCCCCGCCCCCGTGGGCAGGTTGGACAGCACCGGCAACACGTTGCTGAGGTTGGTCCGCGATTGCACCCATTGATAGGAGAGGAAGTAAAAAGTCTTGTCTTTCTTCAGCGCCCCGCCCAGCGTGGCTCCGATCTGGTTCTCGTAGAATTGCGTCGGCTGCTCCAGAAACGCAGTTTCTTCCACCTGGCTGCGCGCGTTCAACTCATCCTGAGACGTAAACCAGAAAAGCGAACCATGAAGCCGGTTGGAGCCGCTCTTGGTGATGATGTTCACCGTGGCCCCGCTGTTGCGGCCGAACTCGGCCTTCATCTGGTGGGTCAGGATGGTGTATTCAGTGAAAATGTCGGTGTTGGTGAACTGGGTGGCGGCCCCGCCGAAGAGCGGCTCGTTGTTGTCCACGCTGTCGATGATGAAGTTGTTGTCCCGGCCCCGGGAGCCGTTGACCGCAAAGGGCACCAGGGTGCTGGCAAAGCTGAAGGTGCGCACGCTTGAGACTCCGGGGGAGAGAAGCGCCAGGTTGTTGATGTCGCGGGACAGAATGGGCAATTCGGTCACCTGACGGTCAGGGAAGGACAGGCTCAGCGTAGCGCTGGTGACATCGTTCATAGGTGCCCGCGAAGTGACTTCGAGCACCTCCACCTTCGGCGGAATTTGCAGGGTGAACTCCTCTTGCGTGACTCGGTTGACGTGAACGCGTACCTGAGTATGTTTTTCCGTCTGGAAGCCGCCCAGTTCCGCCTGTACTTCATAGACCCCGGGCGGGACCTCCGAGATCCGGTAGTAACCCGCGTCGTCGGTGCTCCCCGCATACGACCGCCCGGTTGCCAGGTTCGTCACCGTAACGCTCACGGCAGGCAGGGCGACGCCTTGCGGGTCCTTTACGACACCGGCGATGACGCCGCTGATGGTCTGGGCCCACGCCCCGGTGCTTCCGCATGCCACTGCGACAACAAGAAGCAGTCCTGCCATCCAGATCCGCCGCGAGTCAATACTGCACATGAGTAGGCCTCCTCCACGCGTCACAACGCCAGCCTGGCCTCTTGAGTTCGTGGGACCCGAGCCCCTCCCAGCTTCCTGGGCTCGCCGCTCGGCTGCAGGCTTGTTGGGTTCGGACGCGGATACCTCTGCCTGCTCTTCCGATGCGCTCGGTAGTTAGCAGAATTACCTTTCGCCTGTCAAGGTATTTGAGGGCGGCGTGGTGGGCTCTTAGACGAAATCTACCAAATGTGCAGAAGGAGCCGTTATTCCGCTCAACCAGACCTTTCAAGGGGGCTTTTCATTCGTCGAAGCATTACGCTGCTTATTGCCCTCCTCCGTCTTGCACGCCCCCGGCCGCCTCTTCTTGTTAGCGGTCCGGGCGCCTGACCCGCCTGCGTCAGTTTGTCCTTGACTTTGCCTAGACCTGCATAGTAGTAAAATGCCCATATCGTCGAGGCAGTCTCGTTGCTCACGCGGAGGGGGTCGTGCACCGGGAAGCCCTTGACTCGGCTCCGGTGTCGGACGGAGGAAGTCGGACGACATGACCGTAAATTCAACACAGCAGGCATCCTGAGAGGATTGCACCATGCCCCGCAGACTTCCTGTGGCTAGACCCACGCTATCTTCTCGTTTCCGCCCGGGACGCACGCCTTCCTGGGTTCAGCTCCTCTCGATTTCTTTTCTTGCCCTGGTTCTGGCAGGCTGCGGCGCCGGTTCTGCCTTTCTCCCCCCGGACCTCCCGGGCCCGGGCGGCGGAGGGTTCGGCCTCCGGATTCTATCGTCCGACCTGGTGGACGGCGTCGCGGGACGATCCTACACCAATCTAATTGATACGGCGGGTGGGCGGCCGCCGCTGTCCAACTGCACTGTGCAACTCGGCTCTCTCCCCGCCGGCCTCTCCCTCACCCCAACCGACACTACCTGCACGATCTCCGGAACCATCTCCGCCGCTGCCACCGGCTCCTTTACCTTCACTCTGCTCGCCATTGACAGCAGCGGGCGCACGGCAACCGAGGACTTCACCATCGTGGTCCGCCCCGAATTCGATGTCACGGCCTTCCAGGTGGTGGACGCCATCGCCAACCGCAGCTACTCAAAAACCTTCGTGGTGTTGACGAATCTGGACAACGACCCCGACCCCGACGAGCTGGGCTCCACGGAAGCGGGCAACGGCCCCATTACGGCTTGCGCGATTGCTCCCGCCGGACTCCCCGCCGGCATGACCGCAACCTGTGTCCCGGCGGCTAACGGTATCTCCATGGAAGTGGCGCTGACAGCCCCGGATGCCACTCTGGTGCCCGGCGGTCCTTTTGCCCTCACGCTCAGCGTGAGCGACACCGACATCCAGCAATCCGGTAACACCGTCGTCCCGCTCGCCACCACCTTGACCAATGCCACCCAGCCCGATCCCTTTGCCGTCTCCATTTCCGTCCGCAACGACTTTGACGCCGCCGATCTGCTCACCCCGGTATCGCTTGATACAGTGGACGCCATCCAGGGCCGGGCCTACAGCAGAACTTTGCCGTTCACCACTGCGCTGGAAGACAACGGCGATGACGTGCCCAACGACGTGGGAACGGGAGAAGAAGGCAACGGCCCCATCGCCGCCTGCGCCGTGAGTGGCCTCCCGGCCGACTTCAATGTTACCTGCGCCCTGAACCCCGATGGCGTCAGCGGGACCATCACCATCTCCACCCCAACCGTTGTTACCTCTGCCCCCGCCGCCAATATTCCCCTCACTTTGGAGCTGTTCGACAGCCCCATCCCGCAGGCCAGCCCATTGCAGGTGGGTCCGGTGGTGCCCGCGTCGAGCGTGACTCTTGACTTCATCGGCGGCCTCACCATCCGTGAAGAATTCAGCATCACCGAGCCCTTACTGGTGGACGCCGTCGAAGGCCGCGATTATACCAAGACCATTGACACCACCCTCGAGGACGCCGACCTCGGCGACCTGGGCTCGGTCGAGATCGGCAACGGGCCCGCCGCCCTCTGCGAAGAAACCACCGGAAATTTGGCTGCCATCGGCCTCTCCATCGCTCCCGACCCCAACGATGCCAGCAACTGCCTGATCGAAGGCACCGTCACCAGCGGCGGCGGCACCACCATCAACATCACCATCGCCGTAACCGACGAAGACATCAATCAAGCCCCCCAGGGTACTCCCGTTGTGGACGCCGCCACCCTGACCCGGGACTACAGTCTGGTCGTGCGCGCGGAGACCACCTTTTCGAACACCACGGTCGTCGATGCCGTGACCGGCCGCAGCTACACCCACAGCATCGTTACCGATAGAGACCTGCCCAATCCCACCGGAGGCGACGGGCCCATCACCTGCGCTCTCACCGGCTCGCCCCCCACCGGCCTGGACGTCCAGGTCGCGGCCAACGGGCTCGATTGCGAACTCTTTACCCCCACCGTCATCACCGATGCCGCCGGCACCTACAACTTCACCGTAGAAGTCACCGACGCCGACATCCTCCAGGACGCCGCCACCGTTGTGGCTGGGGCCACGGTCAGCCAGGTCTACACGCTACGCGTCCGCGATGAATTCGACTTCCTGACCGCTGCCGTGGTGGACGGCGTCGCCGGTCGCGCCTACTCCAAGCTGGTGGAAACCGACCTGGTGGACATCGCCGGCCTCGACGACATTGATGAAGTGGAGCTCGGCAACGGCCCCGTCGCGGCCAACGGCTGCGGCATCAGCACCAGCGGGGCGGGGCCCTTCACCAGCTTCATCGTTGTGCCCGTTCTGGGTGGCGACATCACCCTAAGCGTCGCCCCCGATGCCACCTTGCCCGCCCCCAGTGCCTGCCGCCTCACCGCCACCATTCCCGTCACCATCACCGGCGGCGAGTTCGTCGAATTCTTTATCCAGGCCACCGACAACGCCGTCCCCTTCACCAACCCGCGCACCGCCGGTGTGGAAACCGTCGTGCCCGCCCAGCCCATCGTCAGCGGCATGCTCACGCTGACCGTGCGCGACGATACGCAGATCGATCTTGCCGGTTCCAACTGCACGCTGGCCGGCGTCTGCCCCGCCGCCGTCAAAGACCGCACCTACACCAATACGCTGATGCAAACCGGGGGCACGGGCGGCGATCCTCCGCGGCAATGGAATGTCACCGCCGGCAGCTTCACGCTCGCAGCGGGGGTTTGGACGGGGACCGGAGGCACAACCTGCGAAGCGCTCACCATCGATCAGGTCACCGGCGACGTGGACGGCACGCCCACCGGAGCCACGGCCGGCAACTGCGCCTTCACCATTACTCTGGAAGACGCCGGCATCAAGCAGGCTACCGACGCCGACCACGGCGCCACTCTCGCCGGCGCCATGCTCGAAGTGGTCCCCACCGGCGCTTCCTCGGAAGCCCTCAGCATCGATGTCCGGCTTGAAATGACCATTGCCAATGCCAGCCTCCCCGGCGGCCTGAAGAGCAGCACCTACAACGCCACCCTCTCGGCCATCAACGGCCTGACCACCGCTGGAGAAGTAGGCTTGCCGGCCGTTCTGACCTGGAGCGAGCCCTCCGGCCTGCTGGGCGCCGGCGCTTGCACCGGGTTGGCCCTGGTGGACCCCGACGCCACCTCGGCCGACAATACCGCCACCATCGAAGGCACGCCCACCACCGCCGGCACTTGCGGGCCTCTCACCCTCCGCGCCGCTGACGATGGCAACGCTCCGGGAACGGGCAATTTCGTCCCCGCAGGATTCGCCGAGACGATTCTAACCATCGTCATCAACGATGCCCTGGGGTTCGTAACCAACTTCACCGGCGGCGACGTCCGCGTTATTGACACCGATGCCGATGTCGCCACGGCAAACACCGTGGCGCTGACGGGCGGCGCCACGCCCCGCGGCATCGCCCTCAATCCGAAGGACCCGCTCTTTGGATACGTCGCCAACGGCCCCACCGGCATCGGAGACGTGCAAGTGTTCTGCACCCGCGTGGACGCTACGGCGGGTTGTCCCGCGGCTTTTACTGGGCCTGGAGGCGTCCCATTTTCGCTTGGTTTCCCTGGTGTTTCTGTCGACCCAAGGGACGTTGCCGTTTATCCAACCGGTGACTTCGGCCTGGTTGTGGATCCCGCTTCTCCACCGTGCGCCCCGTTTGGGGCAGTCTTCGTCTTTGACACTGCTACCCAAGCCATAACGGGGAGCTTGAACTGTATTTTCGGGGCCACCTTCGCGGAAAGCATTGCGATTCGCCCGCAAGGTGATCGCGCCTATGTCACAACGGGCAATGACACCCTGGTAGAGTTCGTATTGTTCGGCCCCTTTGCCTTTTTCTCGAGTAGCCTCACCATTCCAGTCGCGGGCACCACCACCCTTGACATTGCCATCAGCCCCGACGGGCGCTTCGCCTACGTCACCGACTCTACCAACAGCCGAGTGCACGTGATCGATCTAACGTTGGGAATCTACGTCGCCAGCACGCCGGCGCCGGGCGCCGCCGGGGGCCTGATGGGTGGGGCGGTCCTCCAGTTCATCGCCTTTGCACCCGACGGCCGTTACGCCTACGTCACCGACATTGGGAACGACGTCGTGGCCGCCATCGATCCCGCCACTCTCAACCTGGGCGCGGGAACCGTGGCCGTAACCAACAACAACATCGCATTGGCTACGGGGCTTGACCCATTTGGCATCGCCGTAACCGACAACGTCCTCAAGGCTTTTGTGGCCAACAACGGCACTGCCAGCGTCAGCGTCATTGACACCGACGCCACCCCTTCCGCCACTTTCCAGACCGAGATCGCCTCCTTCGACGGCGCCGCAAACTTCAGCGGACCTTACGGCGTGGCCACCATGCCCAACCCCTCCCTGCACATCGTGAACCCGCTGCCGGCCGGCATCGAAGGCCGCGCCTACGACTTCTCCGTGATTGCGGTGGGCGGAACCCGGCCCTATACATTCAGTGTCGACCCGCTCGACCTCCCACTCGGCCTGAGCATGGACGCCAACGGGCTCATCACCGGTACGCCCGATGCCAGCAGCGGCAGCCCCGCCGGCACGGCTTATCCGTTTGACGTCACCGTTGTTGACTCCTCCAACCCGACGCAGAGCCACACGCGCACGCTCAGCATCACTATTTTCGACACCACAGCCCTCGCCGTCGGCAACCCGCCCGATGGCGTTGATGGCCGGACCTACACCTTCAACCTGGATGCCAGCGGCGGCGCCCTGCCCGTCTTCTGGTCGGATGGCGGGACCCTGGCGGCCGATGTCGATTGCAATGGGCTGTCTCTGGCTGCCAACGGAGTGCTGAGCGGCACCACGGGAATCGCGGACAACGCCGTGTGTGGCTTCACCGCCACGGTCAACGATGCCAGCGGACCCATCGGCGCTGGCTTCCCCACTACGGTGACCATCCGCCAGGAGTTCTCCACCACCGCCTTTGCGGTGGTCGACGCCATCGCCCAACGGGCCTACAGCAACACTCTCGTGGTTTTCACCAACCTCTCCAACAATCTCACCGAGGCAGGTCAGCCGGGCGAATTCGGCAACGGCCCCATCACCGCGTGCAGCGTCATCGACCTGCTGGCCATCGGCGTCACCGCCACCTGCGTGCCGGACGGCTCCGGCACGGCCATGATGGTTACGTTGAGCGCCCCGACGGCCACGCTGGTGGCTCCCGGCACAACTTTCCGCATCCAGGTGACTGACAGTCCAATTGGCACTGCAGTCCCGGCGAACACTCAGCTCAACAATACCCAGCCCTCGCCCTTCGTGGTGGCGCTCACCGTTCGCGATGAGTTCACCGTCGGGCCCATCACCGACCCGGTGGACGCGGTCGAAGGCCGCACCTACACCAACGCCGTCACCATCCCCAGCGACCTGGAAAACAACCCCGTGGCGAGCGAAGTAAGCTCGATCGAGAACGGCAACGGACCGGTCACCGGCTGCGTGGTCCTCGACAGCGGCACGGCCCTCACCAATTTCAACGGCACCAGTAATGGCACCCTTGTCCGCGGTCTCACCGTCACCTGCACAGGGTTCAGCTTCGGCGCCACCAGCGCCGTGGTCAACTTCAGCGGCACGGTTACAACGGCCGCCCAGCAAACGAAAGTCCTGACGGTACGGTTGTTCGACACCATCATCCAGCAGAACGCCTCCACCGTGGTCGCCCTCCCCGGCGACGTCGTCGCGGGCAACGCGTTCATTTTCGACACCTTCAACCTCACCTTCCGCGATGAGTTCGGCATCACCAGCACTCCGCCGCTGCAGGCGGACGTACCGGACGCCGTCGATGGAGATGTGTACACCTTCACGTTCACCGTTGACACCAACCTCTCCAACAACGGAGTGGACGTTGGTCAGGTGGCCGAGCTCGGCAACGGACCGCTCCTGCCGGAGCCGGGCGTTACGGGCGGAACCGGTTGCGAGGTCACGGGGCTGCCGGCCGGATTCCAGTACGGCTATACGCGAATTATCGGCGGGGCTGGCGGAGCGCAGACGCTGACCAAGTGCGAGATTACCATCAGCGCCGTTACCACCGTTCCCACTGCCGCCATTGGCACGCACCCCTTGTCGGTCACCGTCCGCGACACCACAATCGGGGCCGTGGTGCCATCGGGCGCCATCCCGCAGGCCCAGTTCGACCTCGTGGTGACTTCGGCGGCGCTGACGTTCACGGTGAGCGCGGTGAACAGCGGGGCATTGACTGCCTGTTCGCTGGGAACCCTGGTTGACCCCGGCGCGGGCGGGACGCTGCCCACCACGGCCGACGCGGTGCGTAACCGGACCTACGGGCCTGGCCGCTGCGACCTGCTCTTTACCGTCGCTGGCGGCAAGAAGCCATTCACTTGGTTCATAGTCGATGATGCCTTGGGTGGAATGACCTGCACAGTTGTTACATTTCCCGCGGGCGGCACCGGCCGGAGCTTCCGCTGCCAGAGAACCACCGTGGTGCCAGATACTCATCCACTGGGCGGAGACACGTTTACAGTGAAGGCTTGTGACAAAGATAGCACTGTAGTGGACGCTTGCAACATTACGGCCACCCCCATATTTGCGTCAACCACGCGGATCATTACTGTCCGCGACCAGTTGACGATTGAGCGAAACTTCGACCCCATCCCCGACGCTGTTATCGGTCGACCCTTCGGGGCCATCGGCGTCCTCGTCGCTACGCTGGATCTGCTCTACTCCGTGCCCACCGGCACTGACGGAGCCGGGCTCGCTCCCCTCACCCTTACTGGAACCTTCGCGGGCACGGGCATAACCTGCGCCACGGAGGCCGCCGGAGCCGGAGAGAGCGCCCGCATCGCCTGCGACAGCGACGACGGCGACGACACCCTTGAGGTAACAACGGACGTGGTCCTCGCCGGGACAACCTCCGGTACGGTGACGGCGAGCGACACCGCCAACCTCACCACCCCCGCAGCCACCGACGCCTCCGACCCGGGACGGAAGCTCATCGCCGAAACCATCGTGGCCAATGACGAGCTGACGCTCACCAACACGGTCTTGGTCAACGGCCTCTTGAACCGGGCGTACGCCCAGGAACTCGAAGCCGAGGGCGGGCTCGACAACGCTACCTTCGACCGGACCTTCGAGAAGGCCACCGGCGTTTTCCCATCGGCTACGCCGGCCATCGCTATTACCAACGATCCGGATTCCGACCTAGCTGTAGCCCCGACACTCACCGGGCGCATCTCAACCTCAGGTGCTCTGGATACAGCCAGCGCCAGCGCGGCCGACTTCACCTTCAGCTTGCGCGCGCGCGACCAGGGCAACTCCACCACGCTGTCGTGCGAGGAAATGGACACGATGACGGGCGGGGTGTTTACGGAAACCTGCGCCGACCGCAACTTCATCGTCAACGTACTGGGCGAGCACGGCTACATCGCCAACTCGGACGATGCCGCCAACAATGTGGTGCGGTTCGACGCTGCCACGCTGCCAGCGACAACCTCAATCATCTCGATGGATACCGACGGCCCGCGCGCCGAGAACCCCAACATCGTCGGCGTGACACCGAACGCACGCTTCGCCTGGGTAACCAAGCCGGGAGACACCCACGACCTCTCGGCCATTGACACAATCACCAATTTGGGCACTCCGTCTCTGGCGCGGGAATCCCTCGCCGTAGGCCCGGCCTGTGTGCCGCCTGCCTGCGATGCCGACAACTTCCCCACCAGCCTGTCCGGCACCCCGCAGGAGTTCGACTCGGCAGGCGCCGGCGCAGCCGCCACAGTGGGCGCGGGCCCCGCCAGTGCGGCAGCGCTGCCCTTTGACGTCTGGTTCACCAACATGGACTCCGGCGTTTTGCAGAAGATTGACGGCGCCGAGGCGCCCGCCACGGCGGCGCTTGGCGCTACCTTTACGGGCACGGGCACGACCGCCGACTGCTCCACCGACCCGGCCTCGACGCGCTTTGCCGGCGTGGCCATCACTTCCGACGGCCAGTTCGCCGTGTTCTCCAACCCCTGCGACGGCGATGTGACCAGGGCGGACCTGGTCGGCGCCACCACCTCCGACATCCCCTTCGGGGATCCCCCCGGAAACGTAGCCTCCGACCCGCGCGGTAAGTTCATCTACGTCAACAACCTGAACGACGCCGACGCCGATGGCGTCCCGGACGCCGAGGGCAGCATCGGCGTCATCGATGTGGCCGCTGGGACGGTGGCGGCCACAATTCCGCTGGCTCTCGCTGACGGGAGAAGCTGCACACGCCCGGCGGGCCTGGCGGCCTCCCCGGACGGCAACCGGCTCTTCGTCACCTGCCCGGCCGACGGCCTCACCAGCAAACTAGTGATGCTGGATGTTTCAGATCCTTTGCTGGGTGCCACCTTCGGAGATCCCCTTGCGGGCACGCCCTTCAACCTCAATGCCACGGCCGGGGATTGCGTCTTCCCGCTCGGCATCCGCTTCAACCCCGAGGGGACGCGGGCGTACATCGCCTGCCGGGTCAGCGACACCATCCTCGTGCTCAATACCTCCGCGCAGCCGCCCACCATCGTAGACGCCAACGGCGCCACCGCTGGGAACGCAATCGCCAACTCGTCGCCCTCAGGCGCGGTCGGCCTGGACATCATCCCCAACCCTGTGCTGCACATCACGACTTCGGCGCTGCCAGATGCAACAATTACTTCGCCCTACCTCGGGATCATCGTCGGCCGGGGCGGCATCCGGGTCAACGGCGGCACGCGTGACTACACATTTACCACTGACGGCGCTGGCGCCGCGGCGCTCGCCGCCCAGGGGTTGGTCCTGAACCCCGATGGCTCCATCACGGATACGGGCGGCGTTGTAGCTGGCCCAGCGGCCTCGCTGGCAATTTCCGTTACCGTCACGGACAACGCTGTACCGCAGCAGACCGCCACCAAGACGGTTACCCTCGAAGTTGTTCCCTAGAGCACCATCGCCCCCAAAGAGCCCCGACCGCCCTGCGGTCGGGGCTTTTCCTTTGACCTCCCGCAGCCTAGCGTCCAGGTCCTTAACTTGTGCGACGAGCGGAGTCATTAGCGGTATTGTCTCGCCGGGCGCTTTTCCTCCGGCGCCTCACTGGAGCACGGAACCGACCCTTTGTCGCTGCGACGGCGCCCCAGAGGCACTCCCGCCCACCGGGCGCGGACCCGAGTACCGCCGCTGGCGAAGCAATGCCGAGGTTCAACTGGGTAGTGGGGCAGTTCAAACTTCACGGCCAAGGTCCGTACTAAAGCCTGGGACCGAAAGCTGGCCCGAAGCTGATGCAACCTTTGGGCTTGACAAGGCATCACACGCTGTGGTACTAACACAATGTGTTATTCATAGAATCGCGGGTCTTTACAAGGCGGTTACGGGAACTCGCTAGAGGGTATGAGGACGACATACTTAGCGGCATCCAAGAGGAACTCTTAAGACACCCTGAGCGGGGAGCAATTGTAAGGGGTCTTGGGGGCGTTAGAAAAGCGAGGTTTAGAAGTGAAAAAAGAGGCAAGGGAAAGAGAGGTGGGCTTCGGTACTTGTTCCTTTACCTTCGCCACCGCGACCAGATTTATCTCTTGCACTTGTTCGGCAAAAACGAACGGGAGGACTTGTCGGACGCAGAACGGTCAATCTTAAGAGATATTGTAAATGAAATTAAGATGGTTGCTTAGGAGGCACTAACAATGGCAAAGACGAGAAAGGTTAGGGCTTTTAGGGACTTGAAGCTGGCCCTGGAGGACAGCTTGGCCTATACCCGGGGGGAGGCCGTCAACCTGCGCGTGACGGAAATCCCTGCGCCCCCGAAGCGTTTAACCCCAAGAGAAATCAAAGAAATCAGGACTCAATTGAACGCAAACCAGAAACTATTTGCCCAGTATTTGAACGTTAGCCCAAGGGCCGTCCAAAGCTGGGAACAGGGCCAGCGCAGACCCCAGGAGGCTGCACTCAAGCTGCTGAACATTGCCCGCAGGAACCCGCAGGCACTACTTGCCTAGGCATATCCTAGGTCACAAGCTGCTTGGCAAACTGCCCCACTACCGTTCAACTGCCCAAGCTTGACCCCCGTTGCCCCCGAAACTAGAATGAGAACAAATTACCGCTGAAACCCGCCGCCAGCAGATGGAGCGGAAGCCATGAGGACGACAGAATCCGATGCCGAGATCCCTTCCCGTCCGCAAGACCTCAGAAGAAGCAAACGCGTCGTCCTGGTCGTCCCCCTGGAGGCAACCTGGGTCTCAATTGAGGGCAAGCGTTTGAGAGAACAAGCGCGTACCGAGGTGGTCAACGCGCATGGGGCGCTGCTTCGCATGCAATCGAAACAGTTTGTCCCCATCACAATCGAACTGCACAATTTCCAAGCCCAAGAGTCCTGCTGGGCGCGCGTGGTGTGCTTCCGCGCCGTGGAGAATCGTTCCGTACAGTTTGCCGTTGAACTCGCCCGGCCGAGTGGAACCCTGTGGGGGTTGGATTATTCTTTCGACCAGGCCAGCTAGCCTGCGGGCAAGCGCCGGCAAGGGAAGCCTTGGCGCCCCGCGCCCCCCAAACAGCCAAAGGATTTGAACTCTCAGCAGCGTCCTTCGTCACGTCGAACATTCGAGTTGCCCTTGCGCTTCCGCGGCGTTAGCATGGCGGGAATCGCCGTACGAGGCTTGCCCGGTGAGA
>Ga0326597_10008035_pt1 | contig 14280 bp, 14 predicted proteins | sample RVTome_12_FD_203789 | JGI IMG/M metagenome (GOLD analysis project Ga0326597, IMG submission 203789) | Soil microbial communities from uranium-contaminated site in the Upper Colorado River Basin, Wyoming, United States - RVT100D185 | ecosystem: Environmental > Terrestrial > Soil > Contaminated >... | reverse complement strand
TCGGGTGCCGCCTGGCCACGATCTTCAGGAGCTTCTTGGCACCCCACGTCGGATGGTGGCGGCGTACCTCCAGCAAGGCCGTGATGATCGACGGGGGCGTTTCGTGCGGACACGACGCAGGGCGCCGTGACCGATCGACCAGCCCGGCTAGGCGGACAAGCCGGCAACAGACTCTCGAAGGTGAGTGGTCAGGCGATGCGTGATTGATCGGTGCAAGCCTATGCAGTTTGTCCCCTACAACCTGACCGCGACGATCCCGAACATCATCGTTGACGGATCTGGAAATGATCACACCGTGCTGACGTTGTCCCATTGGCCAAAGAGTGGGTCGCCGCTCGAGTTGAGGGGAGACACGTCGACGGCGATCGTCTTCAACTACCTTGACGCTCCCCAGCTCCACATTGAAGCGGAAGCCGTATCGAACAACCATTTCGACGAGGATGGACTCGTCGGGATCTTTGCGTTGCTGCAGCCCGTTGTGGCCCAGCGTCATCGCGACCTACTGGTCGATGTCGCTGAGGCGGGTGACTTCGGTGTCTTCGAGCGTCGGCACGCCGCCCGCATCGCGTTCGTTCTCTCCGCCTACGCAGATCCTGAGTCATCTCCACTGCCGACCGGACTCTTCAACCGTCCGTATGCCGACCTGGCGAGCGAGTTGTATGTCCAGCTCCTGGACGTTCTGCCGAGGCTGATCATGGGGGTGGAAGATTATCGGCGCCTGTGGGAGAGCGAAGACGCCAAACTGACGGCGACCGAGGAACTCATCAATCGGGGATTAATCACTGTCGAAGAACAGACCGAGCTCGATCTTGCGATCATCCGACTGCCTGAAGAGTTGACACCCCAGCGAGTGCATCGATTCACCCAACGACGGCTTGCCGAGTGCCATCCTTTCGCCCTCCACAACAGAACCACCTGCAGTCGGCTGCTCCTCCTGCAGGGGCGCCGCGCTGAATTGCAGTACCGATATGAAAGCTGGGTTCAATTCGCTTCAAGAAGGCCAGCCCCACGTGTCGACCTCTCCGAATTGGCAAGTGAGCTGAATCTCGAGGAGACCACTGGTGGGCGCTGGGTATTCGATGGTGTTGATCAGATTACTCCGAAGCTTCATCTGGAAGGGAGCGGAGAGACATCGGTGCCGATCGATACTATTGTGAAGCGTGTTGAGCATCACTTGCGGGCTGGCCGATCGGCCTGGGATCCCTACGATTGATTGGCCGCGAGCACGAGCCGGCTAACCCCTATCAGGCCTCCCGAAGTCAAGAGCCAGATCTTCTCCGTCCGGTCGTCGTTCAAAGCGCAAGCGCCCGAAGTCAGTCAACCGCTGAAATGAGCGCGATCGCGGCTCCTTCGGGGCCATCTTCGTTTCCAGCGCTGGTGCACCCCCGATGCGGGACGTTGCACCCAACACCTATTTATTGAGGCTCAACCTCCGCGTGGCGAAGGGCGAGAGCCGAAGGCTCTCGCGCTGGAGTTTCTACATTGTGTCTCACGGCTGCGGCGCTTTGGGTGAGTCCGCGGTCGGTGATCGTGACGTCGAGTTCTCGCAGCAGCTCGGGATGGTCCACCATCTCCTTCCGCAGGAGGGTGACGAGGTCGAGGCACGACGGTCGGTGGGCGTGTCGGCGCCACGTGGGCAGCGCCGCGTAGGCCGTCCCGCGCTCGGCGCCGAAGGCGAGCCGCGAGGCCAACCGGAGGGCGCTGTAAGCGGCGACCGCGAGCACCGGCTGCTTGGGCACCGCGATCGGATTCCACAGCTGCGCCTGCCCGACGCCCAGCGTGTCTTTCTCCTCGCGATGGTTGACTTCGATCTGCCAGCGGTCGACGTAGATTTGGAGCAAGGCGTGCGCCCCGCTCCGCAGGTCGGTCGTCAGCAGCTACGCCGGCTGGCGGTCGTACCACCGGGCGCTCTGGCGTTTCCGATACGGGGTCGGCGCGACGACGAGTAGCCGCAGCCGGCGGCGGCCGCCCCCGCGCTGCCACAAGAGATCGGTCAGCTCTTTGTACCGGATCGGGCGCCGCGTCCCGCCATAACACACCGTGGTCCCGCGCCACGGGTGCGTCTCATCCTGGCGGACCTGCTCGGGCGTAAACGTCACGCGATCGTAGACGCGGCGCGTGCCCGCGGGCGCTGGCCGGCAGAGCGCCGCGTTTTTGCGCGTGCGAGCGATCAGTTCGGTGCGGTCGAGCCCCGCCCGTACACAGGTCCGGTGACAGAAGCTGCCATCCCCCGCCAGCACCAACGTCTTCGCGGCCCCGCCGGCGGCGTCGAGCGCCTGGCGCAGGGCCCGCCCCATCTCCACGAAGCGTTGCGACAGATGGTGCGTCTTGATGGCCTGGCGGTCCTGCGTCCACGTGGCCGCATCGGCCGTGCGCGACGGCTTCGTCACAGACGACACTTCTTCAACGCGAACGGGCAGGGCGCGCGTGTCGCGCGGCGCCCGCTGGTGCAACGGCACCAACACGGAGGCTTGCAGACAGCGCACGGCCCGGATCAGGTTGACAGGAAACGGCGGCGACAACGGGTCGCGGTGATACGCGGCCTGCGGGATACCGCGTCCTGTCTTGCGGAGCCGCGTAGCATCGACCGCCACGCCGACCAGCCGGCCGCGACAGCAGGGCACCGCCCGCGTCAGCATTGGGTGAAACAGGGCCTGGGGGTCCCACTGACACCGCGAGTGCAAGAAGTACGCGGCACTCCAACTCCGGTGCTGATGCCCGTTGGCCCAGATGATGCGCGACAGACAGCGCCGGCCCAGACAGATCAACGACCCCAGCGCTTGACGGACGGCACGGCGCGTGGTGCGCGCTTGGGGAAAGACGTCGCGCCAGTCGGCGGTGATCTGCAGGAAGGTGGCGAGCAGCGTCATGGTGCCTCCGGGCGCAGGCCGAACGTGTTCTTCGCGGTGCGCACGAACCGGTCGCCGCGCGCGACCTTCTTCGTGAGGGAGGAGACCACGCTCTCGCGGTCCACCACCACGCCGAAGGTGCGTTCGATCCGCGTGAGGAGGTCGGACACGTGCAGCGGCCCGCGCGCCTTCTTGAGTACGTCATACGCCATGTTCACCTGGGACAGACCTTTTCGACGGGCGGTGCGCGGGGGCGGGACCGGGCCGCGACGGAGGCGCCGGACGGCGCGCAACTGCGCGTCCAGCGAGGCTTCACACACGTCGAGGATCGTCGCTTTCATTGTCTCTTTGAGATCATCGGGCATCGGTGCGGCTCCTGAATAAGACAGGCACAGGATGCCGCATTCAATGTCGGTCTGTCAATAGATACTGTGACCGACCGACGTAATATGTAGAAACTCCAGGGCGAGAGCCGAAGGCTCTCGCGGCCTAGAAACTCATTCGGGCCCTCATACCGGCCTCCTCAGGACGGGCGACGTCGCCGGAGCGCGTCCGTTGTCTGCAGGCTCGGGGGAGGGGCAGCGCCTCAAGCACGCGGGCCGCGTGGCCGGATCGCGCGTGGATCTCCCATCAACGCTGACGGCTGCCGGACCTGTGGCTCATGATCGAGCGGCTCGGTGCACTCGATGGCGCACGCGCACGTCGCGATCTGGGCGAGTTCCTGCGTCAGGGCAACGTGGACTACGCAAGCGAGGGCACGACCTGGGCGAGCCACGAAAACTATCTCTGCTGGATGTCGCCGCTGGAGCTTCGGCCTCGCTTGATGCCGCACCTCGTCTCGCGGATCGTCTTCACCGGAGGCGGCGGCTTCGATCCGTTCGATACGTCACGCCCCAGGTTCGTTCTTTCACCCCGGCTCCTGTTCATGCGACAAGGCGTCGCCGAGGTGTGCGGTGGCCGTGGACTCGTGGACCCGAAAAATGAGCCACTCTGTGCCGGATTCCATCGACAGCACCTCATCTGCGGTGACTCGCTGCGAGGCCACCTGGGTACCTTCCTGCGGCTCGGCACCACGGCCCTGGTTATTGGCCTCGTCGAGGCCCGATGTGAGGGGGATCCTGACGTGAAACTGGCCAGCCCCCTCGCAGCCCTGTCCACAATCACGCGTGACGTATCGCTTGGCAAGCGTCTCCGGCTGGCCAACGGGAGGTACGCGACGGCCCTCGCCATCCAGCGACACTACCTACTCCGGGCGCGACGGAACCTCGAGGTACTGCCGGACTGGGCCTCTGCCGTCTGCGATGTCTGGCAGGAAACCCTGGATCGACTGTTGTCGGGCGTTGATGCGGTGGCCGACCGACTGGATTGGGCGATCAAGTTCACCGTGTACCGAAACCGGGCGACTCGCAGGGGAATGAGCTGGCCGTCACGGCGATCTGTGATGACCGGGCTCGCCCCTCGCGGTGCCGCCAGGGCCGCGACGACTGGCTGGCGAGCCGAGCTGTGCGAACTCGATACTCGCTTCGGTCAGCTCTACCCGCCAGGCTTGTTCGACGCACTTGACGAAGCCGGCGTGCTCCAGCACCGGGTGCCAGGGGTGATCGACGTCGATCGCGCGGTCACGTGTCCGCCAGCGCAGGGCCGAGCCTTCGTCCGCGGGACTGTCATCACGCGGCTGGCCGCGGCCGGCGACGCGTGGATATGCGCGTGGGATGGCATCAGCGATCTTCTGTCGATGGCGCACCTGGACCTGTCCCATCCGTTCGTTGAGCAGGAGCAGTGGAGCGGTTGCCTGGACGACCCTCGCATTACCCTGGCCAGGCGAATCGTCAGCCTGGCGCGCTCTCACGACGCGGCGTCGACGGGGCCATCGATTCGGGAGTGCGCCGAGTCGCTCTGCGAGCCGAGTGCCAGGGTGCTCCGGCGGCACATGGCCCACTTCGCCGTCGATCTCAACGACAGCGGAGTCGGTCGCCGCGGAGAAGGCCGCCTCGAGGACGCCGAGTGGCTCATTCGGACGGCGCTTGCCATCAACATCGACGTCCTTACGGACACTTCCCCACTGATTCCTCATCGCCGTTGCAACCTGGCAACAGTGCTCCTACTCCAAGGCAGGCTCGACGAGGCCCTCGAGCAGTTGGAACTGGCGTGGCAAGCCATTGGGTCGCAGTACAACGTCACCACTGCGCGCATCCTCACGGTCCGGCTTGCCGTCGCCTTGCTTCGGGGCGAGGCTCCGGAGTTCTTCGTCGGCCAACTGAAGTCGCATCTGGCAATCCATCTGCTGCGTCCATTCCCGCGTCACGAAACGCGAAGCGCAACGGGACAGGTCTTCGAGAGTCTCGGGGCAAGATTCAGCGACGCGGACCTCGCGCTGCTCATGCAGATCATGGCGGTACTCAACACTGACCAACCCGTCGAGTCGCTCGACGAGCATCCGCGATGGCAGGAAGCCGAGGCGGTGCCGCTGGCGGCCCCGTGGCCGGCCACACAGGCCTTCCTCGACGTGTTGCCGTGGTGATTTTGTCAGGGCGACACACGGGCTGACACGTCGTAAGATCGCCCAGCGCACGTGAGATCGGACCGCACTGATGGATTCTGTTGAACAGGCACTGAGAGACCTGACGCTGGCACCGTACATCGTCAAGGCGATGGCGCTCATCGGCATCAGGCGACGGGGCGGGAGCAACATGTTTCGCCACCAGCTCAGCACGATGGCGATTCTGCTCGACTACAAGATCATCGATCCAGTGTTGCTCAAGGCATCGGTGATTCATGACCTCTTCGAGGACGTCCCCACCATGCCTGGCGTGACTGAGGACGATATCGTGCGAATCGACTCGGACGGCCCGGCGGTCTACGCGCTGGTGATGGAAGTCACCATTCGAACCGTCGACGGAGTCCGGGAGCCCAAGTCCGAGTACCTTCAGCGCGTCCTGCAGCGCGGCGGCCCTCGCGCGAGAGTGCTCGTAGCTCGCCGACCGCATCAGCAACCTCACAGCGCTGGGGTTCGTGCACGACGCGGCCTTTGTGCGCAAATATCTGGAGGAAACCCGCGCCTACGTCTTGCCGCACGCCGCGCGGATCAACCCCGACATGTTTCGGGAGCTCTCGGATCTGATCGACAACCGCACCCGTTTGTTGCAACCAGTGGCACCGGTGGACCGGCAGACCTGAGGCGACGAGCCGCCCTCCGATGGCCGGGCGGCGACCCAGGAGGCCCCGTAGCCGGCACGCGCAAGGGGGCGCCACCGCGCGGTCACATGTGATGACGCTTGAGTCACACCCTCTCATACCTCATTCACCTTTCGAAAGGTGGCCCTTCGGGTCACTCGGTGTGCCGTAACGGTGCGGTCACGGGGAGCGGGCACGACAGACGGTGTATCGTGCGAGCTCGTGTCGCGAGCCTCCGACGGCGAGGCTCCCGGCCATGGCCTTTCAACAGCTGATGAAAGAAGTGAGTGGCCGGACCTTCATCGACCCGTCAAAAAACTCATGCGGCCGGTCGGTCGTAGAACTTCAGGAGGCCACCGAGACGCTCGCGGCATCGGACGGGACCATTCTGGCCCATCTCCTCGCACGGAAAGAGGAGGAGGTTGTCCTTCCCTTGGTGATTCCGCTCGCAGTGGAAGTGTTCGACATACGCGCGCAACGCGTTTCGTAGCGCCGATTCGCCGACCAGAATCAGCTTCGCGAGGCACTCGTCCTTCACCGATCGCACCCAGCGCTCCGCATACGCATTCAGGTTCGGGCTGCGTGGGGGCAGCCGCACCGGCCTCGCGCCACCGTCCCTGACGGCCTCGTCGAACGCGGGGCAGTACGTGCCGTCTCGATCGTGAATCAGATACCGATGGTCGGCGAGGAAGCCCACATCAGCCATCGTGAGGTTCCGCGCGATTTGGGTCATCCAGCGTTCGTCCGGGAAGCGGGTCAGTCCCGCGATCTGGACCCGGCGCGTCGCCACATGGATGACAAACAAGACGTAGTACGTCACCAGGCTGCGCGCCGTCCACACCTCGGTCGTGAAGAAATCCGTCGCCGCCAGTACCTCCTGGTGGGCGCGAATGAAGTCCTTCCACGTCGTGGTGTTCTTGCGCGCCGGCGCAGGCGGAATACCGTGGCGTTTCAGGATGTTGCCGACCGTCTGGTCGCTCACCGCATAGCCGAGGTTGGCGAGGGCTCCGGCGATGCGGTTCGCCACCGACAACCGTGACTGGGGCTACGACCGCATGGCCGCGTGAACCTGAGCGACGGAGAGCGCCGGACGTTGGCGCAGATTGGCAAGCGGCTCGGCCGCAAAGCCCTCGCGGAGGTCGCGAGCGTCGTCCGGCCCGAGACAATCCTGGCCTGGCACCGGCGGCTGGTCGCCAAGAAGTTCGATGGCTCGAAGAAGCGAACCTATCCTGGGCGGCCCAGCGTGGATCAGAAGATTGAGCAGCTGATTGTCAGGGATGTGCGCCCTGAGGATGCGGTTCTCTGCGGCCAGATACTCGTTCCTCCGGAGGAGCTCCTCATCGACGGAGCCCGTCACGTAGGCCAGCATGGTCTTCCAGTCCATCGTCGCTCCTAATACTGCGTGCGTCTCGAACGCTCGTCAGTATCCACGGCAGCGACTGGCCGAGCCAAGCCCGGGCCTAGCGACCCCGAAACTGTTCGGGGATAACACATTCGGATTACTTGACCCACGGGTCGAGTCTTTGGTCTATACTAGTGGTATATATCCAGAAGAGGCTTTATGACCACCACCGCCAAGCTGTTCAAGAACGGGCGAAGTCAGGCCGTGCGGCTGCCCCGCGAGTTCAGGTTCGAGGGGGACCGTGTCAGAGTTCGCCGCGCCGGACGAGGTGTGCTCGTCGAGCCAATGTTCACGGACGTCTCGTCGTGGTTCGCCGAACTCGACCGTCTGGCCTCCGAGCCCTTTATGCCGGAAGGCCGGCAACAGCCCCCGACGCCAGAGCGAGACGTGTTCGATGACGACGTACCTGCTTGACACGAACGCGTGCATCGCGTTGATCAACGGCAAGGAGGCACACGTCCGCCGGCGGTTCCAACGCGCGGTGGCACGGGAGAGCGTGATTCTGCTGTCCTCGATCGTTGCATTCGAGCTCTGGTACGGCGTCGCGAAGAGCCAGTACAAGGAGAGCAACACTGTGCGGCTCGACGCGTTCTTTGCCGGCCCCCTCGAGTGGACGCTGTTCGACGAAGAAGACGGGCGCGCAGCCGGAACCGTCCGTGCCGAACTCGAGGCGATCGGGAAACCGATTGGTGCCTATGACGTGCTCCTTGCAGGTCAGGCACGACGACATGGCGCGACGCTGGTGACGTCCAACACCAAGGAGTTCGCGCGGGTGTCGGGTCTGAAGTGGGAAGACTGGGCGGCTTCTCGCCGCTGAGCGAGTCACCTCGATGGATCGAACTTCGGGCCTTGTTGATCGGACATCATCCTCTCAGGCCAAGATCGGACTGTTCCGTTCGCTCTTCCGTGGCCGCGAAGATGTGTACCCGCGTCGATTCGAGAGCCGGAAGACGGGTAAGTCTGGCTATGCGCCCGCGTGTGTCAACGAGTGGGTGCGCGGCATTTGTGAGAAGCCGCGCATCAAGTGTGCCGAGTGTCCCAATCGCCGGTTCTTCCCCGTCACAGACGACGTCATCAGATGGCACCTGTCCGGCCGCGCTCCCAATGGCGAGCCCTTCGTTGCTGGTGTGTATCCGCTGCCCCTCGACGAAACATGTTTCTTCCTGGCCGTTGACTTCGACAAGGCCGGCTGGCGCGACGATGCCAGGGCTTTTCTCGACGCGTGTCGCCGCCTGAGCCTCCCGGCCGCCCTCGAGCGGTCACGCTCCGGACGAGGCGCGCACGTCTGGTTCTTCTTCGAGGAGGCCATTCCGGCCGCGCTTGCCCGTAGGCTGGCTTCGCACGTCCTCACCGAGACGATGGAGGGCCGGCCGGACATCGGCCTGGAGTCGTACGACCGTCTGTTTCCGAATCAGGACACGATGCCGCAAGGGGGATTCGGGAACCTGATCGCCTTGCCGCTGCAGAAGGGACCACGCAAGCAGGACAACAGCGTCTTTCTTGATGACAACCTTGTCCCCTGGACCGACCAATGGGCCTTTCTCGCGAGCGTGCGCAAGATAGGCCGGTCGCACGTTGAAAGGATCGTCCAGGAAGCCGAACGACGTGGTCGTATCCTCGGCGTTCGGCTGCCGCCGCAAGACGACGGAGAAGAAGCGCCGTGGACGGCCCCGCCGTCGCGGCACCGAAAGGAGCCGCCGATCGTCGGCGAACTGCCTCAGACGCTGGAACTGGTTCTCGGCAATCAAATCTACATCGCCAAGGACGGCTTACATCCCGGTCTCCGAAACCGGCTGCTTCGGCTGGCGGCGTTTCAGAATCCGGAGTTCTACAAGGCGCAGGCGATGCGGCTCTCCACCTACGACAAGCCGCGCGTCATCGCGTGCGCTGAGGATCACCCGCACCACATCGGACTGCCGCGAGGGTGCCTCGATGATGTTCGCCAGGCACTGACCGACCTGCACGTTCGCACGATCATTCGCGATGAGCGCTACACCGGCCACACACTGGAACTGAGCTTTCACGGCGAACTGCGGCCCGAGCAGAAGACTGCGGCAGATGAGATGCTGGCGCACGAGACCGGCGTACTGGCCGCTACGACGGCGTTTGGCAAGACGGTGATCGCCGCCTGGCTGATCGCACAGCGCGGCGTCAGCACGCTCGTGCTCGTGCATCGGCGGCAGCTGCTCGACCAGTGGATCGAGCGACTCGCAACGTTCCTCAACGTGCCCGCGAAGTCCATTGGCCGAATCGGGGGCGGGCGAACTCGGCCGACCGGGTTGCTCGATGTCGCCATCATTCAGGGCCTGGTCCGGAAAGGTGTTGTCAATGACCGCGTTGCCGAGTACGGCCACGTGATCGTCGACGAATGCCATCACCTGTCAGCGCACAGTTTCGAGCAGGTGGCTCGCCAGGCCAAGGCTCGATACGTCGTTGGGTTGTCGGCGACCGTCGCGCGGAAGGACGGCCATCACCCGATCATTTTCATGCAATGCGGGCCAGTTCGCCATCGAGTGAACGCACGAGCGCAAGCAGCAACCCGGCCGTTTGCGCACATGGTCCTCGTGCAGCCGACGGCATTTCAACCGAGTAGGAGTCCTGATCCCGACAAGCGCGTCGAGTTCCAGGTTCTCTACCAAGAGCTAATCGACGACGAGCTACGCACTCGTCACATCTGTGACGATGTCATCGAGGCAGTTGGAAGCGGGCGTTCGCCGCTGGTTCTTACGGAGCGGAACGATCACCTCGATCGCCTTGAGCAGGGGCTCGCGGCGAGTATTCGTCACCTGGTCGTGTTGCGAGCCGGGATTGGCAAGAAGCAGCGTCAGGCTGTAGCCGATCGGCTCGCGGCTATCCCTCGGGATGAGGCACGTGCCGTCCTGGCTACCGGCAAGCACGTCGGCGAGGGATTCGACGATCCGCGCCTGGACACGCTGTTCCTGACTCTTCCGGTCTCGTGGCGCGGGACGATCGCCCAGTACGCTGGCCGCCTGCATCGCCTCTACGACGGCAAGCGCGAGGTACGCGTGTACGACTACGCGGACCTCAACGTGCCCATGCTGGCACGGATGTTCGACCGTCGCTGCCGCGGCTATGAAGCAGTCGGTTACACGATTCTGCTTCCAGCCAGCGCCATCCCAGGGTGGCCCTCCGATGTCGTGCTTCCGTCGGACCCGTTGTGGAAGCGCGACTACTCTGGCAGCGTCCGAAGGCTCGTCCGGGATGGTGTCGACACGCCGCTCGCGAGCCTCTTCGTCCACGCCGCTCGCACAGTGCCTCCAGACGCAGACGGGGCGGACCGGGCGCGAAGTGCAACCGAAGCGTTCCTCTACCGACGCCTGGAGACTCTATCGGAGACCAAGGGGTGCTTCCGGGTGAACGTTGCGCTGCCGATCGCATTCGATGGCTTCGGGACGCTGGAAATCGATCTCCTGTGCGCCGCCGCACGGGTGGCTGTGGAGCTGGACGGCGCCCAGCATCTCGCCGATCCGGTCGCGTACCGCCGCGACAGGCGCAAGGACCAGTTGCTGCAGGAGAACGGATACTTGGTATTGCGCTTCCTTGCTGAAGATGTGGGCAGGGACCTGGACCTGGTGCTCGATGCGATCCTGAGAGCGCTCAGTCACCGCCGAGCGGCGGTTCCGACAATCGCAGCTCTCCAGTTCGTACGGCGAGGCCGGACGTGAGATCGTCGATCGCTGCGTCAGCCGGCAACTCTCGCGGTACTTCGATGATGCGATCACGCGTGAGGCGTTCCATCACGACCGAGTTCTACGACTCATTGCCATTGCTCGCCGTCAGCAATTCCGCGTCGCCGCCCGACTGGCCCCAAATTTGGGCCCACAGATTTTCAGACACTGCAAATCGTTCGGGAACCAGCACTTTCCGAGGTCGCCCCAGCTTGCCTTGGGCGCAGGGGGGTCGCTGGTTCGAATCCAGTCGCCCCGACCATTTTTCCCCCAGTCGTTTGCAACCAGTTTGCAACGGGGCGGGTTTGAAACCCCCGCCCTTCTTCCCTTGCGAGCGCCCTCGACCGTAGTACTCAGGCGTCTGCCCGTCCCCGGGGGCGCGCCCGTTCACCACCACGCGATCGCGACTCCAGATGCCGGCGACAAGGGCCACGCCCTCCCGGCGCGCAGCGGGCGTCAAGGCCGGAGCCCGAAGGGGCGGCAGCGAGGCGCCTTCGCGCCAGTCACATTCCGCCCACCACACTGAGCACGTAACGATTCACTATCCCTGGCATCCGCTGCACGGCCAGACCGTTGCCGTGCAGCGCAGCGTGCGCCATGGTCGCAAGCTCTGGTTGTGCGAGCAGGACCAGCACACAGCCGCGATTCCGGTGTGGATGACGGATCGCGTGGCCTGCGCCGCGCTGTCAACCGGTCCTGCCCTGGTCTCTGTCGAGGCGCTGACCGCGCTGGCAGCGTTCGTCGATGCCGCTCGATCGGCGCACGATCGCATCATCGATCTTCCTCAGGAGGACCATGATGCGACGACGACCGCCGAGACAACTCCCGATGCCGTTCGACCGCGACGTGCCGGCCGTCGTGCTGCCGGCGCAGACCGCACAGGAACTGGTCAAGGTGCTGGCCGATCTGCTGCTCGCCAGCGCGGTGGACGCGGACCACGAGGAGGAGCAGAATGATGCGCGCGAAGATCACCGCTGACCATCTGGAGCGGACCGCGCGCGTCTACGTACGACAAGCGACGCCCGGCCAAGTCCGCGATCACACCGAGAGTCGGCGACGCCAGTATGCGCTGGCCGACGTGGCGCGCGACTTGGGCTTCCGCCGCGTCGAGACGATCGACGACGATCTGGGCATCTCCGGCAGCGGATTCGCCGAGCGGCCCGGCTTTCAACGCCTCCTGACGACGGTCGGCTCGGGGGCGGCGGGCGCGGTGCTCGCGCTCGAGGCGTCCCGCTTGGCGCGCAATGATCGCGACTGGTCGCAGCTGGTGGAGCTCGGCGCGATCACGAAGGTCGTGCTGATCGATCACGACGGCATCTATGACCCACGCTTGGTCAACGATCGGTTGCTCTTGGGCCTCAAGGGCATCATGAGCGACTTCGAAATGGCGACGCTCAGGCAGCGCGCACTCGAGGCCCAGCGCACGAAGGCGCAGCGGGGGGAGCTCTGGATGCATTTGCCGGTCGGACTCGTGTATGGGCCGACGGGGGCCATCGACCTCGATCCGGATGCGCGCGTGCAACAGGCGATTCGCCTCGTGCTGCAGAAGTTTGATGAGCTTGGCAGCACGCGGCAAGTGCTGCTGTGGCTCCGCCGCGAGCGCATCTCGGTCCCCGTCACACGGGGCGGCAAGACCGGGCGCTACACCGAATGGACGCCCCCGCATTACACGCGCGTGCACGCCATCGTCACCAATCCCTTCCTTGCGGGCGCGTACGTCTACGGCCGCAGCGCGAGTCGCACGACGATTGTCGACGGTCGGATCCGACGCACCTCTGGTCACGACTTGGCGGTCGATCAGTGGCCGGTCGTGATTCCGGACCATCATCCGGGATACCTTGATTGGGCGAGCTATCTCCGTCATCTGTCGATGATCGAATCCAACGCGTACATGAAGCCGGGCGCCCGCAAGTCGGCACGCGGGGGCCGGAGCCTCTTGGCAGGCGTGCTGCGCTGTCGCCGCTGCGGCCACACGCTCCAAATCAGTTACAGCGGTCGTGACAGCGCGTCTGCGAACTTCCGCTGTCTGCGGCGACATCACCAGATCGGCAGCGCGGCCTGCGTGTCCTGCCCCGGCAAGGCCGTCGAAGACGCCGTGGGCCAGCAACTGCTGCAGGCCATCGCCCCGCAGGCGATTGACGCCGCGATTGACGCCGCGATCGCCGCCGCGCAGCGGGCCGGCGAGCGGCAGCGGGAGCAGCGACAAGCGCTGCACCTCGAGCTGGAACAAGCGCGCTATGACGCGCAGCTCGCCGCCCGCCGCTACGAACACGTTGATCCGGAGAAGCGTTTGGTGGCGGCGGAACTCGAAGCACGCTGGAACGCTGCGCTGGAACGCGTCCGCGAGCAGGAGGCCCGATTGGCGGCCTTCGATGTACGCCCGATTCTGCAGCACCAGATCGATGAGACCGCGCTCCGGGCGCTCGCCCAGGATCTGCCGGCCGTGTGGCACGACCCGACGACGGACATGCGGCTGAAACAACGCATCGTCCGCATCCTGATCCACGAGATCATCGTGGACATCGATGATGCGTCCCGCGAGATTCTGCTCGTGATGCATTGGCAGGGCGGTCGTCACACGGAGCTGCGCGTCGCGCGGCCCTGGAGCGGGCGGACGAAGCGGTGTACCGATGCCGAGGCGATCGCGCTGGTCCGACGCATGGCCGGGCGCTGGAACGATGACGCCATTGCGATGCAGCTCAATCTGCTCGGCTGGAAAACCGGCACCGGCAATCACTGGACCCGCATGCGTGTGCGCGAGCTGCGCAGCCGGCTCGACCTGCCGGCGTGTGATCCGACACAGCCCACCTGGCTCACGGCGAAGGGTGCGGCCACGCACCTCGGGATCAGCCCGGCGTACGCCGGCCTGCTCCTCAAACGCGGCGTCATTCCCGGCACGCAGGCCGTCCCGGGCAGTATGTGGTGGGTCGATCCTGCGGTCCTCGACTCGCCGCAGCTCCGCGAGACGCTGCACGCACTGAGCGAGCGCCGGGTAAAACGACCTCACGACGATCGCACGCTCCGATTTCCTGGACTTTCTGAGGTGTAGCCTGAGGAGGCACTATGTCCAGGGCAATCGCATCTAATTCTTCGCGCCCATGATGACGCGGAGTAGGTAGTCATGGTCCCAGCCGGCCGCGAGGCGCTTGTTCTTGATGCCGACCTT
>Ga0326597_10008034_pt1 | contig 14281 bp, 14 predicted proteins | sample RVTome_12_FD_203789 | JGI IMG/M metagenome (GOLD analysis project Ga0326597, IMG submission 203789) | Soil microbial communities from uranium-contaminated site in the Upper Colorado River Basin, Wyoming, United States - RVT100D185 | ecosystem: Environmental > Terrestrial > Soil > Contaminated >... | reverse complement strand
CTGAAGCGATAGAGTTAGAGCAGACTCCCACAACCTTATATGGCACCACCGTTCCCTTTCCCTTTTGGAGCGCAGCAGGTATGGTAATGGCCTTGCCGCTTGTAATGTCGGCAGAGCTACCACGGCAAGCCATCGGTGTGCGTCCATGGCAGCTTGTGCGTGAACCAATCAAGCTTCAGCATGAGGATGTTTGGCACGATCCAGTGTTGAACCACGGCGTTTACTTCCTTGGCGGTTGAGATGCGTGAGGAACTTCTAGCTAAATCTGACCCGAAGCGAACGCTTCTGCATCACACGCTGGACGTGCTAGCAATAGCAAGACAGTACGCCAAACGTTGGGGGCATCTGGCCGAATTAGCTGGAGATGAAACGCTCTTTGACGACCTTGTTGTAGCCACGCTCCTACATGACCTTGGCAAAGCTGCAAGTGGTTTTCAGGCAATTCTGAATGGCCAGAAAGACGATACTTGGCTGCACTACCGGCACGAAATCCTCTCGGGCGCACTGGCTGCCACGCTGCCCGCCTCTGAAAGACAAAGGGATCTGCTGTTAGCGATCATGACCCACCATCTCGGCTGGAACGACGACCTGGCGGCGCGGCGAGCGTTGCGCGATTATGACCCAACGTACGACCGCCTCATCCCATTCTCAGAGCGACTCATGCAACTCGAACACCGCTGGGATGATCTCAAGGCGCTTTTGTACAGGCTTAAGGAACATGTTCCAGATGCAATGCCGTGGCTAGACAGGCTCCCTGCTTCCCCTTGCGATCTCCCTAATCCGTTTGAGCAGTTCAAGGATTCTTTTCAACTCAAGCTAGGCCGTCGCTCTAGCAACGGCAACGTCCCCTCTCAGAAACTGGCTCTTCGCAAAATCTACCTGCGCGGATTGCTCATCAGCGCAGACCATTTGGCAAGCGCAGCCGTAACGGAAGAAAACGTCAATGAAATAGATATCGTCCCAGCACTACCCCGACTTCGGGCGATTGTTCCAGATGATCTCGGATTTGAGCTGAACGCACATCAGCGCGTCTGCGCGGATACGCGAGGCACAATTTTTCTGACCGCTCCAACCGGGAGCGGCAAAACCGAGGCGGCGCTCCTCTGGGCGCAGGCCAACCAATCAGCCAACAACTCGCACCACCTTTTCTACGTACTCCCTTTTACAGCTAGCATCAACGCTATGTATCACCGATTAAAAGACAGAAAACTCTTCGGTGAGGAGGCTGTTTCCCTGTTGCACGGACGTTCGAGCTACTTCGTCTATCGCTGGTTGTGCGAGCAAGATCTCGACAGGAAGTTGGCTGCACAACAGGCGAAGGCTTTGCGGAGGCAAACCAAAGAGTTGTATCACCCCGTCAAAGTTTTGACGCCGCATCAAATCCTCATGGCCTTTCTCGGGGTTAAGGGATGGGAAAAGAACTTCTGCGAATACAGCGGAGGCTTGTTCATCCTCGACGAAGTTCATGCCTACGAACCCAAGCTTATTGGCTTGCTATTTGAAATCCTCCGGCGACTTACTCAGGAGCTTGGTGCAAAAGTGTGCATTATGTCTGCGACTTTCCCGACGCGTTTGAAAAATGCCCTAAAAGCGCAGATCGGCAACGTAACCGAGGTGCAGCTTGGCCCTAGCGAACGTCGGCGCTACAGCCGTCATGTCGTCACGGTAGCTGAGGGCACCATCCGAAATCGGTTCGATGACATCCGCAATCGTCTCACCGCCAGAGAACGCGTCCTGGTGGTGTGTAACACTGTTGCAGGAGCAATGGCATGCTTTGAAGCCCTCAAAGCATGCGCGAGAAATCCCTGCCTTGTTCACGGACGCTTGATCCAACGCGATCGGCAAGAAGCCGAAGCCCGGCTTGCTGACGAGCAGAATCCCGTTGATCTCCTCGTTGGAACCCAAGCCATTGAGGTCTCACTCGACATCAACTTCGACGTGCTCTACAGCGATCCAGCGCCGCTGGACGCGCTCTTGCAACGCTTCGGGCGCGTTAATCGTAAGTCCTTGAAACAGCTTGACGCCCTCTCGGACGACAAGCGATACCGCCCCCTGATCGTGTGCCGTGAGCAATATCCCGATACGCCGTCCATTTACGACCGTGATGACGCCGGCAAGCGCCTTGTTGCTCGTACGCTGGAAGCATTGCCAAATGGAGATGTGCTGGATGAGGACAAGCTAGCCGAGCTGATAGACACCATTTACGATGAGGAGCAGCTTGCACCCCTTCTGTCAATTGCTCAACAACACGCTCAATACCTACAGCGTGTGGTCGAAGGGCTCATCCCCGGCAGCGAGCACGCGGGCAATGAAGAGACGCTGTTAGATGACCTCATCGACAGCATTCCCATTGTTCCAGTTTGCTTCAAGAGACAACACGAAGCGTGCCTCCAAGAAAAACGCTTCTTCGATGCGCAAGACTACATCTTTCAGATTACGCGTGGGCGCTATCATGCGCTCAAAGCACAAGCGAAACTTGACAAAGACCCCGCGACAAAAACGCTTTACGGATTGTTCGCGTACGATGAAGGCATCGGACCAATGTTTGAGGATGCCCAACAGCAGGAAGCACTGATTTTATGATGAATTTAACGCAATTGACGGGCTCGGTTTACTACAATTACATGATCTGCCCGCGCAAAGCTTGGTTGATGCAGTATCAGATCGACCCCGAGCACGAGCATGACCTCTTGGACCAAGGCCGCCTTACTCAACAAGAACACTATCAGCGTGGCAATCAAGAAATGGAACTTCCCGGTATTAAGATGGACCGCATACGTCGTGACGGTGACACATTTGTGTTAGGTGAAATCAAGAAGAGTTCAAGTGGGCTCGAAGCCAGTAAACTCCAGCTTGCCTACTATCTTCAACGGCTCGAAGAGGAAGAGGTCGGCGCGCGAGGCGAGATTCTCATTCCCAAAGAGCGCAAGCGCATTGAGGTACTTTTGGACGCAGAGATGCGTAAACGACTGAAACAAGCCACCCAAGATATCACAGTCATGCTGAAGCATCCAAGACCACCAAAAGCGCAATGGCTCAAATACTGCTCTAACTGTGCCTACGCCGAATTCTGCTGGAGCGGGGGCGAAAGCGAGGAGGATAGATGAAAACCATCGAAGCGCACCGATCACTGCAATCTGTCGTTCAAGCGCTGCAACGCCAACCCGATCTTGGCCTGATCGCCGTGGTCCTATTTGGCTCGCGCGCACGGGGAGATGAGCAGCCGGAAAGCGATTGGGATCTGTTTATTGTGGCCTCCCAACTGCCGGCAAAACCGTTTCAACGGCACCTTCGTTTGAAAGCCATCCTGCCCCCGGCCTGGCGAGGCAAGATCGCACTGCTGGCCAAGACGCCTGCGGAGTTCGAAGCCGATGTGAGCGCGCTGTACCTGGACATCGCTTTAGATGGTCTCATCCTCTACGACACCGACGGCTACATGCAACGCCACCTGACTCGTTTACAGCAGCTCATTCGGAAGCAGGGGCTGCGTCGAGAACAACGTGGGCGCGACCTGATCTGGCGCTGGAAGACATTCCCAGGTCCAGGCTGGCGACTCACCTGGGAGGGGACGGCATGACCGATAACCAGGAATACCGTCTCAAATTGGCAACAGGTTTCTTGAAGGAAGCAAGTCAAGATCTCAACTTATTGACGCCTACAGCGAGTTCTGTTGGAGCGGCGGAGTTGAGGAACCAGGGGAAGTGTGATACTCTTTAGTTGGAAATTCCAACTTTCAGAGCGAGGTGAGTTCAATGCCCCATGTAAAAATCAAAGACAAGTTCCAGGTCACGATTCCCGTTGAAATCCGTGAGCGGTTAAACATGCAGGTGGGGGATTTCCTAGAGATGGAAGTGCAAGGCAACCACGTCGTAATCAAGCCCCAAATGGTGGTCGACCGCCTGAAAGCCTTTGAGAGGTTTCAGGAACTCCTCAGCGATGTCCACAAACACAACAAGAACTTCAGCGACGAAGAAATCATCAAGGATGTACTTGAGACCATCAAAGAGGTAAGAAAGGAAAAGAGAAAGCGTGCGTAGCGTCGTATTGGATACCAACATCTGGGTGAGCACCATCATCAAGAAGCAGGGGTACTATGCCCAAATGGTCCAACGCATGTTGCCGCACATCGAAGTGGTGATTTCAGAGCCCATTCTTAGCGAAATCCGGCACACGCTCTTGAAGGATCGGATCAAGAAGAAATACCAACTCAGCGACGCTTTGATCGATCAAGCGGTGCATGGAATTCGAGCTTATACAACCGTAGTCACGCACCTTCCCACCCTGGATGTAGTTTCAAAAGATCCTGATGACAACGTTGTATTAGCTACCGCGCTGGCCGCTGGCGCTGATTTCTTGGTGAGTTATGATCCTCATTTGTTAGCTATCCAAAAGCACGAAGGCGTTAGCGTTCTTACTCCCAAGCAATTCATGGTGATATTGGAAGGCAGCCAATGAAAACCAGCGTCTACATCTTCAGCAGCGGCCAGTTGGAACGGCAGCAAAACACCCTGCGCTTCACCGGCGAGAAGGGCAAACGCTTTATCCCCGTGGAGACCACCAGCGACATCCATGTCTTCGGCGAGCTGGACCTCAACACCCGCATGCTCCAGTTCCTCACAGAACACCACATCCCTCTGCACTTGTACAACCACTACGGCTACTACGCCGGCTCCTACATGCCGCGTGAGTACTACGTCAGCGGCTATTTGACCCTTCAACAAGCTAACCATTACAGCGATCCGGCCAAGCGCTTGACACTGGCGCATGCCTTCGTGCTTGGGGCGCTCCAGAACATCGAGAAGGTGTTAATGTATTACAACCGGCGCGGCACGAACGTGGAGGAAACGCTCAACGCCATTCGAGCCGCGCAGCCCCAGGTCTCGCAACAGCAGGACATCGAAATGCTGATGGCTTTGGAAGGCAAAGCCCGCATGGACTACTACCAGGCGTGGGACCTCATCCTCAACAACGCGGACTTTCAATTTGAGGGTCGAACCAAGCGCCCGCCGCTCAATCGGGTCAACGCACTGATCAGCTTCGGCAACAGCTTGTTGTACGTCGCCTGCCTGTCGGAGATCTACCGCACCCACCTTGACCCTCGCATCGGCTTTCTGCACACCACCAATTACCGGCGCTATAGCCTGAACCTGGATCTGGCCGAGATTTTTAAGCCCATCATCGTAGACCGCGTGATCTTCACCTTGATCAACAAGGGGATGCTCAAGACCGACAGCTTTGAAAAGGATACCGGCGGCATCTTCCTGAAAGAGGCAGCACGCCAGACTTTTTTGAAAGCCTACGATGAGCGCTTGAAAGAAACTTTGCACATGCCCCAGTTGAAGCGCCACGTCTCCTATCGGCGCTTGATCCGCATGGAGTGTTACAAGCTGGAAAAGCACTTGATCGACGATGAGCCTTATGTGCCTTACGTGGCGAGATGGTGAGCCATGTACGTGATCATGGTCTACGACGTGGGAGTGGATCGCGTGTTCAAGGTGCTCAAGACAGGGCGTAAGTACCTGACCCACGTGCAAAACTCGCTGTTGGAGGGGGAGTTAACGCCTGCGCAGTTGAAACGACTTCAGCATGAAGTGAGGAAGATCATTGACGAGGAACACGATAGCGTGATATTCTATTTGTTGCGCTCGGAGAATCACTTGGTCAAGGAGCGAATGGGTGTTCCTCTCAAGGAGCCGGGTGACTTCTTGTAATTGCCCCTGAAGTCAAGTCGCGTATTTGAGCGTGTCGAACCCCAATCCGGCAAAAACCCCTGAACACCGACACGCAAGCTTTCAGATCAGCTTTTTTCTGTTTGGGCCATAAGGTTTAAAGGGTTTCTGGATGACAGGACTGGCTTCTTGGTCAGGCAAGTTGTAGACTGTGAAGCCGTGGGATGTCGAGAAATTCGGGTTTTTTGCCTACCTATGAGGAATTGAAACCATAAGCGGCTCCATCCACGGCGCGCTCTACCTCCAGTTTTTTGCCTACCTATGAGGAATTGAAACGGAATACCGAGCGATCCAACTATCCAGCGCGCCATGTGTTTTTTGCCTACCTATGAGGAATTGAAACATTCTTAGTGCAAATAGCATTTCATGCTCCTTGTGGTTGTTTTTTGCCTACCTATGAGGAATTGAAACGAAGTTATATACGCCAGCGCTCATGATCAGATCAAAGTTTTTTGCCTACCTATGAGGAATTGAAACTCGAATGTGGTCGTTTCAGGGTCAGGGTCGGGATAGGGTTTTTTGCCTACCTATGAGGAATTGAAACTAGTAAATGCCGACGGAGTGGTCAAAGTTGGTGAGGTTTTTTGCCTACCTATGAGGAATTGAAACTTTGAGCATCGTGGTCACCTGGTTTTACTACCTCCGTTTTTTGCCTACCTATGAGGAATTGAAACCGATGCGAAAATCGTTGGCGTTGACAATCTGTTTGGCAGTTTTTTGCCTACCTATGAGGAATTGAAACACAAAGACCTGAGCGCTCGTTTTACGCGGGCACAGGTTTTTTGCCTACCTATGAGGAATTGAAACTGAATCTCGGCGCGGCGCGCCAGTTCGTCCACGAAGGGTTTTTTGCCTACCTATGAGGAATTGAAACCTGATTCCCTCCAACGTGATTCCCTTGAGCCTGGTGGGTTTTTTGCCTACCTATGAGGAATTGAAACTGTTCGCGATGCGCTCGGTCGCATTCCGCGTAGTAGTTTTTTGCCTACCTATGAGGAATTGAAACGCTTTACGGCCTGGGACCAGGCGGTGTCTGCAGTGGTTTTTTGCCTACCTATGAGGAATTGAAACGCTTTACGGCCTGGGACCAGGCGGTGTCTGCAGTGGTTTTTTGCCTACCTATGAGGAATTGAAACCTTGACCACAACCAACGGCTACCGGCTCGCTTACCTGTTTTTTGCCTACCTATGAGGAATTGAAACTCCTGACCACCCGCTTCGACAGTTCCGGCGCTCCCAAGTTTTTTGCCTACCTATGAGGAATTGAAACTGGACCTGCTCATCCCTGCCAAGGACGCAAAAGCTAGTTTTTTGCCTACCTATGAGGAATTGAAACGGGACAGTGAAACGGGAGTGGGCATGGAAGTGGTGTCGGTTTTTTGCCTACCTATGAGGAATTGAAACTGCGGATACTTGCTGCAAAACTGTTCCAGCAGGTAGGGTTTTTTGCCTACCTATGAGGAATTGAAACAAGGGAGCCAAGCAACTTGCAAAGTTATTGGCTCCGTTTTTTGCCTACCTATGAGGAATTGAAACGTGATGGCTACGGCGGTCGTGCCAGGCAAGTGTGAGGTTTTTTGCCTACCTATGAGGAATTGAAACTGTTCTTTGCAATGTGCGCCACAGGGACAGGGCCAAAGTTTTTTGCCTACCTATGAGGAATTGAAACATATTAGACAGATTGGCGCTCAATTCTGGAGAACTGTGTTTTTTGCCTACCTATGAGGAATTGAAACAGGAATCATGGACATGATCAAGGCTGTGCTGACTGGTTTTTTGCCTACCTATGAGGAATTGAAACGAAGAAGTTGCCGCTTGGGCAACAGCCGAATTCGGCGTTTTTTGCCTACCTATGAGGAATTGAAACTGGACAACCGCGCGAGGGTATTACGGCGAGGGCGCCAGTTTTTTGCCTACCTATGAGGAATTGAAACGAATGATAGCACTTGAGGTGGCACATGTCAAGAGGCGTTTTTTGCCTACCTATGAGGAATTGAAACTATGTCATTCTGGAAAAGAACTACGTTGAGCTCTCAGGTTTTTTGCCTACCTATGAGGAATTGAAACTCATCAAGGGATCAATTCGCCGCACGGTTCAGGAAACCGTTTTTTGCCTACCTATGAGGAATTGAAACGCGCCTGCCGGGCCTGGGACGGTTGCGCGCATACTCCGTTTTTTGCCTACCTATGAGGAATTGAAACGTGCTTCGGTGTCTAAGCGGGCCGCCTCGGCAATTTCGTTTTTTGCCTACCTATGAGGAATTGAAACACAAAGATTAAGCGTATGCTGAAGTCTCTCTTTGACGTTTTTTGCCTACCTATGAGGAATTGAAACTCTGGTCTTTGACCATCACACGGTCTCCGGCAACCGTTTTTTGCCTACCTATGAGGAATTGAAACTGGTTTCTTCGAGGGCATCGGCGATTGACTTATCGAAGTTTTTTGCCTACCTATGAGGAATTGAAACTTAGATTTAACTGGATTTGCCGCGCGCATGGTGTGGAAGTTTTTTGCCTACCTATGAGGAATTGAAACCGGCTCATAGCGGCTGATGTCCACGAGGCTGATATGAGGTTTTTTGCCTACCTATGAGGAATTGAAACCAGCCTGGGCAAACAGCCATACGTCCTCCTTTCGTGGTTTTTTGCCTACCTATGAGGAATTGAAACGCGGAGACCAACGTGGCGCAAATGACCGCCTCCGGCGGTTTTTTGCCTACCTATGAGGAATTGAAACCAGGCGAGCTTGCCGTGCTCGAACTGAATCTGCCTTGGTTTTTTGCCTACCTATGAGGAATTGAAACCTGTCGTAATTGGCTTTTAGATCCTCCTGCATCCGGTTTTTTGCCTACCTATGAGGAATTGAAACTGGATCTCAAAGAGTCATTCCGGCAGTGTTACTGATCGTTGCATTCAAGAGCTAAGGTTCGAGAGACAGTTTGGTACAGAAAAACTGGCTCATACTCAGCATTATTGCTCATACCAAAACTTAACCTAGAGATGCAACGCTCAGTAAATTATAGGCGGACCAAGACTCGAAAGGTCATTGCATGTCATTTCTGCACAAGCAGGAACCCAGATCGGCTGAGGATTCGTCTGGATCCCCGCTTTCGCGGGGATGACAGTCACTCCAAGCCTTTTCTGATTTCTTAACGCCGCTGTCATTCCAATGGGTGTCGCCACTTCAAGCCAGCAAAGCGACTGTAATCGCGATCGGTGGTAATCCACTCGCTTCCGGTCTCGATGGCTAGGGCAGCCAAATAGGCGTCAGAGATCATATTGCCTTTTGCGCCCGCTTGTTTGCACAAACGCGTGAAAATCCCCCAATGACGAGGCCCAGGAGCCAAGTGCACACAATGTGGCTGGCTCCTGACCTGATGAGCGAATTCCAACGCCGCTGCCAGCGGGCTGGGTGGATCGAAAACCCGCGGATGCGTGACGATTCGAAGAAATCCGCTTAAAACCGAGTCAGACATGCCCTACGCTTGATCGGCGTTCAACATGCTTTGTAAGCAAGTTTGGTAGCCCAAATGGTAGCATTCTTGCGAAGTGCGTAGACGAGCCTGTTGACGTCAACGAGGACCAGCTTCGGGCTCTATTTGATCCAATAGCTCGGCGGTGTTGTCAAGGTCGACGCCGCGTTGTGGGCCGTTTCCGCCAACGGTCTTGAGGCGAATGGGTTTCTGGTCGGCGCTATTACGCCGATCAAACCCCACAGTGAACACCGGCGTGTACGTCGGACCTTGGGGCCGTAGCACGCTCTGCATCAGCGTGATGCCCTCGACTTTCACGGCCATGGGCGCAAGCGCCGCGGCGCGCAGGCGCTCGCCCAGCGCGCGCAGGGAACTCGCCTGCTCTTCCCGCACGCGTCCCAGCGTGACGTGGGCGGTAAACGGTTTCTGCTCCTTGGCGAATCCCACCTCGCATAATGCCTCTTCAAACGCTGCGGCCATGCTTGCAAGCGGCGCCGGCGTTTGCCGCGCGCCGGCCCAGATCACGCGCGCCCGATCCAGGTGAGGGAATGCCCCCACCCGGTCGAGCGTGAGCGCAAACGGCGCGCATGGAGCGACGACCTGCCGGACGATTGCCTGCAGCGCGGGGATGCGCCCGGCGTCAATCTCCCCCAGGAACTTGAGCGTGACGTGCAGCAGGGCGGGCTCGACCCAGCGCACCTGGGCGGGGGCGCTTCGCAGACGCTGGATGACTTGGGCCAATTGTTCGCGGGTCGGCGGGTCCAACTCAATGCAGAAAAAACACCTCATGTCGTTTACTGTATCGGGTGGCGTTCTTAAAGAAAAGTCGGCGTGAACAACCCGCCCCCTAAAGGGGGCAGGCTTCGCGTAGAAACACGCGGGCCGGTTCCCGACCCGTAGCTTTAGACAGAATAACGAGGGCGGCGTTGAGATCACGATCACAGCGGAAGTTGCAGCGAGGGCAATCATGCACGCGCAAACTGAGAATCTTGGGAACAAGTTGACCACACGAGGCACACTCTTGGCTGGTGTAGGCGGGGTTGACTTTGACAAGCTTGGCCCCGGTTCTTTCGACCTTGTAGCCAAGCATTTGTACGAAGGTTCCCCAGCCCGCGTCGTGGATAGACTTGTTCAATCCGCTGTGACCGTTTGCCGTCATGTTCTTGATGTCGAGGTCTTCAACCGCAATCAGGCTAAACTCTTGCGTCAGTCTGTGAGACAACTTGTGCAAGAAATCCTTGCGCTGGCGCCGCACTCTGGCGTGAAGCTGAGACAGGCTCTTGCGTTGCCGCTTGGATTTGCGTTGAGAGTATCGCTGCTGTACCGCCTTCAAACGATCCTCAGAGGCACGATACCAGCGCGGGTTGTCAATCTTCTTTCCAGTAGACAACGTGGCGAAAGATTCCAGACCGACATCAATGCCAACCTCAGGGCCGCTATGAGGCGGCGGTATTGAATCAGGAGCCTCGAAGCGGAAGGTAACAAACCATCGCTTGCCGCCGTGCCGTCTCAACACCAAATCCTTGACTTCAGCACCACTGGGCAAGCTACGATGCCAACGGACCTTGATCTCCCCTGCGTTTTGAATTCTCAGACGGCGGGTCTTGGTGAGGTTGCCACCGTCCCCGAAGCGAAACTCCAGGGACTTGAAGCGCGCTAGGGGTTTGAAGCGAGGGCGCCCGCGCTTGCCCCGCACGAACTCGCGGTACACCTTGTCCAGCCTGCGAAGCACTTGTTGACAGGCCGAGAAGTTCAGCAAGCCGATGTCGGGCTGCTCGCTGCGGATTGCCTTGAGGTCTGCGGCCTGATCCAGATACCAGACGGGCTGGCGATAGTTCCGCCAGCAAACCAGACGATGTTCCAAGCTGGCATTGTAAAGCCGCTGTCCAGCCGCGAGCAATTGCCCAAGGGCTTGAGCCTGTTTCCTGGTTGGGTACAAGCGGTATTGGTAGGCGCGTTTCACTCAATCACCCACTTGTCCTTCAATGTAGTACGTTTTCCTTACTTGCATGATCTGAGTATACGCGAAACGGAGGTGCAGGCCAAGAGGGGCTACAGCGCTGTTGCGCTGCGGGCAATTCCCCTCGTCCCCTAAACGGTTTACCGTGAGCGTCAGCCGAGCGGGACGAGTCCCCTTGACCGTTTTTTATGGGAAGCGGCTGTTTTTTCCGTATAATGCGATGGCGGATGCACAAAGGAGGGCCCGATGACCAACAAAAAGGAAATGCCGGAGCGATACCCGCAGGGCGGACAGATCAACATCGCCGAGGAGGTCATCGCCTCGATCGCCAGCATTGCGGCCTCCGAGGTGGAGGGCCTGGCCGACGTCAAGCAGGGAGCGATCGCCGAGATCGTGGGCATCTTCGGCGGCAAGCAGAAAGGCGTGGACGTGCGACTCAATGAGAACGGCCAGGTCCACGTCAGCTTGAAGGTCACCGTGGCTTACGGGCACCCCATCCACGAAGTGGCCCGCCGCATCCAGCAGAAGGTCACCGAGGACATCCGCTCGATGACGGGCCTCGAGGTCGAAGGGGTCAACATCTACGTCAAGGACCTCAAGCTGGCCTCCGGCCTCGAGCGGCGCGGTCAGGTCGAAGAGGTGGGCGAAGCAAGCGATGCCTAAGACTCTCTCTCTCGTCTTTTCCCTCTGCTGATTCCCAACGGAGCGTTTGTTCGTGTAGACCCATGCGGTGATCCATGACGCTTGAAATCCTGTTGGTGTTGTTGATCCTGATCGGCGCGCTGGCGCTGTTTGCCCTGGAGGTGTTCACCGCCGATTTCGTGGCCTTCGCCGTCATGGCGCTTCTGATGGGCCTGGGGCTGGTTACGCCGCAGGAGGGCATCTCCGGCTTCAGCAACCCGGCCACGATCACGGTGATGGCCATGTTCATCTTGAGCGCCGGTCTGCATCGCACCGGCGCCATCGACCTGCTGGCTGAAAAGCTCATGCACCTGGGCCGGGGCGGGGAGGTTCGCCAGCTGTTGCTGGTGATGCTGGTGGTCGGCCCGATCTCGGCGTTCGTCAACAACACGGCGGCGGTCGCGATCTTGATCCCGTTCGTGATCAAACTGGCCCGGCAAAGCAATCGTTCACCGTCCAAGCTCTTGATCCCGCTGTCGTACACCTCGCAGCTGGCCGGCGTGATCACCCTGATCGGCACTTCGACCAACGTGCTGACGAGCGCCATTTCGCAGGACCTGGGGCTGGGGGCGTTGGGGATGTTCGAGTTCTCCACGGTGGGGCTCATCGTGTTCGGGACGGGCGTGGTCTACTTGCTGACCGTGGGCCGTTTCCTGTTGCCGCAGCGACCCGATGTGGCGGAGATCACGGAGCGCTTCCACTTGAAGCCGTTTCTTTCCGAAGTCATCGTGGTGGAACACTCGCCGCTGGCCGGCAAGACCCTGGCCCAGCTGGGGCTTGCTTCCAAGTACAGCGTCGAGGTGCTGGACGTGATCCGAGGCGGCCAGCGCCTGCACGGATCGCTTGCCGAGCGCGCCTTGAGCGCAGGCGACATCCTGCTGGTGCGCACCAGCGCACAGGACCTGCTGCGCCTCCAGCGCGAGCGCGGGCTGGAGCTGCACGCGGAGGTCAAGTTCGACGAGTTGCGCGGGGAAACCTCCGAGCTGGTCGAGGCCATCATCGCGCCGGGCTCGACGCTGATCGGCTCCACGCTGCGCGAGGCCGATTTTCGCAACCGCATCGGCGCCAGCGCGCTGGCCATGAGCAAACACGGCGAACTGGTGCGCGAGCGGCTGGCCGACACGCGCATGGGCGTGGGCGATTCGCTGCTGCTCAAGGCGCCGCGCCAGGTGTTTCGCCTGCTCAAGTCCGACCCCAACTTCATCGTCACCGGCGACCTGCCCTCCGCCGAGCTGCACCGCACGCGCAAGATTCCATTGGCAGTGGGCATCCTGCTGGGCGTGGTGACGCTGGCCGCGCTCAACCTGCAGCCGATCCTGGTCGCGGCGTTGGAAGGGGCCGTGCTGATGGTGCTGACGGGATGCCTGAGGGTGAGGGAGCTGCACCAGGCCATCCGCTGGGACGTGATCTTCCTGCTGGCGGGCGTCATCCCTTTGGGGCTTGCCTTGGAAAACACGGGGGGCGCGCAGCTGTTGGCCGGCTGGCTTGCCCAGTCGGCAGGCCAATTCAACCCGTTGGTGACGCTGGGGCTGTTTTACCTGATGTCGATGCTGTTGACCACCATCCTGTCCAACAACGCCACCGTGGTCGTGCTGGTCCCCATCGGGGTCGCCACCGCCCAGCAGCTGGGATTGGATCCCAAGGCCATTTTGCTGGCCATCATGTTTGCCGCCTCCAACGATTTCTCCACCCCCATCGGCTACCAGACCAACACCATGGTCTACGGCGTGGGCGGCTATCGGTTCCTGGATTACACGCGCGCCGGCGGCCCTTTGAACTTGATCCTGATGGTGGTGACCACTTTGGCCATCGCCTGGCTGTGGGGACTATAAAAAGGTGCAGGGGCAGGCCAAGCGGCCCGCCCCTGCCGTTGGAGGCTGTGCGATGCGTTGTGCTTATGCTTAGCTTGGTGTTATTCCTTTCACGGCAGCGCCACGAAGAAGGCGCGACCCTGGCGCACGAGCGTCAAGACCACCTGGTCCTGCTCTCCAAGGTTGGACACTTGCTCGTTCCACTCCGCCACGCTGCCGATGTCCTGCCGGTTCACCTCAAGGACCACGTCGCCCGGCTGCGGCTGGGGGCTCGCCCAATAGGCCCGGCTGTCCGGGTCCACGCCGGTGATCACCACGCCCTGCGAGGCGGGTAAGCCCAGTTCCTTTACCTGCTTTGGCGTCAGCGCCGAAACGTGCAGCCCGAATTTCTCAAGGGCAACGTCGGAGGAGATCTCGCCGCCGGGCGCGATCCCATCGGAGGGTTTTTCACCCAGGGCGACCTGCACGGTGGCGGGTTGACCTTCCCGCACCAGGCTCAGGGTCACGATCGCCCCCACGGGCTTGTACGCGATGGCGTCCTGCAGTTGGCTCACGCTGCCCACGGCCTGGCCGTCCACCGCGGTGATCACGTCGCCGCTGTGTAGCAAGCCTTGAGCAGGAGCCCCCTC
>Ga0326597_10008033_pt1 | contig 14281 bp, 16 predicted proteins | sample RVTome_12_FD_203789 | JGI IMG/M metagenome (GOLD analysis project Ga0326597, IMG submission 203789) | Soil microbial communities from uranium-contaminated site in the Upper Colorado River Basin, Wyoming, United States - RVT100D185 | ecosystem: Environmental > Terrestrial > Soil > Contaminated >... | reverse complement strand
TTGACCCTCAGCGGAAAGCCTACCGGGCCTTTGGCGTGGAGCGGTCTTTCCTCCGCTCGTGGGGCCCTCGCACCATCCTTACCTATGCTCGGCTGCTGCTCTCGGGTCGGCCGTGGCGGGGGATCCAGGGCGACAGCAGCCAACTCGGGGGAGACTTCATTGTCGACGGAAGAGGGGTCCTGCGGTTCGCCCACCGGAGCCATGATCCGGCGGATAGGCCGGAGGCTAATGTGCTGGTCCGCGCGCTCGGCGAAACCTCGGCTGAGGCGTTTCGCCGCTGATCTGCCGTGCCGATCCCTGTCGCTCCTAAGCGACGGTTCCAACGGTTGAGGCAAGAACAAACCTCCCCCGAGCGACGAAATCCGCCGGAAGACTCCTCGGCTCTTGATCTCCGACGTAAGACAAACCTCCTTTCTCCCATCTATTCATCACAAGTGTCATGGGGGGCGGGGACCCCTCTGCTGGAACGCTCCCCGTGGCGCAGTTGTCGGATTGGCGACAGACACAACTTCAGGGACTCGCTATGCTACGAACACATCTGACTGGATCTCAGCCGGCGGACATTCGCCCAGATCGTCGGACCAAGGCGGATAGGCGGAACCTTGAACGCCTGAACCTGTTTGAGGGTCTTCCGCGGGAAGCGATGGAGCAAGTATTGCGGATCGCCACGGTCGAGCACATCGGTCGCGGAGGGTTTGTCTTTCGGCCTGGCGATCCGGAAGATCGGTTGTACCTGCTTCACCACGGTCGAGTGAAGACCTACGTATTCTCGGAACGCGGTCAGGAAAAGATCATGCACCTCTTCTACCCAGGTGATGCATTTGGCAATCTCCTGCTCGGTAGCACTCACGGGGACCTACCCTGGGCGCAGGCGCTGGACGACGTGGTCGTCAGCTCAATGGACGAGGCGGCGTTCAAGCGCTTCATGGAAACGCTGCCCGATCTGTGCATGAGCCTCTTTCGATATCTGGCCGTTCACCATGCCAGTGATATGCGTCGCCTGGAGAGGTTCATCCACACCGATGCCGGCCAGCGGTTATTGCTCACCTTGCTCGAGCTCGGTGACCTGTCGGGATACGGCGGGGCCGAGTCGTTCGAACTCGACGCCCGATATTCGCATGAGGATCTGGCAAACATGATCGGCGTGGTTCGCAGCACCGTCTCTGAGACGATCAGTCAACTGCGACAGGCTGGCGTGCTGAGCGGACAGGGTCGCGGCTTGACTGTTCATCGCCGGAAAGCCGAGCAATTCGTGCGGGAGGGATCACGTGCCTGAAGATACTCGGGCCGAGCTGCCCGCCGACCGCGTAACGGTCTCCGTTTCCTCTGGGTGCGAAGCCTGCCGTCGGGCTGCGACCTGGTCGCTGGGATGGGCCGATGGATACGCGGATGTGATGTTGGACCTCGTCTCTGTCCTGCACAAACAGGAGCAAATGATTCGACCGGGAATAACCGTTCCACCGGCTCTCGCCGCGGATAGCGCGTGGCGGGCGCAATACCCATCGGTCGACGTGCTTCCGGTCGATGCGGGTCCATCCGAACGGGTCCGCGATGCCTTCGGCGTTGGGCGGCGGAGGTTGCGTCAGCCTGCCCCCTGTACGCGCAGTCGTCCCGGCTGGCGGGTAGGAGGTTTCATGCTCGAGAAAAGGTACAAGAAGTCGGGGCAGGTGTGCACGGTCACCTTCACGTTGTCCGAGGCGATCGAGGCTGAAAGCGCCTGCCTGGTGGGTGAGTTCAACGGCTGGGATCCAACGGCAACGCCTATGACTCGCGGCGAGGACGGCGCCTTTCGGGTCACCCTCGAATTGCAGGCAGGGCGCGAGTACCAGTTCCGCTACCTGATCGACGGCGAAGACTGGCGCAACGACTGGCACGCCGATGCCTATGTCCCGAACGGGCTGGGAGAAGACAACAGCGTCGTCGTCACGCGAATTGAGGAAAGCTCTTCCTGACCTCAACCATGGCCCAATGCGGGTCCGGAGGTCGGCACCTGACCGGATGAGCGCGCTGAGGTCCAACCCAGGTTCGACGGACCCGCGGCGGGCCGCCACAAACCAAGAAGGAGGTTCCCGTGCAAGCAATGATCGGCAAGATGGCTCGGATGTATCCTGTGTTGATCGCGATGGGGTTCATGATCGTCGTCATTGCTCTCTTCGTCGGCTACGCCAACGCGCAGACCGCGGCGGACTACTTTGCGCACTCCAAGGAGCTCCGGGAGACGACGCTGATGGTCCAGCGCGCTTCGTTTGAAGGCGTTGGTTTGTGGTTGCCCTACTTCAAATTCCTTGGACTCGGCCTGATCCTGGGCGGGATCGTCATGGCGTTGCGCGTGATCATCGACAACCTGAAGGCGGCCGGCAATGAAGTTCTCTCCAAGTTGCCGTCCGAGAAGCGGCCGCGGTCACCGGCCTCTCCTTGGTTCGGGCCAGTGATGCCGATGGTGATGATGGCGGGCGAGCTGACCTTCGTCGTTGCCCTTATCGTATCGCTGGGTTTGGCCCGGACTGCTGCCCAGGTGTTTGCCCACCCGGTGCCCGAGATCGACGCCGCAGGAGCCGGCACGCCACTCCTGGCCCAGGTGCAGGCGATCGTCACGTCATCCGCCTGGCTGGTGCCATTCAAGTTCCTCGGCGTCGCCACCGAATTCCTGGCGATCGCCATGGGTCTGGCGACGATCATCTTCATCCTGGGCGCACAGACCGAGTTGCTCGAGACGGGCATTCGAATCGCCCGCGGCGAGCAAGCTTCGGCAAGGCACCCCGAAGCGCCCACCCACGGGCCGGCCGCTTGACCGAACCCCGGCTTAGGCATACCAAACTTGATACGCAAGGAGCGCACACATGGACCACTTGACTCCTCCCGCACCCGCCTGGCAGATGAAAGTGTTTCCGCTCTTCTCGCTGCTGGGATGGGTGCTGATCCTCTCCTCGTTCCTGATCGGCCTGATCGGGCTCGCCCCTACAGCGGCGAGCTACTGGGGAGGCAATGCCAAAGCCGTGCGCGACGCGGCCGAGGCCGGATCCGCTCTCCTCGGACAACTGCAGGTCCTCTCCGTCATCCCGCGCTGGCTGGAGCCGCTCGCCTTTCTGGGCGTGGCGGCGTTCATGACGGGGATCGCTTTAGAGTTCTCGACCATCCCGGCCGTGCTGAAGAACCGCGGCCAGGTGATGAGCGCCTGCTTCCCGCTGATCGTCAAACTCGGCGGCAAGTAGGCAGGAGCAAAGGAGTCCAACCATGGAAGAGCAAGAGGCCCCATTCCCCTTCAACATGATCGAGGGCATGATGCCCATGTTCCCGATGATGGCCGTCGTTGGCTGGATGATCGTCCTGATCGCCTTCCTCATCGGGGCGACCGGGCTGGCCTCCTCCCAGGCGACGTTCTTCTCGGACGCCAAGGCGATTCGGGAGGGAGCGGCCGCCGGCAGCGCGTTCGTCCGGGCCAACATCGACTCGCATGTCATCGAGACCTGGGTGCCGCAGTTCAAATTCCTCGGCCTGGGCCTGGGCCTGATGGCAATCACGATGGCGCTCGGCACGATCGCCAAGCGCCTCCGCCGCATGGGCATGGTCATCAGCCGCCATCTGCCGGCCGACCTGCGGTCGGCCATGCCGCCCATACCTCGGCGGGTGCGCCTGTTTCAGCTCAGTACGCTAATGGGCGTGATGATCCTGGTCGCGGCCCTGGTCATCGGCATCGTGCTGGCGACCGGCGCCGTGCCGTCCTACTGGAACCACTCCATCGCCAACGACCTGAATCCTGCGCAACCGGGGTCCGAGCTGCTGGCAAAACTGGGCCTCGTTAGTTCCTTCGCCGACTGGCTCAATCCACTGCGCCTAGTGGGCATGGCCTTCCTGTTCACGGCGATCACGCTGGCGCTGACGGTGATCATCGGTACGCTGCGGACACAGGCAGCGATGCTGGTGCGGTTCTACGCTGAGGCCAGCGGTCGAAGGTAGTTGTCCTGACCGGGGTAAGACCGCGGCCTCGAATCGCATCAAGAAAGCAGTGGAAGACTGGCTGGCATCTTCTCCGCCTTTGGATGCCCCCAGTGGATCAATCGAGTGAGGGGGCGCGGTTAGCCGTCGCCCCCCCACTCGATTCACTACGCGAGCTTGTGCGGGCAAGGAGACGGCAGGGAGACGTCGAGGTGGCCTCGTGGTGCGGCCCCTGTTGCCCGTTCACGGCCGTGGTGGAGGCACTGGCCGATAAATACGACGGGCACTTTCGTTTCGCCAAGCTGGACGTGGACGAGGATCCAGATATCGCGCTGGCCTACGGAGTGGAAGGAAGGGGTCAGCCGAGAAGGAGAAGAACAGGTGACCCACAAACAAGGTAAAGAGCAGAGGCGACAGAGCTTCAGCGGAACCAGAAGAGGCCGCAGTCTCCCCAGGTTGTGGTTTGTGTGGGGTGGGGCCGCCGTCGCTGTCCTCTCCATCCTGATCGTGATGGCCGTATCGCAGTCGGGGTCGGGCAGCGGCGACACTCCTAGCCTATCCGCGGACCGTCGCACCGCCGCGCCTGACTTCTCGATCGCGCTCTACCAGGGTGCAGACGTGCTCGGCGGCGAAGATGTTCGGTTCTCTGAGGTCTTCAGGCACGGCAAACCCGTCGTGCTCAACTTCTGGGCGGGTTTGTGCCCTCCCTGTCGGGCCGAGATGCCGGGCTTCCAGAAGGTGTACGACGAGTTCGGCGGTCAATTCATCCTCGTTGGGCTGGACATCGGCCCGTTTATCGGGCTGGGCTCCAGCGAGGATGGCCGCAACCTGCTGCAGGAACTTGACATCACCTATCCTGCCGGGACGACGTCGGACGCTGGCACGGTTGCCGCATACAAAATCCAGGGTATGCCGACCACGGTCTTCCTGACGCCACACGGGGAGGTGTTCGACATTCATATTGGGATCCTGGACGAAGGGACCTTTCGGAACGAGGTCCAGGAGCTTATCCGGGCATCGGAGGCCTCATGAGTCTGGTTGAACTGGTGGAGACCCTCTCGCAACTGGCGAGTAACTGGCTTGGGCGTGCGGCAGATATCCTACCCCTGGGCTACGCCTTCGGCGCGGGCATGGTCTCCACCGTGAATCCCTGCGGCTTCGCCATGCTGCCGGCGTACCTGGGCCTGTATCTGGGAAGAGATGAGGAGCGATTTGTCCAGGCTTCCGCCCTGCGCCGCTTCGTCCAATCCCTGGCCGTTGCGGCTGCGGTGAGTGCTGGGTTTGTCGTGCTATTCGGAGCGGCGGGCCTGGTGATCGCCGCAACCGGTTCCTTGGTTGTTCCCGCCTTTCCATGGATTGGTCTGGGCATCGGCGTACTTCTCGCCGGGCTGGGGCTCTGGCTGATAACGGGCCACACGCTTTACACCGGCTTCACGGAGCGGCTGGCCAACCGACTGGGTAACCCCGGCCAAAGGGGCATCCGTGGCTTCTTTGGGTTCGGCATCGCTTACGGCACCGCCTCGTTGAGCTGCACCCTGCCCATCTTCCTCACTGTGGTGGGGAGCGCCCTTGCCGTTCAGGGCTTCCTGTCGGCGGCGACCCAGTTTGTGAGCTACGCCCTGGGCATGGGACTGGTTATCGCTGCTCTGACAGTGGGCCTCGGCCTGTTCAAGGGGGCTGTAGTGGTTGGTCTGTGCAAGACGCTGCCTTACTTTCAGACCGTGAGCGCCATGCTGCTGGTCCTGGCCGGCGTTTACATCGTCTACTATTGGCTCACGCAGGGCCAACTCGCGCAAGTGATTTTCTAGCCGCTGGTTGCGCGACCATTCGTCGTTGGGAATGGACACAGGAGACTGCCACCTCAGCCTAAAGAGTAAGGCCTGCGCAGGTCAGGTTGTCTATCTGGCGAGAAAGGAGTGAAACCTATGGCCAGGCCAATCGCCGTGACGAACGAGAATCTCGTAGAGCACATGTTCGAGTCACCGAAGCCGATCCTCGTGGACTTCTGGGCCGAATGGTGTGGGCCCTGCCGAATACTGGCGCCGGTCATTGACAGGCTGGCAGCCGACTACGATGGCCAGGTCAGGTTCGCCAAGGTGAACGTGGACGAAAACCCGGAACTGGCGATGCGCTATCGGGTGCAGAGCATCCCGACGCTCGTCCTGTTCTCCGGCGGAAAAGAAATGGGCCGGTTCGTCGGCTACATGACGAGAGAGGACCTCGCGCGAAGACTCGAAGCCGCCTTGCCGGTGGTCGCCTAGTTGGTACATCTGTGTATGAAGACTGTCCGACCCTACCTGAGGCCGTTTCTGGTCATCCTGGGTCTTTTGTCCGGCGGGTACTTCCTGTTGCGCCGGCCGGCTGAAGAAGTGACAATCTCGGTTACCCCCTCTGTTCAGAGTGGTCTGCCGACGCCGCCGGCGGCCGCCCAGCGCACGCTGGACATCGTCACCCTCTTGCCCAGGGATGCGATCCCGGCCATTGACAATCCGCGCTTCTATTCTGCCGCCGAGGCCGACGAAGAATACGACCCCGACGAACTCGTGCTCGGCGTCTCACTCGGCGGCGAGAGCCGGGCCTACTCGACGGCGCTCCTCAGCAGCCACGAAATCGTCAACGACACCGTTGGCGGGCGTAAGATCGCCGTCACGTGGTGACCGCTGTGCTTCACGGGAATCGTGTATTCCCGCGAGGTCGGCGGCCAGGAACTCAGCTTCGGCGTCTCTGGCAAACTGATCATGAATGCGCTGGTCATGTACGATCGCCAGACGGACAGCCTGTGGAGCCAGATTCTCGGCGAGGCCGTGTCGGGCCCGATGATGGGAACGAAACTCGAATTCGTCGCCGCACTGCACACGACCTGGACCGACTGGAAAGCCGAGCACCCGGACACGCTCGCGCTCGTCAAGGGCTACTCAGGCGCCTATGACGGGTACCTCGGCTACTACCAGTCGCCGCAGGCGGGCGTGATCGGCGAGACGGTCCGTGACGACCGGCTGTACGTCAAGGAATTCGTCGTCGGCGTGGAGCAGAACGGCGAGGCCGTCGCCTATCCGTTCAGCGCGCTGAACAAGCAGCCGGTCGTCAACGACGTGATCGGCGGCGTGCCGGTGCTGGTGGTGTTCGACGCCGACAGCGGCACGAGCGCCGTGTTCGACCGGCGGGCAGGTGAGCAGACACTGACGTTCTCGGTCAACGCAGGGGCGGCCGCCGGGGCCGCGCCCTACGTGATATTGACCGACGCAGAGACGGGTTCGACGTGGGCAGGCATGGCCGGCCTCGCCGACGACGGGCCGCTGGCCGGGACCCAACTAGCGCATGTCAAGAGCACGCGGGCATTCTGGTTCGGTTGGAAGGACTGGTATCCCGATACACGCGTTTTCGGCCAACAGGAGCGATGAGGAGGGAAATGGACCGCCCCGAAATCTTTTGGGAACTCACCCGCAGTATTTGCCCGGTCTGCGCCCGCGTGATTGACGCGCAGATCCTATTCCGCGACAACCGGGTGGTCATGCGCAAGCGCTGCCCGGAGCACGGCTGGTTCGAGGCGCTCGTGTTCAGCGACGCTGCGCTGTACGTCACGTCGGCCCGGTACAATAAGCCGGGGACACTCCCGCTGGAGTTTGCCACCGAGGTCGCCGAGGGCTGCCCCCACGACTGCGGCTTGTGTCCGGAGCACAAACAGCACGCCTGTCTCGGACTGATTGAAGTCAACACCGCCTGCAACCTGGCCTGCCCGCTGTGCTTTGCCGACGCCGACCAGCCCGGCGCAGTCCACACGCCGCACAGTTACGAACTCACCTACGAGCAAGTGGACTACATGTTGGATCGGTTCGTCGCCGCCGAGGGGAACCCGGAGGTCGTGCAGTTCTCCGGCGGCGAACCGACGATCCACCCGCGCATCCTCGATTTCGTCCAACTCGCTCAGTCGAAACACATCAAGTACGTCATGCTCAATACCAACGGCATACGGATTGCCCGCGACGACCGTTTCCTGGCGCGGCTGGCCGAACTCAAGCCCTGGATCTATCTGCAATTCGACGGCTTCGACGAGTGGACGGACGAGGTCATTCGGGGCAAGAGAGGGTTGGTGAAAGACAAACTGCGCGCGCTCGACCGGCTGGCCGAGGCCGGATTGCACGCCGTGCTGGTGATGGCCCTCGAGCGCGGCGTCAACGAGCACAAAGTCGGGCAGGTCATCCGCTTCGGCCTTGATCACCCGGCAGTGTTCGGAGTCACCATCCAGCCGGCCTTTCACTCCGGCCGCTTCGGGCCCTTCGACCCGATGCAGCGCATGACCATCCCGGATGTGTTGGGGCTGATCGAGGCGCAGGCCGGCGAGCACTTCGTCCAAAGCGATTTCGTGCCCATCCCGTGCTGTTTTCCGACCTGCAATTTCGTTACCTACGCTTATGTGGATCACGGCCACGTCACGCCCCTGCCGCGTCTGCTCAACGTGGACGATTATCTCGACTACCTCGCCAACCGCACCCTGCCTGATCTCTCAGCAGAAGTGCAGCGGGCGCTGGAGGGCTTGTGGTCGTCGTCGGCCGTGCCCGGCACGGAGCGGGCGGCCTGGCAATTCAATTGCGCCGCGTGCAATCTGGGGCTGGGCCTGCCAGCCGACTTGAGCGCACTGGCCGAGCGGGTTTTCATGATCGTGATCAAAGACTTTCTCGACCGGTGGACGTTCAACGTCAAGACGTTGATGAAGTGCTGCGTCGAGGTGCTGGTGCCCGACGGCCGGATGATCCCATTCTGCGCCTACAACAACGTGGGCTACCGGGAGCAGATCCGCACCGCGCTGGCCGCGCATCCGGGAGCGGTCGGCCCAGGCTCGCTCGGCCCGATCTCGCCGAACGGCCACGGCAAGGGGATGTCTACGCTGGAGGGTATATCCCGGTGATCCCCCACCTTGCCGGAGACGACTTACCGGCGCAGGCGGTCAAGAGCTGCTGTGCCAAGTTCTACGCCAGCGATGCCGCTCGGTTCTTGCTCGGTGATTCGTTTCACCCCGGCGGCCGCCGGCTGACCGAGCGGTTGGGGCACGCCCTGCATCTCGGCCCGGCCGACCGCGTGCTCGACGTGGCCTGCGGCGACGGACGGGGCGCGTTGGTGCTGGCGCAGACTTTTGGGTGTTCGGTCATGGGGATTGACTACAGCGAAGCCAACATTCGCCGGGCGGCGCAAGCGGCTCTCGCCGCCGGTATGGACCGCCGAATCGTCTTTTGCTGTGGCGATGGTGAAGGCCTGCCATTCGCCGTCGAATCGTTCAGCGCGGTCGTCTGCGAGTGCGCCTTCTGCACCTTCCCGGACAAACACGGCGGCGCGCGCGAGATGCGCCGTGTCCTTGCGCCCGGGGGGCGGCTGGGCCTCTCCGACGTGACGCTGGAGCGGCCTCTGCCGCCGGAACTTGGATCGCTCGTGGCCTGGGTGTTGTGCATCGCCGACGCCCGGCGACCCGAAGACTATCGGGCGATCCTCGGCGAGGCTGGGTTTGCCGAATTCAGGCAGAGCGATCACGCGTGGGCGTTGCGCGAAATCGTCGCCGCGGTCGGTCGCAGGTTGATGGGGATTGAACTGGCTCAGGGACTCGGCGCGTTGCCGGGGATGGAATGGGATCTCGAAGCGGCGAAAGCGGTGACGCGCCAGGCCGCGCAGTTTGTAGAGGCAGGGGGCGCGGGGTACATCCTACTATCTGCCGCGGTGCCAGCCGCGCCTCGATTTCGCCGGAGGTGATCGTTACGGGCCTTTGGCGGAGGCCGGGGGCGTGGGCGGCAACGCGGCGCTAAGGCTCGCCGCGCGGCATGAACAGCGCGCCGGAGTGGTGAGGCACGAGATCGAGGACCTCGTCGAGGCCGGGCTGGTCCACCGGATCCAAATTACATGGGCACAGCGCAGTGACAGCCTCCGCTGAAAGGCCTGGTACAGTTCGATCTCGAAGCGAATGAAGGTCTGCATCCGTCCCAATCCGGAAGGCAGTGGGAACTGGCGCCCCATAACACTTGTCCCCCGAATACGCTCCCCTGCTTCTGCCGTGCCTCGATCACGCCGCGCGCCCCATGGGCTGCGTACACGGCCGGAGATCGACGACTGGCTCACTCCGCTGCGCCTGGTGGGCATGGCGTTCCTGTTCACGGCGATCACCCTAGCGCTGACAGTCATCATCGAGGCCCTGCGCACGCAAGCCGGTTTTCTAGTGGATTTCTACCAGCGGGCGTGCCGCCAGGCGTAGCGCTCAGTCCAGAACGTAAGATGTGGACGAAAGTTCGCATCTATAGAATAGCACCAAGCGGCGTTCTCCTCCTGTGGGCAGCCCCGGAGACTCCTAGCTCCGGGGCTGCCCGCGGTCCGATGCAAACGCCGCCTCAGGCAAGGTGTTTGATGGTCGTGCCAACCCTGACGCATCCGCGAGACGAGGTGTAGATCATGCCGCGTGACTTGCCCCTGGGCAACGGCAGCCTGCTGGTCGCCTTTGGCGGGGATTATCAGATACGGGATCTCTACTGGCCGCACGTCGGCCAAGAGAATCACGCCCTGGGGCATCCCTTCCGGATGGGCGTCTGGGTGGAGGGCGAATTCCGCTGGCTGGATGACGGTCGCTGGGAGCGTGCCTTGCGCTACTCGGATGAAACCCTTGTCTCAGACGTCCGACTGAAGCATTCAGAGCTGAATCTGTCCATAAACGCTTCGGACGCCGTAGACTTTCATGAGAACCTGCTGGTGCGCCGATTCGATGTCGCCAATCTCTCGAACCGGAATCGAGAAGTGCGCCTGTTTTTTCACCATGATTTTCACATCGCCGGCAATGAAGTGGGCGACACAGCCTACTATGAGCCCGACCGGCGGGCGGTGCTGCATTACAAGGGCTCGCGATGGTTCCTCGTCAATGGCGCAGTCATTCAGATAGCAGGTGACCCCGGCCCTGGTTGGGAGCCAACGGCCGGCACGGCGCCTGGCCTGATCGAGGGCGTACATCAGTGGGCGTGCGGCCTCAAGGAGGTGCACAGCCTGCAGGGGACTTGGCGAGACGCCGAGGATGGCGAGCTCTCGGGCAGCGCCGTAGCGCACGGCTCGGTCGACTCGTGTATCGGCTTTACCCTCGCCATCCCAGGCGGACAAACCCGCACGCTGTACTCTTGGCTCGCGGTCGGGCCCGATTTCGAGACGGTTGTCCGCCTCAACCGGATGGTGCGACAACGCGGTCCACAGAGTCTTCTGGATCGCACCGCCTCCTATTGGCGCTTATGGCTGCAGCGCCACCAGCCTGACTTCGGGGATTTGCCGCACGCGGTACGCCATCAATACCTCACCAGCCTGCTGATCATTCGGACGCAGATTGACAACGGCGGAGCGATCCTGGCAGCCAATGACTCCGACATTTCCTCAGCGGTACGTGACACTTACAGTTATTTGTGGCCGCGCGATGGCGCGCTCGTGGCGCACGCATTGAACCAGGCCGGCTACATCGATCTGCCCCGCTCGTTCTTCCGATTCTGCGCCCAAGCGATCACCCGCGAGGGCTATCTGCTGCACAAGTACAACCCCGACGGAACGCTGGCTTCCAGCTGGCATCCGTGGTATCGCGACGGCCACAAGGACTTGCCGATTCAGGAGGACGAAACCGCGCTCGTGCTTTGGGCGCTGTGGAATCACTTCGACCGCTTCGGCGATGTCGAATTCATCAAGCCCCTCTACAGGAGCCTGATCACCCCGGCGGCTGATTTCCTGCTGAATTACCGTGACCTGGATACCGGCCTCCCGCTGCCGAGCTACGACCTTTGGGAAGAACGGCACGGTGTCCTGGCCTGGACGGTGGCGGCGGCTTGGGCCGGCCTCGTGTCGGCGGCGAACTTCGCCGCGGCATTCGGGGAAACGGATCGAGAACAACGCTATCGGCAGGCGGCGGATGAGATCAAGACCGGCGTGGAGACCCACCTGTGGAGACCAGAGTTGAACTGTTATGCGCGCATGGTCAATCGCGCACCGGATGGCGGCTGGGAGGTGGATCGTGTGGTGGACGCGTCGCTGAGCGGCTTGTGGCTCTTTGGGATGTACCTGCCCGACGATCCGAAGATCGTGGCGACGGTGGAAGCTATCCACGATCGGTTGTGGGTCAAGACAGATGTGGGCGGCGTAGCCCGCTATGAAGGCGACCGATATCACCAGGTGAGCCAGGAAGGAGGCGACGTCCCGGGCAACCCGTGGTTCGTCTGCACCCTCTGGCTTTCGCGCTGGTACGCGCTCACCGCGCGCACAAAGCAAGATCTCAAGCGCTCTTTGGATCTCCTGGAATGGGCAGCCGAGCGCGCCCTGCCCAGCGGCGTGCTGGCGGAGCAGATCCACCCCTATTCCGGGGCGCCCCTGTCTGTCAGTCCACTCACCTGGAGCCACGCGGCATTTGTCGCCGGTGCCCAGGACTATCTGGAAGCCCAGCGTCGCCTGGTCTGATCGCAGGGAGATGCGTGAGCAACGACGACCGATTGCTGCTGGCCGGTGACATTGGCGGAACGAAAACCACCCTGGCGCTCTTCACTCGCGAGGGCGGACCACGCCGTCCCGTGGCGCAGGCCACCTTTCCGAGCGGCGAGTACGGCTCGTTGGAGGCCATCGTCGAACGGTTCCTGAGCGGGAAGAACGTGCGCGTCAGCAAGGCCAGCTTCGGCGTGGCCGGGCCGGTCGTCCAGGACCGCGCCCAGGTGACCAATCTGCCATGGAAGGCGGACGCGCTTCTTCTCAGCCGGGCTTTGGCGGGGGCGCCCGTCCGCCTGCTCAACGATCTGGAGGCGATTGCCCATGCGGTCCCTTTCTTGGAACGATCCGACCTTGAGACCCTGAACCAAGGTCAGCCGGATCGGAAGGGCCGGCGGGCGGTGATTGCGCCGGGCACCGGCTTGGGCGAAGCGTTTCTCGTGTGGGATGGCAAACGTTTTCGAACATTCTCTTCCGAGGGGGGTCACGCCGATTTCGCGCCGACGACCCCAACCCAAGTCGAGTTGTTGAGCTATCTCTTGAATCGCTTTGAGCATGTGAGCTACGAGAGAGTCTGTTCCGGTAAAGGTCTGCCCAACCTGTACACGTTCTTGAGGGACAGCGGCCGCTTTGCCGAGCCCGACTGGCTGCGCGACCGACTCGCCTCAGAGCACGACCCGACTCCCATCCTAGTGCAAGTCGCGCTTGACGGAGCGGCGGAGATCTGCGAGGAGGCGCTGGAACTGTTCGTCTCGATTCTCGGCGGTGAGGCGGGCAATCTCGCCCTGAGGGTCTTGGCGACCGGTGGGATTTACCTGGGTGGCGGCATTCCGCCGCGCATCCTTTCTCTGCTCAAAGCGCCGTCCTTCATGCGGTCGTTCACTGGCAAGGGGCGCTTTGCGGATTGGGTCGGACGCGTACCGGTCCACGTGATCCTTAATCCGCAAGTGGCGCTGTTGGGAGCGGCATGTCATGGACTGGAGTCGGAGCTGTGGCACGACTGAGTTCGCCCAGCTCGCCGCCGATTGGGGAGAGGATCTTTCTGTTGCGGCCCGGCTGCGTAGCCACGCGCTTGTGCCGCGAACCGAGTGGCCATGTAAGGCACCAACTCAGCGAGACGCGGTCGACTGTCGTCCGCTTCCACATGGGGGGACGCCCAGCCGCAGAGGTCAGGCGAACCGCGCGAAGCATCCCTGGCGACGGGGCGGGCACCTGAGCGGGGGAAAATGATACGAGCGGTGATCTTCGATCTGGATGGGACGCTGGTCAAGACGGAACAGCTGAAGGGGCTGTCGTATGCGCGCGCGGTGGCGCGGCTCAGTCATGAACCTGTAACGGCGGAGGCGGTGCAGAGGGTCTTCGCGGAAGTGGTAGGGCGGTCACGTGAGCACGTCGCCTCCACAATGGTGGCGCGATTCCATCTGGAGGACGCGGCGCGAGCCTTTCTTGAGGAAACTGGATCTCAGTACCCCTGGCAAGCTCTAGCTCGCATCCGGCTGAAGATCTACGATGAGATGTTGGCGGATCCCGAGTTGTTGCGCTCTAGCCAGTGGCCTCACACCGTCAATCTGCTGAGAGATTTCGCGCGGCAAGGCTATCCGCTTGGGCTGGCCAGTACGTCCGCATGCGAACAGGTCAATAAGGTGCTACGTTCGATCGGGCTGGACGGAGTGTTTCAAGTGCGACTGGCACGCGAGGACGTCGAGGAACCAAAGCCGAATCCGGAGATCTATCTGCTGGCGGCGCGCTTGCTCGGCAAGGCGCCGCGCGAGTGCCTGGTGTTCGAGGATTCGCCCGCCGGAGTGCAGGCCGCGGTCGAGGCTGGGATGAGTTGTATCGCAGTCGCCACGCCTCTCTCAAAAGAAGGTCTACA
>Ga0326597_10008032_pt1 | contig 14282 bp, 18 predicted proteins | sample RVTome_12_FD_203789 | JGI IMG/M metagenome (GOLD analysis project Ga0326597, IMG submission 203789) | Soil microbial communities from uranium-contaminated site in the Upper Colorado River Basin, Wyoming, United States - RVT100D185 | ecosystem: Environmental > Terrestrial > Soil > Contaminated >... | reverse complement strand
GGCATCGTCAAGTACGACATGAAGACGGGGTCGTCGCTCCGCTTCGACTTCGGCCCGGGCCGGTTCGGATCCGAGGCACCGTTCGCAGCACGTGGGGGCGAGGTGGAAGACGACGGTTACCTCGTCAGCTTCGTCGCCAACCACGAGAACGGACACTCGGAGTGCGTCATCGTCGACGCCCCCACCATGACCGAGGTGGGACGGGTCCAGATCCCCCAACGCGTCCCCCACGGGTTCCACGCATGCTGGGTCGACCAGGAGCAGCTCGAAGCCCGACGGTCGTGAGCCGCGGCATCCACATCCTCGGCGGGTACCAGACGGACTTCGCCGAGAGCTGGGCCACCGGCGGACGGACCGCCTTCGCAGGCTTGAAGGAGGCAGTGCTCGGCGCGCTGGAGGACGCCCAGCTCGACCGGACCAGGTCGACGGGTTCGAGGTGGGGAACTTCGTCGGCGAGCTCTTCCTCGGCGGCGGAGACCATCCACCGGGCGCGGGCGATTGGCCGGCACCGAACTCGACCACATCGATCTGATCGAGACACACGACTGCTTCACGGTCAGCGAGTACCTCGCCTACGACCACCCGGGTTTGAGCGCACCTGGGGAGACGTGGCGGGTCGAAGGCGCCCGCGTCGCCCAGACCCTCAACATCGGGGGTTCCATGACCACGGTCGCCAGCTTCGTGCTGTCCTGATCGGGCAGGGAGCGCCGGAACCCCCGGCGCCGTCCGTCGGCCACGTCGGACCCGCGGTGGTCACGCCTTGCGGTCGGCATCGCCCGGGTCATCGGATTCACATCCGTGCAAGCGGCTGATCGTCGCGAGCGCCGCGACTGCCTAGACTGTCATTCGTGCGCTCTCCTCACATATGTGAATCATGACGGTCGAGATCCTAGATCGTCGGATCCGCCTCGCCGAAGCGGCCGAGCGGTATTACGTGGACGGGTGGAGCCAGGATGAGGTAGCCGCCCACCTCGGCACGAGCAGATCGAACGTCTCACGGCTCCTCGAGGCGGCCAGAGCCGAAGGCATCGTCCGGTTCGTGATCGACCATCCACTCCGTCGCGTCTCCGGCCTCGAAGCCGAGATCGCAGCCCGCGCGGCCCATCTCGAGGTGCGGGTCATCGACGATCCAACACTCGACATGATCGGCAGGGCCGGAGCGGCATGGCTTCACGAGCACCTCGATGGCGCCGATCGCATCGCAATCGGGTGGGGTCGTACGGTGGCGGCCGTCATCGACCATGTGAGTACCGCTACCGACCGTGGCGTCGAGATCGTACAGGTCGGAGGCGACCTGTCGATGGCGCCGGCGCCGTCGGGACACGAACTCGTTCGACAACTCGCCGCCGCGGTGGGGGGCACGTACCGCTTCCTCCACGCTCCAGCCTTGGTCGAAGATCGGGCGACTGCGGCAAGGCTCCGAGCCGACAGCCGGATTGCGGCAGAGCTCGATCGCGCCCGCGAATCTGCGATCGCGATCGTCGGAATCGGCATCCCGCCTGCCGATGACCCCACTGCGGCAGCTGTGATCACCGCCCGGTTGATCAATGACGCCGGTCGAGAGCTGGGCGGCGCTGCCCGTGACCGCGTCATCGCCATCGAACTGGAAGACCTGGTACGTATCCCCACCGTCCTCGGCATCGCTGTCGGCGCCCCCAAAGGGCGAGCGGTGGCGGCTGCCGTCCTCACAGGTGCACTCGACACCCTCATATGCGACCGCGCCGCCGCCACGGCCGCCATCGAACATTGGAGCAACGCATGACGCGACGCGACCCGAGATCACCGGAGCAGGCCGGACGCGTGCTCGAGAGCATGTGGACCATTCGCCGCTTCGAAGAGGGACTCGAGGAACTGTTCTCCCGCGGACTCCTGCACGGGACGATGCATCTGTCGATCGGCCAGGAAGCGGTGGCGGAAGGCGTGTGTGGAGCGCTCACCGACGGCGACATGATCACCTCGACCCATCGTGGGCACGGACACACGCTCGCACACGGCGCCGATCCCGAACCAATGCTCGCAGAACTCCTCATGAAGGACACCGGCTACTGCCGCGGACGAGGCGGATCGATGCACATAGCGGACGTGGCGAACGGGAACCTGGGAGCCAACGGAATCGTGGCCGGATCGATGACGATCGCCGCCGGGGCCGGGCTCACTCAGCAGATGGCGAGCACGGGCCGGATCGTCGTGTGCTTCTTCGGTGACGGCGCCGCCAACGAGGGCTCCTTCCACGAAGCCATCAACCTGGCCGCCGTCTGGCAACTCCCCGTTCTCTTCGTCTGCGAGAACAACCAGTACGGCATGTCGATGTCCCAGGACCGCTCCACAGCCGGCGGCTCGGTGTCTGCCCGCGCCTGCGCATACGGCATCCCCGGTGTCGAAGTCGACGGCAATGACGTCGTCGCCGTACACGAGCGGACCGCCGAACTGGTCGAGCGCGCTCGACGGGGCGACGGCCCCAGCATCCTCGAGGCGATCACGTACCGCTACCGCGGACATTCGAAGTCGGATCGCAACCTGTACCGCACCCAGACCGAGATCGAGGAATGGCGTTCGTCGAAGGATCCGCTCGCCCGGTACGAGGGCTGGCTCCGCGAGTCGGGAACCCTCGACGAGAACGAGATCGAGCGTGCTCGGGCGGCGGCCAAAGAAGCCATACGCACGGCCGTCCAGAAGGCGTTTTCGGCGCCCGACGCCTCCATCACGGATCTGGAGGGAGCCGCATATGCCTGAGCTCTCTACATATGCGAGCGCCGTGAACTCCGCACTCCGGCTCCTACTGGGCGAAGACGAGCGGGTGTTCCTGGCCGGTGAGGACATCGGCGTCTACGGCGGCGCGTTCGGCGTCACCGACGGGTTGGTGGCCGAGTTCGGCGAGGACCGCGTACGGGATACCCCGATCTCGGAGGACGCCATCGCAGGACTGGCCGTCGGTGCGGCAATCACCGGGCTGCGCCCGATCGTCGAGATGCAATTCTCCGACTTCATCGTGAACGCCATGGATGCCATCGTGAACCAGGCGGCCAAGCTCCACTTCATGTACGGGGGGCGCGTCGAGGTGCCGATGGTCGTGCGTGCCCCGGGAGGAGGCGGCACCGGCGCGGGTGCCCAGCACAGCCAGAGCCTCGAGGCGTGGTTCGCTCACGTCCCGGGGCTGAAGGTGGTGACGCCGGCAACCGTCCAGGATGCCCATGACCTGCTGCTGGCCTCCGTGCTCGATCCCAACCCCGTGATCCATCTCGAGCACAAACTCTTGTACAAGACCGAAGGCGACTTCGAGGCCCGGCGACGGATAGGGGAAACACCAGCCCGCATCGGCGAAGCGGCCGTGCTCAGGGAGGGAAGCGACCTGACCATCGCGGCGTATTCGATCATGACACTGAGGGCGCTGGAAGCCGCCGACGCCCTCGCAGACGAGGGGATCGAAGCCGAAGTGATCGACATGCGGACGGTCAAGCCGCTGGATCTCGACACGGTGCGAGCTTCGGTCGGGCGAACCGGACGGCTTCTGATCTCACACGAAGCGCCCACCGCCGTCGGGGTCGGCGCCGAGATCGCAGCCGGGGTCGTCGAATCCAACACAATCGACTATCTGCTCGCGCCCATCCGCAGGCTGTGCGGGAAGGACGTTCCGATGCCCTACGCCCGCGACCTGGAGCGCACCGTCATCCCCCAAGTCGAAGACGTCGTCGATGCAGCCAGAGAGTTGATGAAGGCATGAGCGCCCGCGAGGTCCGCCTCCCGGCGCTGTCGGCAACGATGGAAGAAGCCACTCTGCTGGCGTGGAATGTCACCGTCGGGGAAACCGTCCGCCAGGGCCAGCCGATCGCAGAGGTCTCGACGGACAAGGTCGACATGGACCTGGAGGCCCCGTACGACGGAACCATCGTCGAACTCCTCGTGGAACAGGGAGCAACGGTCACGCTCGGCCAGACGCTGGCCACGATCGAAGCCGAGGAGGACGACATGTTCGTCGGGCTCGACTTCGCCGCAGAGACCCAGGCGCCGTCCCCGCTGCCGGAAGCTGCCCCAAGCACGTACGATCCTGTCCCACCCACCGACACCCGCGGCGGGATCGTCGCCGCCTCGCCGCCCGCGCGAAAGATGGCTAGGCAGCTGGGGATCGACCTGACCGAGGTCACACCAACCGGAGCACGCGGGCAGGTCACCCCGATCGACGTCAAGAGCCACCACGAGCGTGCTGGGACACCGCCGCTCCAGACACAGCAGCCCGCCGTCGAGTCCCGTCCTGAGAGTCCGGCCCCGGTATCCGAGGCCAAGCGGCTCGCCGTCCGCCGGGCGACGGTCGACGTCATGAACCGGACAGCCCTGGTGCCGCAGTTCACGTTGTGGCGAACTCTCGTGCTGGACCGCGCCGCGCAGCGCCGGGGCGACATGGGATGGACGACGCTGCTGGTCCGAGCACTCGCGGCCTCGTTGCACGAACATCCCGAGCTCAACGCCCATTGGGACGACGAGCAGCGGACAGCGATTCCGCACGACGGCCACTCGGTCGGTTTGGCGGTCGACCGACCCGGGATCGGACTCGTTGTTGCGACGCTACCCGACCCGTCGTTGCTCGATCCGGGCGAAGCCGGTCGCGCAGTGCGGGGACTCGTGGACCGGGTGCGGAACGGGAAGATCCGGCCCGAGGACATGGCCCAGGCATCCATCACTCTCTCGAACCTGGGCGGACTCGGTGTCGACCGGTTCAACGCCCTGTTGTTCCCGCCTCAGGCCGCGATCCTCTCGATCGGGTCGATACGTCACAGACCGATTGCGACGGGGGACGGGGCGCTCAAAGCGATGCTCACGGCCGAAGTGGGCCTCACCGTCGACCACCGAGTCGCGGACGGAGCCGACGGCGCCCGCTACCTCGAGACCTTCAGCTCCTACGTCGAATCCGGCGGCTGAGCGCACCTGCGAGCGGCCGGCGTCACACCCGAGTCAGGATCTCTCGCACCGCCGCCGCCGACTCACTGGCGAGGCACCGACTCGCCACGGTTCGGCAGTCCACCGCGGACAGTGAGCGCACCCGCTCCTTGACGAGCGGGATCGCCGGAGGATTCATCGACCACTCATCGAGACCCAGGCCGAGCAAGACAGGGGCGGCCAACGGATCGCCGGCGAGTTCGCCACACATCCCGACCCACTTGCCTGCCTCGTGACCGGCCTGGATCACTGACGCGATGAGCCGGAGAACTGCCGGGTGGAAGGCGTCGGCCATGTAAGCAACGGAGGCGTTGGTGCGATCCACTGCGAGGGTGTACTGGGTCAGGTCGTTGGTGCCGATCGAGAAGAAGTCGACGTGGCGGGCGAGCACGTCGGCCATGACCGCGGCTGCAGGAACTTCGATCATTATCCCGACCTCGTAGTCGGTCTGATGCTCGATCCCATCGACAACGAGCGACGCGGCGGCATCGACCACAGCCTGGCGGGCTCCGATGATCTCTGCGACCGTCGCCACCATCGGAAACATCAGCTTGAGATTGGCGCCCACTGCAGCCCTGAGCACTGCGCGTAGTTGGGTCCGGCTCATTTCGGGCTCATCGAGAGTCAGCCGGATCCCTCGCTTGCCGAGGAACGGGTTCAGTTCGTGTCCGAGTACGACTCCCGGCACTTCCTTGTCACCACCGACATCCAGGGTTCGCAGCACGACCGGCCGAGTACCCATCGCCGCGAACACCGCCCGGTAGGCCTCGAACTGCTCGTCCTCGTCGGGCGCCCGGCCGCGATCGATGAAGAGGAACTCCGTCCGGTAGAGCCCCACGCCGTCGGCACCGACAGCAACGGACCGCTCCGCTTCGGGGCCTCCTCCGATGTTCGCTCCGACTTCGACGGTCACGCCATCGATGCTGGTGGCAGGAAGCGTCGCCTTCGCGCCCGCCGCCGATCGAATACGGGCGTTTTGGTCGATGACGCCTCTGAGCCGCGCGACGGTCTCGTCGTCGGGGTCGACCCAAACCGTGCCCGTCTCACCGTCCAGCGCGACCCTGCTCCCGGACTCGATCGCCGCCACCCCCACTCCGACCACCGCCGGAATGCCCATGCTGCGGGCCAGGATCGCCGTGTGCGAGGTGGGGCTGCCCAACTCGGTACAAAAGCCGAGTGCCACACCCGGTGGAATGGTCACCGTCTCGGACGGAGTCAGATCCTCGGCCACGATGATCGACGGTTCGGTGATCCCTTCCAGGCCGCCCGGTTCCAGTCCCAGGAGCAGTCGGATCAACTGTGCACCGATGTCCCGGATGTCCATCGCACGCTGGGCGAAGTACTCGTCGCCCAACCCTTCGAACTCGCCTGCCAGATCTTCGACGGTGATCTGCACTGCTCGCTCTGCCGACGTTCCTCTGGCATCCAGACGGCGCCGAGCCGCCCCGGCGAACTCGTCGTCCTCGAGGAACATGAAATGGGCTTCGAAGATCTCCGCTGCCTCCTCGCCGCCGGCGACGGTCACCAACTCGCCCAACCGGACCAGTCGGGCCGCCATAGCATTCAGGGCAACGTCCAGCCGGGCATGCTCTTCGGTGGGGGATCCGGCGGCGTCAGGGAGCGGAGGAAGATCCACCGTGTGGCGTACGATCGGGCCGATGGCCACGCCTGGTGCGGCGCCGATCCCCGACAAAGTGATCACTCGCCGAAGTTGGACTCGATGAGACCCACGAGCGCATCGAGGGCGACCCGCTCGTCCAGCCCATCGGCAGTGAGACGGATCTCGTGGCCGGAGCCCACTGCCGATTTGAAGATCTTGACCAGGCTCTTGGCGTCGACGGGCTCGGATCCGCGTGTGAGGTTCGCGATCGTTATCTCGCTCGCAAAGCCCTTGGCCGTCTTGACGAACGTGGCGGCTGGTCGGGCGTGCAGTCCCACCTCATGGGTCACCTTCACGGTTGCTTCGATCATCGGCTCGCCTCTCTTTCGATGACGGCAAGACGTTCGGCCGCCTCGAGGCGCGCGACAGCACCCACAGGATCGTCTCCGATGGCGAGCACTCCTTCATCGGCAACAACGGTGATGTCGAGTCCACCACCGTCGAAGCCGATTCTGCCGACACGCTCGCGGAGCTCGGAGGGTCCACCCATCGGGATCCGACTCGAGGCTGCGAGTGCGAGGAGTACCGGCGGGTGCGCCCACACCGCGGCGGCGGCACCCGACGCGACGACGCTGACGACCCGGTCGTGTCCTGTGGTGCCGACAACGGTCGACGATGCGACGCTCGTGAGTTGGGAAGGACCGAGCTGGAGGAGATCGGCTCCCGGAATGGTGAGTCCAATCCGGCTCTCGCTCCTTCGCCATCCGATCACGGTCATGCCGTTCACGGCCACACCTGTGGCCATGAGGCGCTGACCTGCCGAACGCATCGCCTCCACCATCTCCCGGGAGACTGCCGAGGCATACAAGGTCTGGTCCGCCTGCCGGAACGCCTTCCGTGGCTGCACCCGCATGCCGATCGCTACGGAAGCGCGCACCAGTCGATCCAATGCGCGGGTCACGGCACCAGCTCGAGATCCTGCAGCCTGCGCAGGTGCACGATCATGAGTGACTCGTCGACATCGATGTCGTCGTATGTGACGGGTTGACCCATCGACACTGCCTTCTTGACTGTCGCGCCCGGGGCGAGACCGAGCGGGAGATGTCGTCCATCCCGGGCGGTCGCGGCGGATTCGAGCATCCCGTAGACGGTGAAGCCACCGAGACCATCGATGATTTCTCCGGGCTCGAGGTTGCGCTTGGCGATAGTCGTCGCCTCGGCCGTCGGGGGACGATCGGTCGCAACGGTCGTCTCTCCTTTGATGGCTGCCCGGGCAATCGAGATCGGCGTTTCCAGGCTGGTCAAGTGATACGGCCGATACAGCGCCCAGTATGGCCCCGGACCCATCGACAGGTACTGGAGATCGCGGACCAGCTTCGGGTGATCGGTGGTGAATACGACGAAGACACCGGGGGCGATTCCCCGGCCGTACTCGACGACGCCTGTGCCGTTCAGGATGCCACCGTGCTCCTTCGGCACATAGGTCGAGGCGATGTCGCGAGGCGTTACCTCCGGCCCGTGCATACCCGGGACATCCGGGACAAACCCCACCGCATTGGCGAAGGAGCACATCTCGACCATCGTCTTCGTGCCGTCCACGAAGGAGGCCAGCATCTTCGGATTCATCCGTTGCTCGCGGGCGCGCTCGGCGAGGGTCTCGGGGTTGCCGGTCCTGTCGAGCGGGTTGTTTTTTCCCTTACCGGCACAGATGACCTCGAATCCGAGACTGACTGCGAAGTCGTACAACTCCATGGTCGAGCCCGGTTCGTCGCCGGCCGTGAGTGTGTAGACGACGCCAGCCGCGTTCGCCATCCGTCGCAACAGCCATCCCACGGTGGCGTCGGTCTCGACGTTCATCTGCAGGACGTGCTTGCGCGCCAAGATGGCGCGGTAGGCGACCTGGGCGCCAACCTCCGGAACCCCAGTCGCCTCCACGGTCACATCGATTGGTTCGATCCACGAAGTGGCTGGGTTGGTCGACGCGACCCGCTTGCCCGAATCGATCGCCCTGGCCGCGACCTCGGTGTCGTCGGTCTCTACGATGTCGGAAGGCTCGACACCTGCCGAGACGAGAACCTCGCGTGCCCGCCCGGCAACGACGTCGGCCACGACGAAGCCACGCATCCCGTACATGATCTCCATCTGAGCGACCAGGCCCTCGCCCATTTGTCCCGCCCCGACAAGACCGATGCGCAGGATCTCGCCCTTCTCGTGGCGAGCCTTCAACAGCGGTTGCAGCATCAGTTGTCTCCTCCGGTGATTCGAACGACGGTGCCCTCGGTCACACGGGGAGCCGGAACGGCGGGCACGCTCACGTCGCCAGGTAGCTCCGGTTCGGTGAGCCCATTGAATTTCACGACCAGGTGACCGAGCTCGGCGATGTTCGAATTGGCGATCGCCCCGAGCGAGAGGACCGAGAACGTCGCGTCGCCCAGGTGGAGCGTGTCGCCGACCGCGACCTCGCCGATGAGCTCGGCTTCGTCGGTGATGATCGCGAACTCGTGCAATTCGTCAGGAGCGGCCGGGCCGAAGAAGACGAGGATTCCCCCATCGGCGAACTCCGATGCCATCTCTCCAACGGCAACCACAGTCGTGTGGTACTTGTCCATATCTCTACTTCCACCGAATGGTTCGCGGGCAGTGCATCAGCCCGCGAACCGTTCGGTAACTCAGTCCTCGACGAGCTCGACGTCGTCGGGCGTGACACCGGAGACGAAGTTCTCCTCGGTGATGAAACGCATCAGCGGACCGGACGGGCTCGCACCATGAACGTCGACCGTGAGAACGCCCTTCATTGGATACACCCCGATGCGAGCGGTACCGCCGCAGTCGATGACCGCCACTGCGATCTCGTCGAAACCCGCCTTCGACTTGAACCCGTCGAACGCCCGACCGCCGGTCAGATCGGCGATCCGCTGGGCCACCGGGTGAATCCCGCCGCCGGTCACCGAGTAGATGAGGTCCTTTCCAGGTTCGGGCGTGACCGTCCAGCCCGTCCCCCATCCGCGCCCTCCCGGTTTGACGCGCACCGTCCGAAACTCGCCCGTGGGAGGCGTGTCGACCGGCGCCGGCCCGGGAGCCGCCTCCTCTGCCGCAGGCGTCGTCTCGACGGCATCCGGTTGGGAGTGGGTGGCGGTGCCGCCGCCACCCGGATCTGTGATCACCTCATCGGTGACCTCCTCTGCCTTCTTCTTGAACCGGTCGAACAACGCCACTCGACGTCACCTCCACTCTGTCGTCATTGATACAGGCCGGCGCTGAACAACCAGGCGATCAGCACGGCCAAGGGGCCTGTGATCGTGCGGCTGAACAGCACCGCGGGGACGCCGATCTCCACCGTCTCCGGCTCGGCCTCACCCAGAGCCAAACCCACTGGTATGAAGTCGCAGCCGACTTGTGGGTTGATCGCCCACAGCGCGACGAGTGCCAGCGACGGGTCGACGTTGCCCGCCCCGATCTGGGTTCCGAGGAGCACCCCGATCACCTGGGCGATCACCGCGCCTGGGCCCAGGAGTGGCGACAATACGGGCAGTCCGATGATGATCGAGAGCACCAAGAGCCCGCCGACTCCGCTGGCGAGGCCGCTCAGACCTTGGGCCAACCAGTCTCCGACGCCGGTCTCGAGGATGAAGCCGATCAGAAACGCGATGAACGCTATGAACGGAAGAATGTTCTTGATGACCTGGTCGATCGTGTCACGACCAGCCTGATAGAGAGTGCCGACGACCTTGCCGACGCTCTTGCCGATGGTGTTGAGTACTGCAGTCATATCCCTCCTCCGCCTCAGACCGCTGCGGCGGCGGTCGACTGCCGTGACCACATGATGGCGGTCAGGCGTTCCGTCACGAGTCCCCGTATATAGATCACGACGAAGCCCGTGAGCAGGTAGCGAACGGCGAGATCACCCAGAGGGAGACCAAGCTGCTCGATTCCTGTCGCGATCCCGAGCCAGACGAAGAGTTCGCCCGGATTGACATGCGGGAACACGCCAAGCGGCGGGTGCACCATCGAGACGGCCGAGTCGTAGAACGCCGGCTTGAACTTCTCGGGCAGGAACTGCCCGTTGGTGTAGGCCATCGGGTTCGTCAAGAAGAACACTGACAGGAACGGCCAGATGAGGTAGCGAATCGGCGTGTAGGCGAAGCCGTCACGACCTGCCCACTCGCCGAACTTGTTGACCCTGTCGGGGCCTATGAGTGCAATGAGGGCGTTCACCGCCGTCAACAGCACGATGAGGGTGGGGATGATCCCGCCCACGAGGCTCACGAAGACCTCACCACCGCGGTTGAACCAACCGATGAATTCGGTTGCGGCGTCAGCCAGAATGTCCAACATTCGTCTCTCCCTTTGATCGATTACCGGAACGTGTGCCGCTTCGGTTCCCCACCGGTACGACACGGACAACCCCCTTCCGTCAGGTCATCCATCACCTCCCATGTTCTCCGCACGCTCTCTCGCGATCTGTTTGCGGATGAAGCCTGCGGCGTGGTCGAGCGACGCCCATGTCTTGGTGTCGATGCCCGCAGGGGGCTCGCCTCTCCCGACCCGGTCGAGGTGCATCCCGACGATCTCGGGCAGCTCGCGCAATCCGGCTACAACCGTGAATCCGGCGAGCCGTCCGCCGGCGGTGACGATCTCGTCGTCGTCCACTACGACGGCGGTATAGACCTTGCGGCGATACGTGGATCCGGCGAGGCCGATCGCCAGACGGCTGCCCGTCTTGCGCAGTCGCTGCGTAGCGGCATGGAAGCGTTTCATCTGCAAGCTGGAGAGCACGATCTGGAACAGCCAGGCTCCGGCCAACACGAGGGTGATGACGAATCCGTCCATGTTCATTCCTCGCTCGATCGATTTGTTCCGCGGGCGAGGATCCCCCTGGCTGCCGCGCTGTCGGTGATCAACACGTCGAGGTACCCTCCCTGGACCACGGCTCTGATCGCCGCAGCCTTGGCGGCGCCACCCGCAACTCCGATCACGGTGCCGGCCACCTGCTTGGGATAGAGCGCCACGACTCGTCCGTTCTCGGGGATGTCGAGGATGTTCCCGTCGCGATCGAGGAGATAGCCCATCAGGTCTCCGACCACGCCGAGCGAACGCAGATTCTCGAGCTGGCGGTTCGTGAAATACCCCGCTCGAACCAAACCCGACAGGTCTGAGTCGATGGTTCCGATACCCGTGACCGTCACTTCGGCGGAGGCCGCCATGGCGATGGTGGCGGCGTTCGTCCTGTCCGCTTTGAGCGAGGCAGCGACCTCTTCACTGTCGACCAGGAGCGGTGCGGCGAGGGTCCGAAAGTCAGCACTGAGCTTCGAGGCGAGAGTACGCGCCAGATCCGCGCCATCGACCCCGGGATCGCCGTCACCGACCGAACCCATCGCCTGGATCACCATGACGCCGTCGAGTCGGATCTCGGGCATGGCCTGGACGGTGTGAAACAGCGCCGCCCCCCATCCGATCGTCACATTGATGTCCGATCGAAGCCGGGACTGCACCGCACGCGCGCCAAGCCTTCCGAGACGACGCATCATCGAGTCGAACGGGATCTCATTCGACGCGAGCACCCTGACTTCAGTCAGCCCGGTTGACTCCTGCAGCTCGGCCTCGAGACCCGCGTCGGTGCGGAGTGGGAAGCGGACCCGGAACTCGACGAGTCCCTCGTCACGCGCCTCACGCAGCAGTCGGGAAACCATCGACCTGGACTTACCGATCCGCCTGCCGATCTCGTTCTGATCGAGATCGTCTTCGTAGTACCAGGCGGCAACCTGTCCCAGGAACTCGAGCCGGTCCTCATGTTCGAGCGTGTCGATCACCGGGCAGAACGTACGAGGTAGCCATGCACATTTGCAACTTCTCCATTCACATTAGTGAATGGACCCGCTCGGGTTTGCTAGCTAGACCACTCGGCTAGTGCGTACGAGGTCGGAGTTCGTCGATGTCGCGTTGGGTGTCGACGTCGCGGGGCGGGAGGGACTCCATCCAGACCTCCTCCACCCACTCCGGATGAGCCTGAAGCAGTCGCCTGGCTCCCTCGTCGCCCTCCAGCGACATGAGGCGGGGCCACAGGGAGCGCGACGCCAGCACCGGGTTGCCCGACATGTATCGATACTTGGGGACGACGGCCTGATGCCGGGTCGTCGCCCAGACACCCGCCAGCTTGTCGGCGACTTCCTCGGGGAGGTCTGGTTGGTCTCCCAGGACGATGAAGGCGGCCTCCGCCTTCGACATCCGAGTGAGGGCGTCGAGGCCCACCCGGAGGGAAGCAGCCAAGCCCTCCTCCCACTCCGGGTTCTCGATGATCCCGCAGTCGGTGAGGTCGACCTTCGCCATCACCGCCTCCAGCTCCGCTCCCAACACCACCCAGATCTCGTCGACCGGAAAGCGCCTCACCTGGCCGAGGACGTGGTCGAGAAGCGTGGTCGAACCCCATCTCTCCAGCTGCTTGGGACGGCCGAGACGGCGGGAGCCGCCGGCCGCCAACACGAGGGCAGCGATCACGCGTCCGCCTTTCCGAGCCGCTGGGGAACGCCCACGAGATCCGGCTCGACGTTGGCTCCGTACCGGACCGCAGTCATCTCGGCGAGAATCGAGACAGCGACTTCCCCGGGGGACTCGGCGCCGATGTCGACGCCGACCGGACCGTGGATCCGATCGAGCTGCTCCTCCGTCCACCCGGCGGCCGCCAGCCGTGCCCGGCGGGCAGCGGCGGTCTTGCGGCTCCCCATCGCCCCGATGTAGCGGACCGCCGTGCCGTGAACCATCGGCCACAGCGGGTCTTCGAACCGGGCATCGTGACTCAACACGACGACGAACGTCCGCCGATCGAACTCGAGCTGATCGGCGAGATCCCCTGGCCAGCCGACGAGAAGCCGGTCGACGTCGGGGAACCGCTCGGCGGTCGTGAACGCGGGACGGGCATCGGAGACGGTGACGTGGTAGCCGAGTCGGCGGGCGATCACCGCCAGCTCCTGGGCGATGTGCACCGCGCCGAAGACGAGGAGGCGCGGGCGGGGCGCGATGACGTCGACGAACACCTCGCTGCCGTCGTCGTAGCGGAGGGTGGCAGACTGCTCGCGGTCGATGAGGACGACGGCGTCGGCCGACACCAGATCCGCCCTGGGGACGGCACCGGCCACTATCCCCTCGTCACGGTCGATGATGGCGGTGGCACCGAGGTCGTCGCCGGCCACGACCGTCAGCTTGGCGCCCGCAGCCTCCGAAGAGACCAGCCGCCGGACCGCATCGAGGATGTCGGTCACCACGGTTCGATGACGACGGCGATGCTGCCGCCGCAGGCGAGTCCCACTTCGAAGGCGTCGTCATCGGCGATCCCATAGGTGACGACCTTCGGCTTCCCGGACTCGAGAACCTGCTGGGCGTGCAGGAAGACGTCGTTCTCGACACAGCCGCCGGAGACGGAGCCCTCCATGTCGCCGCCCGAGCTCACGAGGAACTTCGATCCGATCGGACGCGGCGCCGATCCGCTCACCTTGGCGACGGTGGCGACGGCAACGCTCTTTCCTTCCGCCACCCAGCGGTCCCGGATCTCCAGCGCTTCTCTCATCGGTTCCTCAAGTCGTCCCCACCGACTCTAGGAGTTGGACGAGGGTTCTGAGATCGCGCAGGTTCCCGGCCGCGAGGAAGTCGTCCACGTGGGGAAGCGCCGCCCGCATCCCCTGCGTGTCCGGGGCGAATCCATCCCGACCGGCCAGGGGATTGAGCCACACCGTCCGGTAGACCGTCCGGTGCAGAC
>Ga0326597_10008030_pt1 | contig 14286 bp, 12 predicted proteins | sample RVTome_12_FD_203789 | JGI IMG/M metagenome (GOLD analysis project Ga0326597, IMG submission 203789) | Soil microbial communities from uranium-contaminated site in the Upper Colorado River Basin, Wyoming, United States - RVT100D185 | ecosystem: Environmental > Terrestrial > Soil > Contaminated >... | reverse complement strand
AGGATAGTCCATCCATGAGAGTTCCGAAGATTGCCGTCGAAGAACATATCGCCCTACCCGACATCGTTGACGACAATGAGAGGCTCTATCCCCGCGAGCTGTGGCCGACGCTGCGCCACAACCTTCTGGACATCCATGGTCACCTGCTCGCGAACATGGATGCGAACGGCGTGGAACTGTCGCTCCTTTCACTCGTTTCAGGGGGCATTCAGGGCATTCCCGCGAAGCGGCACGCCATCGCCACCGCCCGTCGGGCGAACGATTTTCTCGCGGAACAAGTGGCCAGAAGGCCCGATCGTTTTCAGGCCCTGGCGGCTTTGCCCTTGCAAGACCCCGACGCAGCCGCGCAGGAATTCATCCGCTGCGTGAAAGAGCTCGGGTTCAAGGGCGCTATGATCAATGGCTTTTCCCAGACAGACAAAGAAGATTCGATCGTCTATTACGACTTGCCTCAATACCGGCCTTTTTGGGCAACGGTGGAACGCCTTGAGGTTCCGTGCTATCTGCACCCCAGATACGCAGTGGAACATCGCAGGGATACCGAGGGCACCCGTGGTTAGAGGGTGCGGCATGGTCTTTTGGAGTCGAAACGGCAACGCATGCGTTGCGGCTGATTACGAGTGGACTGTTCGACACGTATCCGAAACTCACCATCATCCTGGGTCATCTTGGCGAGATGTTGCCAAGCGCAATCTGGCGCACCGAACATCGTCTTCGATTGTTTCCACGAGGAGTGCCCGCGAAGAGAATGCCCTCCGACTGTCTGCGGAACAATTTCTATGTCACAACCAGCGGGAACTTCTGCACTCACACACTTGTTGACGCCATCGTGACCATGGGTGCGGACCGGGTTCTGTTTGCTGCGGATCATCCGTTTGAAAAGATGGGCGAAGCCGCCGCGTGGTTTGACAACGTGGACGCCATCAATGAGACCGACCGGCTCAAGATTGGCCGGACGAACGCCGAGAGAGACTATTCAAGCTCGGCACGCCAAGACGTGATTCTCCAGCAGGCCGAGAGCGTCAGCTCACGACCGAGTAGGTCCGTATGTCGGGCGGCTCCACCGCGATCGACTCCAGCTTGGGGAGAGCCTGCTGAAGATGGTGACTCGAGAGGTGGGCGTCAAACGCCGAATCGTCCTGCCACTCCTCCACGAACGTGAAGTCCGTCGGATCTTTTCTGTTCTGAAGAAGCTGGTAGCTGACGCAGCCGGACTCTGCACGGGTGGGCTCGAGCAGCCCGCTCAGGATCGTCCGTACCGCGCTCACGTTGTCGGGGCCAGCCTTGATCCGGGCGACAACTCTCAGGGAATTCTCAGTCACGACTTCTCCGTTCACACGCTGGTTTTACACCAATCGATCCGACGGGTGGCCGGTGCAACTCGGTAGACCTGCATCTGAGCCGCGGCCGTAGTCGAGGACCCTACTATGACGAAGCAGGATCTCGGTCGTGGCCGACCGACCGCGTGATGACCTACGGCACCATGATGTGCGCTTCGCTCGTACCAGCCGCCATGACCCACGCGCCACCTGCTTGCCCCTTTTCGGGAAGACCGGTCGATTCGCTCGTGGCACCAGGCACCGCGACGGTCACGTGCCTGCGCGCACTCGCCTGATCCTCTCCGTTCATGGAAATCCAGACCGATCCGTACACGGCCTGGATCCGTGATCCGTCCGCTTCGGCGGCTGCAACGATCGCGGTCAGCGCATCACGGTCCGCCGCTTCGGCGGCGAACCGCCTGTTTTGCGCCAGGCGATCCAGGTTCCCCACGTTGGTGCACTGAACGGCGAATGCCGCGCGACCGGGCTCGCCGGACCGGTCGTAGCACACGAACGCGTTCGTGCCCTCTTTGAGGGTCGTGTAGCTGTGATCTGCGTTCCACTTGATCACAGCGGCGCCTTCACGGGCCCTGGCGGACAGTGGGGCGATTGCCCGCTCGACCGTTTGTGGCGGGCTCTGCGCCTCGGCACCGATCGCAACCGTCAAGACGCCGACGGCAGTAAGAATGATACGTGTCATCCGAATAGCCTCCATTCGACCGAAATCTTCATCGACATGCTACGCTCCCTTCGACGCGCTGTCCATCTGACGAGCGCCATCTCGTCTTCGGCCTCCGAGTCCATGCTACACATCTCCCCGCAGGGAAGTGACGAAGCTTTGGCCAGTCGCTCAGTTCACGGCCACACGCTCGAGTAGCTCCTGGTGCCCAACTCTACACCAGCGCTTGCACGGCGTCCCGAAAGCGCTCGAGGTCGCCGAGGTCCTTCCGCAACACGCGCATCACGATCATTGGATCCAGCCTCGTGTAGTCGTGCACCAGGATATTGCGAAAACCCACCATCGAGGCGAGTGCCGCTCCGAGCGCTTGCGGCAGGAGGTCTGCATCGGCCAGAATCTCGAACGACTCGGCGCCAGTCTCGGGCACTCGCAGGCGACGGTCGGCCACGATGTGGTCGGCCACATCCATACACGTCTCGATGGCCAGGTGCAACGTGCGTTCGACGATTCGCTGGGTTTTCCAGTCCTGCCGGTAGACCCCGACGTCAACGTCCCGATACGGCGCCAGTTGCTCCAGGTACGTATCCAGCATGGCAAGCCGGCGCAAGATGAGGTCGCGGTCAACCATGGCCCTTGCGCTCCGCCAACACGCGGTGCTCGCGGATGCGGAAATCCTGGAACAGGCGTGCCGTCACTGATTCATACCGGTGTCGGGCAAACGGATCCCGGTCGAGAAGCACCCGTCGGGTGCCGAGCACGCGGCCGGCCAGCGAGACAGGCGCGGAGTTCAGTAGGATGACATCGATCGCATCGGTGCCAAGCTGCCGTGCGGCTGCGCGCGCCACGGACAACCGCACGGCGTGCCCATCCGCCCCGGGGGTCGCGAACACGGCGATGTCAACGTCGCTGCGTGGAGTCCGTTCTCCGGTGGCCGCGGTTCCGAACAAATACGCGAACCGCACGTTTGGCGAAGCAGCCGCAATGGCGTCGCCGAGACCGGCAAAGCGGGAGTCGAGGTCCGACGGCAGCGTCAGCTTCAGCGACACGGCCCCCAGTATAGGCGTTTCGGCGCATCCTGGAACCTATCTCATGAATCCCGGCGAGCACCCCGGGGCGTCGGGGCGCCCATCCTGCCAGGCGCGAGGGGGAGCATACCGGACGTATTCGACCGACGAGCCACGCCAGAGGACGCGATGCAAGGGCGGCCGAATGCGAGTGGGATCTGAGGAGGTGGGTTCTACGCCTGTGATGACGCAGGCACGCCCACCGCGCCGCTATCTTTCAGTTGTCGTTGCCGATGACGATCCGCAGCACGCGATCGTCGTTCGGCCCCGGCTCGAGCCGACCGTCCCGATTGCTCGTGCCGAGGTAGAGCGCCCCGTCGGGTCCGACGGCCAGTGCGCGAAGCCGGCCGTATAGGGATTCGCTCGCCACCCCTTCGCGCCAGACACGGCTATTGAACCAGCGCTCGACCCCGGTCACCCGATTCGGATCGTCCGTGTCCTGGAAGCGAATGCGAACCAACGCCTCCGACCACAGCGCGCTCAAGAAGAGATCGCCGTCGTGAAAGACGAGATCCCCGGGCGGCACGGACGGAATCCACGACACGATCGGGTCGACGTAGCCCTCGACCTCAGGCGCGCCAACAACTCGCGGCCAGCCGTAGTTCTCCCCCTTCTCGACGATATTGATCTCGTCGAATGCGCCGATGCGGGGCTCCCATTCGGCCGTCGGGCCGTGGTCGGCAACGAACAATGTGCCTTCGTCGGGGCGAAATGCGATGCCGAGGGGATTCCGAAAACCGTACGCCCATATCGGATTACCGGGCCAGGGGTTGTCCGCGGGGACCTCGCCTTCGGGCGTCAGCCGCAGAATGCTGCCGCCGACGTTGTCGAGGTTCTGCGCGCGGTTACGATCTCGGGCATCGCCCGTGCCGATGTAAAGCATGCCGTCGGGACCGAAGCGAATCCGCCCGCCGTTGTGATTGGTCGAACCCGGGATGTCGTCGACGATGATCTGCTCATCCGCCCCGCGCCCGTTGACTTCGCGGAACCGGCTGACTCGGTTGGTCACTTCCTCACCGCCGCGATCGACGGTGTACATGACATAGACCCAGGGTTGCTCCGGAAAATCCGGGTGCAGCGCCATGCCGTTGAGCCCATTCTCGCGGATCGCAGCTGTGACGTTCTCGACGATGACCCAGGGCAACGGGTCGAGGACGCCTGCCGGACTGACGACGCGAACCCGGCCAGCCTTCTCGGCGAGAAACAATCGGCCGTCAGGCGCAAACTCCAAGCTCCACACGACATCGAGGTCCTCAAGAAAGGTCTCGACGGTGACGCCAGGCGGCTCGAGGTGATACACCTCGAGCGGTAACCTCGGCAGATTGCCCATGATCGGCCGGTCGTCGCCGGCTGCCTGGCCGAAGGCCACGCCAAGCCAGCTTCCTAACACCGCGACCACAGTAATCAACTGCAGCGTTTTCCTTTTCCTGCCCACAGTCTTCCTCCCGTGGATGAGCGTAACTCCGTGCACGACGGCATCAACCGGGACTTCCGTCTTGCCTGCCGGATGGCATCCTTATCTTGTACACCTTAATCCACCCGTTGGCCTCTCCCAAGTCGATCGCCCGGGGCTCTTGACATCCCACAGCAAGCGAGGCCGCAGCGAACGACCTGGCCCGCGATGCTGGGAGCGACGCAAGCGCGCCGCTCGAGGTCAGTCGTTCTCGTGGCGATGGTGGATGATCTCCTCTATATCTTTGCCACGCTGCTCCGCGCGTGGGAGGCAATCGGCTTGAACCCGCAGCCCATCATGTATGGTCTCGGTCGGGTGCTCAGCGGTTGAGACGGATGAGGGTGTGAGGGCAACGCCGTCCGCCGTGAAGGGACCTCGAGCGACGACTGGCGGACCACGGGTCTATGTCAGGGGCATCAGGGTCGCCAGCACCAGCGTTGCCAACAGCCCCGCGACACCGACGGTTGCGGCAATGGCGCTCCAGGTCTTGAAGGTTTCGGCTTCGGTCATCACGCCCATCTTCGAGACGATCCAGAAGCCGCTGTCGTTCATCCACGAGCCGACCATCGACCCGCTCCCGATGGCCGTGGCCAGATAGACCGGGTGAAAGCCCAGGGCGTCAGGGACGACCATCGCGCCGAACATGGCGGAAGTCGTGATCATGGAGACGGTGCTCGAGCCCTGGGCGACCTTCATGAGGTTGGCCATGAAGAATCCCGCAAGCAGTAGCGCCATTCCCGAAGCGGCAGTCGCGCCGAAGAGCCTCTGCATGGCGGGTCCGATCTCGGCGGCCTGCAGCATGGCTCCAAACGCGCCGCCCGCGGAGGTGATGAGGATGATCAGCCCACCGCTCATCAGGGCACGCTCGACCTGGCTCGTGAACTGTGCGCCGTCGGGTCGGCGTCTCGCCACGTAGAGCATCAGGGCAACGGTCGTCGCAGCGAGCATTGCGAGATTTGGGTTGCCCAGGATGGCTGTCCACTGTGCGAAAGGGGCATCCGGCACGGTTGCCCGAGCGATGGTGTCGGTCGTAATCAGGACGACGGGCAGAAGGATCGGGAGTAGCGAGACGCCGAGACCTGGAAGCTGATCGTCGGATGGCGACTCCTGGCCCACCACCTCGCCGAACGCGCGCATCGGGATGTCCAGCCGTGCATCGATCCAATCCGCCATGAAGATGGCGACAACCGCCGCAAAAGTCGCGACGAGCAGACCGACGATGATCATCGTGCCCAAATCGACGCCGAGATTCTGCGCATTCACGAGCGGGCCTGGTGTCGGAGGCACGAGGCTATGCGTCACCAGGGCTCCCGCCGCAATAACCATGACGTACTTGGAGTACTTGCGTCCGGTCTGCCGGTACATGGACCGTGCGAGGGGGATGAGCAAGTAGAAGACCGTATCGAAGAACACCGGGATCGAGAGGATGAAGCCGCTTGCCATGAGCGCCACGTCCGCGCGGTCGACGCCGAACAGGGCGAGGAACCAGCGAACGATCCGGTCAGCGGCGTGACTTTCCAGCATGCACATCCCGATCACCGCCGCGAGTGCGATCACGATGCCGATGCTGCCAGCGGTCGATCCAAACGCTGCCGCGACCCGGCCGACCTTGTCGGCCAGCTGGCCCGGAGCCAGCAGGCTGACCACCAGCGCCGCCGTAATGAGCGCGAAGAACGCGTGCAACCGGAGCACCATGATCAAGCCGATCACGGTGGCCATGCCGATGAAGAGAATCAGAAGGGGGAACGTCACGATGAAGGGTTTCTCCGAGCCTCAACGCTGCCAGGTGATGAGAGACGATTCGATTGGGACATTGGCCTCGGGATGATACGGCACCACCCGCATCGTGAAGTGAGACGCCGGCCGGCGAGTCTTCACGCTGACGCGGCACAGGAAGGCATCGGCCTCGGGGAGGACCGGCTCCATGGAATCCATCGCGAACACCAGAGGCGCTCCTCCGTCCTCGGGTTCGGCGTACAGCTGCACGCGCACGGCGTCGGCGCCGATGTCGCCCAGATGAACGAGCGCCGATACCGACAGCGTCCCGTCCTCCACGGCTTCCGTCACGTCGCCAAAGCGAACGTCGGACCAGTGCCCCTCGAGGCGTCGCGTCCACTGGTCGAGTTCCTTCGCGATCCGGGACCCGTCCGCAGCACGCCGACGGAAGGATGCAGCCGCCGGCAGGTACCCGCCCTCGACGTACTCCTGCAGCATGCGAGCGCTACTAAAACGGGGCGCAAGCGTCGCCATACTCGAACGCATACGGGCGATCCACTGTCGGGGAAGGTCGCTCGCGTCGCGCGCGTAGAACTCTCGGACAATCTCTTCTTCGAGCAGCGCGTACAGCTGCTGGGCGTCCCGGCCGTCCCACTCGTTCCCCCGAGGCTCACGTCCGTCTCCGAGCGCCCAGCCACTCGCGGGCCCGTAGGCCTCCGCCCACCATCCATCGAGCGTCGACACGTTCAGTCCGCCGTTGACCAGCACTTTCATGCCGCTCGTGCCGCACGCTTCCCAGGGGCGTCTCGGCGTGTTCAGCCAGAGGTCAACCCCTTGCACCAGCTCCATGGCCAACCGCATGTCATAGTCATCGAGAAACACGACGTGCCCGCGCACGGCGGGCTGGGTCGCGAAACAGACCCACTGCTGCACCAGCCGCTTGCCTTCATCGTCCTCAGGATGCGCCTTTCCCGCGACGATGAGCTGTACCGGACGGTCCGGCCGGGTTAGCAGGCGCTGGAGTCGGTCGGGATCGGTCAGCAGCAGATTCGGCCGCTTGTAGCTGGCAAACCGGCGGGCGAACCCCAGCGTCAGCGCGTCGGGCCGAAGCACAGCTTGGACGAGTCGTTCGGCGACTTCTGGCTGCCCCTGCCGCGCGAGCTGTCGTTCGAGCCGCTTGCGGGCATAGCGAACGAGGTCCTGGCGCTCGAGCGCACGGACGTCCCAAATGTCTTCGTCCGACATGCGTTGAATCGCCTCGGTGAGCGCTGAGACGTCACCAAGCCATCGTTCCTTACCGGCGGCGCGCGTCCACAGGGTATCGGTCCACGGTGAGTCCCACGAGGGTACGTGGACGCCGTTCGTCACGTGTCCAACCGGTACCTCCCACTCCGGCCAGCGAGGAAACAGCTGAGAGAACAAGCGGCGACTGACGTCGCCGTGAAGCCGGCTGACGCCGTTCACTCGCGAGCACCCTCGCACGGCCAGCCACGCCATACTGAAGGGCTCCCGCTCGTCGTCAGGATTACGCCGGCCGAGTCCGAGCAGCTCGGGCCACGACAATCCGAGGCGTTGAATGTACTCGTCGAAATAGGCCCGCTGCCTTTCAACCTCACCGGTCTGAAACGCGTCGAACCCTGCCGGCACGGCCGTGTGGGTCGTGAAGATGTTGCCCGCCCGGGTGGCCCAAAGGGCCTCCCGGAACGTGACCTGGTGGCGCTCCATGAAGCAGCGCGCGCGCTCGACGACGACAAACGCCGCATGCCCCTCGTTGAGATGGCAGACATCGACCTCGCGCCCCACCGACTCGAGAAGGCGCCAGCCACCAACGCCGAGGATGATGTCCTGCATGAGACGAGCTTCGGAGCCGCCCCCGTATAGAGCGCTCGTCAGGCCGCGATCAGGCGGCGCATTGAGTGGATCATTGCTGTCAAGCAGATACAACATGCTTCGTCCGACGGTTACCTGCCAGGCGCGCAGCAGGATCTCGCGTCCCGGGAGGCGCAACGCCACGCGAAGGCGTCGCCCACCATGCCCGACGACAGGCTGCACCGGAAGACTGGCTGGATCGTTAAACGGATAGAACGCCGCCTGCATGCCTTCGGCGTCGATCACCTGACGGAAATAGCCCTGTTGCCACAAGATGCCGACGCCGACCAGCGGCACGTCCAGGTCGCTCGCTGTCTTCAAGTGATCGCCAGCCAGCATCCCCAATCCACCCGCGTACAACGGCAGCGCCTCGTGCAGTCCGAATTCCATACTGAAGTAGGCCACCGGCGGCAGGCTCGTCACGCCGGGTGGCCGCCACGGCGGCCTGGTGCGGTATCGCTCGCGCGACTGCTCGAGTACCTCCAGCGCGGCCAGAACATCCGGATCAGTAGCCAGTTGGTCGATCCGATCGCGGGTGAGGTACTGGAGCATGAGCCACGGGTTCTGCGTGCGCTCCCAGAGTGTCTTGTCCAACCGTCTCCAAAGCGCATCGCCGGCATGGTTCCATGCCCAGTGCAGATCCAGGGCATGGACCGGCAAACGTGACAGCGGCTTGGGGAGCGGCCGAACAGGTCCGTCCGAGAATCCTCGTGGTTCCATACGAATCGCGCTCATCGAGCGCTGTGAGATTATGCGCGAGAGAACCGGTTACTCACTCATGTTTCAGCAGCGAAGGGATCACGCCGACTTCTCAAGGCCTCGCGACCTGCCCGTCGAACAGCCCGTCGTCGAGTCCCATCCACTTCGGCCGAATCCGCAAGGCGATCGTGTTCGACGTGCCCCCTTCCGGCGGCGCGTTGAACACCGAGACCGACGCCGTGCGGTCGCCGAAGACGCCCGTGTGCTGGTCGGGGCCCGGCGCGTCGAATCGGTTCGGGTCGGCACTCCCAACGACCGAGCCCTCGACCCGGACCTTGAGCACACGGGGGTTCACGAACGTCGTCGCCACCGACATACCGTTGATCTTGACGACGGAGTTGCTGACGAATCCGACCCCGCGGACCGTGAGATCGAAGTCGCCGGTTCCCTCGACGACCGTGTGCGGCGAGATTTCGCTGAGCTCCGGACGCGGGGTCGCCATCGCTATGCTGCGCGGCGGACGGGTGTGACTGAAGTACGCCGGTTCGTACCCGAGCGTGACGAACTCCCCCCCCTTCATCACACGCTCGATCGTCCTCGTGTTCGTGATGTCGGCGAGCGGGTCCGCCGACAAGACCACGAGGTCCGCGTACATGCCCGGCGCGAGACTCCCGATACTCGGCTGCCCCATCGCGCCCTTCCACCCGGCCAGCATCTCCGCCGACCACACCGTGGCGCTCTGGAGCGCTTGCAATGGCGTCAGGCCGGCCTCCACGAGCAGCTCCATCTCGTGGTGGAGACTGAGGCCCGGTGTTCCGCCTGAGATCGTGTCGGTCCCGGCCTGGATCTTCCCGCCCAGATCTACCCAGCGCTTGATCAACTGTCCCGCCAGCTGGTAGCCGCGGTCGAACTCCTCCCGCTCGGCCGGAGTCAGGCGAGACAGCAGAACCAGGTTTTCATAGCGGCCCCAAAAATTCCTGATCTGCCGCTGCTTCTGGAGCAGCGACTGCGAGATGTTCTGAGGGTAGTACACGGCCAGCGACGGGTTCTGATTCAGCTCGACGATCTCACGCTCGTGTCGTGCGGCATGCGCGCTCAGCGAGCCAAGCTCGTAGACAAGCGTCGGGTTCATGTACGCGCCGCGCGCGATGGCCTCGCGCATCCAGGTCTCCATCTGCGACCAATCGCGGATGAAGAGACTCCAGTGGAGGTACCGGCCTGCCTGGAACTCCTCGAGCTCTGCGGGCGACAACTGCGGCAGGATGAAGCCCCACATATGCTCGATGACATCCTGGCCGGCGCCGATCGATTCGGGCGCATTCATGGTGTGGCCGAACACCAGCAGTCCGCCGCGGTGCATCTCGTCGGCCGCCCACGCGAACGTGCGTCGTGACGCCTCGGTGTAGTCCCCCACCCGTCCGAAATCGGGTGTGCCCGTCAGCCACTGCCGCACAGCCTCGCGCACCTGCGACTCGTCCATGGTCGGTTCGATTCGAGGTCCGCCCGCCGTGTCGTACAGGCGCGGGTTCCGCACACCCGGCCCGTGCGACGCCGTCTTTGACGCGCCCAGGTCCGCGCCGACGGCGAACGCCGAGGTTACCCCGTGGTTGAGGAACAGCTCGCCCATCCATCCCTCGTAGTGCGCATGCGATTCGACGAGCCCAGGGATGACGAAGCGCCCCGAAAGATCGACTACACGGGCGTCGGCCGGGTACGGCGTGTCATTCGGGCCTATGGCCTGAATCATCCCGTCGCCGATCACGATGACAGCGTTCTGGATGGGGGCAGCCTGAGTCGCGGTGATGACTGTGGCCCCTCGCAGCACGGTGCGCCCGCCCTGCGCCTCGGATGGCGTCGCGATGGCCAGCGCCGCAACGAGCATCGCGGCCGTACGACGTGCGTTGTCGCGCATGATCCCTCTCTTCAGGTCGACGCTGAGTCCGATGACATCCTCGAGGTCGCCACCCCCGCACGCGGATTGCGCGTCGATCCGTACAACAGGCCGGTCCGACCGATCATCAGCGGCCACCAACGTCCGGACCGAGATCGAACACCATCAACACGGGTGACGCCGCGGGCGGCTTCAACTCGGGATAGAGCCTCGCGAGATCCTGCTGCCCGCTCGTCTCGCTTCCCACCGCCACCGCCACATACTGCCGTCCCTCGACCGCATAGCTAATCGGGTAGCCAAGCACCGCCCCGCTGAGCGGCGTGCTCCACAGCACGTCGCCGGTCTCGGCGTCGAAGGCGCGAAAGACACGATGGAGGTCGCCGACGAACACCAGATCGCCCGCCGTCGTCAGCACCGATCCCAGCGCCGCGCGCTGATCGTGGGTCCACCGGATCTCGCCGGTTGCGGCCGCGACCGCCGTGAGGCGACCCACCTGCCCGCCAGCCGCCTCCATCGGCGCAATGCGGTACCGCACGCCGGAGACGACGTCCTCGAGTGGCACGACATCGAAAACGGAGCACGCGTTGCTGACCGGGCTGTAGATCATCTGCGTGCGCGGGCTGTACGCGTGCGTTTGAATCAGCTTGCCGCCGCGCATGCCCGGACACACCAACTGGCTCGTGCCGATGGCCTTCGGGATGATAGCCTCGTTCATCGTGATGGCACCCGTCTTGGGGTCGATGTGCTCATAGAGGTTCTGGAACTCCACGAGCTGCCGGTTCCAGACGTGCGCCCCTGACTCCCGATCGAACGCCCAGAGCACGCCGGGTTTCCCCAGCGCAAACACCAGCCTCCGCGTCGTCCCACCGATGGACACATCCGCGAGGATCGGGTTGTCCTGGTGGTCCATGTCGAAGTTGTCGCGCGGCTGCATTTGGAAAAACCACGTGGCGCCGGAGTTGGCGTCCACGGCGAGGATGGAGTTGCTGTAGAGGAGCGCGCCGCCACCGGAGTCCATGTGGACCTCGGGGTACGGATACGGGCTTCCTGTTGTCCAGTAGACGAGCTCGAGATCGGGATCGTAGCTCCCGGTCAGCCACATCGACGCTTTGAGCCGCTGCTCGTATGGCACGCGGCCCCAGGTGGCCTGATGCTCGACCGGATCGCGCGGCCCTGCGACGGACTCGCGTCGCCACAGCTCTTTGCCGGTCGCTGCGTCGTGCGCGCTGAGGAAACACGCGAGCGGCGTGCCCACGCCACACGTCGTGGCGGCAAACACTTTCCCGTCGGCGGCAATCGGACCCTCGGAATAGTTGATGCGCTGCGTGTGGTCGGCCGTCGGAACGTCCCAGACGACCTCGCCAGTCGCCGCGCTGAGCGCCACGAGATGCGCGTCCTGCGTGGCAATGAATATCTTGTCCTGGTAAATCGCGAGATTCCGCACGGTGTCGCCGGCGCTCACGCCCTCGGGCAGCTCGCGCCGGTATTCCCAGAGGAGCTCGCCGTCGCGCGCGTCGAGCGCCTGGACGGTGGCATCCGGGTGCAACAAATACATCACCCCGTCGTGCACGAGCGGCTCCTGCTCCTGCGTGCCAGGGTTGATCCCCAGCGCCCAGGCGAGCCGCATGCGCTGCACGTTGCCGCGGTTGATTTGGCTCAGCGGGCTGTATCCCGTCGCCCCGTGATCACGACGCCAGCGGAGCCAATCGCCTGGAGGCGGATCGCGTAGCACGTCGTCGGTGACCGGTGCGAACGCGGGTCGTTGCGCGGTGCCGATGAGTCCCGAGAGCGCTATCGCGCCGCCGATCACGAAGGAATGGAAGAGCAGTCGTCGCATGAGTCCGGATCCTTTCCTTGTCGGTCTGGCGGGGGCCGGGAGTGAGAACCAAACTGCGTGGATTATACGGTTGAGACGGCAGCAAGGGCGAGATTACTCGTCTCACCTTGAGAACGCCACGACGCAGACTCGGTTGCCCGACCCACTTCGAGTTGAATGAAAGCCGTCCGAAGCCACCGCAGCTGGCCACGGCCCCCTGTCGTTTCGGTGTTAGGATCCGAAATCTCGCTCTTGTTCGCCTAAGAACCCTATTTCCGTCAGGGTTCTTAGTCAGGAGATTCCATGCGCACGGCAAGGGTGTTGGCCGTCATCGGGTTGCTCGTCGGATTGTCGATCACGCCCTCGTCTGCCCAGACCGGCGAAGTCCCGGAATGGCCTGGCTGGGGCGGGCCCGGGCGGGACTTCACGAGCAACCCTGAGGCACTGGCCAGTTCCTGGAACGCTGACGGACCTCCGAAGCGGTGGACCCGACCTCTGGGTGAAGGCCATTCCGGCATCGCTGTGGACCGGGGGCGCTTGTACACGATGTATCGACCACCGAGCGGAGCACGAAACACCTGGCTTCCAGAAGAGGTCATCATCTCGCTCGACGCCGCCACTGGCAACACGATCTGGGAACATCGGTTTCCGGCGTCACTCGAGACGATGAACTTCAGCCGGGGGGCCGGCCCTCACGCGACCCCGTTGATCGTCGGCAACCGCGTGTTCGCCGCAGCAAGCGACAAGCAGTTCCTGGCGCTCGACAAGCAGACGGGAGACGTCCTCTGGTCTCACGACTTCGTGAGAGACTTCGGCGCGCCGCCCAACCAGATGCGCTACGCGATCAAGGCGGGCTATGCGCCAAGCCCGCTGGCCTATGGCGAAACCGTGATCGCCATGGTGGGCGGCCCGAATCAAGGTGTGATGGCCTTCGAACAGGATACGGGCGTCGTGGTGTGGAAGAGCGGCGACTTCAGCGACGACATCTCGCCGGCCTCGCCCATTCTGATCACGCTGGATGGGCAGGAGCAACTTGTTGCCACGAGCGGCGACGGGGTCCACGGCATGGACCCCTCGACCGGGACGCTCCTCTGGAGCTTCGCGTTCCCAACCAGGTTCGGGGCGAACATGACGACACCGCTCTGGTCGCCCGACGATCAGACGCTCTTCATGACGGCGGCGTACGAGGGAGGCACGCGATTGCTCGAACTCGAGCGACGGGGTGCGATTACCACGGTGCACGAACGTTGGTTCACGAACCGTATGCGCGTGCACTTCGGGAACATCATGCGGTTTGGCGACTACTTCTACGGAAGCAGCGGTGACTTCGGTCCATCGTTCCTTGTCGCCATCCACGCCGAGACGGGCGAGATTGCGTGGCGGGACCGCACCTTTTCGAAGGCAAGCTTCTTGAAAGTTGGCGACCGCGTCATCCTCCTCGACGAAGACGGAACACTCGCGATTGCGTCGCTCAGCCCGGAGAGACTATCGGTGATCGCGAGCGCGGAGGTAGCAACCGCGACCTCGTGGACCGTTCCGACTTTGGTTGGCACGACGCTGTACCTGCGCGACCGCGTCAACATCATGGCGTTGGACATCGGCGCCAAGTGAGGCCTCCAAGAGGCACTGTCAAGTTCAACATGTCTGCTAGCGCGGCGCAGCGACGCGGCCGGTCGGCTGCCAGGCCGGCGTGCCGTCTTCCCACTGGTTGTCGGTCAGTTGCTCCACAACTGTGCCGTCGTAGCGCATGACAAACAACTCTCCGTAGGGCTGCGGCGCA
>Ga0326597_10008029_pt1 | contig 14286 bp, 9 predicted proteins | sample RVTome_12_FD_203789 | JGI IMG/M metagenome (GOLD analysis project Ga0326597, IMG submission 203789) | Soil microbial communities from uranium-contaminated site in the Upper Colorado River Basin, Wyoming, United States - RVT100D185 | ecosystem: Environmental > Terrestrial > Soil > Contaminated >... | reverse complement strand
TGGTGTCTTCTCTCATACGAGTGGCTCCTTTCCTTGATCGGTTACCCGTGGATTGTTCCACGGTGGAGCCACTCATTCAAATTTCAACTAACTTCAGTATAACCTCAGAGTTTTGGACAGTCAGGGCTTGATTAATACTTCGAACCGGCGTTCCCGGTTGATCTATCGCGTTGAGTAATGACAGAAGCTCAATGTACTCATTTTGTGAAGTCGTATTGAGTGTATGTGCGCCGGAGTTATAAATTTGAACTTTTAGTGGGGGAATCTCCAGAGGAACGATACTGCATTGAATTCCCGCCTGAATCGGCTGCGGTGCTGATAAGTCCCATCCATGGTTCATGCAATACTGTTGAAGAGCCGTGACTTTTCTGCCTTGCAGAGATTCACTGGGCAGTAGTTGACGATTTGGCCGCATTTGAACGAAGATATCTATCAAGGAATCTACGCCACAGATATTGATGTCGGGCGAGCCGGTTATCTCCGCACAGTTCAAGCGAGGAATAAATACTCGTCGACATCCAGCTTGCTTCGCAGCAGCGATTTTTTGGATCACGCTGCCAACCGGTTTAATCGTCCACGCCTGACCATCCAAATCGATGTCTCCCGTGAAGGCAGTGTACGGGTCAGTTGCAAGGTTCAGCTTCACATCATGCATTGCTACAGCCGCTGCTAAAGCAAGAGATGATCCTTGATAGCGCGCGTCTGTGAGATGGAGCGTATACAAGACATCTTCCGATCCGGATAAATACACCCGATCTCGCATCGCGGATCGAGCTCTCCCGACAGCAGCCTTGAAATCTTCGCTTCCATTAACTTGGCAGGAGACTTGGCCAGTACCAGGCTGAATCTTAATGTGGAGCGAAACAGCTATCGCCTTGGTAGTTCCAACCAATAAAGCGTTTACTTTTCCTATCGCTTCACGACTCTTAAGCGATGCCAAGACTCCTTTGACTGAATCCTTCACTGTCAAATCTAGGCTCAGGTCGTCTTTAAGAAATTCCAGAAACCACTCGACTTTCTCAGAAGTACATCGGTCTTGGTTTCGAATTTCTTGTAGCCGGTCGGACGCATCTAAGCGGTTGCTAAAACCGTCGGGAAGACATTGAATTGTCGCCAACAATTCGCAAAGTGTCTCAGTTGTAGTATTTGAGTCGATGATACCGAAGAAACAATCATTGATTTCTGTCACTGCTATCGTTCGCTTACGAATCTCCTCTAATTCGGTCTCAAATAACTCCTCGTCAGGTTTTTCAGTTTGAAACAGTTGTTCGAGTTGGTTCAACGTTGGCTCCGACCATATGCGCACATAAAGTTGGTCCATAAGCACGCGGTTGCATATCTCCTGGTATAGCTCCTTGCCTTCCGCTGACCCTTGGTAAGGAGGATCCAGAGGTTGAATTCGGCTTAACAACCAATCAAGCCGTGCGATTTGGTCGTCCATCGCCTATTCCGACATTGTTAAAGTAATTTGCAACACGTCTTTAGGAAAGATTTTCTTCTTTCTGAGCAAGACCAATCGATTCTTTCCTTCCACCGAAATTCCTCCTGAATATATCTTGCCATCTCGTGTTTGAATTTCCACTTCTTGAACCCGTTTGAGTGGCAGATTCCCTGTTACCTGAAGAATTAAGGCGCCATCCTTGTAATCAAAGTCGAGTGTCCCCACTTCTTTGTCGTCACTTGTTCTAAGTGATATCGGGCGCTCGGCGCGGGATTCCGAATCCGCGGCGAGAGCGTAGTTGGCTGCCGGTTCCTTTACTTGAGTCATATTGGCATGGAGAACCAGCTTTGAAACTCCACCTTTGGTTTTTGAAAGGGCAGCGGTCTTGGGTTCGACTGCCAATCGGAAACCGATGGCGTCGAGAACAGTGGACAAACTAAAAAACTCCGGATTCCCCTTCGTTGAAAGCATCCTGTAAAGATTCTCCCTGTTAAGCGAAGTAGACGCCGCGAGCTTGCCCATTCCACCGTACGAATCAACAACATCCCTCAAAGCCAGAAGAAAGACCTCAGGCTCCCCGTCTTCCAGAGCCGCGTTTAAATACCCTACAGCTTCGGTCGGATCTTTGAGCGCCTCCAAAAGATTTCTTTGATAACTTCTACTTTTAGCCATTGTAAACTCCTACTTTTTATAGTCTTCCCAATAGTCGATAGCTCTCCTTATGTCCTCGGCTTGTGAACTTTTATCCCCGCCGCAAAGTAAAATAACCAATGTCATTCCAACCTGGCCGAAATAAACACGATAGCCCGGTCCGTAATCGATTTTTAACTCTAGAACACCACCCCCGACAGATTCACAGTTTCCCAAGTTTCCCAACCGCACGCGAGCAATCCTTGTACGAATTTTAGCCCTTGCTCGCTGATCCCGAAGCGAATCCATCCAATCGTCGAACGGACAACTCCCGTCCTGACGCGTGTAGGTCTCGACCCGTCGGTCCGAAACTTCCATGGTATGGGAGTGTAGTTTATAAGCTACAGACTGTCAAGGGCAAAATTGCGGGCGCCCTAGGGGACGAGGCAGATACCTTTACCCCTTTTTAAGCCCTTTGCTTTTATCTGAGCAGGTTGCTCAGATGCTCATCGGCCTGCGGGCAAATCTGAAAGAAGTCGATTCAGGTGTCCAGCAGCGTGATTTCTAAACGCTGCCTACCTTCCGCGTTGATAAAGACAGACCACCTGCTGGCTAATCGCCGGACATTACTATTCCGCTAGATTCAGTTAGTGCGCCAGCGGATCGGGCCGGAGCTGGAAGTGCACCGCGATGGGTTTGCTCCCCTTGCCGCCTTCCAGATGCCAGGGCGTGCGGCCGCCGTAGGTCGACCAGAGCCCGCGGCCCTTCCAGCCGGCGTTGGGATCGTCGATACGGCCATCGAACCCCTTGGCGTGAAAGCCCATGGGGTACGGCACGCGGAGCGTGACCATTTTGCCGTCCTTGAAAGCGATGAGGCCGTCGTTGAGATTCCCCGTGGACATCGGCACATCTTTTCCCAGGCCGAAGGTATCGTGCTGGTCCACCCAGGTGTAATAGCTCGCCTCAGCGCTGTTCTCGCCGATTCCCTGAAAGCCCGGGCCCGGGTACTGGTGGAATGACCACCCTTCGGGGCAATGCTTGCCCGTCGCCTTGGGGCCGTTCAGCGGCCCCTTGCACTTGCGGCGGTCGAACGCGCCCAGGTGCCCGCTGGCCAACGACACCCAAACCACTCCCCTGGCGTCGATGTCGGCGCCGCGCACGCCGAAACCGGGCATGGGCACGTGATAGATCTCGGCCAGCGCCGTCTCCGGCGGGTTGGAGCCCGGGTCGAGCCGGACGATGGAACCCGGAAAGCCGCGCACCGAGCCCCATACTGCGTTGTCGACGGGACTCGGCATCACGGCGTAGAAGCCGGCTATGATTCGCTTGTCCTTCGCGAGATCGACCGGATCCCTTGGGCCCACGTAGGCATCCCGCTTTCCGTTGCCGTTGGTGTCGAGAATGAGAGCCGTCCATGCCTGGGACTTCATCGCGTCGCCCGTCTCCTTGAACATTTTTGTATTGACCCAGCCGACCACACCGCGCCCGCCGCTCGTCCAAAGCGTGTCGTTGGCGTCGTAGCCGAACTGGAGGTGATGGGTCGCGAAGCAGGTATCCACAAAGGTGTACTTCTCGGTCTTGGGATCATACACCGACAGCTGGCGGTCGCTCTCATCCACCGGCGTTTGCTTGGCCGACGGATGATCTGATCCTTTCTTGCAGATATCGGGATTGGCGGGGTGGCGAACCCGGGCCGTGAACCAAAGGCGCCCCTCCTTGTCGAACATCGGGTTGTGCATGTTGGCCCTACTCGACCAGATCGTCTCGTTGTCCCAATAGGGCGAGGGCGCCGTGGGCTCGCCCAGAGCGTGTTGCGCCACCGCCACCGGGGTGCCCTCGCGCACGGGGGCCTTGAAGGCCGTCGCCGTGTTCTTGACGGGGTCGAGCACGGGGACCATGTCGGTGCTGTACTCCGCCGCGCCGTAGAGCCGCCCGTAGGCGTTGACGGTCGGGTGGCGCCGGTCGGTGGATATCAGGTCGTGAATATAGTGTTTCTCGGTGTGCCATTCGCGCACCGTGACCACGATGTTGCGCTCGACGCCCTGGGGCCGGGCCGGGGTCGCATGGGGGACCTCGCCCCTGGCAATGCGGTCGCTCCAGTCGGCAAACAGCTTGTACGGCACGCCGCCCAGCCTGTTGGACATCGCATTGACCATGTTGGCGCCCGACTGGCCAGCCTGCACGCGCCGCATCCAGGCTTGCTCCGACGACGGGAATTTCCCGAGTTCGGGAGGAATCGTACGGGTGGCGACGTTGCCCAACTGGTGGCAACCGATGCACCCGTTGCTCTTGATGTCGTTGAGCCATTGCTCCCGGGTAACCTTGGCGGGAATGCGGCTCTTGCCGCCGAATTGGTCCGGAGCGGGGACCTTGAGCATGGAGTACCAGTAGATCGCCGGGTAAACCTGGGCGGCCGCAACCGGGTTCGGCGCAGGAAGCGCTGTGAGGTTGACCACCCGACCCGGCTCTGTGCTCGTTTTGGGCGAGTCCGCCAGCCCGTAGCCGCGCACCCAGACCTCGTAAGTCGCCTTGGGCAAATCGGGCAGGACGTAGCGGCCGTCGTCGTCGGTCACCACGATCCTGATGAACCGCGTCCCCAGCTCCTTCGTTTCGGCGATCACCCAGACGCCGCCTTCAGGGCCCCTTGGGCCGGTGACGACGCCCCCGATGTCGTCGCTGTCAATGCCTGGCGCCGAGAAGGGCCCCTGTTGGGAGATCAAGGGAGCCGGCCATCCAACGATAATCAAGGTAAAACAAAAAACCGCAACGGCTGAGGTCAACACCGTGGTCGCTCTCATTGTGTCCTCCCTTTTCATTCCTCGCAGGTTCCCCGGCGACCTGCACTGCACGGCAGATAATGACGACGGAATAAACGAAGATCTCTGGTGGGCACATATCACCGCGCGGGTGGGACAATCAAGGTCTTCCCGCGGTCAAAAAATAAGGAGGGCCGGATTCCGGCGCCGCCCCCAACGCCAGCGACGCTCTCGCCCCCGGTGGCGTCCACGTCGGGTCCGGCTCCTTAACTGCAATGCAGGGGATTCCCCAGAAGATCGCGTTCCGGGAGCTAATTTACGCCAAACCGGAGCGAAGCCGCCCGCGGCTTCGTCGATAACCCATAAGCCGTCGTTTTTGCCCGTCTTTCTCAAGTTTGACATCTCCCTGTGGGAGTGTTATACGGCAAGCACGAACAGGTGAGGAAAGCTCTTCCACACCCATTGGCGACATCCCGCTAAAACCTCGAAAGAAGGTTTCATTCATTGGCAAAGGGCATACCCCATAGCGTGGGCGATCTACCGTTAACCCAACCACGATACGTGGGCAAGGACGTGCCGCGGATCGAGGACGCTGCCTTGCTCTGCGGGCGGGCCGAATTTACCAACAATCTCTCGATGCCGGGCATGTTGCACGCGGCCGTTCTCCCGAGTCCCCACGCCCATGCGCGCATCAAGCGCATCGACACGTCCAAGGCCGAGAAGCTCAAGGGAGTGGTAGCCATCGTTACGGGAGCAGACGCAAAACAATGGTCCGAGCCGATGTCCGGCTTCCCCCAGGGCTGGTCGGGTCACTGTCTGGCCGTCGATAAGGTGCGCTTCGTGGGCGATCCGGTCGCCGCGGTGGCCGCCTCCGACCGCTACGTGGCCGAGGACGCCCTGGAGCTGATCGAAGTCGAGTACGAAATGCTTCCTCCCGTGGTCGACCCGGCCAAGGCCCTGGAGCCGGAGAGCCCCCTCCTCTTTGAAGAGAGGGGATCGAACGTCATCTACCGGCGCGTGTTTACCTACGGGGAGGTGGACGAGACCTTCGCCAAGGCCGACCTCATCGTGAAGGACGATCTGAGATGGCACCGGGCCAGCGGAAACCCCATCGAGACCATCGGTTGTATCGTCCAGTGGAATCTCAGCGAGCAATCATTAACCGCCTGGGGCGGTTTTCAAGGCACCGGTTTCTACACGCCGTCGGTCAGCCAGGGACTCCGGATGCCGGCCAACAAAATCCGTCTTGTCCCCCTCCCCCACGGCGGCTCCTTCGGCACCAAGATCTATCCCCATGCGGTGATCCGCATGGCGCTCCTCTCACGCATGAGCGGAGGACGGCCGGTCAAGTGGATCGAGGACCGCCTGGAACATCTCAAAGCCAGCTATACCCATGGCCCGGATCGGTTTGTGACCGCCGAGATGGCGTTGACGCGGGCCGGCGAGATCCTTGGCATCCGCATGAAGATCCTCGACGACCTTGGGGCGCACGCGGTCTCCGTGGCCCTGGGAAAAGCGCTCAAACCCCTTTCGTGTTTGACGGGCCCCTACCGCATTCGGGACGCGCAGTACGACCTGACGGTGGTAGCCACAAACAAATGCCCGCAGGGTTCCTACCGCGGCTGGGGGGTTCCCACTCATAACCTTGCCATCGAACACTGCGTGGACCTTGCGGCGAAGGAACTGAAGCTCGACCCGGCTGAAATCCGCCGACGCAATTTGCTCCGGCCGGAGCAGTTCCCCTACACGGCCCCCAACGGCGCCAGGTACGACAGCGGCAACTACGGCCGCACCCTGGACATGGCCCTGGACCTGGCCGGCTATCAGGAGCTCCGCAAGAGGCAGGCCGAGGCCCGCGCCCAGGGGAGGCTGGTCGGGATCGGCGTATTCACGGGCGTCGAGCTGAGCGCCGTGGCCATGAGCATGTTTACGCTTTTGGGACCGAACTCGCCCTTTGGCACCTCCATGCCGGAAACCGCTCGGGTGCGCATCGACGTCACGGGCAAGATCTTTGGCGAGGTAACCTTCCCCTGGGAAGGCCAGGGGCAGCACAGCTTCGCGACCAGCATCCTGGCCGATTACTTCGGCGTCGAACGGGAGCACGTCCAGGTGGTAGCGGTGGACAGCCTGGCCGCCGGGCCGGGGACGGGCCCCATCGGCAGCCGCCAGGCGGTGATGCTTTCCGGCGCGGTTCTCGGGGCTGCCGGAAGGATCGCAGACAAGCTGCGCAAGGTGGCCGGTGTGATGATGGAGGTGGACGTTGAAGACGTCGAGTTAATGAACGGAAAACTGCAGGTCAAGGGCTCGCCGGACAAGGCACTGCCGCTTCAGAAGGTGGTGGCAATGATGCTCAGCCGCTCGGACCTATTACCCGAAGACGTAGACGGGAACCCAGAGGCCAGCTACACTTACAATCCGCCGGATCGCAAGCTCCCGGACGCCGGAGGCAGAGGAAGTTTCGACCTAACCGCGGCCAATTCCGCCCACGTGGTGATGTTGGAAGTGGACCGCGAGACCGGGCAGGTGGAAATATTGAAGTACGCCATCTCCGACGATTGCGGCGTGCGGCTGCAGCCGGCCATCGTGGAAGGCCAAACCCAGGGCGCCGTCGCCCAGGGCATAGGACAGACGCTCCTGGAAGAGCACGCTTACGACGAAAACGGCCAGTACCTGACCTCTACCTTCATGGACTACCTGATGCCCACGGTCTTCGAAGTGCCCATCACCGAGCGCAACTTCACCGAGACGCCGTCACCCTTTTCCCCCCTGGGCATCAAGGGTGCGGGGGAAAACGCAGTCCTGGCCACCCCCGCAGTGCTGCTCAACGCCATCAACGACGCGCTGTCGCCCCTGGGAGTTCGGTGCCGGACGATACCCGCTTCACCTCTACGCCTCTGGGAATTGATTCGCTCGGCAAAACAGTGATCGCACCGGTAAACTCCTTCATACCGGTTGGAGTCGAGGCTCGCTAGTTGAACGTTGAAGTTGATGCAACGGAGAGCAGGACGCTGGAATTTGAGAACCGGCAAAAATTGAAGTTAAATAGGTACTCACAGGAGGATAGATTCAATGGCTAAAGCACAAGAAAAATTCGTTCAGGCAGGAGACTACCGGACCCATTATTGGGAAGCCGGTGAGGGAGAACCCGTCATCATGATGCATTCGGCCGACCCCGGCACCGGGGGCGGGCTCGAATACCGGCACACCATTGAGCCGCTGAGCGAGCACTTCAAGGTGTACGCGGTGGACATCATCGGTTTCGGCAAAACCGACCCGCCCAAGGCGCTGCTCACCCATCCGGCCTACGTCAAGCACATGTTCGACTTCATGGAAGCCGTGGGGGTCAAGAAGGCCCATCTCATAGGCAACTGCAGGGGCGGCCTGATCGCCATCACCATGGGATACGAGCATCCCGAGCGGGTCTACCGGATCATCCTCATCGGCAACGCCGGGGGCGGCATCCCGCCGGAACTGGAGGAGAAGGCGTTGGCCCCCTACGCGAATTACAAACCGACCAAGGAGAACCTGCAGAACATGCTCGCCAGGAGTTACTTCTCTCTGGACCAATCGGTTCCGCCGGACGTGTTCGAGCAATACCTACAGTGCAGCGCCCGCCAGTACGAGGCTTACGCCAAGCTGGGAGGCTACCCCATGGACGTGCCCAACTGCCGGCCCCAGCTGGCCGAGCTCAAGGTTCCCGTCCTGTTCGTCGTGGGACGGGAAAGCAAGGTCCTTCCCATCGAGCAGGCGCTCAAGGGCTACAATATGACGCCGGGAAGCCGCTTCTACTCCATGTCTAACTGCGGGCTGCACCCGCAGACGGAATACCCCGAGGAGTTCAATAAGATCGCAGTCCAATACCTGAAGGGAGAGCTTTACTAGCGGCATGAAGCCGGCGCCCTTTACCTACTTTGCACCCCGCACCTTGGACGACGCGCTGAGCCTGCTTGAAGAACACAACGGGGAAGCCAAGGTTCTGGCCGGGGGCCAGAGCCTTGTGCCGCTCATGAACTTCCGCTTGATGCGGCCCGGTTACCTGGTCGACATCAACGGTCTGAAGGAACTGTCCCAACTCAAGGTGGCCGGGGGAAGGCTCGCCCTGGGAGCCCTCACCCGGCAGGTCGAGGTGGAGCGATCGGCGGAAGTGGCACGGAGCTTACCCATCCTGACCGAAGCCATCGCTCTCGTGGCCCATCCGGCCATCCGCAACCGCGGCACGGTGGGCGGCAGCCTGGTCCACGCCGATCCCTCCGCCGAGATTCCCGTGGTAGCCACGGCCCTTGAGGCGGAGCTTGAACTGAAGAGCAAAAAGGGAGGCCGGTCTGTAAAACTGGAGGATTTTTACCTTGGCTATCTGACCACGGACATCGCGCCTGACGAGCTGCTGCTAGGCTTTTCCCTGGCGCTGCCTCCTGCGGGGGCCGGCTGGTCTTTTAGCGAATACGCTCGGCGACACGGCGACTTCGCCATCGTGGCGGTGGCCGCTCTGCTCGCCTTCGACAAAGCGGGAAAAACCAACTACGCGCGCGTCGCCCTGGGCGGTGTGGGACCCGCTCCCACAAGATCGCCTGAGGCGGAGGAACTCCTGATGGGGAAAGAGCCCTCCGACGCCCTTTTCCGCCAGGCCGCAAAGGCCGGCGCCGGCGCCATCGATCCGGAAAATGACATTCACGCCTCCGCCTCCTATCGCCGCCAACTCGCAGAGGTCTATGTTCGCAGGGCCCTGGAGGTCGCGCGGGGCCGCATCCGAAGGGCCAGCTCCAATGGCTGACAAGGCTTCCATAGCCCTGACCGTTAACGGCAAGGAATACCGCGCGGAGGTCGAGCCGCGCCTTTCCCTCGTGGACTTTCTCAGGCATGGGCTCGGCCTCACGGGAACCCACGTGGGCTGCGAGCACGGGGTCTGCGGCGCGTGCACCGTGTTGCTCAACGGCGAGACCGTGCGATCCTGTCTTCTTTTCGCCGTCCAGGCCGACGGCATGAAAGTCCAGACTATCGAGAGCCTCGCCACGGCCCAGGGACTCCATCCCTTGCAGCGGGCCTTTCACGAAAACCACGGCCTCCAGTGCGGCTTTTGTACGCCGGGCATGATCCTGGCGGCACTGGAGCTGCTCCGGAGAAATCCCTCGCCCACCGAGGAGGAGATTCGCGCCTGCATATCCGGTAACCTCTGCATGTGCACCGGGTACGTCAATATCGTGCGCTCCGTCCAGGCCGCCGCCAAGTCGGGAGCTGTGGGAGGTGATCGACAGCCATGAGCGCCACCGGAGGGAAATGGGTGGGCCAGGCCGTCCCGCGAACCGAGGACCCGGCCCTTCTTGTAAGCCGCGGCGGGTTTATTGACGACATATCCCTCCCGGGGATGGCCCACGCGGCTTACCTGAGAAGCCCGCACGCTCACGCGCGCATTGTGAGCATCGATACCCAAAAGGCCCTGGCCCATCCGGGGGTCTATGCGGTGGTTACCGGCGAGGACGTAGCCCGCTGGACCCGTCCCCAGAAGGGGCGCGTACCCCTTCACTTCTCGCCCAAGGTCTACGCCCTGGCCTTCGAAAAGGTACGCTTCGTGGGCGAACCCGTCGTGGCCGTGGCCGCCGTAGATCGGGCCACTGCCGAGGACGCCGTGGACCTGATCGAGGTGGAGTACGAGCCGCTGCCCGCCATCGTCAACCCGGAACAAGCCATGAAACCCGGGGCCCCCACGGTCTTCGAAGAGCTGGAAAACAACACCCTATGGCATGGGACTTTTCCATACGGCGACGTGGAGGGGGCCTTCGCCAACGCCGACCGGGTGATCGAGGAGCGCATCACCATCCATCGATACCTCTCGACTCCGCTTGAGACCTTTGGAGTCATCGCCCAGCATGACCCGGCCACGGACACCCTGACCATCTGGGGCCATACCCAGCAACCCGCCCAGGACCGCCATGCCCTGGCAGCCTCGCTGGGCATTCCTCCAAGCCAGATTCGACTCATCGTCCCTCCCATGGGGGGCGCCTTCGGCAACAAGGTGCGGCCCCTGTTCCTCATCATCCTCGCGCTGCTCGCCCGCGCCGCGGGCAGGCCTGTCAAATGGATCGAGGACCGGCGGGAAAACCTCCTCGCCTTGGGCCACTCCGCCGACGGCATCATGGACGTGTCGGCTGCGGTGAAATCCGACGGCACCATCCTGGGGATGAAATTCCGTAACATCGAAAACGAAGGGGCGGGCATTGACTTCGCGGGGCGGCACAACCTTCTCATGCTAAGCAACATCGTTAATTGCTACCGCGTGCCGGCGGTGTCCTACGACGGCTACTCGGTGGTGACCAACTGCTGTCCCGTGGTGGCTAATCGCGGCATCGGCAAGCCCTTCATGTGCTTTTCCGTGGAGCGGATGGTGGACATCATCGCCAGCGAGCTCCACTTGGACCGCCTGGAGGTCCGGCGGCGCAACTTCATCCAACCGGAAGAGTTTCCTTACGACACGCCCTCGGGCCAGACCTACGACAGCGGCGATTATCCCGAGCTGCTGCGCAAGGCCCTCGACCTCATCGGCTACGAGGACTTCCGCGGCGAGCAGGCCGAGGCCCGCAAAAAGGGACGGTTGCTCGGGTTCGGCGTTGCCGTGGGCGTGGAGCCCGGCGGGTCCAACCTGAGCTACGGCATGCTCATTAGCGGCCCCACCCAGCTCTTGAGCGGCCAGGGCGAGGCCGCCAGGATCCGTATGGAAACCGACGGTACGGCCACGGTCTATACGGGGAGCCTGGAAGCCGGTCAAGGGCACGCCACGTCTCTGGCGCAGATCGTCGCCGACGAACTCGGCCTCAGGGTGAATCAGGTTCGTGTCCCCACTACGTTCGACACCGCGAGCCATCCCTCGGTGCTTACCTCGGGCGTGTACTCCAACAAGTTCAATGGGCACGACACCGCGGCGGCCATCGGAGCCGCGAAAAAGGTGCGCGAGAAATTGCTCCAGCGCGCGGCAAGCCAGCTGGAAGCCAACGTCCAGGATCTGGAGCTCAAAGACGGCACAATCACGGTACGCGGCACGCCGGACAAGGCCCTCACCGTGGCCCAGGTGGCCACCCGTGCATACTGGAGCCTCGCGGACCCCCAGCCCGACGGGGAGCCCGGGCTCGAAGCGGTCTACTACTACAGCAATCCGAGAGCCAGGAAACCGGATGAGAAAAACCGCGTGCGCGTGCAGCTGGGCTTTGCCAGCGCCGCCCACGTCGCCCTGGTGGAGGTCGACCCCGAAACTTTCGAGATCAAGCTCAAGCGTTACGGGGTGGTCCATGACTGCGGGCGCCAGATCAACCCCGCCATCGTCGAGGGCCAGGTGCACGGGGCCGCGGCCCACGGCATCGCCGCGGCGCTGCTGGAGGAGTTCGTCTACGACGAGGGCGGGCAGCTCCTCACAACGAGCTTCATGGATTACCTGAAGCCCACCGCCGCAGACCTGCCGACCATCGAAGGGGACCACCTGGAGACCCCCTCCCCCTTCACTCCGCTCGGCACCAAGGGAATCGGCGAGGGAGGGGCGGTCATCGCGCCTGCCGCCATTGCCGGCGCCGTGGAGGACGCCCTGGCGCCGCTGGGGATCCGCATCACCGGCCTGCCCATCACACCCACGCGCCTGTGGGAAGTCGTGTCGAGCAAGGGCAAGCGCTACGGCTCGAAAAAGGGCTGAGGTCCTTACCGGGCCGCGGTATTCAGATAATCGAAGACCGCAAGGCTACCAACGAAAAGGCGGAGAAAGAAAATGGCCATCGCCGAACCTTCCGTTGTCCAGCCACCCCCCGGTCCCTTTGGCTCTGATCTCCATTCTTTTATCGACCACTACGAGCGGCAATATCCGGATGAGGTGCTCCATATCGAGAAACCGCTCAAGGCCGAATGGGAATTGACCGCCCTGGCGATGGCCCTGGAAAAGGACCACCGTTTCCCCGTCCTCGTCTGCCACAACGTTACGGTAAACGGCCAGAAATGCGAGATGCCCGTGGTCACCTTTCTGATGGCGAGCCGACTGCGCCTGGCGCGTACCCTGGGGGCCGATATCAGGAAAGCCGGGCTCGCGTGCTATGACCGCGTGCAGGGACGGATGCAACCCATCGTCGTCTCCCGCAAGGAGGCTCCGGTCAAAGAGGTGATGGAAAAAGGGAGGGAACTCGACGTGCGCAGGCTCCCCGCTCCACTGCACCACCGTATGGATCCCGGTCGCTACATCACGGAGGGATTTTTTCTAACCTTCAACCGCCATACGGGCATTGACAATTCCGCCATGCAACGTGGCTGGCTTTCCGGCAAGGATGAGGTCCGAGTGTGGCTGGCGCCCAGTTCTCACAATGCCCACAACCTGCGCCAGTACGAGGAAGCGGGTGAGGACATGCCTGCGGCCTATTGGATCGGGCACCACCCGCTCGTGCTCTTGGGCGGCGAGACCCATGTGGGCCCTGACGAGAGCCACTACGCCACCGCCGGTGGCACCTTCGGGTCCCCGCTCCGGTTGGTCCCTTCCGAGACCCTGGGTGACAAGTTTCTCGTGCCTGCCGACGCCGAGGTAGTTATCGAAGGGTACGTCTCGAAAGGCACGCGCAAGCCGGAAGGACCCTTCGGCGAATACACCCGGCACGTGGGCCCGCAACGCTGGGGCCCGGTCTTACGGGTGACGGCTGTCACCCGCCGCCGTAACGCCTATTGGGATGACGTGATGGTTGGCCACACTCATTGGCTGAGCAGCCTAACCAAGGAAGGTATCGTTTTCCGCGTCGTGCAGCGTGTGGTGCCCGGAGTTATAGCGGTGCATGTCCCCATGTCCGGTACCGGCGTGTCGCACATATATCTCCAAATTCGCAAAAGCGTCGAAGGTCAGGGCAAGGTCGCGGCCGCGGCCGCGCTTACAGCATTGTACGACCACAAGCATGCGTTTGTTTTCGATGAGGACGTTAATATCTTCGACGAAAGAGAGGTTTTTCTCGCCCTGGCGACCCGCTTCCAGGCGGACCGGGGGCTGGTGCTGTTCCCCGGCATGACAGGCTCGCCGTTGGATCCGAGCTCGCCAGACGGTCGCACAGGGTGCAAAGCCGGATTCGATTGCACCAAGCCCCTGGGGAAACCCTTCGCTGAACGATTGGGTATACCGAACGAGGTGCGCAAAGCCCTGGATCCGCTAGAACTGGTAAGTTTTGATCGATGGAAAAAGATCCCCACCGAAGCCTGGGGGTAAGGAGAAAAACGCGGCCAGTGGGGTTTATGAATACTCTTGACAGCCGAAGCCTCGGGATGGCTGGACGATAGCCGATGAGGTCATTGAGCGGTGTGGCATTTTTCCCGGGCCTAAACTATAAGGGAATAAGGCATAGGAGGCTTACCATGAGACTAGGGTTATCTCTGGCGATCCTGGGTTTTATGTTATCGGCTCCAAACGCGGCCGAGGCCGGCTGGCAAGAAGACTGGGAGCGCGTTCTCAAGGCCGCG
>Ga0326597_10008028_pt1 | contig 14287 bp, 11 predicted proteins | sample RVTome_12_FD_203789 | JGI IMG/M metagenome (GOLD analysis project Ga0326597, IMG submission 203789) | Soil microbial communities from uranium-contaminated site in the Upper Colorado River Basin, Wyoming, United States - RVT100D185 | ecosystem: Environmental > Terrestrial > Soil > Contaminated >... | reverse complement strand
CTCGGCTGCAAGCGTCGAGCGACCGTCCCAGCGATAGGCCACCAATTTTCCGCCCTGCCTGACAACGCTGTAATCCAAGCAAGCCACGTTGTGGGTTAGCGGCTCAGGACGCTCATCGTCGAACCAATAATGGCCGAAAAAAACAGGACACGCGTCTTGCCCATACTTCGCCCAATCTACGGTTGCATGCGGGTCCCATCGGAGGCCCTCGAGAGCACCCTTGGGGACCATACAGAAATCTTCGGCGGATTCCGGCTGCTCGACCCACCATCTGATCCTCGTGTCAGTCCGCCGTATCCCATCCTTGTCCAGAAAAGACATACCTGCCGGAAGCTCGATTTCCGGACCTTTCAAGAGAGTCTCGATTGCATCGAACTTTCTTTCGCCGCTACAAAACCCTTCCGGCAGATGGGTGTCGGCCACGTTGGACTCGAGAAACTCTAGTTCACTCGCGTCCCAACACGCGTGCACGACGCGGAACTCGCCCAGATCAAGCCAAAGCGGCAGCGTCCGAAACCAGTCGATCAGCTCCAGGTGCTCCGCGGACCCGAAGGGATAGGCATCCAGAAAGACCCGATGCTGCTTCTCGTTCTTGTCCGAATGCTCGCGCAGCCATTCGCCCGTCTCGGGATCCTTGGTGACATAGCCGATCGCATTCAGCTCATGGTTTCCCATCACGGCTAGCGCGGTACCCGCCTCGATCATCGCCCGTGCGATATCGACTACGCCGCGCTGATCCGGCCCCCGATCGATAAAGTCGCCGACAAAGACGACTTGTCTGGTCTCGTGGCGATAGACGCCGTCCGTATATCGATAGCCTAATGTGGCAAACAGGCGCTCGAGCACCGAGCGGTGCCCATGGATGTCACCGATGATGTCGTAACTCATCCATTCTCCCTAACATCACTTGTATTGGGTCGCCGCATCCCCTATCAATATCCTACCGTACGGAAAGGGGGCAGTGACCGTATGTAAGGCTAGATAAGGTCACTGTCCCCTATTTGTTAAAGGCGCGAACGGGTCAAAAAGGTGTCAGATTTATTCTTGGCGCCAGCTGGCATAAGGATTAGCCTGGCGCTTGATTGAAAATAGACCTGCCACCTTTTTGCGGCCGAATGCTCTATGGCACGTACCCACTGCTAGCGATCGCCGGCGGACGCATGATCCCGACGATGTCGGCCGACCAGTACGCGGCCACGCTCGCGCGCTGGTTCGGGATCGAGGGCGCCGATGTCGATCTCGTGGCGCTTCACCTCGCCAACTTCGACGTCCGAGACCTCGGGTTTTTGGTCTACACCGGAGCCCAGACTATCGAGCGAAGGGCAGTACCGTAACCGTCAGACCTTCTTGCCATTTACCTTCTTCGCCACCGACGCGTTACCGGCCTTCATTAACCCGAATCCAGTCCATTTCGAGCACGGCCTTCTGCAGTGCGCGGTCTTTGTCTACCCAGGACCTCGGTACATAGACGACACCTCCGGGAAGGACTCGTTCCCTGTTCTCTGAGCCAGTTAAGACGGCGCTGCACTGCGAGAATCGTCCGTTTTCTTGCCATTGGAAGCCTCCTGCACGTTGAAACAAATATGCACGAGGAGCTAAGTCGATAGTAAATCACCCGCTTGGTTGCCAGGCCGGCCACATCCTCCTTTCGGAGCAACCACCTTGCCCGGGCTGGGCAGGTTGGCGGAGCGTCAGCTCACTCTTGATGCTGAGCGGATTTTGCCACGGCCGATTGGCCTGGCTACGAGCATTTCCCCATATCCATAGGACACGGGCGCAGAACGCCTAATCAGTCGCTGACGTAATCCGGCGGCTCGCGCTCCGCGACCTTTTCAAGCATTGGTCCGCTGAGAGCTCCTCGCCAGCCGGAATCCAACTGAGCCAGCTCGCTGCCACGGATCCATGCGTGCGCCCTGGCCGCCTCGCCCTGCTCATACGCCCACCAGGTGATGGCGCGCGTGCGTTCCTCGTCGTGCAGCAGCTTCGCAGCGTTCAATCGTTCGGCGAGTTCGCTCCCCCGTTCGATGTTGCTTCTAAACCAGCGCTCAAGATGCCTGGGATGGGCGAGGAAATCCCGCTTGTCGCTGTTACACCGGGGATGGGCCAGCACGAGGTTGTGGCCGAGATCGGCCGGATAGCGCGACCAGGCGATGAAATGATCGACGTCGCTGCCGCTGCGTATCGCCCGACGGCAGTATAGACAGCGCCCTCGCTGGTGATCGCGCAGGATACGGGTGAACGGTGCGAGGCTGCCGCGCACGCTGCCGAATAAAAATGACGTTAGATCGGAGTCGGCCAGGACGGCCCGATTGGCGCTGATTCGGTTGACCTGACGCACCCAGGCACCGCGCACCGCGTCGAGCACGAGACCGTAAAGGGAGCGAAAGGCACTCGGCACGCCGGGCAGGAGCCGAATACTGCCAGCGGCATATTCGGACTTACGGTACAGGAACTCGTCGCTATCGCTACCGACTTTCTGCAGCTTCCATAGTGGCATCGTCTTGACGTTCGCGGCGACCTTGCGCACCTGCCGTTGCCAGCCACTGGTTGCACGCGCGGCCGCGATCGACTGCGCGCCGACCGCCTGCAGCGAGCGGACACAACTGATGACGAAGGCCTGCCGACCCGTGCTCTGCCGAAGCACGAAGCCCTTGCCTTCAGTTGCGCAATATGGCCGCGCCTGTGACCAGTAGTATTCGATGAACTTCTCGGCAATCGCATCGACCGGCACGCTCAGAGAGCTATCGACCGCGATCTCGCCCTCGACGCTCAGATCTGCAAGCGCGTTGAGGAGCGCAAACTTATACGTGGCGGTGAAATCGGCCTCATTCAGGAGGCGCTGCAGCTTGCGCAGGAACTCAAGTTCGGTGATCGACCCGCGGCTCACTCCTCAGAGTCCTCCCAGTAGACAGCCTTATTGCCCAGCACCCAACGCACTCCGCCGCGCGGATCGGGCACGTCGCCTTCGTACCTCGGGATGACGTGCACATGGAAGTGCATGACCGTCTGTCCAGCTGCCGGCCCGTCGTTGAACCCAACGTTGTAGCCGTCGGGATTGTGCTGCTTGTTTATCAGCGCACGGAGCCCGTCGATGCCCGTGATGATTGCGGTCCTCTCGTCGCTGGTCAGATCGGCCCAAGATGCGGCGTGCCGACGCGGTACGACTAGCGCGTGACCTGGAGAAACCGGGTAACCGTCCCAGAAAGCGAGAGCGGTTGCAGAGCGCCAGGCGATGCGGGCGCCATCGACGTTACAAAACACGCATTTAGATTTCCCCATCTCAGAGCCGAAGTCCTCAGCCTCTCTGCTTCTTTCTCGTCTACTCAGGTTGCCGCTCGACGACCCCTCGCACGAAGGGTGCCCAGATAGTCTACGCGGCTACCGACTAAGTACGCAGGCCGATAGCCGTCCCTGCTGCCTTGAGAATCCGCGTTTCGGAAGCGCTGGCGCTTATCCACAGACATGTTGAGTTGTTCAAACTAGTGTCGTAGCCGTGCAATACTGCCAATGCATCTCGACAAACCGCGCCGACTCTAGAGGCTCAACCGAATCGCCCAGAATTGGCCTCAGCGACTGATAAGTGCTTTCTAGTCGATCCATTTCCATTTCTATCGTGATTCGACGGCAGACACCGTTTATCAGCTATCCTCAACCAAGCGGCTGCGAAGAATTGGATACCGATAATGCAGAAGTTTACAGCCCTCATGCGGAGGATTCTCATCGAACCCCCGCCGGCCTGACGCCCCAGCAGATTCGAGACATCGTCAAAGAATGGGCGCCCTAGCATTACGACAGCACGCCGATCCGGAGTCGAATATCGACGCCGGTTGACATCTAGACGCACTCGAGCCGCGGTCGCCGGCCGAGTTCGAGACGCACCAGCCGCCAACGTCGGGCGATCCAGCTCCGCGCGCGCCCGGCTACTGATTCACCACGTAGGGCGTCGGACTGACAATGAAGTCCGGGTTTGCGCCCTCGCGCGGCACGAATTTCTGCACGCCGCCTTTGTTGTCGACCTGAGCGAGGTAGAGGTTGCCGTCCTGGTCCACGCTCATGCCGTGCACGCCCGAGATACCGCCCGGCGCTTCACTGTGAACCCCCCAGGAGTAGAGGTAGTTGCCCTCGAGATCGTACTTGACGATCTTGTGCGTGCCGCGGTCCGCAGCCCAGAGATAGCCGTCATCCGTGATGACGAACATATGGAAATTCGCCGGCCGGCCGCCAATGCTCCACTCGTAGAGGTAGTTGCCGTCCGCGTCGAAGACCTGAATGCGGCGATTGCCGCGGTCGTTGACGAAGACGCGATTGGTATGCGGGTCCACTGCAATACCGTGCACGTTGTTCCAATAACCGGGCCGGTCTTCGTCGCCACCGCTTACACCCCGCTCGCCCCAGGCAGTTAAGTAGTTACCGTCCGCGTCGAACTTCACCACGCGCGTGCCGTTGTAGCCGTCGGCAACGATGAAGCTGCCGTCCGGGAACCAGTCCATGAATGTCGGCCGGTTGAAATGCGTCTCGTCCGCACCCGGCTCCCCGTAAGTGCCGATCGTCTGCACCAGAGTCGAGCCGTCGTTGGTGAACTTGTGGATGACATGCTTGTGGTCGTCGATGATCCAGACGTGTTTCTCCGGATCGTACGGGCTGATGGCGACGAAATGCGGCCGCTGCATCAGGTAATCCCACTGCGTCCAGGCCTCGGTGACGTTACCCTCGCCGTCGAATACGAGGATGCAGTATTCCCAGCGCGCATCGATGTTGAACCGGCCGCCGCGGTCGACCCAGGCCTGGATGCCTTCCTCGGCAATGCCGCCGGTGCCGCCGTTGGCGGGCAGACTCGAGCGCGTCGCGTTGCGCCACACAGCGTTATTCGGAAAGATCAGGCTCGGGCCGAGCTCCGGAAAGGCTCGCCCTTCTGGAGGCTCGATATTCGGCAGCAGGCCGCGCTGCAGATAGATGATGCGGTCCGGGCTCTCGGCGAACACGCTCTGGCCCGCGCCGAAGGTCCACTCGCCGTTAAGCCCCGGCAGGTTGCTGATGTCCTTGGGCCAGCCGGCCTGTACGTCATACGCGCCGAAGAGGTCCTGCCCGCCTTTCTGGCCGGGCACGGCAGCGTAACTGACGGACGCCGTCTCCTGAGCGGCAGCGATCCCGCTCCCGGCGATGAGCGCGATGACCGCGCCAGTCAAACTTAAGCCTTTAATAGTGATTCGATTCAGCATTGAGTTGCTCCGGTGATTTCGTGCGTCGGCGGCGTACCGGGCGTTCGCGCCCGAACGACCCTATACGCTGGCGAGTTCTCCCGATGCTCATCGACGCACGATAAGAGCCGGAAGAATGCTGGCTAAACAGTCTCGCACCGGCCTCACAAGGGATCAAGCCGCCGACCGAGCCCCTGCGAAAAAGGTGTCAGGTTTATTTTCAACTCCGAAAAAGGTGTCCGAAAAAGGTGTCAGGTTTATTTTCAACTCGGCCGGTCCCAAGGCCGGCAAGCGCCCACCCGCCGCCGGCCCAGAACAAGGCTACGACCCCAACTGCCGCGCGATGAATTGCCTGACCATCTCGCGGGCGTTATCCGTCTGCGCGCTTTCTTCCTCGGTCCAGCGGTGCGGTGAGTCGGCGAACACCTCGAACTGGCACTGGCCACCGGCCGCGTTATAGGTCTCGGCGAACTTCTGCTGAACCTCGGGCAGCACGTTGTCATCGAGCGCGCCCTGCATGATTAAGAGCGGCACGAGCGTCACGTCCTCGCCGCGGTCGAGAATCTCCTGCGGATTGGCTTCGTGGATGGTCTCCCAGGGCACGAAGTAGGTGGTGTTGTTGAGCACCATGCCCTCGTTGTTGCGCGAGACCGCGTTCTCATAGCGCGCGAAGGTGTTGCTGACCGGCGAGCGCGCGGCGATGTAGGCCACGGTGGCGTCGAGCGCCGGCGCCTGCGGCAGTTCGATGGCGTTGTAGCGCGGATCGTGCGGGCGCAAGCCTAGCAGCTCGGCCACGTGGCCGCCGCTCGAGCTTGCGAAGATGCCGAGCCGCGAGGCGTCGCCGTTCCAGGATTCCGCGCGCCACTTGAGCCAGCGCACGCCGTAGTTGGCGTCCTGCACGTCGGCAGGGTATGGCGCTTCCGGCGCCCGGGTCTGGTCGATGGCGACCACGAGCACGCCGCTGGCCGCAATCGCGCGATCCATGGGCTCCTCGGCGGTGCGGTCGCGCCGGTTCCAGCCGCCGCCGTGCAGATCGAGGACCACGGGGAAGGGTCCCGTGCCGATGGGCTTATAGACGCGCGCCAGGAGCTGGCGCCCGGCTTGGTTGCGGCGGAACTCGACGTCGAAGACGTCCAGCTCGAACCTGGCCGCCGGATTATAGGGCGCGGCCTCGGCTGCGAAGGCGGAGCTGAGTTTAAGCGCCGGGGCGAGTGTTGCGGCTGCGCCGAGGGCCGTCATGGTTTTCAACAAGTGCCGGCGGCGGGTGGAATGCGTATTCATTAGTGGGTCCCCCAAAGAATTATTGTGATTTCGAGAGCGCCGATGCGCCGACTATCGAAAAGGTGTCAGGTTTATTTTCACGGTTTAAAAATAAACCTGACACCTTTTTACGCCTGACACCTTAATTTACGCCGACTATAAACGTTTCGAAACCGCGCCACGAGTTCTACGTAGACCCCGTGCTTTCCGTCAGCCGAGCAGCGATCGTTTCGGTGAGCTTGCCGATCTTAACTAGGTTGTCGAGTCGGTCATTCGGCATCAAGCTGTCCCTGCAGCACGGAGATCGCGCCGCCGAGGACGCGATTCAGAAACTGGCTGTTAGCCGCGCGGCGGTCTCTGAACTCCTGGCTCGTGTATAGCGTAGGATTGATCGTCCGGCCTAGCTGCTTCTCGACGGGAGAGAGCCTCGAGTACAGGCCTTCAAGAGTCAGATCGTCTGACACGACCAGGAGGTCGACGTCACTTTCGGCAGTGTCTGCCTGTTTCGCGACGGAACCGTAGATCAGGGCGAGCGCGATTTGCTTCTCGAGCGGCGCGAGGGCAACGCGCACCTGCTCCTCTATACCAACGGTCTTGCGGACGATCGAGCAGAGCTCCGCAAAGATTGGCGCCGCCGGGTTGGCGCGATAGTGCTTTTGATTGCCGTGTCGCTGCGTAAGGACCAGCCGAGCTTGCTTGAGCCGCGCGAGCTCGCGCTGGACCGCGCCGCGGCCAACGTCGGCGAGGGTGATCAGCTCGGTAACGAAGTAACTCCGCTCAGACTGCCCAAATAGAAGTCCCAAGATACGTTGCTGCGTTGCGGTGAAAAGCGCGTCGACCAGCGACGCGGTGGAAGCGGAAGCGGCTGGGGCCGGCCTCCGGGTAGATGTTGATTTGGCGCCCTTCGTACCCATTCTGGGTATATTAGTACCCGAATTGAGTATGCTCAAGCGGTCAGATCAGCCGAATCAGCAAAAAGGTGTCAGGTTTATTTTTTGAAATACGAAAATAAACCTGACACCTTTTTTGACACCTTTTTTAGCGGCTCAAGCGGTACATCAAGATGGCCGCACGCTGGATCGCCGCAGGGATGGATTCAAGGTCGAGGCGCTCGTTGGGCGTGTGGCCGCCCTCGGCAGCCGGGCCCATGCCGGCGAGGCCATCCGTGTAGGGCGCGACGAAGGAGATGTCCGCCGCGCCGCGGGCGAGCGGGTCCACGGCCGGCATCGGGCCGCGCCCTAGGTCTTCGTTGATCTGCGAAAGCTGCACGCGCAGGCGCTCGTTGCCCTCGGACGGGAACATCGCCGGATAGCCGTCGGTGAAGCTGATCACCGCACCGGTCTGCGGCAGGTGGCGCTCGACCACTTCTGCCATGGCCGCGCGCGTGCGGCCGAGCTGCTCCTGGGAGATGGTGCGCATCTCACCCTGCACGATGGCCTGGCGCGCCACCACATTGGTCTTGCCGAAGGCGGATCCGCGCGTGTTCTCGGGGTCGTAGTCGATATCCGTGCCGCCGAGGATCAGCCCGGCGTTGAACGTCAGATACTCCTCGCCGCGCACTTCGTTGTAGAACGCATTGAGGATGCGCGCGGCCTCGAAGATAGCGCCCGCGCCGATCGCCTCGCTGAAGATCTGCGAGGAATGGCTCTGCGTGCCGGTGACGATCAGCTCCCAGCCCGCGAAGCCGCGCCGTGCCGTGGTCGCCCACTCGGTGCCGTCTTCCGTGATGATGCCGTTCTCGAACCCGAGCGCCACGTCCGCCCACTCGCCGGCCGCGATCAGATCCTTGCGTGTGGCCTCGAGCGGGCTGCCCGGATGCTCCTCGTCGCCGGTGTAGGCGACGACGATCTGCATGGAATCGAGCGCGCCCACGGCTTGCAGCGCCTTGAGCGCATAGACCATGACGGCGTTGCCACTTTTCATGTCGGACACGCCCGGGCCCGTTGCCCAGCGGCCCTCGCGCTGGAAGCTTTGGAAGGTGTCGGTCGGTTCGTAGACCGTGTCGAGGTGGCCGATCATGAGAATCTTGGTGCCGCCCTCGCGGTTCACGTTATACCGCGCGAACAAATGCCCGGCGCGGTTCACCGCGGCCATGTCGAGCCACTCGGTCTCGAGGCCGATGGCGGCGAGCTCGCCCTCAAGCATGCGGCTGATCGCGCGCACGCCATCGGGATTCATGGTGCCGCTATTGACGTTCACCTGCTGCTCGATCAGCGCGATGGCGTCTTCGGCGCGGTCCTGGCTCCAGGCGACGATGGCGCGCTCGGCGGCATCGAGCTGGGCCTGGGCGAGCTGCGGCAGCACGGCCAGCAGCGTAGTAATAAGGAGTGGGCATCGGGTCATCGGGGCATCCTCGGTAGGCAAGCGACGGCTAGGAGCGGAAGCTTCTTACAGGCCGCGGGCGATCGCAAGGGCAAAAAGGTGTCAGGTTTATTTTCGAAATATGGGCAAAAAGGTGTCAGGTTTATTTTCGAAATATGAAAATAAACCTGACACCTTTTCCGATTCGTATACTGCTAAGCTGATAAACGAACACGTCGCATGACCCGGGAACCAACAATGACCAACAAATCGATAACCGCTTTCGAAGACCTGCAATTCGGCCCGATCGCCGAGGGGAGTCCCGTTCAGGCCGCTGTGTTGTGGGGCGATCCGGCGACTGGCCCGGCCGCCGTGATGGTGCGGTTCCCGGAGGGCTTTGCGGAGCCCTGGCACAGCCATTCCTCGACCTATCGCGCCGTGCTCGTGAAGGGTGGCGTCCAGAGTCGCAGCAAAGACAGTCCGACTCCCGATACCGTGTACGGCCCCGGTGCGGTCATGGTCCAACCGGGCGGCGAGGTGCACGCGGAGGTCAATGCCGCCGACGGAGAAATGGTCGCGCTGGTCTACTTCGAAGGACCCATCGACTTCGTGCTCGCAGCATAGGAAAAGGTGTCAGGTTTATTTTTACGAAAATAAACCTGACACCTTTTCGGGACAGCTTTTCGATTTTCGCTGCTTCACGCGGCCGCGCCCGGCAACTAGCCTACCAGGCTCTATCCCTGCCCGCCGGGGTTCTAGTGCCTCGCTACCCGCGCCTGTTCATTCCCGATCTCCCGCTGCATATCGCGCACCGCGGACACGATCGCAAACCGGTATTCCTTCAAGATGCGGACTATCGGTATTACCTGGACAACCTGTTAGAGACGAAAACGGAGTTCGGCATCCGGGTGTTAGCCTACTGTCTTATGACCAACCACGTGCATCTGATATTGGTGCCTGGCGATGATGCAAGCGCGGTGTCCAAGCTCATGCGCGTGCTCGCGGCCCGGCAAACCCGCCGGGTGAATAAGCTTGAAGGGCGTACAGGCACGCTCTGGGAGAGCCGCTTCAAGTCCAGCCTGATCGATACCGATCGATATCTGCTCGCCTGCTGCCGGTACGTCGATCTGAACCCCGTTCGTGCCGCAATGATCTCAACGCCGGGGGATTACCCATGGTCAAGCTTCCGCGGCCGGGCCGACCTATCCCGCGACCCGGCACTCGATAGCCATGCCGTATTCGAAGCGTTCGGAGCAGCGCCGGAGCAGCGGGCCCGCGCCTACGATCGCTTTGTGGCGCAGGGTTCCACCGATAGCGAGCTGTCGCTCATTCGAGGGGCACTCCAGCGGAATCAGCTGACGGGCAATGCGCGATTCACGGCCGCCATCGAGGCGCGGATCGGACGACGGCTGTCAGCGAAGGCGCGGGGCCGACCCAAGCGGCAAGCAGGAAAATAAACCTGACACCTTTTAGGTAGAATTGAGGCGGGGGTAGCCATGAACAAGAGAACGCTTACGCTAGGCTTGATCGTGAGTCTCGGCGCCATGAGCGCGAGCCAGGCGCATCACAGCCAGGCGGAGTTCAACCTCGATCCGACGGTTATCGAGACGATTTCCGGCGCCGTCACGCGGTTCGATTTCAAAAACCCGCACGTGTATCTGTATCTACAGACGCGTGAAGCCGACGGCAGCACCGCGCTCTGGCAGCTCGAGGCGACCTCCACGCCGAACCTAATCCGCCGGGGCTGGAGCGCCGACACGGTCAAGCCCGGTGATCAACTCACGGTGGACATCCATCCGCCGCGCGTCGCTGGACACCACGTCGCCCGCGTCAACACGATTCATTTTGCCGACGGCCGCAGACTCTCGGCCACCAGCGGCGGCCCGCCGGCTCCGGCGAATCTGCGTGCGACGTCAATGGCAGGGCGCTGGTGGGGGCGAGGATCCGTCGCGCAGATGCAACTCGATCGCGTCGCTGTGCCGTGGCCGCTGACAGCCAAGGGCGAGGCCGCTCGCGCCGCGTTCGACGGAACGCAGAACCCGCAGGTCGACTGCATCCCGATGACCGCGCCGACGATCATGCTCTACACGAACATCTTCGACGTGACGCTCACCGATGCGCGCATGGACATCGACGGCGAGTGGCTGAACGTGCAGCGCACGATCTACCTCGACGGCCGCGCGCATCCGCCGGCCAGCGAGCGCTTCCCGCAGGGGCATTCGGTCGGCCATTGGGAGGGCGACACACTCGTTGTCGATTCCACCAACTACGCCGACCACGCCGCGGGGAGTTCCTTCGAGATTCCATCGGGCGCACAAAAGCACACCATCGAGCGGCTGACCTTGAGCGGCGACGGTAAGCGCATAGATTACGAGTTTGTGCTCGAAGACCCAGAATATATGACTGCGCCGATCACCGGCGACGGGCACTGGGAGTACCGCCCGGACCTCGAGCGCCAGCCGCTGGAGTGCGACCGCGAGGTCGCGCGGCGGTTTAGTCAGGGTCTGCCCCGCCCAGCCGAATAAATGCGGAAAAAGTGTCACGGAAAAGGTGTCAGGTTTATTTTCCCCTCCTAATGTGCACCTAAAAGGTGTCAGGTTTATTTTTCAAAAGAAAAATAAACCTGACACCTTTTAGGACATGACACCTTTTAGGACACCTTTTAGGACACCTTTTAGAGGGGGACACCTTTTAGGAGAAGCGGCTTTAGAAGCGGTAGGTGTAGTTGAACTTGATGGCCACGTCGGCGACGGCGGACTTGAAGCGGTTGTCGAGATCCAGGTCCTGCAGGCTGTGGTTCAACACGATGAAGGCTTCGCGGCCGGCCTCGGGGATCCAGTGGAAGCGCGTGTTGATGCCCATCGTTTCGGTCACGTTGTCGTACTGCAGCAGCGTGCTCCAGGACATGGTCGCGGAGAAGATTACATCGGCGCGCATCTGTAAGAGCCGCGTGATGAAATCCCCGCTCGGCAGCTGCACGTCGTTGACGTCGTAATCCATGGTGAGCTGAAAGTGATTGCTCGGCCGCCAGCCGATGCCGGCACCGATGCGCTCGCGAGTGCCGTTGTAGAAATCGCCCGAGCGAAAACTGAAGCTACCCCAGACCGTCCGCTGGTTCGCGGTGCTCAAGGACATGCTCGCTTCGTCGAAGGAATAACTCCCGGGCGCGATCACGACCTGCTCCGCACCCTTCTGCCAAATCACGAACGGCTCGGTCAGCACCTCTTTGTTCGCATGCAGGCGGAACAGGCCCATGTCTTGCGCATTGGACTCGAACTCGAACGCGCGGAACGTGACTGCCTGCGATTGCAGGCCGCCGGTGATCAGATTCACGCGCTCGGCATCGACACCGCTAAAGATCGTCCGGATGAAGCGCCCGTTCACGCGCCGCGAGTAGCCGAGCTCGGCGATGTGATCGCGGATCCCGGCGCGGTTGACGAAGCCCAGCGCCGGGAAGAAGTTTTCCTCGATCTCTTTGACGCCGAAACCGCCGCGCCAGCCGAGCACATTCGGTGAGCGCACTCTGAAGCCATACGCCGCCTGGTCGCGGTCCATGCCTTCGGTGTCGGATTCCTGGTACCAGGCTTCGCCCTGCAGCGTCTTGCCGCCGGGCAGGCGCGAATTGTTGTACTGAAAATCGACGCCGACCAGCGAATTGCCGAGGTTCGAGCGCGGATCGCCGTCGGTGACCATGAAGCCGAGCGACGATTCCTCGAGCACGTTGGCGGACACGCGCCCGACGAAAATATCCGTGGCGTCAACCGCGCCGAATTGGTCCTGGCGGATCGCGAGCGCTCCCACATTCCAGCGCCCGAGCCGGCCACTGACTTTGGCACCGACGTCCAGATCCACGGGCTGGCCGCTCGCACTCAAACCGATGCGCCGCGAGAAGTACGGCTGGCCGTTCTCGAGGTCCGGCTGGGACAAGGTACTCGCGCCCGTGAGGCCGAAGCCCAAGCGCCCGCCGATGCGCGCGAAGCGGAACTGGTCCGAATCCCGTAAAAAGAACGTGCGCTTCTCCGGGAAGAACAAGCTAAAGCGTGTGAGCTCGACCTGGCGGTCGTCCACTTCCGTGGCGGAGAAATCCGTATTGAAGGTCAGTGCGCCGTTGAGCTGCGGCGTGAACTTGTAGTACACATCGAGCGAAGGCTCCGCGTCCGTGCTGTCGCTGACCGCCACCTCGTAGTCCTTCTTCCGCGTCAAGGTGAACGACGGCACGATGTCGAGCCCGCGGCCGAGTTGCAGCCCTTCGAAGCCGACGGCCTCACCGGTGATGCTCGGGTCCTGGCTCGAGTTGCGCGAGACCCAGCCGCTCGATTCCTGCAGCCGGCCGACGTCTCTGGAAAAGTTGAGCCCCCAGGTGTCGTTCGCGGGATTGAACGACAGGGTCTTAAACGGTATCGCGATCTCCGCGGTCCAGCCATCGGCATCGCGGCTCGCCGCACCGCGCCAAATACCGTTCCAGTTCCAATCTTGACCCGAGATGTCGTAGGAGACCATCTCCATGCGCACGCCGTTGGGGTTGATCTGGAAGCGGTAGCCGTTGCGTTTGTCGTTGAAGGGCGAGACGGACACCGAGAAGAAATCGTCGCGCCAGAACTGCGCACCCTGCCGCAAAATATTCGCGTTGATCGTCTCGGCCTGCGAGTCGAGCATGCGCGCCCCGATGTAGAGCGCGTCGTCGTCATAGTAGATATAGATCTGCGTGGGCTCGCTCGGCGGCGCGTACTCGACGGGGTCGATTTGATGCAGGTCGTCGATCAGCGTGGCGGTCTGCCAGCCGGCTTCATCGAGCCGGCCATCGAGGACGGGTGCGGCACCGCGGCCGATCGTGACCGATTTATTCTCGGCGACGACCGCGAGTGAATCTTGCGCGAGTGCGGGCGCGCTGAGTACCCACAGGCCGATGACCGCCGTGCCCAGCGCCGTCGTCGAGATTGAGACCGCGTATTTCATAACATCGAGCCTGGCTGCAGATCCGCCCGCGTCGGGGCTTGGCGCGATTGTGCCGTAAGCAGCACGCCATTGCAGCGTTTTGGCGTCCCGCCGGAGGTCTCGGGGTCGAACGGCATCGACTTGGTGACGCCCGTCCGTGACGGCGCATCCATCTGCGTCGCCGGCTGCGCGCGGCCCGCTGGGGGCTAGACGCAGCGACCGGCCCGCGTATAAGGCCGAGTTCGCGGCTAAAGTCGCCGATTTGGAAGCGCGGCAGGTCGAAGAGGATACAGTGCTGCGCTGTTACCCCCCGGGCGTGCCGCGGATTGGACCGCCCGACAAGATCGTGCGGACACCGAACGAGGTGATTTTTCTCTACGATGACTACACCGGTAACCATTTCCGTATCGTCCGGCTCGGCGGCCGCCCGCACCGGACCGACGTCGAGGCGAGTTTTCTCGGGGATGCGATCGGCTGGTGGGAGGGCGATACGCTGGTCGTAGAAACCGTCGGCTTCAACGACGAGACCTGGCTCACGGACGACGGCTCGTTTCACACCAAGGATCTGCGGGTCATCGAACGCCTGCGTCGCG
>Ga0326597_10008027_pt1 | contig 14287 bp, 10 predicted proteins | sample RVTome_12_FD_203789 | JGI IMG/M metagenome (GOLD analysis project Ga0326597, IMG submission 203789) | Soil microbial communities from uranium-contaminated site in the Upper Colorado River Basin, Wyoming, United States - RVT100D185 | ecosystem: Environmental > Terrestrial > Soil > Contaminated >... | reverse complement strand
AATCTTTCGGCCGCACGGCCAGCACAACCGGAGCGACGTGCCGGATCTCAAATCCCGAAGCGCAAAGCAAGCTGGGCAACACGCGGGCGACATCGGGCTCGCCTCCCGAGGCCCGCCAACTGGCGATCACCTCGGTGACGAACTCTTCATGCCGTTTGCCGTGCGGGGCCATGCGCCAGCTTTGGTAATCCACATACTCGTGGAAGATGGCGACTCCTCCGGCGCGAAGCGCGGAGGCGATATTGGCAACGAGCTTGGCGGGGGAAGAAACGAACGAAGTCACCCAGCGGCACCACGAGGCGTCAAGGCCGGTGAGCTCGACCGGCTGCTCCATCAAATCAAGCTCGCGAAACCGGACGTTCGAGAATCCGCGCTGGCGGCACGTCTGCCGCGCGTGCTCAATGAAGCGTGCCGAGCGCTCGATGGCGATTACTTCGCCAGAGGACCCAACGATCTCCGCGAGGTCCACGGTGGCGTAACCCGGCCCCGCGCCCACGTCGAGCACGCGCCAGCCCTGCGTGATGCCCGCCTGCTTCCAGCCCTCGAGCGTGCGCTCTCGCCAGACGCGATGCTGCAAGCCAAGCCGCGCGATCTCCTCATCGTGCGTCCCCAACACATAGTCTCGGTCGCGCGGTTCACCCATCCTAGAATCGATTCACTCTCACGGCAGTCTTGATGTAGTTGGCGATGAACCACTGCTCATGCGCCAGATGGCGCGTGTCTTCGACGCCAGAGAGCAGTATGTTGGAACGATCATCGCGAATCAAGGCGATTCAAGCGGTATGGCGGTGCGCAGATTAGGTCAATCCAGCCGCGCGGCGATTGCATCTGGCGATGCAGGGGAGCAGCCGTTTCCTGTATACTATGCGCAAGTTTTCGGAGGGCAGTTCTTTTGGCAGGAGGCAGGTCAATGCACTGGAACAGGAATTTGCTATTTGCGGTAGTGATGTCTTGGAGCGTCGCGGGCTGGGCGCAACAGGGGACCGTCGCGGCGGTGCTCGGCTATCCCGAGATGATTCTCCATAACGGAAATATCGTTACCATGGACGACGATTCGTTTGAGTCGCGCGTGGGTACGATCGTCGAAGCGCTGGCCATACGCGGCGACCGCATCCTTGCTCGCGGATCGAATGCGGAGATGCGCGCGCTTGCCGGGCCGCAGACCAAGCTCATCGATCTGAAGGGCCGGACGATGCTTCCCGCATTCATCATGACGCACGAGCATCCCACCGACTGGGCCTTCATCGAGCCGCGCGCCTTCCGCCATGTCTTTCCGGACGACTCCGAGATCGTCTCGCGGTGGATGCCCAGCATCCCGGCGAAAGAGCAGTTGGTAAAATTCGAGCCAGTCCTCCGCGAAGCCCTGTCCAAATCCAAGCCCGGCCAGTGGGTCCGAGTGATCTTCAACTGGGGGCCGGACTATGAGTGGGCCACCGACATGGAGGAGATGTTCGGCCGCAGTATCACGAAGCAGTGGCTCGACGATCTGGCGCCGAAGAATCCGATCACCATCAAGGATGGATTCATCAGCTCGCGCGCGAACTCGCTGGCCATCGAAGAGTTTCGCTCGGTCCATCCGGACATCAATTTTTACGAGACCGGCCGGCGCGGCGGCGTGCGCGACGAGGCGCGCGGCAATGTTGCCGAGCGCACCGGCAACCTCGGCCGTCCGATCGATCCCGACGCCATGCTCAAGGGCAAAACACCGCAACTGGCGCAGCTCCTGAAGGCGGAGATGGAGCTGTGGGCGAGCAACGGCATCACCACGTTTGGCTCCTCACCATACGCTTACCACAATCTGATCGCGCTGAACTACCTCGACCAGCGCGGCGAGATGCCGGGGCGGTTCGCTTTTGCTTACACCGGTCCGGCTTGGGACATGGAGACGCTGCGGGTGGTCTCGGGTATGCAGGGCCACGGCACGGACCATCTGTGGCTGGCGGCGGCGTGGAGCGGCTCGGGCAGCGGCTGCATGAGCGTTGATGAGATTCCCGGATGGCGGCAGCAGTGGGGCGAAGGCGGCCGCGAAGGCTCGGAGCGATGCGCCTTCGAGCCGGGCTCCGTGGCACGGGATATCCTCGAGCGAATTATCGAGAGCGGCCTGCGCGTTGCCACCATGCACACCGGCGGCGACAAGGACATCGACTACTTCATGGACGCGATCGAAGCGGGCAGCAAGAAAGCGGGCTTCACAATCGAACAGATTCGCGCCAAGCGCCATGCCTTTGACCACGGCGCGGGCGCTCCGCGCCCCGACCAGATCCCGCGCATGAAGCGCCTCGGAATGATCGCGAGCGAGATCAACACCATCCTGTGGGAAACGCATCGCGGCGCGTCCATGATCGCCAAGCAATACGGCACCGAGTACACCAGTTGGGTCGTGCCGCGCAAGCGCCTGACCGAGGCCGGCATCCAGACCGGATTCGAGATCGACCGGCCGCTGCCGCACAAGGTTTTCTTTTTCATCACCAAGGGCATGAATCGCCTCAACGACCGCGACGGCAAAGTCTACGGACCGGACCAGCGCACTGACCGCATCGTGCAATTGAAAGCACTGACCAGTTGGGGCGCGTACTACCTGATGAAGGAGAAAGTGCAAGGGACGCTCGAGCCCGGCAAGCTGGCCGACTTCATCGTGCTCGACAAGAACATTCTGACAATTCCGGAACAGGAAATCCCGAGCACCAAAGTTCTCATGACCACGGTTGGCGGCAAAGTGGTGCACCTGACCCCGGCGCTCGCGAGCGAGTTCGGGATGCAGCCGGTCGGCCCCAGCACCTGGAAGGAGCCCATTCCGGAAGGCTGGGAGTGAGCTCGGCTGCGCGGGCTGATTCATCCAATCTGTTTCAGGATCGGAGCTGTCAAATCCAACAGCCGGAGGCGCTGCTTGCCTTGCTCGTCAAAGTTCGCGGGGGCGAGCCACTTCTCATAGGCCGTGCGCAGGGCCGGCCACCGTCTGAATCTGGCCGACGGATTCTCACGGAAGCGGCCACAATGTACAGCGTGTCTTGCCCCGGCGTCATATTTAAAAGTATTCCGCTCACAACGAAGAGGGCTAAATTTTGTGTCCCAAACATACCCTGCCTCTCAGGCCAGAGGACTGCTTCGCGGCATGGCCGCGCGCAGGGCGGCGCGGGCCAGGATGCGCGTGGAGTCCAGCGTCGGCAGCGGCGAATCCTGCTCTGTGATAAGCAGGGGAATCTCGGTGCAACCCAGCACGACGGCATCGCAGCCCCGCTGTTTGTGATCTTCGATCACCTGAACAAAGTAGGAACGGGTAGCGGGCTCGAAGCGGCCATAAACCAGCTCGTCGAAGATGGCGTCGTTGATGCGCTGGCGAACCTCGGCGTCCGGGACAACGTGCTCGATTCCCTTGGCCCGCAGCTTCGGAGGGTAGACCGGACCTTCCATTAAGTAACGCGTGCCGAGAAGAAGAACCCGCCGGAATCCGCGCTGCGCCGCGACGGCGGCGACCTCCTCGGCGATGTGCAGCCAGGGCAGGGGCGAGCGGTCCCGGACCATGTCAATCGCCTGGTGTTCGGTGTTGTCCGGGCAGATCAAAAAATCGGCGCCCGCTCCTTGCAGCTTCTTCGCGGAGGCCAAGACGAGTTTTTCCACTTCTTCCCAGTTGTTCTTCTCGATAAACCGCATGTGGTCCGCCAGCGGGTAACCGTGCATGGTGATTTCGGGATGCGCATGCCGCCCGAAACCGGCAGCTCCTTCGATGCAGATGGTGAGAAAACACAACGCCGCACCCTCTGCGCTGACTGCAACAATCCCGATGTGCTTGGCCTTTTCCATCCACTCTGGACCCGTTCTTAGTCAGCCTAACATGAATCCCCGGCAGAGGAGTTCGGCAGTCCGATGACCCCTGGCGCAAATTGGCATTTACGGAACAATTGAAACCGTGATCTGATAGACCATGCTGGTGCGGTTCGGCGCGCAAATGAGAGGAGAATGATGCCCAGACGAAAGAGGAAAACCACCGTTACGGCCCAGATTCCTTCGACCGTTGAGCTGACCAAGTTAAAAAGCGGCAATGCATTGCAGATCGAGGTCCGGAGGGGTGATGAACTGCTGGGGACGCTCTCGATGGGCCGGGGAAGCGTCGAGTGGTGGCCGCGCGGCAATAAGACCCATATTCTCCGCAAGCGCTGGCGGGCCTTTGCCGACATGCTCGACGAACACATGAAGTAAACCGTTCGTAATCCTCCCATGTTTCCACGCCAGCGCAGCAAAAAACCGAAGCCGATACCGGATGAGAAGGCGCTCTATGAAATCGCCGTGCGCGCACTGGCGCGGAAGGCACGTTCGACAGGCGAGCTGCGGCAACTGCTCGCGAGGCGGAATGGGACCAAGCAAGACATCGACGCGGTGATCGCGCGCCTGCGGGAGCATGGGTATTTGGATGACGCGCGATACGCCCGCGCGTTTGTCAGCTCGCGAATCGAAAACGAAAGGCAAGGCGCACGGCGCGTCCAGCGCGACCTAGCCGCGCGGCGGGTGCATCCGGAGTTGATTGCGAAGACCATCGGGACGGCCTACGAAGATGTGGACGAGCGAGAGCTGCTGCGCGACTACCTGCGGCGCAAGGTTCGTCTCGCGAAGCCGCCGGCGAAGGCGTCGGCCGTGGCGTCGCTCTACCGGCGTCTGTTGCGCGCGGGGTTTTCGTCTGCCACAATCGTCAAAGAGCTCCAGGGCCTTCTACAAGGGATGCCGAGGCGAACATCTACTCGCGGCGCTCCTCGTGGCACGGGTGCTGCAATTGATCCTGAGAAGTGGCAGGAGTGGGTGGAGTCGCTGACGGAGTTGCCGGAGCCTGAGGACGAAGATTGAGTCAGAGCCGCGACCCACGGCAGGCCGGGGCTGGCCGCGAGGGAGCGGTGGTTTCTTTCGGGATTCGGGACTCGCCACTCGGGATTCGGGAAAGCAGTACCGTTCGGGAACAGTACATGACAGGAAGTGAGATTCGCAAAACGTTCCTTGAATATTTCGCCCAGCGCGGGCACCGCGTGGTGAGAAGCTCCTCGCTCGTCCCGGCGAACGATCCCACGCTGTTGTTCACCAACGCCGGAATGAATCAGTTCAAGGACGTGTTCCTGGGCCTCGACCACCGCGACTATGCGCGCGCAGTTTCCTCGCAAAAGTGCATGAGGGCCGGGGGCAAGCACAACGATCTTGAAAATGTGGGTCGCACGCGCCGCCATTTAACGTTCTTCGAGATGCTCGGCAATTTTTCCTTCGGCGACTACTTCAAAAAGGAAGCGATTGAGTACCACTGGGAGCTAATCACTCGGGACTTCGGACTTTCGAAAGATCGGCTGTATATAACCGTCTTCAACGAAGACGATGACGCTTACAAACTATGGACGCAGCACATGGGCGTGACTGCGGAGCGGGTATTTCGGCTCGATGAGAAGGATAATTTCTGGGCCATGGGCGACACCGGCCCATGCGGTCCCTGTTCGGAGATTCACTACGACCTTGGGCCTGCCGCAAGCGACTGGGGCCACGCCGACTGCAAGTTCCCCTGCGAGTGCGAGCGCTATGTCGAGATCTGCAACCTCGTGTTCATGCAATTCAACCGCGACGCTAGCGGCAAGCTGACTCCGCTCCCCAAGCCCTCGATTGACACAGGCATGGGCCTGGAACGCATCACATCAGTGCTGCAAGGCAAGCTCAGCGTCTTTGAGACCGACCTGCTGTTTCCTCTAGTCGAAGAAGCGGCCGAGATGGCCGGCACGGACTATGGCGTAAAGGCGGAGACCGATGTCTCACTGCGCATTCTCGCCGACCACAGCCGCGCCGCCGCTTTCCTCATCAACGATGGCGTGCTGCCCGCAAACGACGGGCGCGGATACGTGCTACGCAAAGTGTTGCGGCGGGCAGTACGACACGGCAAGCAGATCGGATTCAACGAGCCGTTCCTCTACAAGCTGACGGGCAAGGTCGCCGAGATGATGTCGGATGCCTATCCAGAGTTGCTCGAAGGCACGCAACGCGTTGCGGCTGTGGTCAAGTCCGAGGAGCAGCGCTTCGCTCACACCATGACCATCGCGATTCAGGAATTCGAGAAGGTGGCCTACGACCTCTCCAAGGGGGAGAAAGGAAGTATTGCGAACGTGCTGCCGGGAGAAAAGCTCTTTCGGTTGTATGACACGTTCGGGATGCCACTCGACTGGATCAACGAGATGGCCAACGAACGCGACCTGGGCGTGGACGAGGCGGGGTTTCATGCCGAGATGCAGCGCCAGCGCGAGAGGGCGCGGGCAAGCTGGAAGGGCGTTGCCAAGGAAGTTGTGTCCCCATTTTACGACGACGCCGTCAAGAAGGGTCGCACGATTTTCGAAGGCTATGAGCGAACAACTTCTCATAACTGTGAAGTCGTTGGCCTATTCCTGAGGATGGAATTCCAGTCCTTAGAGGAAGACCGCTCGATCCGAAACGGTACGGCAGCAATCGAAGAGGACTTTGGGATTCCTCCTGGCAAGCATGCTGAGCTGGTGCTCGACCACACTCCCTTCTACGCGGAGGCCGGTGGTCAAGTTGGCGACACGGGAAATTTGTTCCGCGAAGGAACTGATGAGCTCTTGGCGACGGTCGAAAATACCTACAGTCCCACCTCGGGTATCATCGCCCATCGCATTCTGAGCCAAGCCACCATAAAAAAAGGCGATAAGGTCACGGCGGTGGTGGATGCCGAGCGGCGGGAGGCTACCAAGCGGAATCACACTGCCACGCATCTGCTTCATGCCGCGCTGCGGCAGGTTTTGGGGACGCACGTCAAGCAGGCCGGGTCGGTGGTCGAGCCGGGGCGGCTGCGCTTCGATTTCTCGCACTTCGCTTCCGTGAGCGAGGACGAAGTGCTGGAGATCGAGAAGCTGGCCAACGAAGAGATCATCAAGAACATCGCGGTCGAGACCTCGGTCATGGAGCTGGACCAGGCGCTGGAGACCGGAGCGATGGCGTTTTTTGGTGAGAAGTACCCGGACAAAGTGCGTGTTGTCGCGGTGCCCGGCTTCAGCAAGGAGTTGTGCGGGGGGACGCACGTCAGCCGCACCGGCGACATCGGCCTACTGAAGATCACTCATGAGGGGAGCATCTCGGCCGGGGTACGCCGGGTGGAGGCGGTTACCGGGGAGGGGGCGCTGGAACAGTATCAGCAGGTAACAATTTTGGTACGTAGCCTGGCTGCCACCCTGAAAACCTCTCCGGCTGATCTCCCTCAGGTTGTGGAAAGACTGGTCGAGTCCGAGCGGAACCTCGAGAAGCAGCTCGAATCGCTCAGGTTGAAGCTGGCTCAATTCCAGCTTCAGGACCTGGAAAGTCATGTCCGGACGGTGAAAGACGTCAAAGTGCTCGCAATGCGCATGGATGGGCTGGAGCGCAATCAAATGAGGACGATAGCGGATTCCATGCGCCAAAAATTGCAGTCCGGCGTGGTGGTTTTGGGCTCGGCGAGCGATGGCAAAGTGGCGCTCATCGCCGCGTTGACGCCCAACCTGACTAAGCGGCTCCATGCAGGCAAGATCGCCCAAGCCGTCGCCCAGAAATTGGGGGGCACTGGCGGGGGCCGCCCGGACCTGGCCGAGGCCGGCGGGAAAGACCTGGAGCGGTTGAACGATGTGATTGATGAGGTATATGCGATTGTCGAGGCGATGCTATAATAGCCCCGTTTTACCAAGCTTTGACTCGACCCGGAGTTCGGCCGGGGTAGGGGGAGTTTTATTCTTCTTTTCCCCTCATCGAAACCGAGGAACCGGGAGACTCATCGATCAGGCGATCTTTGTATGGACGGAGACCCGTCCTGATCGGGAAACAGTTCGGCATGACTCTAACTATCGCTCAACCAATGTTGTTGCCGGCAATCCCGCGCGCTGCAAGGATGCTCGCAGTCGGGTTGTCCCTCCTCCTGACCTTTCCCTTATACGCGGCTGAAGGAATTTCAGCGCATCTCGACGCCAGCGGCCGGGTCGTATTTGTCAATGAAGGCTCCGAGTCGCCGAACCCGGACCCCGATTCCAGCCCTTTGAAGGCAGATTCATCCCGAAAAGTCTTAGTGTCGACCGCTCCAGCCGCCTCTGGCACTCCGAATTCTTCCGTTCGCCCAGATACGACTGTGGCCACGGAATCAATTTCCGGTCAGGGTAACGCTGCCGTCTCGCAGGATTTGAATTCGTTAATCGAACAGGCTGCCAGCAGACACCAGATCGACCCGGATCTGGTTCGGGCGATCGTCCGAGTGGAATCCAATTACGACCCCTACGCAGTTTCCCCGAAGGGCGCTCGTGGATTGATGCAACTCATACCCGCTACGGCGCAACGATTTGGCGTGTCCAATGCCTTCGACCCCCGGGCAAATCTCGACGGCGGAATCCGCTACCTGAAATACTTGCTGGGGATGTACGGAGGCGACCTGCAACTAGCCCTGGCCGCTTATAACGCGGGAGAAAATTCGGTTGCGCGCAGCCGGGGTGTGCCGGCCTACCGGGAGACGCAGAACTACATCCGCAAGGTCGCGGAGCTTTACCCCATCCGCACGGTAACGTTGGGCATTCCCCAGGAGCCCCAGATCGTGAAGTTCGTAGACGAGTTGGGAGTCGTGCACTTTAGCAATACCGATTTCAGGTAAGGCCGCAGCGTTAAGGGTCGCGCTCTCAAGGGTTGCGCTCGACGATGCGGAATGACGATGCGGAATCATGGCGTCCCCAAATTCGGGATGAACAAGCAGAGGTTCCGGGGCAGCGCCTTGCGTGGAGGGATCTGGCTGGCCCTCGCCGGGTTGCTTCTGGTGGCTGCCTCTGCCCAGGCCCGCTCCTCTGCCGCAAAACTCGACCAGGCGCGGCGGTATTACGCCAAAGCCCGCGCCGCCCACGCCGAATTCGAACAGATACCGGCCGAGAAGCGTACCGAGAAGGGCTACACGGACCTGATAGAGGCTTTCCGCCGAGTCTACTTGACAGCGCCCACGTTCGGGAATGACACCATCTGCCTGATGGCCATTGGCGAGCTCGCCGAAGAGGCCGCCCGCCGCTTCTCGAAGCCCCAATTTTTTGATAAGGCCATCAGTTCTTATGAGTTTCTGCTAAAGGAATATCCGCAGAGCCAGTTTCGCTTTGAGGCGCTGCTCTCCATCGCGCGCATCTATCGCCAAGACCTCCGCCAACTCGACAAGGCCCTGGAACAGTATGGGCGATACTTGAAAAAGTTTCCGGGGTCGGCGCAGGCGCGCAAAGTGGAGGTGGCCATCGCCCAACTCCGTGATGAAATAGGTGATGAGATCGGTAATGGGATCGGGAATCAGCCTGCCCCCGTAGCATACCAACGTATCCAGGGCGAAGCCGCGACGGCGACGGCCGCAGCCGCAGCGAAATCCGATCCGCCAAAATCCGACAAGAGAAGCGAACCTGCCATCGCGGCAAAACCTCCGGTGCCGGCGACGATCTCCGATATTCGTTTTTGGAAGACGCAGGATTACACGCGCGTGGTCCTGGAAACAGCCCAGCAGGTGAAGTATGAGGTGGGCCGCGTGGAGTCGCCAGCCCGGCTGTATTTGGACCTCCATGATACCCGCGTCTCGCCCGCCTCGGGAAAGACGTACTCAGTCGAGAACGAGCTGCTGAGGACCATCCGGGTCGCCCAGTTCAATTCCAGCACCTCCCGCGTTGTTCTGGACTTGGTTGACAAGACTGAGTTTGTGATTTCTGAGTTGACCAACCCCTACCGGCTCGTGATCGACGTGCATGGCTCGGGCCGGCAAGCTTCTGCCACGCCCGCGCCGCCATCGTCTCCAAGCGTTGCGCCCGGTAGCGCAGTCGAGGTCACAAGCAACGCAGTCTCCCCGGTCCCCGCGCCGGTGCCTGCGCCAGTCTCGAAGCAGGTAGCGCCGGTTAAGGGAACGGACAATGCTCCCGGCGCCATTGCCACCAAGACAACTCCCAAACCGGTCACCGTTGCCGATGCAAAACCCGCCGCGGCGCCGGACAAGATCAAGGCCGCCGACCCCATCCGTGGCGGCGCACATTCCCTCACCCGCGCGCTGGGACTGAAGATCGGGCGCATCCTGATTGATCCCGGCCATGGCGGCCATGACACCGGCACCATCGGCCCCTCTGGCTACACGGAGAAGGAGCTGGTGCTCGACGTTTCGCGGCGGCTCGGCAAACTGATCGAGGATCGCCTCGGCAGTGAAGTGGCCTATACGCGCGAAGATGACAACTTTGTTGCGCTCGAAGACCGCGCGGAGATGGCCAACACGAAACAGGCTGACCTGTTCCTCTCCATCCACGCTAACTCCAGCCGGACAAAATCTGCGTCTGGCATCGAGACCTACTACCTGAGTCTGACTGCCGATCCGGAAGCCCTGGAAGTGGCCGCGAGAGAGAATGCCGTCTCGCAGGAGACCATCTCGGAGCTGCAAGGGCTGGTGCGCAAGATCGCGCTCAATGAAAAGGTGGACGAGTCGAAAGAGTTCGCCACCAAAGTGCATGCATCGCTAAAGAAAACGCTCGCGAAGGGCAGAGGCAAGCACTTTGACCGAGGCGTCAAGAAGGCTCCGTTCGTGGTACTCATCGGCGCCAACATGCCCGCCATCCTTGCCGAGATTTCCTTCTTGAGCAATCCCGAGGAAGAGAAACGGCTGAAGACACCGGAGCAGCGCCAGAAGATCGCCGAAGCCTTGTATGCCGGCGTCTCCAGCTACGCCGGGACGCTCAGCGGCGTCAAGCCCGCCCCCGTCCGCGCCGAAAAACCCGAACCCACCCAAACCGCCTCGTTGGAATAACTGCCGCCCCCGATGTCATTCCGAGCCCTTCGCTGTCATTCTGAGCGCAGCGAAGAATCTGCTTCTGATCCGCTCAGGGTCCACAGAGGGGATACCCCGATACTCCGCGAGGAATCTGTTTTTTCTTCTCCCCGTCAGTGCACAGTTTCAGCCGTGGAGACTGTGGGGAATCCTGCCAAATTACGCCATTGATATGTAAGGAATATTCCCTTCGAGAAGGTCTGAGCACTTGACCAGTTGAATAGTGATCTTGCTTTCGCGCTCTAGCCGGGCAACCTCTTCTACTGCACCAGATGTAAATCCAAAAGCGATAATCATTCCTTTGTCATCCTTCTGCCGTTCGAGTACACCAACTAGAGAATCTACGACGGGCCTTCCGACGTGGCTCGCTTGTTTTACCTGGATGGGGTGGTGGTCCAAGAATGTGAAACCATCAATCCCCATGTCGGCGACTTTCCTCGGGGCATGTTGTCCGTAGACGGCATTGATAGCCCAGTTTTGGAATTCGAAAGGCGTGAGTGCCTTGAGCTCTTCAATGCTGCCGACCAGGCCGTGGACCTCGTAATGTGTCGCACCCAGCTTCTGCAATCGTCTTTCAACGACGCGGATAGCGGTCTGCGAGATGTCAATTCCGATCCAACGACGCCCCAATTTTTGGGCGGCGGCTAGAGTTGTTCCGCACCCGCAGAAACCATCCAAGATGACGTCCCCAGGATTGCTGCTGGCAGCGACAATCCGTTCCAGAAGCGCGACGGGTTTTTGCGTTGGATAGCCCAGGCGTTCCGCCGATTGCGAAGTGACTGGGGGGATGTCAGTCCAAATGTTGTCGATCGGTTGTCCCTTCGCGGAAAGGAATTTTATGAGCCGAGGCATACCGCCGCGCTTGGGCCAGTAGACAAGCCCTTTGCGGTCGAGTTCTGCCAGTTCTTCCGGTGGCCGACTCCAATGCCGATTCCACTGCGTGGGATTTATTTTCCGCCAGGGCTTACCGGTCTCCCCGTGGCGAATCCCGGCGCCAGTCAGGTCCGCGAGCATAAATCTCCTCCCAGTAGCGGGGTCCTTGTGCCGGTAGGACTTGCTCAAATGCTCTTCCGAATATGGCCGGAATTGCGGATTCCAAGTGAAATGATCCGATCTTGTGTAAAAGAAAATGGAGTCACTGATATGGCCGAAGCCGATGGTGTCAATATGCGCAGAGGTCCGTCGCCAGATGATCTCTGCCTGAAAATTGCCATATCCAAATACCTTGTCCAGCTCAATCTTGACGTAGTGGGAAATGTGCCAGTCCAGATGAATGTAGAAGCTCCCTGTAATCTTGAGCTTCACATGCATCTTCCTGATTCTGGCTGTGAGGTAGTTGACGTAATGATTGATTCCTCCAGCCCATCGATCCTCGAAGGCAAATCGCTCCGATTCCTCATTCCAGATGTTTTCGTAGACTCGCTGCGAGTAGAAGGGAGGGTCAATGTAGATCAGGTCAATGGATTCGTTTGGAATCGCATCTAGAATCGTCAAGCAATCGCCGCAATAGAGCTGATTCGGCGGGGCAAAAGTCAGGGGATTCTGATGGCGTTGCCTGTCTTCTTTCTGAGTTCTTGAGCCCAATACACACCCCTTGACTACGGCCACTCAGTATAGCGCATGACTGCAAATTCAGCTTGCGCGCATTGTTCGCAGGTGTTCTTTGCCGCTGCGGCTACGCTCCGGCCTACGGCAGTGCGGAAACACCTGATTCCATGTCTGAGTTCAGCTTGGCTGTCCCCAAAGCCGGAACGACATCAATATGTCGTTCCGCCCCGAACCATGCCCTGACGGAGAAGCTCAGTCTTGGCGGCGTCGGGCCGGAGACGTGCTTATCGGGATTTGGATTGGCGTTCGAGGGCTTGGTGCAGGAGCGATTTGATGTAGGTCTGGTAGGGTAGACCTTTCTTTTCTGCTTGTGAGCGAGCCAGCTCAAGGTCGGCTTCGGGGAGCCGGATAGAGACTACCTTCGCCGCTTTGGAGCGCGCTATCCGTTGCCGTAGATCCCTGCGATAAAGGATTGAAAATTTGCCGGTCTTGGCGGCCTCCAGCAGGTCCTTATCCAGCATCTTCCGGTTCTTGTACCACCATTCGGCTTCCTCCGCCTCGGTCGCAAACGCCGGAACGATCTTACTTGCCATTGTTCGTTTCATCGCCTCTTCTCCCAATACAGCTTCTCGTAAATCTTGCCAGCGGGATAGCCAGTGATTGGCCTCAGCTTGCCCTCACGGGGGTCCAGACTACGATCAGTGCGCGGCCCTGATCCGTAACGCCAAGCGATTTGTAACGCTCCTCACCTCTCTCAGTCTGGTATTCCAGATCGAGCGGCTCGTTTTCTATCACCTGCTCGAATTCCTGGGGCGAAACGCGGTGGGATTTGAGGTGATGCCTGTTTTCTTCGTCCCAATCGAATTCGACAGCCGCGGCCACTTACATAGACTACTTGAATGTATATATATTGTCAATACATTGTGAGATTGTCACTACAAGCGCGGTGGTATGATGGCGGGATGAAGAAGGGCGCGGGACGTTCTATTCATCAGGATGCTGGACGGGCGACTGGGCGCGCTGCTGGACAATCCTCTGGACTGGCCTCGGGGCATGCAACTCGGCGGGCGAGGGGGCGGGCGAAATGGAAAAGCCTGTTTCAGGACGCGCTGAATGAGATCGACCGGCCGGGCTGGAGGAAATTTCTGCTGTCGATGGTAGCCCTGGCGGTGGCCTTCCTGCTGGCGGTCTATTCGAGCATCTTCGCGCAGCGCGGCGACGTGTTTGCAACCGGCCTGTGCGCTATTGCGGCCCTGGCCCTCTCCGTTTATGTGGCTATCACGGCCGTGCCCTACCTCGCGCGCCGGACACGTCTCGAATGGCTGCGCGTCAGCATGGATTATGAGCTGACGCGTGAAGGGTATGTCTTTATCGCGCTGATCTTCGTGATCGCCATTGCGGGCCTCAACACCGGCAACAATCTCTTGTATATATTCCTGGCGAGCATGCTGGCCGCCATTCTGATGTCCGGCTTTCTGTCGCTCTCCGTGCTGGCCGGCGTGGAGCTCGAGATTCTCCTTCCCGACCACGTATTCGCGCGGCGTCCGGTTCCGGCGCGCGTTCATCTCCGCAATGAAAAGAAACGGATGCCGTCGTTTTCCATTACCATGAGCGGGGCCGGTAGCGGAAGCGGAAGGGAACCGAAACGTCCAAATAGGCGCAGCAATTTCCTGATACAAGCCGGCAAGCTGGCTTCCATTGGCGTGGGGATCGGGCTAACCGCCTCCTTCGGGTCGTGGAGACTGGTTTCGGGCCGTTTTGCTGGCCTCAATGCGAGATTTGTCGGCATCCTTCTGCTTTACTCGCTTCTGGTCGCTCTGATCGTTGCGGTGATCGGGCTGACGATCTCCAGATTGAGCAATCGGCGCAGGGGAAAAGAGCAGACCTTCACCGGCCGGCCGGGAATCGAGCCAGCCGCCACCAATCCGGTGGACC
>Ga0326597_10008026_pt1 | contig 14288 bp, 12 predicted proteins | sample RVTome_12_FD_203789 | JGI IMG/M metagenome (GOLD analysis project Ga0326597, IMG submission 203789) | Soil microbial communities from uranium-contaminated site in the Upper Colorado River Basin, Wyoming, United States - RVT100D185 | ecosystem: Environmental > Terrestrial > Soil > Contaminated >... | reverse complement strand
CGTCGATCTCGAGACGATCGCGTCCCTGTGCAAGCGGCGCGGCTTCGTCTTCCCCAGCAGCGAGATCTACGGCGGCTTCGAGAGCACCTGGGACTACGGGCCGCTGGGCGTCGAGCTGAAGCGCAACGTCAAGGACGCCTGGTGGAAGGCGATGGTGCGCGAGCGCGACGACATGGTCGGCATCGAGACGTCGATCCTGATGTCGCCGCTGGTCTGGCAGGCGAGCGGCCACGCCAGCCACTTCACCGACGCGCTGGTCGAGTGCAAGAGCTGCCACAAGCGCTTCCGGCAGGACGACCTGAGCGAGCACAAGCGCGACGACGGCGTCGAGCCGGCGGCCGGCGCCTGCCCCGAGTGCGGCGGCGAGCTGGCGGAGGCGCGCCAGTTCAACACGATGTTCAAGACCTTCGTCGGGCCCGTGGAGGAGGACGCATCGGTGACGTGGCTGCGGCCGGAGACGGCGCAGGGCATGTTCGTCAACTTCGAGAACGTGCTGACGACGACGCGGCGGAAGCTGCCGTTCGGCATCGCGCAGCAGGGCAAGTCGTTCCGCAACGAGATCACGACCGGCAACTTCATCTTCCGCACGCGGGAGTTCGAGCAGATGGAGATGGAGTACTTCTGCAAGCCCGGCACGGACGAGGAGTGGTACGACTACTGGCGCCAGGAGCGGCTCAACTGGTACCTGCGCTTCGGTATCGCGCCGGAGCACATCCGCCTGCGCGAGTACGCGCCCGAGGAGCTCGCGCACTACTCGTCCGGCACGACCGACGTCGAGTACCTCTTCCCGATGGGCTGGGCCGAGCTGGAGGGCATCGCCAAGCGCACCGACTACGACCTGCGCAAGCACGCGGAGCACAGCGGCAAAAACCTCTCGTACTTCGATGAGGAGAGCGGCGAGCACATCGTGCCGTACGTCGTCGAGCCGGCGGTCGGCGTCGACCGCTGCTTCCTGATCTTCCTGCTCGACGCCTACCACGATGAGGAGGTGCGCGGCGAGAAACGGACGGTGCTCAAGCTGCACCCGTTCCTCGCGCCGGTGAAGGTCGCCATCCTGCCGCTCAGCCGCAACGAGCAGCTGGTGCCGTCGGCGCGCAAGGTGTGGGACCTGCTTCGGCCGCACGTCGCGACGCAGTACGACGACGCGCAGAGCATCGGGCGGCGCTACCGGCGCCAGGACGAGATCGGCACGCCGCTTTGCGTGACGGTCGACTTCGATACCCTGGAGGACGAGGCGGTCACCATCCGCGAGCGGGACAGCATGGAGCAGCTTCGCGTCCCCATCGCCAACCTGCTGCCGGCGCTGCGCGAGCGGCTGCCGGAGTGTTAGCAGCGTGCTGAAACAACAGCTGTCTGCCGTTCCCACCCGCCCAGGAAGGTAAGAATCTGGGGGGACACCCCCCAAGACCCCCCGACAGGGGGCTCCGCCCCCTGTACCCCCGGCGACCGGGGTTTTTCAGCACCCTGCTCATGTCCCGTCCCAGCCGTTGAATTACTAGTCCGTTCGGTCTTCTTGGGATTGGATTGGAAGCTAAGTCGTGCGTGGTGCCTTCTCCAATAGGTCAAGCGATTCATAGAACGCGACAATGGGTCCGTCTCTGGACCATGAGCGCTTGCCTCCGACGGGCCATCGGCGTATCATGGGCCTGAACATACGTTCGCTCTGGCACCCGTAGGGACAGAGCTTTAGCTCTGTCCTAAGCGTGACGATGATATTCAAGCCCCGCAAGACATCACCAAGGCTTCCGTCATTCGACTACGCCGGAGGCTATGCCTATCACATCATCCTGGCTACAAGGGCCCGCGTTCCGCGATTCGAGAACGGGCGGTTGGTTGCCTTCTGCCTCGACCGGCTGGCCGCCAGCGCTGAGCGCTATGAATTCCGGGTTCTCGCCTACTGCTTCATGCCGGATCACCTGCACCTCCTCGTGCTGGGTGACGAGCGTGCCAGGTTGATCCGCCTCGTCCAACACTTCAAGCAGGCAACGGGGTTCCGCCACTCCGGACTCTGGCAGCGCAGCTTCTACGACCGGGTCCTGCGGCGGGAGGAGGACCTCAGCGATATAGCAGACTACATTTGGTCCAATCCGGTGGTTGCGGGATTGGCGGGTGACGCTCGCGAATACCCACACTCGGGATCACGCGAGGTTATCGAGGCTGAGGGACGGCTGACCACGGAGAAGAGCCAGGACAGAGCTAAAGCTCTGTCCCTACGAGGTTCTTCGATGCAGGCAGCTCCTCAAGGCGAAGAGAGGCTGACGATCGAGGAAGGTGCGGACAGAGCTAAAGCTCTGTCCCTACGAGGTTCAGCTACGTAGTTCTGGGAGGTCCGGCATGGAAGCAGTGATCGTCGTTCTGCTGGTGGCGCTCATCGGGACGATCATCGGCGTGGGCATCTACGTCGCGGCCGGCCAGCGGCGGCCGGACGTGGAGAGCGAGGCGCAGCGGCTGGAGCAGCAGGCCGTGCGGTTGGAGCAACAGCTCTTGTCGCTTCAAGGTGAGCTCTCGCGGGCCGTGGCGAACTCGCAGCAGACCGTGCTTGATCGGGTAGGCGGAGTTGACCATCGGCTCGACCAACGCCTGGATGCCGTGCAAACGAGCGTCGACCGGCGACTGCAGGCAGTACAGACTGACCTCAGCCAGTCTCTTACGGCAAACACGCAAGAGATGGGACGCATCGGACATCAATTGGGGGAGCTTAAGCAATCCACCCAGCAGATGCTCGATGTGGGCAAGAACATCTCGAGCCTGCAAGACATCCTCAAGCCACCGAAGGTCCGCGGCGGCTTCGGAGAGATGCTCCTCGAGCGGCTGCTGGCCGAGATCCTGCCCGAAAACAACTACAGCACACAGCATCGTTTCGCGAATGGTGTGGTCGTCGACGCGGCGATCCACGTCGGCAACAGCGTCGTGCCCGTCGACTCCAAGTTCCCGCTCGAATCCTTCCACCGCGTGCTGGCCGCCTCGGAGGAAGAACGCGCCACCGTGCGCAAGGAGTTCGTGCGGGCCGTGCGCGGACACATCGATGCCGTCGCGAAGTACATCCTGCCCGACGAAGGCAGCCTGCCCTTCGCACTGATGTACATTCCCGCCGAGAACGTCTATTACGAGGTGATCGTGAAGGACGACCTCGGCGACGCGCAGGCAAACCTCTGCGCCTACGCGATGGAGCGACGGGTCATCCCGGTCTCGCCGAACAGCTTCTACGCCTACCTGCAGGCGATCCTGATCGGTCTCAAGGGCATGAAGGTGGAGGAGCGGGCGCACGAGATCATTGGTCACCTAGAACGGCTGAACGGCGACTTCGCGCGGATGAAGGACGACTTCACGCTCGTCGGCAAACATCTCAGGAACGCGACGGAACGCTATGGAGATGTCGACCGCTCGTTCACGAAGTTCGGCGACCGCTTGGCCTCGTCCGTGCAAGGCCCTGTGCAGGCGCAGTTACCCGATCTTGAACGTGATGCGCTGCCCGAGCCGCGCGAGGTGCCGGCGCAGGTGACGCTGCCCAAGCCCGCCGGCGTCAACGGCAACGACGATCCGGCCTAATCAGGATCCTCTGCTGCCGCTCGTGCTGCAGAGCGGCGCCTCGCCCTTCGTTCCGCCAGATGCGTCGCTTTGCTCAGCATGACAGAAGGCCCCCGAACGTTCGGGGGCCGTGTGCTACCAACCGAGGGCCCGGCTTCAGCCCGGCGTGCGCTATCCGGGGTGGACCTCCGCGACCTTCGCGCGCGCGGCGGCCTTGTCCTTGAACCAGAGCGCGTTGATCTCCGTGTAGACCTTCATGTTGTCGGGCACGTCGTCCTCGGCGAAGATCGCCGTCACGGGGCAGGCGGGCTCGCACGCGCCGCAGTCGATGCACTCGTCGGGGTCGATGTAGAGGATCTGGTCCTCGTCGCCCTCGTCGTGGATGCAGTCCACCGGACAGACGTCGACGCAGGAGCGGTCCTTGGTGCCGATACACGGCTCGGTGATGGTGTAGGTCATAGCCCCTCCTCCTTCAAACTCCGACCGATTCTACCCCACCGGCTAGCTACGGGGAAGCTATTTAGGAACCTTCTACTTACCAAATAGCAGTTTGCCGAAGATTCCTCCAACGCCGGGCCGGGCGCCCTACCCGCCGCGCCGCCAGAGCTGCCACCAGCCACGGCGCGCTGGCGCTGGCTGCTCGCCGCCGTCCGAGACGAAGCTCGCCTGCTCAAGCCGCCGGCGCACGGCGAGCAGGTGGCCGGCGAGCTGGGTCGCTTCGTCCGGGTCGTCCGCGACCTGCGGGAAGAGACGCCGGAGCGCCGCATCGAACGCGGGCACCGTGGACCGGCCGCTGTCGGCCAGCAGCGAGTACGACTTCAGCTCGTTGATCGCCCCCGACATGGCGCTGAGCAACCGGCCGCGCTGCCGGTCGCTCAGCTCGATCGCCGCGACGGCGCGGTCGAGCTGGGGCTCGAGCGCCTCGGCGACGGACCGCAGCCCTGTCGGCGCCGGCTGCTTCGTCTCGGAGTCGAGCTCGGAGCCGGGGCGGGCCAGGTGGTACTGGAGCGCCAGGAAGGTGAGCCTGGCGTCGAGGTTCGCGAGCTGGAGCGTGGCCATCGAGATCGAGCGTAGCAGAACGCGGCGCCGCCGGCACGAGAAGCAGCCGCCCTTCCGAGAAGGGCGGCTGCTTGATACGCAGTCTCTCGCGCGCTACTTGTGGCGGCGCTGCCAGCGGGTCTTCTTCAGGCGCTTCCGATGCTTGTGCTTGCTCATCTTCTTGCGCCGCTTCTTGATAACGGAACCCATAGACCTCCCTAAAGGCGGTTCAAAAACTCATCGACCGTGATTCCAGCTTGTCTGATAATATCCTTCACGGTGCCGCGAGGCAATTCTCGCCGGTGCATCGGAACCACGAGCGGTCGTCGGAGACCGGCTCGGGTCAAGATGACGTGGCTGCCAGTCTGCCGCTTGACGACAAAGCCAGAACGCTCCAGTGCCGCAACAATCTGCGAAGCGCGGAGAGCGGGGACGCGCTCCGCCATGTCAACGCGCTAGGACGCCTTAGCCAATTGCTCGAACTGCTCGGGGATCTCGAACCCTTCTTCGAGCGCAACCGAGAGCCAACCAGCGATGGCACCATCAACCAGCGCGAGCGCCTCCTCGAACGTCTCCCCATAGGTGAGACACCCGGGCAGCGCAGGGACCGTCACGGTGTAGCCGCCCTCGGGCTCCGATCGGAACTCAAGCACAGCACCGTCGCGGATGACATGGAATGGCTTGCTCATGGCGCTGGATTATACCACGACAACACCGGGAACTGGGGGCCTGAGAGGCCGCTTTGCGACACACGGACCGTTTGGCCGGCGTTCTGTGGCTACGCCTCCTCCAGCCAGCGCTCGATCTGCGCGATGTGCTCTCGGTAATGGTCGTCGCTGTTTTCGCTAATGAGCTGTCCGACCTGAGGACCCTCGGCGTCCATGAGCTCGGCCGGCTCCTGCCCACCGCCGAGCACGGCCGCGAGCGCATCGTCGGAAAGCCCTTCGACCATGGTGAGCAGCTCGGCGTACGACCGCTGCGCGTCCGCGATGACGTCTTCGAGGGGACGATCGCGGCTTCCTTCATAGACCCTCTGGTTGATCAGGTCCGTGGATGGCCCCGATTCGCCGGGCGGCGGAGGCTGCACGGGCGTGTTGTTGCGCACCAGCGCCATGCAGATCTTCTCCCAGGCGCTGACGTGCGCGAGCACGTCCTTCACTGAGCGAGCGCCGTCGAGCGTAGGCTCCGTCATGCGCTCGCGCGGGACGGACGCGAGGAGCGCGTCGAGCCGCGCGCGGTCGCGGCGAATGGCGGCGAGGAGGTCGGATTTGGTCATGGCGTCTTTGCGTTGACGTACTGTAGGGGCGGTTCGCGAACTGCCCCTACACCAATCGTCCCTTCGGCGGTCGGGTTCTCCGGGTCCTCCGCCCACGCAAGTGGGTTCTCCTCGATGTACTGTCTGATCCTGTCAAGCTCGCTTCGGCTGCGGATCACGCGTTCGTAGTAATTGCGCTGCCAGACACGTGTGCCTGGCGTGCCGCGCAGGTCGTTGATGCGCTTTGTGGACACGGTCTTGAAGGCGCCAATGAGGCGGCCAAGGGGCTTGCGAATGGGTAGGGGCGGTTCGCGAACCGCCCCTACAGGATCCTCGATGAAGATGATGCCGTGAAGATGATTCGGCATCAGGACGTATTCATCCAGCACGACATAGTCGTACTGGTCGCCCAACCACAACCACGAATCTTCCACCACTGCGTGCATCGCAGGATCCTCAAGGAGGAGTTCGCGCCCCTGGCAGACGGTGGTCACGAAATAGGCTCCATCCGTCGCATAGTCGTATCCAGGGAGCCGAATGGAACGACGACCGTGTCGATGTGGATCATATTTCATGGTTCGTGTTGTTCAGGGCGGCTCGCGAGCCGCCCCTACATGGCGGCATAGCGCGCCACCCCTACCGCCTACCCCCGCGCCTTCGCCCTCGATGCCGTCTTGCGCGGCTTTGCCGGGACCGACGCGGCGGGGGCGCGGCCGTCGCGGCGGCCGTTTTTCGACGCGGCGAGCGCGCGGCGCAGGTACTGGCCCGTCGCGCTCTTTTCGACGCGGGCGATCTCCTCTGGCGTCCCCTCCGCCACGATGCGGCCGCCGCGGTCGCCGCCGAGCGGCCCGAGGTCGATCACGTGGTCGACGTTCTTGATCACGTCGAGGTGGTGCTCGATGATGACGACCGTGTTGCCGGCGTCGGCGAGGCGCTGGAGGACGCGCAGGAGCGCGTTCGTGTCCTCGAACGCGAGGCCGGTCGTCGGCTCGTCGAGGATGTAGAGCGTGCGGCCGGTGGAGCGGCGCGAGAGCTCCGTCGAGAGCTTGATCCGCTGCGCCTCGCCGCCGGAGAGCGTCGTCGCGGGCTGGCCGAGGCGGATGTAACCGAGGCCGACGTCCTTGAGCGTCTGGAGCTTGCCGCGAACCTTCGGGAAGGCGGTGAAGTAGTCGAGCGCCTCGTCGACGGTCATGTCGAGCACGTCGGCGATGTTCTTGCCGCGGAACGTGATCTCCAGCGCCTCGCGGTTGTAGCGCTTGCCCTTGCAGACCTCGCAGGGCACCGTCACGTCGGGCAGGAAGTGCATCTCGATCTCGATGTAGCCGTCGCCGGAGCAGGCTTCGCAGCGGCCGCCCTTGACGTTGAACGAGAAGCGGCCGGGCGCGTACCCACGCAGCCGCGCCTCCGGCACCGACGAGAACAGCTCGCGGATGGGCGTGAACGTGCCCGTGTAGGTCGCCGGGTTGGAGCGCGGCGTGCGGCCGATCGGCGACTGGTCGATGTTGATCACCTTATCGATCAGCTCGAGCCCGTCGATGCCGTCGCAGTCGCCCGGCCGCTCGCGCGCGCCGTAGAGGAGCTGGGCGGCCTTCTTGTGCAGGATCTCCGTGATCAGCGTGCTCTTCCCGGACCCCGAGACGCCGGTGACGCCGACGAACTTGCCGAGCGGGATGCGCACGTCGATGCTCTTCAGGTTGTTCTCGCGCGCGCCGCGGATCGTGAGGAAGCGGCCGTTGCCCGGCCGGCGCGACTCCGGCAGCGGGATCCGCTTGCGCCCGCTCAGGTACTGCCCGGTGAGCGACTCGTCCGACGCGAGCATCTGGCGCAGCGTGCCAGCGAAGACGAGCCGGCCGCCGTGCTCGCCGGCGCCCGGGCCCATATCGATCAGCCAGTCGGCCGCGCGCATCATCGACTCGTCGTGCTCAACGATGAGCACCGTGTTGCCGAGGTCGCGCAGCCGCTGGAGCGTACGGATCAGCCGGGCGTCGTCCGCCGGGTGGAGGCCGATCGTCGGCTCGTCGCAGACGTAGAGGACGCCCATCAGGCCGGAGCCGATCTGCGTCGCGAGGCGGATGCGCTGCGCCTCGCCGCCGGAGAGCGTGCCCGTCGCGCGGTCGAGCGAGAGGTAGTCGAGGCCGACCTCGACCATGAAGTCGAGCCGCGCGCCGATCTCCTTGAGGATCTGGCGGGCGATGGCGCGCTCGCGCTGGTTCAGCGGCGTCTTCGAGCCGGCGAGGCGCGCCACCCAGCGCTGCGCCTCGACGATGCTCATGCGCGTCACCTCGGTGACGTTCTTGTCGTCGACCGTCACCGCGCGCGACTCCGGCTTGAGCCGCGCGCCTTTGCAGGCGGGGCATGGGTTGGCGGCCATGTAACGCTCGATCTCGCCGCGGACGTAGTCGGAGTCGGTCTCGCGGTAGCGGCGCTCCAGGTTCGGGACGACGCCCTCGAAGGTGGTGTCCCACTTGTTCGTGTGGCCGCCGGCGCTGGTGAACGTGAGCGTCACCGGCGCCGAGTCGCCGTAGAGGATGAGGTCGAGGTGCTTCTTGGAAAGCTGCGCGACCGGCACCTCCAGCGAGAACTTGTGCTTCTTCGCGAGCGCCTCCAGCATGCGCGTCCGCCAGGTGCCTTCCGCCGCCGAACGCGACCAGGGCTGGATCGCGCCTTCGGCGAGACTCAGGTTCTTGTTCGGGATGATCAACGACGAGTCCAGCTCCATCTTGACGCCGAGGCCGGTGCAGTCGGGGCAGGCGCCGTGCGGGCTGTTGAACGAGAAGTTGCGCGGCGCGATCTCGCCCAGGCTGATGCCGCAGTCCGCGCAGGCGAAGTGCTCCGAGTAGAGGCGCTCGTCCTCGCCCTCGACCGCGACGAGCGCGACGCCGCCGCCCAGCTTGAGGGCCGTCTCGACCGAGTCCGACAGCCGGTTCGCGTTCGCCGCGGAGCCGCTGCCGCCCGCCGCCTCCGTCACGAGCCGATCGACGACGACCTCGATGGCGTGGCGCTTGTTCTTGTCGAGCGAGACCTCCTCCTCGACGTCGCGGACCTGGCCGTCGACGCGCACGCGGACGAAGCCGGCCTTGCGCGCGTCCTCGAAGACGTGGGCGTGCTCGCCCTTGCGGTCGCGGATGATCGGCGCGAGGATGAGCAGCCGCTTGCCCGCCGGCATGGCGAGGATGGCGTCGACGATCTGCTGCACGGTCTGCCGCTCGATGACGCGGCCGCACTTCGGGCAGTGCGGCGTGCCCGCGCGGGCGAAGAGCAGTCGCAGGTAGTCGTAGATCTCGGTCTGCGTGCCGACCGTCGAGCGCGGGTTGCGGCTGGCGCCCTTCTGGTCGATCGAGATCGCCGGCGAGAGGCCCTCGATGTAGTCGACGTCGGGCTTCTCCATCTGGCCGAGGAACTGGCGCGCATACGCCGAGAGCGACTCGACGTAGCGGCGCTGCCCCTCCGCGTAGATGGTGTCGAACGCGAGGGAGCTCTTCCCCGAGCCCGACAGGCCGGTGATGACGACCAGGCGGTCGCGGGGGATCTCGACGTCGATGTTCTTGAGATTGTGCTCGCGGGCGCCTTTGACGACGATGGCGTCTAGGGGCACGTAGGCAACTCCTCCGGTGGCATCAGGGCGATCCTAGCCGAGGCCTATGACCCCGACGTGTCAGTAGGTGGCAGGAGGCAGTGTACTACAGCGTCGGGATGCGAACAAGGGTGCTATACGCAGTACCCGCCGTGCCCGCCCGCGAAGCCGCGGCTGAAATAACGGCGGTCCGGGGACCAGCCGATGTCCGGGCCGGAGCTCTCGACCTGGGCGTTGGGATCGATGTCGGGGACGACGACGAGGCGCTCCAGGGTGTCCGGATCGATGAGTTGGTGCGGGCCGAACGCGCCGGCCGCGATCAGGCCGTCGTCCGTGAGCCACGCCCACAACGACGCGTCGATCTCAGTCAGGAGGCCTGATTCGCGATAGAAGATCTGCGTGTTGCCTGTGTCGGGATAGGCGCACCCATCGTCCGTCCAGAGCACATACTTCTCGTTCGCGGTGATCGGGAAGGCTTGCCCTTTCTCATAGTGCAGCCGCCCGGACGCGATGAACGTCGCCTGACCGGTGGCGACCTCGACGATAAAGATGTTCGACCACGCGCCCTCCGGCGGGGCAGCGACGACCAGCTCGCCAGGCCCAGCGTAATCCGCGCTGAGGGCAACGAACTCGAAGAGGACATCGCCGGACGCCCAATCGCTGACCGAGTAACCGTTCCGAACGTAGGGCGGCGTGTTGTCGTCCATCACGCGCCGCAACTCGTATGGTTCATTATCGACTTCCGGAGGTGGCCGCGCAGCCGGGGGCGCCTGCTCCACGAGGGTCCGGCGGCCTGTGCCCAGGTCGACCACCTCGAACTGTTCCATGGCGAACTGGACGGCGGCGGTGGCGCCGTCCACAAAGTGGAGGAAGTTTCCGGGGCTGAGGCGCCGGCGCTCGCGGGTCGCCAAGTTAATCACCCACGCCTCGTGCTGCGTGAAGTCGTAGGGCGGGCCGGCCGTCCACGCCATCCAGAGCCCATCCGCGCTGAAGCGCCCGAATGTTCCCTGACCCAGGTTGAGCTCCTCCCCCGTCGCCGTGTCGTACAACACCGTGGACTCGCCGTCCCAGGGATCATACGTAAGTCTGGCGAGCCCCAGCGCGCGCACATCGTCCGGCTCGCGCTGGCGCGGGCCCGTGAATAGTTCCGTTATGGGTACGACGACGGGTTCGCCGTCCACACGGCTGTCACGTCCGCCGTCTCGTGCGACAAGGAACGCCAGCAGCGCGAGGCCGCCGATCGCCGTGGCGAGGAGGCCAATGCCTATCGCCGCGGTCGACTTGCGCGCGAAGAGCGCGAGCGGCGCGGCAGCGGCCGCCCACCAGGGGCCCGCTTCCGGCGACCAGCGGGCAGCTTCTTCGCGGCTGCTGAGCCCGAGCTTTCCGAGGATCTCCGAGACGTGGTACTTCACTCCGTCGCGGCTGATAGCGAGGCGCTCGGCGATCTCGGGGTTGCTCAGCCCCTCGCGCAGGAGCGCCAGCACCTCGAACTCGCGCGGCGTCAGCACATCGGGGTGAGGCGGCCGGCCACGTCTGCCCATGACCCCAGGTTAGGGAATCGCGAGGAGAATTACACTACCCAGGCCCTTCGCGGAACCGCGGAACCACGGAACGACGGATCCTGGAGCCGAGAACCCGGCCGCCACAGGGCGGATCTACTGGCCCTCAACCGTCGGCACTGGCACGACGCGCCAGCTAGAGCCGCCGTCGTCGGTCGCGATGAAGGTGTGCTTGTTGTGGGCCCAGCCGTGCTGCGGATCGACGAACTGGACGGCATACAGGCCGTCGCCCTCCTGGTAGACCGACTGCCACGTCACGCCGCCGTCGGATGAGTGAAGGAGACCTAGCCGCGCGAGCGCCATCCAGCCTTCCGTGCTGCTCGTGAAGACCATCGGGCCTACATAGCCCCCGGTAGTGAGGCTGCCGCTCGTTGGCGGCGCTTGCCTCCATGACGTGCTTCCAGCCAAGTGCACCCACGCTTGCCCACCGTCACGGGTGGCGAAGATCTCCTTCGGCTGGCTACCAGCTGCAGGACCGCCGCCCACGAGCGCCCATCCTTGTTCAGCATCTCTGAAGAACAGCTCGCTTGGCCCGCCCGACCAAGGGGCTGCAAGCTGCGTCCAAGCCGCGCCGGCATCGCGCGTTACCATAAGCACCGGAGCGACGTCTGCGTCCATCGCGACGAGCCATGCGTCGCTGGGTGTCGGCCGCGACAGACGCACGTTGAATCCGCGGATGGGCAGCTCGGTCTCCGTCCAGTTGTCGCCGTCATCGGAAGAGCGCAGCAGATCGATTCTACACGGATCCTGCGGCTCGAGCCCTTGGCGAGCGCAGCGACTCGCGACGATCCACGCGTCGCCGGCTGCAAGTGCGAGCTGCGCCCGGTCGGTTGCCAGGCTGTAGGTTTCCTTCCAGTGGAGCCCTCCATCCTGGGTGACCAACACATGTGCGGGGCCGCTCTCGGCGTCGACCGCTGCATAGCCGAGCGCCATGCCACGTTGCGAATCAACGAACTGCAACTGCATGGGCGCGACGTTGCCCCGATACTGCGGCGTCCAGGTTCGTCCGCCATCGTTCGTTGCGAAGATGAGCCCAATGCAGTCCTGTCTCTCCGACGATTCGCCGCAGTAGGTTCCGCCGGCCCAACCGCGGGTTTCGTCCGCAAACCACAACGCATCCACCCAAATTTGCCCCGGCTCCCGCGTGGGAACAACTAGCCGGATGAGCTCGGCTGTTGCGGTTGGCAGAGACGCGTCAGTCGATGAGTTGTTGTCCCCGCCGCCGCACGAGACAACGAGAAGTCCCGCTGCCAGAATCGTGCCGAGGAGGATGAGCCGCCGTCCGCCCATGGCTCTATTCTAGCGGCCACGTCTGCCCATGACCCCAGGTTAGGGAATCGCGAGGAGAATTACACTACCCAGGCACGCGCGGAACCGCGGAACCACGCCGCACGAACGGTTCGGAGGTTCTGAGGTTCGCTGGTTCCGCGTTAGCGTGTGGCGCCGCCTTGGCCTATAGTTGGGCCGTGGGATTGGGGACGAGGCGTCTCGTCCTGGGGGGACAGGCGGAGACCGTTGCGGTCCCGTCGTTCGCTCCCCGTTTTCGCACCCTGCCCTGGGCGCGGACCGGCGTCGCGCTGCTGTTCACGGCTCCGATCGCCGCCTTCGCCTTCGCGGCGTGGGGCCAGCGCTGGATGTCCGACGACGGCTTCATCTACCTCCGCGTCGTCGACCAGCTCCGCGCCGGCAACGGGCCCGTCTTCAACCCCGGCGAGCGCATCGAGGCGGCGACGAGCCCGCTCTGGGTCGGCCTGCTGACGATGGCCTCGCCGCTGTTCCCGACCGTCTCGACGGCGTGGCTCGCCGTGGCGATCGGCCTCGGCCTCTCGCTGGCCGGCCTCGCGCTCGCGCAGTGGGGGGCGCATAGGCTGTGGGACGGCGGTCGCGGCCGCGCGCTGCTGCCGGTGGGCGCGCTCGTGATCGCCGCGCTGCCGCCGTTCTGGGACTTCGCGACGTCGGGTCTGGAGACGGGGCTGGCGTTTGCGTGGCTGGGCGCCTGCTTCTGGGGCCTGGCGTCGCTGTCGCGAACTCGCGACGGCGTCGCGTGGTGGCTGCCGGCGCTGCTCGGGATCGGTCCGCTCGTGCGGCCCGACTTCGCGATTTACGCCGCGACGTTCCTCGCGGCGATGTTCGTCCTGCGCCGCTCGGCCGGCTGGCGCGGCTGGCTGCGCGCGGGCGCGCTCGCCGTCGCGCTGCCGGGCGCGTACCAGGTGTTCCGCATGGGCTACTACGGCGCGCTCACACCGCACCCCGCGTTCGCGAAGGAGGCGTCGAGCGCGAACTGGCCGCAGGGCTGGCGGTACCTCGTCGACGCCGTCGAGCCGTACTGGCTGTTCGTGCCGCTGCTGCTCCTGCTCGCGATCGCGCTGCCGTCGCTGCTCTCGAAGCGCGACCGCATGCCGCGCACCGTTGTCCTCGCCGCGATGCTGTCGGCGGCGGTCGCGCACGGCGCGTACGTCGTCTACGTCGGGGGCGACTTCATGCACGCGCGACTGCTCCTGCCGGCGCTCTTCGCGCTCGTCGCGCCATTCGCGGTCATGCGCGTCGATACGAAATGGAGCGTCGCCGCCGCGATCGGCATCGCCGCGTGGGCGGTCGTGTGCGCGGCGGCGCTGCGCGTGCCCTACGACGGCGTCGGGCCGGACGGCATCGCGAACGAGCGCGGCTACTACGTCGCGCTGGCGCAGCACGAGCACCCGGTCACCGTCGACGACTACCGCGCCTATCCCGGCGCGGTCCTCGCCGTGATCGAGGAGGCGCAGATCGCCGACGGCGACGTGCTGCTGCTGCAGGACCGAGAGGAGATCGTCCTGCGCGACGACGTGCGGGCTGTCGCCGTCGTGCAGGCGGCGAGCATCGGCATCTACGGCGCGGTCTTCGACACCGACGTCTACATCGCGGACGCCTACGGCCTCGTCGATCCGGTCGCGGGACGGTTGGAGCTGAGCGCTCGCGGCCGGCCCGGCCACGAGAAGGTGCTGCCCGAGTCGTGGGTGCTGGCCCGCTTCGCGGATCCGGCCGCTCCCCTACCCGCCGGCGCGAGCGCGCGCGACATCGCGGCGGCACGCGCCGTCCTCTCGTGCGACGGCCCGCGGCGCATGCTCGACGCGGTCTCGGCGCCGCTGACGGCGGGCCGCTTCGCGCGCAACCTGCTCGAGTCGTTCCGGCTGCACGGCCTGCGCATCCCCGCCGGCCCGTCGGAAGCGCAGGCGAGGTTGTGCTAGGAGCTTGCAGACAGAGGTCTTCTTTCCCACCCGCCCACCCAGGAAAGTAATTGAAATCTGGGGGGCACCCCCAGACCCCCGACAGGGGGCTCCGCCCCCTGTACCCCCGG
>Ga0326597_10008025_pt1 | contig 14288 bp, 10 predicted proteins | sample RVTome_12_FD_203789 | JGI IMG/M metagenome (GOLD analysis project Ga0326597, IMG submission 203789) | Soil microbial communities from uranium-contaminated site in the Upper Colorado River Basin, Wyoming, United States - RVT100D185 | ecosystem: Environmental > Terrestrial > Soil > Contaminated >... | reverse complement strand
AGCCGCGCGCGCGACTCCGTCCGGGCGGAGGAGGCTCAGGCGTTCGATGGACGTGACAGCCGTCATGTTGTCGAGCTCAACCTCGGCGTGCTGCGGGCGATCGGCGTTGATGCCTCGACGCCCGCGTTCCCTCTTGACCGGGTCGAATCGGCCGTCGCGTCCACGATGCTGGACCAAAGCGGGGGGCGATACGCTCTCTTGAATCCCGGCGCGGCCTGGCCGAATAAGCGATGGCCGCCCAGCCGTTTTGCGGACGTCGCCGTTGCCCTGCGGGAGCGCCACAATCTCGTCTCTGTCATCCTGTGGGGACCACAAGAGCGCGAGCTCGCGGAAGAGGCCGTTCAGCGCGCCCAGGGCGCAGCCCTCCTTGCGCCCCAGACCTCTATCACCGATATCGTCGCGCTGGCTCGTGGAGCCAGTGTCATGGTGTCCGGGGACACCGGGCCGATGCACATCGGCGCAGCCGTGGGCACACCGATCGTGGGCCTCTATGGCCCCACGCGGCCCGAGCGCAACGGCCCGTGGGCGGCCGACGATCTCACCGTGTCGCGCGCAGCCAGCTGTGAGTGTCATCATCTGCGCCGGTGCAGGCGTCAGCGCATGTGCCTCCTCGACATCGAAGTGGGTGAAGTCTTGGATGCGGTCGAGAAGCGCCTAGCCGCGGGAAAGCCACGTGTCTGACGCGCGCTTGGTCGAGCGCCTCGCGAGGCTCCGCGTGCCGCTGGGCTTCGTATTCGGACTGGTTGTCCTCGTGCTTGCCAGACCCACGATGTCGTCGGTAACTGTCGGCGGCTTGGTCGCCCTGGTTGGCGAGTGCCTGCGGGTGTGGGCCTCGGGCCATCTCAATAAGGCTCGAGAGGTCACCTCGTCCGGGCCCTATCGCTGGCTCGCGCATCCGCTGTACGTCGGCTCGTCGATCATGGGCGTCGGGCTCGCGATTGCATCCCAACGCGCGATCGCCGGGCTTATCATTGCCGGGTACCTGCTTCTGACCCTGACCGCGGCCGTTAGGAGCGAAGAGGCATTCTTGCGTCGTACGTTTGGGGACGGGTACGAGCAGTATCGTTCCGGGGCTATCGACGCCGCGAGTCGGTTTCAGCTCTCGCAGGCGCTGGCGAACAGCGAGAATCGGACTGTTCTGGGTGTCCTCTTGGTCTTGGTGGTTCTGCTGATGAAGGCGCTGTATGGCGTATAATGAGATGTTTTGGCGAGCAGCCGGCCGTGAGCTGGGAGAGTGCAGGCGGGAGGTTGCAGAGGGGTTCGTCCCTTCCGCAGGTACAGTTCATAGATCTGCAGCCTGAAATCAGCAGGGCTGGTAGGGGCGGTTAGCTCAGTGGTAGAGCACCGGCTTTACACGCCGGCTGTCACAGGTTCGAATCCTGTACCGCCCACCAGAATGAATGAATGTGCGGCGGGGAGATTTGAGATTCAAGATCGACGAACGGCAATCTTGAGCGTTGTCAACACTGCGGGGTCGTAGTTCAGTTGGTTAGAACGCCGGCCTGTCACGCCGGAGGTCGCGAGTTCGAGTCTCGTCGACCCCGCCATCTTTAACACCTAGTTCGACAAGGACTTCTCCTGGACAGGGGAGAGGTTCGTGCCAAACAGTCCGCCTGGTTCAAGAGAGTCTCGACAGGAATCGAGAGCCTCGTCGGCCGATCAGGCCAGTCGGGCGTGAGGCGCAGCGAGGTACCAAGGGTAGGTCAGCCCTGGAGACTGAAGGCCAGGGCCGACCCTTGTTGCCACTAGTTCCGTCACGGCAGAATCGAGAACGTTCCCGTCATCATGTAGCTGTCGAACGCCTCAGACGATCCGGCACTGCGTGCCATTACCTGCAAGTTGTGCGGACCGGCGTCGAGCGCAGTCGTCGTCCAGCTGTACGTGCTCGCCGCGCTGTAATCCTGCACGAGCGTCCAGCCGGTACCGTCGTCCCTCCAGAACTGATATTCCAGCGATCCGGTGCCACCGGTGGCAGCCGCGGTCCAGGTGATTGTCGTGCCCGCGGAAACCGGCAGCAACCAGTCCGAGACGAGCGACGTGAGGTGCGCCGCGCCGACGGAGATTTCCAGCAGGTTGGTGTCGGCGAACCAGTCGTAGGGCGCTGACGAGCCCTCTTGGCGGGCCCGAGCCTGGATCGCATAAATCCCCGTTGTCGGAGGAACCCACGTGAAGGTGTTCGTCGGGCCATAGGTCTGCGCGATCGCCCACTGACCCGTCGCGGCCGAGTACACTCGGAATTCGTATTCGGCCGTCGGATCTAACACCTCTGCCGTCCACTGAATCTGATTCCCTGGAGGCGCCGGGAAGAGCGTGGACGTAGTCAGGTGCAGGTCTGCTGGGTTAATTGTGAAGAAGCCCGGTGACGTTCGCCAAGCCTCGTACCACCCGGTCGTACCTTCACTTCGCGCCCACACCTGCAGGGTATAGGTTTCTTCCTCGCCCCGCGCGGGTGTCCAGGTAAAGGACTGGCTCGGACCGTAGGGCTGTGCGATGTGCCAACCTGTGGTCGGTGAGTACAGCCAGTAGATGTACTGCAGCGGTCCCGCCGTGCCGCCCCTGGGACGGGCCGTCCAGGTGATCGGCTTGCCGGCCTCAGCCGGGAACGTGGTGTCGACGTCGAGCGTCGGTACGCTCAGCGCCGTCGGCTGCACGGTTAACGGGTCCGTTGTCGCCGCGCTTTCGAACGGGGCCGAGCTGCCGACGTCTCGTGCCCATACCCGGACGACGTAGCTCCCGGCCAGACCGGGCGTCCACTGCGCCTGGTCGTTGGGCGCATAGTCGCGAAACACCGTCCAGTTGCCGGTGCTGACGTCCATCACCTGGAATTGATACTCGAGCGCGGTCGCGGCCGCCGTCGTGGCCGAAGCCGCCCACGTCACGAGGCTGTCCGCTGGGGTTGGGAACTCGACGTTCGCAGAGAGATACAGCGGTGCCGGCACGACTTCGAAGGCGGTCGCCAGTCCGAGCCACGCTTCATACCAGGCCGTCGATCCGACAGGGCGTGCCCAGATCTGGATGTAATAAGGTGACCCGATTTCGGCATCTGTGGGGATCCAGGTCCAGGTGTTGCTGACGTCGTAGGCCCTGCCCATCCGCCAGCCGGTTGGCGTGGACAGGTAGAAGATGTATTCCAGCGGAAGACCCAAATTGTTCGTAGCGACCCCGGTAAACGTCACGGGCGTGCCGACCGCGAGGTGGTCACCGGAGTCCACCGACACGGATGTAAAGGTGGTGACCGATGGCGGCGTCCATTCCACTTCATCGGACTTAAGGCTTTCGAGTTCACCGGTGTTGATTGCCGTCACCGCGAAGTACTGAAAGATCGACCAGTCGACTCCTTGCGGCTGATACGAGCACACGGTCGCGGAGCACGCCGTCGCGTTGCTGACGTCCACCTGGTCCGTATAGTTCCCGGTTGCCGTTCCTCGGTAGACGCGGTAACGGTCGATGTCGGGCTCCGGATTCGGATCCCATTCGAGCGTCTGACCGTACAGAAGGGACGGCGCCCCGGCGAACAAGCAGAGGAGGAGTAAGAAGAAGAGACTCTGTGACCTGCGATGCATACCTGCCCTCGTGTTGTTTCGCGAAAAGGGCAAGAAGTGTTCCGTTTCCAGCGACGATGCGAATCGGCGTGATGACAGGGCAACGCGATACTTCTGTGGCCGTAACCTCAAGAATATGCCGCGACAGTACTGTAAGCGGTCCAACGTCTCTGAACCGCGTGCAGTTCACGAGATTGCGCTCATCGATCCAGGATCGCGGTGTCGGGGTATCGCGAGGACCAGTTATCCCACCGGTTCGTGATGCACGCCGGATCACGGTGACGCACCAGTCGGCGTCAAGACGGTACCTACATCTCTGTTACGGACTGCCAGAATTTTGACTCAGCCCGTCGCGGGGTCCGGTCGGCGTGCCCTGGACTGCTTCGGATTTTACAGATTTGTTGACGCGATCTTTGGCTCGCGTATTGCTCTTCGTGCGGCAGTGCGCATGGTCGTGCGTACGTTTGAAATACGTGATTCGCCGGCTGTGTCCGTGTCAGCGATACTCGCGATGAAGGGCGAATAGGTCGATTGCGTTGCGGTCGATGTCGGTCGATCAGCAAGGAGTGCGAAGATGCGCAGGTTTCTGTCGATGGGTATGGTCCTGACACTGATTGCCGCCACTGCTCCTGCCGGTGTGCTGGCCGCTTCGCAGCAGGCAGGACAGCCGCCCGCCCAGATCACGGGCGTGACGCGAAGCACCAACGGGCAGCTGCTGTCGAACGCCACTGTGCAGATCCGCCATTTCGGTGTGGGCGCGATCGTCGCGCGTACGACCAGCGGCTCCGCGGGGGCGTTTGCGTTTGAAGGACTGGAGCCCAGTCGCTACATTGTCGAAGTCGTCGAGGCCGGCAAGGTCGTCGGCATGACGTCGCCGATCAGCGTCGAGGCGGGTATGACCCTGACCGTCGAGGTTCTGGTCGTTTCGGCTGGCGCACTAGCGGAGTCTGATAGTGCCGGCTTCAACTTGTTTGGTCTTGGCCCCACCGTCAGCACGGCGGTGCTTGGAGCCGCTGGAGCGACGGCCGTTACGGCGGTCGTCTCGACTCGTTCCGAGGCGAGCCCGTCGCGATAACGCGTCCCGATACTGACTCAAGGAATTGACCATGTCTCTGAACAGTGCTGGCCTTCGAGAAGTGAGAGAAGAGGAAGAGTCTTCCATGACATCTGCCGATGTTCCCGTGGAGGTTGCGGTCGACCCGCTGACGGCGATCCGCACAGAGGCCGGTGATCGGCTCGCGCGCGAACTACACAACGTGCGCATCGCGCTGACTGTTTGCTACGACGAAGCGGTTGAGCGTTTGAGCGACAACCAATGGGTGCCGCTCGATCTCGTCACACAGCTGGTCAACAAGCTGGTAGGAGAAACCGCCGCGGAGCGAGAGCGAGCAGCTGGTCTCGGACACGCCCTGGCAGCAGCAAAGGGGGAAGTCCAGAACATCCGTGCGGAGTGCGAGGCGGTCATCAACGCGACCCAGGCGGCAGCGGCCCAGGAGCGAAAGGAGACGGCTGCTCGCTTCGCGCAGGAGCTGAACGCGGCTCGCGAGGCGGTGAAGTCCGCAGCAGCGGTCGAATCACACACTCGAGCGGAGCTGTCGAACGTCCGAAAGCGATGCCAGGAAATCGTCGATGCTCAGATGCTCCAGCTGGTCAAATTCAAGCGCGAGCTCGAGTTCGGGGAAGGAACGCCAAAGATCGATCGTGCGCGTCCTGCTGCGAATGCAGCCTCGCGGGACACCGATCCGAATCCGACGCAGGCGGCGACCCCTGTCGCCACTGTCGTCGGGGCCCGCGTCGAGCGAAATAGGAACGGGGCGCCAGGGTTCGACGCAATCGAGGCAGCTCTTGCCGAGAGTCCGCCCCTTGGCAAGTGGCCGTCCCGGGCGGCCGTGTAGATGTGCCGGAGCGAATCGCCCTGTCCAACTGTCATTCGTGCCGCATTGGCATTCCCGGGCTCCTTCTGACGGTGGTCTGTCTGGCGGGCTGTGCCGACGCCGACAAAGAGCGGCTGATGGCGACCACGCAGCCCACCTACGACCAAGCTACCGGAAGACTTACAAACCTGACGTACGACGCTAATCGGAACGGCCGCATCGATACGTGGACCGAGATGGACGGGGTCCAGCCGCTGCGGTCACGAATCGACCGCGACGAGGATGGAACAGTCGATCGCTGGGAGTACTACGACGACGAAGGGAGACTCGCCAAGGTTGGCTTCTCCCGGCATGACGACGGGAAGCCCGACGCGTGGGCGTTTGCGGGCGCCGACGGTAAGGTGCACCGGATCGAGATCTCTTCGACGGGCGACGAACACGGGATTGATCGGTGGGAGTACTACGACCCGTCGCGCGGCGATGCGGCTGGTTTCGGCGCACTCGTTCGCGCCGAGGAGGACACCAACGCCGACGCCAGGCCCGACAAGTGGGAGACCTACGAAGCCGGCGCCATCCAGACCGTCGCGTTCGATGAAGACGGCGACGGCATTCCCGATCGCCGACTCAGCTACCGGGACTCCGTGGTCGCCGTGGTTGACGCTCCGCTCGATGGCGCGCGTCGATTGCCTTAGTACTTAGGGTGCTTAGCAGTGACCTTAGGTCACCTACGCAGCCAGGCTACCTCATCAGTCGTGCGTTCTCGGTGTGGTCGCCGGATTGAACGCCAAGCTCAACCGCAGCGCTCTACCGATCGAGGCAACGTCGGTCGATAGACCGGCAAGGGGCCTGCCGGGTCGTTCGGACCGCTGGCGTCGCACCCTGAACGGACTCCCCGGAAGGGGCCGTCGGTGAGGTGAATGCCACGATGCTCAGAATCTTCGCACTCTTCGTCGCGCTTGCGGTCCCTGTCGCCTCGCTGGCGCAGACCCCGCGGGGTTCAATTGAGATCGACGACGTTCGCGGGAACGCGCGATTCCATGCGGGCCCCCTGTACGCGACGCCGATGCTGCTGCTGAAGGAATTTGGTATTGACAGCAACGTCTTCAACGAGACCGGAGAGCAGAAGTCCGATTTCACGTTCACGCTCGCACCCAAGGCAGACATCTGGGTGCCCGTGGCCCGTCGAGCGCTGCTCAAGGGCATGGTCGCAACCGACCTCGTCTGGTATCGGGAGTACGACGCCGAGCGCTCGGTTGATCCGCAGCTCAGCCTGCGCGGCGAGTTCTACTTGAACCGGGTGACCTTGTTCGCAGAGCGCTCGTATCTCAGCACGCGTGAGAGGCCGAACTTCGAGATCGACTCTCGGTCGCGCCGCGTCGAGGACACCCTGACGGCGGGTGCGGAGTTTACCCTGACGCCCACGATGTCGCTCGAGGTCGCGGGCCATCGGCTGGATACCCGTTACGACTCGGGCGCGGAGTTCGACGGTACCAGCCTTCAGCGCATCCTGGACCGGGAACGGAGTGGGCTGCAGCTCACGGCGCGGCGCCGGCTGACGGCGTTGACGAGCGTCTCGGTGCGGTACGAGACGTTCCTCGACAGGTTCACGTACTCGCCGATGCGCGATTCGCATAGCTATGGTGTGCTGCCGGGTGTCGAGTTCCAGCCGCGGGCGCTCATCAATGGTTCGGCTTACGTTGGCTATCGGGAGTTCACTCCGGAGGTGACGACCGCGCTTCCAGAGTTCAGAGGGCTGGTTGCTCAGCTCGGTCTTTCCTATACGCTGCTCGGTGCCACGACCTTCGGGGTCGCCTACAACCGCGATCTGAGCTACTCCTACCTGGAACTGCAACCGTTCTTCGTGGACAACTCGATTGGCGTGTCGATCCGGCGGGCCCTCGGCAGTCGGTTCGACGCCCTCGTATCGGCCGACAGGCACAAGTACGAGTACCGCGACGCGATCACGGACGGCGGGATCGTCGCCGCGGCTCCGCGCACCGACATGACGTGGAACGTCGCTGGCAGCGTTGGCTATCGACTGGGACGGGACGGCCGCGTCGCGTTCGGGGTCTCCTACTGGCAGCGCGAGTCGACGACAGGGCCGTTGCGCGACTACGACAACCTACGTGTTGGCAGCACCATCTCGTACGGATTCTGATTATGCAGCAGCGCGACAGCAGTGCCACGGTCCCGATGTTCAGGACGGTTCCTACGTCCAGGGTGTGCCCGGCGGCGATACTCCTCCTATGGCTCGCGGCGAGTCTGGTGAGCGGGCACCCCTCGGCCCAGTCCAGCGCCGATTACGTGATCGGCTCGCAGGACGTGCTCCTCATCCAGGTGTACGACCAGGAGGATCTGGGCGGCAAGTACACAGTCGAAGCCGACGGTACGCTCGGGTTTCCTCTGATCGGTCGTGTCACGGCCGGCGGATTGACGCTGCGCGAGTTCGAGAATGAGCTGAAAGAGCTGCTCGCGGACGGTTATTTCCGGGATCCGCAGGTCACCGTCGTTGTGGAGCAGTATCGGAGTCAGCGTGTCTTCGTGATGGGAGAGGTACGCCAGCCGGGCTCGGTCGCCCTCACAGGCGGCATGACACTGATCGAAGCCCTTGCGCACGCCGGCTCGACGGTCTCGACTGCGTCGGGCGAGGTCGCCATCGTTCGTGGGCCGCAGGGGGTCGCGGCGGGGCCGCTGCTGCCGGATGAAGACGCTGCGACCGAGATCTTCCGCGCCAGCATCCGAGACCTCGAGAGCGGCGCGCTCTCACAGAATATCGAGCTGCGCGACGGCGACACGATCTTCGTGTCGCGGGCGGAGACGGTCTACGTGTTCGGCGAGGTGAAGAACCCGGGCGCCTACAGCGTCCAGAAGCACACGACAGTCCTCCAGGCGCTGTCGTTAGCCGGCGGTGTCAGCGAGCACGGCGCGATGAATCGTATCCAGATCGTCCGGATCGAAAACGGGAATGAACGGGAAGTGAAGGTGAAGCTGACGGACATCGTGCGTCCAGAGGACACCATCATCGTCCCGCAACGATATTTCTGATTCGCGCGGAGTCCGGCAGCGCCGGAGGTGGAAAGGCACCATCAGATGAGCGATAACCCGGAACGACCAAGACAGTCGGACCCTCAGCGGCACCTGCGACTCGCGGCGACAGGGCGCCAGCCGGAGACATCGCCACCTGTGCTGCAATTGGAACCCGCGGTCGGCGGTGGACACCTGCTTGACTATGTCAGGGTGCTGCACAAGCGCCGCTGGGTCGCGGCAACCGCCTTCGTCATCGTGCTTGTCAGCGTGACGATGTACACATTCACCGTCACGCCTGTTTTTGAAGCCGGCACACGACTGTTGATCGAGTCGGATGATCCGAATGTCGTGAGTTTCGCCGAGGTCATCGACGAACAGGGTGCGAAGGCAGATTACTACCAGACCCAGTACAACATTCTCCAGAGCCGTGTCCTGGCGCGGAAGACCATCGATGGCCTGCAGCTCTGGGACACCGAGTATTTTGGAAACTCGTCTCGCGGAAGAGGTGAATTGAACTCGGGCGAGACCGGCGTCGATAGCGGGGGTATTGGCGAGACCATCGACCAGTCCCATGCCATCGATCTATTTCTCGAGAACCTGACGGTCACACCGATTCGCAACAGCCGGCTCGTCGACGTGAAGTACCGGTTGCCGGATCCCGCGCTCGCGGCGCGTGTCGCCAACGCGATCGCCAAGAACTATATCGAGCAGAATCTCGAGTACAAGTTTCTGTCGTCGAAGGAAGCGAGCGACTGGCTCGGCGAGCGACTGAGCGAGCAGCGCCAGCAGGTCGAGCAAGCCGAGGCGGCTCTCCAGCGCTACCGGGAACAGAACGACGCGATCTCGCTCGAGGACCACGAGAACATCGTCGTGCAAAAGCTCGCCGATCTCAACGCCGCGGTCACGCAAGCCAAGACGGAGCGGTTTCAGAAAGAAGCGCTCTACAAGCAGCTGCAATCGCTGGCGGACGCCGGCGCCGCGCTGGACAGCTTCCCGGCGATTCTCACGAATGACTACATCCAGCAGCAGAAGTCTGAGCTGTCACAGCTGCAGACTCAATACAGACAGCTGTCGGAGAAGCTCGGCGACAAGCACCCGGACATCATCAACGTGCGGTCGGCCATCGAGCTGGCGCAGAACAAGCTGAACGGGGAGATTCTCAAGGTCGTCGATTCGGTCCGGAACGAATATCAGTCAGCCCTGGCCCAGGAGAACAGTCTGATCGGCGCGCTGAACCAGCAGAAGTCAGAAGCGCTGTCGATGAACCGCAAGGCCATCGACTATGGCGTTCTCGAACGCGATGCCGAGAGCAGCCGGCAGATGTACGAGAGCCTCCTGCAACGGGCCAAAGAGACCGGCGTCAGCACGGAACTGAAGACCAGCAACATCCGAATCGTGGACGAGGCCGAGCTCCCCTCGGTGCCGGTCTGGCCCCGCAAGGTGCTGAACCTCACGCTCGCGCTGCTCGGTGGCTGTGTCTTGGCACTCGGCCTCGCGTTCTTCTTCGAATACGTCGACAGTCGCATCAAGTCCCCGGAGGAGATCAAAGCGCATCTGGGGCTCCCGTCGCTCGGCATGATACCAGCGCTCGATCCCAAATCGTGGAAGGGACGAGATCCGCTGATCAGCGACGGCGTGCCGCCGAACTTCGCTGAGGCGCTCCGCACCGTTCGGACCAACGTGCTGTTTTCGTCGGCAGAGGAGGGCGCTCGCAATCTCGTTGTCACCAGCACCGGCCCTGGCGAAGGCAAGACGTTGGTCGCCGCCAACCTGGCGATTGGTTTTGCGCAGGCGGGTCAGCGCGTGCTCCTGATCGACGCGGACATGCGCCGGCCTCGGATACACCAGTTGTTCCGGCAGAGACAGGAGCCTGGCCTGTCGAATCTGATGGTCGGACATTCGGTGCCCAGCGCGTGCATTCGCAAGAGCAGCGTGCCAGGACTCTGGCTGCTCACGGCTGGCCGCATTCCACCCAATCCCGCCGAGCTCTTGGGGTCGCAGCGATTCAGGGACTTCGTCCAGTCACTCAGCGAGCACTTCGACTCGGTCATCATCGACTCGCCACCGGTCATGGCCGTGACTGACGCAGCCATCGCCGCGAGCGCGGCAACGGGGATCGTCTTCGTGGTGGGAGCCGAGATGACAAGCCGTCACGCGGCGAAGACGGCCATCCAGCAACTGGAAAATGGTCGGCCCTGCTTCTTGGGCGTCGTACTCAACCGCGTCGATCTGGAACGAAATGCGTACTACTACTCGAACTACTACAGGCGCGAATACCACCAGTACTACCTAGCCGCACGGTAGTGAGTGATGGAGTGCACAATCGGTGAAAACGAACACGTCCTGGGCCTTCGTCGGCAACGCCGCGTATGCAGGCTGCCAGTGGCTCGTGTTCGTACTACTCGTCAAATCGCTCGGTTTGGCTGAAGTCGGCCTGTTCGCGTATTGGATCGCGGTCACCGGTCCGATCTTCGTCCTGGCGAACGTTCGACTGAGAAATCTCCTCGCTACGGGTGCCCAATCTCCGGGTGGCTTCTCGGACTATCTCGCGGCCAGACTGTTTACGACCTTCGGCGCCCTGGTGGTCTCGCTTCTCATTGGGGCGTTGATATCACCCGGTGCCGGTTCGCTCACCATCCTGGCATTCATTGCCGGAGCCAAGGCGTGCGACGCGATTTCGGACATCTGCCACGGCCTGTTCCAGAAGGAACTCGACATGCGCAGCGCCGCCATCGGTCTCATCGCCAACGGCGTCTCCAGTGTGGCTCTCGTCGGGCTGAGCCTCGTCATTCGCCCGTCGCTCGCGTGGGCGACCGCCGCATACGCGACGGGTTCGTGCGCGGCTCTCCTGGCGTGGGACGTGCCTCGTATGACAGCGAGAGCGAAGACGCTTCTTCCCAGCTCCACGCGGCGCGAGACATGCACCGCGGCTAGGTGTTTGATCGTCAAGGCTTTGCCGCTGGGTCTCAGCTCGGCGGTCGGCAGCATGCAGGTCAATCTGCCCCGGTACGTCCTCGCTTCCTATCTCGGCCCGGCCGCCTTGGGCGTGTTCGCCGCGCTGTCGTACGTCCCCACGTTGGGGAATCTTGTCGTGAACGCCATCTCGCAGGCTGCGCTGCCCCTCCTTTCCAACGACCTCCGCATGTCGCTGGCACGGTATCGGAGGCGCCTGTTCGGCCTGGTGGCAGCTGGCGTGGCCCTTGGCGCGGCCGGTGTGTTGGCGGCGGCCGTCGCGGGGCGCCCCATCCTCGCGTGGCTGTACGGCGCGGAGTACGCCAGCCACGGCGGCGTCCTGTGCTGGCTGATGACGGGTGCCGCTGTGTCCTATGCCTTCGTGTTTCTTGGTACGGCCACGACGGCGCGATTACGATTCGGTGCCCAGTTTCTCATCAGCCTCGCTGGTTTCTCGGTCGTAGCCGGAACGGTCGGGCCGCTGACCAGTCGTTACGGACTGACCGGCGCCGCCTGGTCGCTGCTCGCAGGCGCCATCGTGGAAGGCTCGGGGTACGTCGCCCTGACCGCGCGCGACCTCACGGTTGCAGACTCGCGGCGCCTCGTTCCCGGTGGGCTGGCGGAGGGTGTGCGGTCATGAACCAGCAGGACCGATTACTGCGCGTCTTGCACGTGTTCGGGCGGCTGGACAGGGGGGGAGCCGAGCTTAGGACCGTCGAGCTTGCCGAATCGTTCCGGCGGAAACGCGTGCGCAGTGATTTCCTTGTGTTGTCCGGTCTCGAGGGCGTGCTGGATGAACGGGTCAGGACCGCTGGCGGCGCTGTGATCAAATGTCCGCTGAACAGTTGGTTTCCCGCGTCGTTCTACCGCTTGCTGCGAACGCGCCGGTACGACGTCGTGCACTCCCATGTCCACTACTTCTCTGGGGTGATTCTCGCTATCGCTCATGTCGCAGGCACTCCCGGGCGGGTGGCACACTTTCGAACCGCGGTCGTCAACGACAAGCGAGAAACTCGCCGGCGCCGCCTCCAGCTCGCAGTCTGCAGGCGACTGGTCGACCTGGCAGCGACCGACATCCTGGCGGTGGGGAAAGGCACCATGCTCGGGGCCTGGAGTCCCAACTGGGAATCGGATCCGCGATGTCGCGTCGTCTACACTGGGATTCCGTCGGACAGGCTGCATCCCACTGCGTGTCAGACTTCCCATTTCCCGACGATCGTCAACGTCGCGTCACTGCAGCCACTCAAGAACCAGCTGCGACTGATTGAGATCCTGCGCCGATGCGTGCCGCAGCTTCCCGACCTTCGCCTGCTTCTTATCGGACGAGAGGTCGGGGAGTACGGGCGGAAGGTCATGCGGGTCGCTGCGGACGCTGGCGTGTCCGACCGCGTGCAGCTGGTGGGCGAAGTCGACGACCCGATACCGTGGATGGCCGGCGCCAATCTCATGATTCTTCCCTCGCTCTGGGAAGGTCTCCCGGGCGCCGCCCTCGAGGCCTGCGCGCTCGGCGTTCCGGTGCTCGCGTCCGACCTGCCGGGCACTCAGGAGCTGGCTCAGCATTTTCCGCATCTCAGCGTGATGTCGTTGGAGGACAGCAACGACCTGTGGGCCGCCGCAGCTGTACGCCTGATTCGAGAAGGCGTGAGGCCGGCAACCGACGCAGCGACGCGCCTGGCGAATAGCCCCTTCAATCTGGCGCGATCGCGCGAATCGCTCTTCGAAATCTGGAGCCGGGCGCGTGCTTCCGCGTAGCGCGTATCACACGCGTCCCGTCTTGTTCTCCTATGCTGCATTGGCCGGCGTGGTCGCCCTGTCGACAGCGCTTGCGATGCCTGCAGACGGTGTTGGCGTTTCGATGGAGCCCTTCTGGTGGATTGCTCTCGGATCGATTGCCGCGGTCGGATCGCTCGTGGTCCTGAGCGGGGTCTGGACGGCCACTGGTGCATACGCGGTGGTGTTCTGGTGCTTTCACTTTGGCTTGATTGCGGTGCTCGGTACCGGCCTCGTCTCGCCCAATGACATCTCGACTTGGGATCAGTCGTGGGTGCTGGGGCCGTTCGCGGCAGACGCGGCGCTTCTCGCGTTGATCGCCGGCCTGGCGCTCGCCTCGGGGGCCAGTTTCGTCCTTGCTCGCCGTTCACCTGCCCCTCAGCGCGCCACTGCCTCGGGCGGCCATCAGGCGGCGCACCCCCACGGTGTTACCGGCTCTGTCTTGGTCTTCGCTGCCACCACGACGTGGTGTGGAGTCGTGATCTTCACGGGCGGGATAGGAGGGTTCTTCGTCCCGTATGTCGAGTACCTCCAGATGACGGCAGAGTTCAGCGAGGTCATCGCCCTCACGCAGCTCGCCCTGGGTTGCGGCATCGTCATGTCGGTGACGGGAAGGCCCGGGTGGCTCAGAACGGGCGCCATCGCGGCATTCGTCTGTCAGACGCTTGTCGCTCTTCCACTCGGGCTCAGGGGAGAGATCCTGTTCCCCACAATCGCGGCGCTCGTGGCCTCGGCCAGGTGTGGCCGGGTCTTGTCGATTCGAGCGGTCTGTGCGCTCGGCCTGACCCTGCTCGTGTTGATTCCTGTCGTACGAGAGGTCCGGAACACCGGTGTGCGGAATCTGTCCCAGATGGCCTGGGACATCCGGCCCTTTGATGCGTTCGCCGAGATGGGAGCTTCTCTGCATCCAGTTGAAAAAGTCGTGCGGTGGCGCGCGGAAGGTGAGCCGTTCGAGAAGGGCAGTTCGTATTGGGCCCCCTTCGAGAGGGCCGCACGACGGATGCTACCAGGCATCGACAGCGTGGCGGCTGCAGACGACCTACGAATCATGAACATCCTCGTCGTCGAGCGAGTCGGCCCCATAGGGTTTTCGCCGGTTGCGGAGGCCTATCGGAACTTCGGT
>Ga0326597_10008024_pt1 | contig 14289 bp, 13 predicted proteins | sample RVTome_12_FD_203789 | JGI IMG/M metagenome (GOLD analysis project Ga0326597, IMG submission 203789) | Soil microbial communities from uranium-contaminated site in the Upper Colorado River Basin, Wyoming, United States - RVT100D185 | ecosystem: Environmental > Terrestrial > Soil > Contaminated >... | reverse complement strand
CCGGGTCTCCGACCTCACCAAGAAACACTCCGAAGTCATCGTCGACACGGTATTCAAGAGCATCATCGAAGCGCTGCACCGCGGCGAGAAGATCGAGCTGCGGGGGTTCGGAAGCTTCCGGCTTCGCAAGCGCGAGCCGCGCAAGGGACGCAACCCGAAGACCGGCGACAAGGTGGACGTGCCGCCGAAGAAGGTGCCCTACTTCAAGCCGGGCAAGGAACTGAAGGACCTGATCAATCGCGAGACCCCGCCGGCTGAGGGCGGGCCGCCGCTGGACGCCGCGGCACACTCGTCGAATTCTGCCGCGGTCTGAACGACCACGTGGATCGCCTCTGGTCCCCGTGGCGCCTCGAATACATCACCGGTGGCGGGCGGAAGGCCGACTGTATCTTCTGCGAGGTGGCACGCCCTCCTGAGCCCGACTCCCTCGTCGTCTTCGAAGGCAGCGCGTGCTACGTCATCCTCAATCTCTATCCGTACAACAATGGCCACCTCATGGTGGTGCCGTATCGGCACGTGGCGACGCTCACCGGGCTGACAGGCGACGAGATGAACGAGGTTGGACAGCTGACGCAGCGGTGCGAAGCCGCGCTCGGTGAGGTCTACCAACCGCACGGGTTCAACGTCGGTATCAACCTTGGCGCGGCGGCCGGTGCCGGCGTGCGCGATCACATACACGTGCACGTCGTGCCTCGCTGGAACGGCGACACGAACTTCATGCCGGTGGTCGGAAATACGCGCGTGTTGCCGGAGGATCTCGGCGCGAGCGCGGCCCGACTGCGACCGGTCTTCGCGCGATTGGCGTCAGAGGCGGGTGTGTAGGCCGGAGTCTACTCTTCGGCGATCGCGTAGAGGAACTTGTGCCCGCGCAGGTACATCTCGTTGCCCGCCAGCGCCGGCGACGCATCAAAGTCGTCGTCCAGCGTGTTTGTCGCGAGGACCTCGTAGGTCGGCCCGGTCTTCAGCACGGTCGTTGTGCCTTCGCGTCCGGTGAAGTAGACGCGGTCGCCTGCGGCGACCGGCGACGAGAACACGTTGGGCAGGCCGTCGAGTCGCTGGTTCTGGAAGTGCGGCGTGCCTGTCATGGCATCGAAAGCCGACAGGATGCCGGAGTTCGACTTGAGAAAATAGAGCACACCGTCGGCGATGATCGGCGACGGCACGTACGGCGTGTCGCGATCGAACGACCAGGCAACCGCGCTCGTCCCGTCGATATTGCCGCGGGCCTCGGCGACACGGACGGCCCTCAGATCGTTGCCCCGGAATCCGCTCATGAGGATCACCAGGCCGTCTTCGTGCACCGGCGACGGGATCGGATTCATGGTCAGGCCGTTCCCCTCCCACACGATCTCACCGGTTTCCAGGTCATAGCTCCGGATGCGCTGCTGGGCCGGCACGATCGCCTGTGGCCGGCCATTCACCTCGAGGATGAGCGGCGTCGCCCACGTGTCGATCTCCTCGCGCGGCTGCCGCCATAACTCCCTGCCGTCGCGTTTGTCCAGCGCGACGACAAACGATCCATCGCCGTTCAGGTGGTCCCAGACGATGACCAGGGTGTTGCCGTACAGGGCGGGGGTGGACCCTTCTCCGAACTCGTTGCGCATCCGCTTGTCACCGAGGTCCTTCTCCCAGACCAGCGAGCCATCCATGTCGTACGCATACAACCCGAACGATTCGAAGTAGGCGTAGATGTGCTCGCCGTCGGTGATCGGCGACCCGTTCGCCCAGGCGCCGTTGTCGGTATGCGCGGCCTCGTGCGGCTCCTGCTCGTGCGCGACCCGTTCCCACACCGTGCGCCCGGTGCTGCGGTCGATGGCCATGACTGCGAATCGATGGACGCCTCGTGCCGGCAGGCCGCCCCGTGGTGCGTGCTGCGCGTCGCCTGTGACGCCGACCGGGATTGCGGTCGACAGGTACAGGCGGTCTCCCCACACGATCGGCGTGGACGACCCGCGGCCTGGAATTTCAACCTTCCAGCGCACGTTCCGCGTCTCGCTCCATTCGAGTGGAGGATTGGCAGCGGTCGCGACGCCGTTGGCCAGCGGTCCGCGCCACTGCGGCCAGTGGGCATCTGCATTGACATCTTGTGCCGCCGGCGCTGAGGTCAGGAGGGCGGTGGCGATGAGGGCCGCGAGACCGACCGATGTGGTCGTGAGATGTGGCATCAGCGTGAACTCCAGACGCGACTGTCGGCGCTCTCGCGCCGCGAAGAATTCGACAGGATCCGCCGACCCTACTGGAACGCCGGCTAATCGGGTAAGGCCTCCTGCGCCGGCTCTGGCAGCCAGAAGCTGGCCGCGAATCCGATTGCGTAGGCGGCTGTGCCGACGATCGCCGCGGCGTAGGCGAGCCGCACGGGCAGCGTGGCCCCGGGCATGAACACGACCAGCTGCACCGTCACCAGCGCCGCCATCGTGCCGATCATTCGGCCGCCGACGTTCGCCGCGAAGCTCTCGCCGGTGCCGCGCAAATGCGTGGGGTACACACGGGGGAGGTAGTTGCCCCAGAAGCTGAACTGCGCGATCGTCGCCATGCCAATGAAAAGGATGCCCCATTGCGCCAGCGGCAGACCAACGGTCGGTGCCAGCACGTAGACGATCGGCAGCAGGATTAGTCCAGGCACCTGGAAGACCCAAAGCAGCTTCCGGCGGCTGATGATCACGGCGGCAAGAAACGCGAGGATTATGCGGCCGGCGAGCCCGCCAAACTCCTGGAAGGACTGCACGGCGCTGATGGTCTGTTCCTGCGCGGTCCGTGAGAGTTCCGCCATGCCCGCCAACCCGGGAACAATGCGCGGCATCTGTTGAATGGCACCGAACGCCGCGGCATAGGCGCACGCCATCATGATCGTCGTCACGATCGTTGTCCGCCGGAACTCGGGTGCAAACAACGCGGCGAAGCTTGGACGCTTCAGCGTGCCTGCCAGCTTCTTGGCTCGCCACGTGGGCGACTCAGGCAGAAACGGGCGAATGATCATCAGTGGAATCGCCGGGATGAGTCCCGAAATGAGCGTGTAGCGCCACGGCGCGTGGCCACCGGCCACCTCCGGCAGTGATTGGGCGTAGGTGACGACGAGGAAGTAGACGCCGGTGACCATCAGGCCGCCAATCGAGCCGAACGCCTGGGTGTAGCCGATGACGCGCTCCCGTTGCTTCGGCTCGGGGAACATTTCCGCCAGCCATGCCACGGCGGCGACAAACTCCACGCAGACGCCGACGAACGTGGCGCATCGGAAGATCAGCAACCACTGCACCGATGTGGCGTAGCCGGCGGCCATGGCCGAGAACCCGTAGAGCAGGATGCTCCAGACCAGCACCCGCCGGCGGCCGAGCAGGTCGGTCAGATAGCCGCCCAGGAGTCCAAAGATGCCACCCGCGACGGCGGGCACGTAGAGCAACGTGCCGACCCAGGCGTTGACTTCCAGGCTGTTGGGGGCGACACCCAACAGATCCGACAGTGCCGGTCGAATGATGAGCGGCAGCATCAGTAACTCGTACGAGTCGAAGGCGAAGCCCATCGCGGCCACGAAGCAGATCAGCCACTGAACCGGTGTGAGGGCTGGTGGCGCGGAGTGTTCGCTGTCGAAGGTCATCTGGGCTGCGAATATACTTCAATATGGTCTCGCTTCCGCGAGACGTAAACCAAGGCTGAACACGTGGAATCGCCCCCAATGATAGAGCTTTCAGCAGAACAGCAGGCCGTGCGTGACGCCCTCGACACGCATGTTCGCGAGGTGATCGACTGGCACTTCGATCCGGCGACGGGATGTCCGTTCTGGCTCGAGCGAGCCAGAAGCCTCGGGTGGGACCCGCGCCGAGAAATCACGGGATTCGGCGATCTCCACCGGTTTGGAGCGTTCGAGGACGAGTGGTTGCGCGGCGGTCCTGTCCAGCGCTGGGTGCCCCGGGGACTGGCCGGGCAGCCGGTCTTCGTCTTCGAAACCGGCGGCACGACGGGGATTCCGAAAACGCGCATCGCGTGCAATGACTTCCGGACCGACTACGAGCTGTTCAGCGCCACGCTGCCGGACGAGCATTTCCCGAAAGGCGCGAACTGGCTGATGCTCGGGCCTTCGGGACCGCGACGCTTGCGTCTGGCGGTGGAGCATCTCGCGCAGCATCGCGGTGGCATCTGCTTTTGCGTCGACCTCGACCCGCGCTGGGTCATCAAGCTGATCAAGAAGGGCTGGAGCGAGCACCTCGAGGCCTACAAGAATCACGTGGTCGACCAGGCGGTCACGATCCTGTCGGCGAACCATGACATCCGCTGCTTGTTCACGACGCCGAAGCTGCTCGAGGCGCTGGCGCTCCGGCTCGAATCGACAGGGAGCACGATCCGGCAGGCGGGCATCAGCGGTATTTTCTCTGGAGGCACGGAGTTCACGCCACAGTGGAACCGCTTCGCCCACGAGGAGCTGCTCGACGGCGCGTACATGACGCCCACCTACGGCAACACGCTCATGGGCTTGGCCGCCAGCGCGCCGACCGGCCCGCACAACAACTACAAGATCACCTACTACGCGCCGCAGCCGCGCGCCGTGCTCGACGTCGTTGACTTCGAGAATCCCGATCGGATCGTCGAGTATGGCGAGACAGGTCGGGTGAGGCTGACGACCTTGACGAAGGAGTGCTTCATGCCTGGGTTTCTGGAACGCGACGAAGGGGAGCGCGAGCCACCGTGCGATCGCTACCTGTGGGACGGCGTCAGCGGCGTCCGGCCGTATCGAGGCTTCGCGTCGAGCACCACGGTGGGAGTGTATTGAACGTCTTTGGTCGTTATCTTTGGTTTTGTGGGGCGGGCCTAGGGCGGGCCTAGAGCCCAACGCTTAGAGCCGAACGCCCAGAGCCGAACGCCCACAGCCCACAGCCCACAGACTAAGATCAGTCTGGTCATGATCAACATTCCAGTCCTGAGATGGGGCTCGCCCTACACCAGCATGGACATCGACGAGGTCGTCCACTTCTCGACGGGTGAGCCGATCGCGCGCGTGAGTCGCGCCAACGGTGGATTGATTCAGCGCGACATGCGCAAGGCGGCGCGTGCGCGTGCGGTGCTGCGCGACAGTCCGATCGCGGAATTGATTGCGCGGGCCGGGCGGGCCGGCGAGCTGTACATGAGCGCGACGCTGCCGATCGGCGACGCCACGCAGACCCCCGACGAGTTCGTCCACGCCCAGTCGGCGACCACCGGCCTGCCAGAGCAGATGTGCCGCGCGAACATGCAGAAGAACGCGTTCGTGCTCGGACAGATGCGGAACATTCTGACATCGCTCACGCGCGGGCTCCCTCTGGACGTGCTGACTATCGGGTACGGGGAAGAGCGCGACGTGCCGATCAGTTACCAGGCACACAGCCCCGTGCTCGGGCTCGTGCTGCCCTCGAACTCTCCCGGCGTACACACGCTCTGGCTGCCGATCGTCCCGCTGCAAGTGGGTCTCGTCCTCAAGCCAGGGCCACAGGAGCCCTGGACGCCGTACCGGATGGCCGCCGCCTTCTTCGAGGCGGGCATTCCGCGTGAGGCGATCTCGATTTACCCGGGTGGGGCTGACGTCGGCGCGGCGGTGCTCGAGAGCTGCGGCCGAAGCCTGGTGTTCGGCGGGACTGCCACGGTCGACCGATATCGCGGCAATCCGCGAGTGCAGGCGCACGGCCCAGGATTCTCGAAGATTCTCCTGGGCGACGACCAGGTGGATGACTGGGAGCGCTACCTCGATGTGATGGTCGAGAGCGTGTTCGCCAACAGCGGACGCAGTTGCATCAACTGCTCTGGCATCTGGGCCAGCCGCCACACGCGCGAGATCGCGGAGGCGATCGCCCGGAGGCTCGCGGGCGTTCGGCCGCTGCCGCCAGAGCACCCGGATGCCGGGCTGGCAGCGTTCACGGTGCCTGGTGTGGCAGAGGCCATCTCGCAGGCGATCGACGCCGACCTCCAGGCGCCCGGCGTGTCGGACGTCACGGCGACGCACCGAGACGCGGGTCGAGTGGTGAAGCAGGGGACCGCAGACTACCTGCTGCCGACCGTGGTGCACTGTGGCGCGCCTGAAGCAGCGGTCGCGAAGGCGGAGTACATGTTTCCCTTCGTGAGCGTCGTGGAGTGCCCACAGGAGAAGATGCTCGACGCCATCGGCCCGACGCTCGTCTGCACCGCCATCACCGGTCACGAGGGGTTCAGTCGGCGGCTGCTCGATGCGGTCCACATCGATCGGCTGAACCTGGGTCCCGTTCCCACGACACAGCTCAACTGGCTCCAGCCGCACGAAGGCAACATCGTGGAATTTCTGTTCCGCGCCCGTGCATTCCAGACCGCTCCACCCCGGAACTGATGCGCATTCTCTCGATCACGGCCGGCGCGGCTGGGATGTACTGCGGCAGCTGCACGCGCGACAATGCGCTGGCCCGGGAGTTGATGGCGCTCGGCCACGACGTGACGCTGCTGCCGGTGTACACACCGACGAGGCCCGACGAATTCAACGTGAGCCGGCCGCGCGTGCTGTTTGGAGGCATCAGCGTCTACCTGCAACAGTACGCGCCCATGTTTCGGACGGCGCCGCAGTGGATGGATCGTCTCTGGGATGCACCGGGCGTGATCAAGGCGTTTGCGAGCCGCGCCCTTTCAACGGATGCCCGCATGCTTGGAGACCTGACGGTGTCGATGCTGCAGGGTGAGCAGGGCGCGCTTCGCAGAGAGTTCGACAAGTTGGTGGACTGGATCCGCTCGGAGCCGCCCCCAGACGTGATCAACCTGCCGAACACGTTGCTGATCTCGCTTGCCGGACCGCTCAAGCGTGTGTTCAACCGACCGGTGTGCTGCACGATGCAGGGCGAAGAGTTCTTTCTCGACAGCCTGGTGCCGCCGTATCGTGACCAGGCGCTCGCGCTGATCCGCCAGCAGGTGCAGCACGTGGATCGATTTGTGGCGGTGGGGGAGTATTGCGCGGCATTCATGTCGGACTACCTGGCGATTCCGCGCGAACGCATCTCGGTGGTGCCGCTCGGCATCAGTATGGATGGCTACCCAGCCTCGTCCGGGGCGGCGAGTCGTCCGGCGGGCGAGCCGCTGCGCATCGGCTATTTTGCGCGTATTGCTCCAGAAAAGGGGCTGCACGTCCTCGCGGACGCCTACATTCGACTGCGACAGCGGACCGCACGCCTGCCGATTCGGCTCGAGACAGCGGGCTATCTGGCTCGGACGGAGCGGTCCTATTTCGACGGGGTGCGCAAGACACTCGACCGCGCGGGTCTGGCCCACGAGTGTTCGCATCACGGTGAGGTGGATCGGGAAGGGAAGCTGGCGTTCCTGCGCAAGCTCGATGTGCTCTCTGTACCGGCGACCTTCGACGAACCCAAGGGTATCTTCGTGCTGGAGGCGATGGCCAGCGGTGTGCCGGTGGTGCAGCCGCGACGCGGAGGATTCACCGAGATCGTCGAGCGGACAGGCGGCGGCCTGCTGGTGGAGCGTGATGACACGGACGCGCTGACCGAAGGCCTACAGACGCTTGTCGGCGACCCGGCGCTGCGTGCGACTCTGGCAGACCGCGCGTTCCACGGCGTGCGCGAGCATCACACCATACACGCATCAGCCGCGCGTCTGGTCGACGTGTATACGGTCATGGTGAATGCTGCGGCGAACGCACTACCGAACCCGATGCCCGCCGGTCAGTCGGTGACCTGACGAGTGGCCTGAATATGCTCCAGGTATTACACGTCAGCAAGCAGTACCCGACGCCTCGTGGCCCGTTGCACGTGCTGTCGGACGTGACGTTGACGCTCTCGCCTGGCGACGCGGCTGCGATCACGGGTCCCTCCGGCACTGGTAAGAGTTCGTTGCTCTACATTCTCGGTGCGCTGGATCCGCCGTCATCGGGGACAGTGACGCTGGGTGGTCGCGATCCGTTTGCGCTGTCGGTGGGGGGGCTGGCCGAGTTTCGGAACACGGAGATTGGATTCGTGTTCCAGGATCACTGCCTCCTGCCGCAGTGCTCGGTCCTCGAGAACGTGCTCGTGCCGACGCTCGTCGGAAAAGACGCGGTAAAAGGCGAGGCCAGAGACGTCGCGACAGGCGCCGCGACAGGCTCCGCGACCACCGGCAGCGATGACACGGCACGCGCGCGGTCGCTCATCGAGCACGTGGGCCTTGGCGATCGCATCGATCACCGGCCCGGTGAGTTGTCGGGAGGCGAGAAGCAACGCGTCGCGATTGCACGAGCCCTGATCCGGCAGCCGCGGCTCATGTTATGCGACGAGCCGACCGGCAACCTCGACCAGGCCTCGGCATCCGTCGTCGCTGCGCTTCTGCTCGACCTGCACCGGCGCCAGCAGAACATCCTGATCGTCGTCACGCACAGCACCGCGCTGGCATCGCAGTTTCCCATTCGATTCGAGATCGTGGGCGGGCGGCTGACGCGAGAAGGGTAGTCAACAGACTCCTTGCGACTTGCTCCCATAACCACGAGTGTTGTCGATTTGGCTGGCCGAAGACGATTCTGCTTCGCACATCACCACAGGCCGACAGGGTACAGAGTCTGCTAGACTCGCCACGCGTTCAGCCGTTGACACGCCTCGCGCGTGATTCTGCTTGACGGTGGTTACGGGCTGGCGAGATGTCTACAAGTAGTAGGCATCAGAACACGGGCTCCTCCTCAATCCTAGAACCGGGTTCATAACCTCGTCGCGGGTGGCCGCGGACGGGTCCTCTCTCGCGCCTCTGATATATTCGAGCGCGCATGACCCAATCTGAAAACGCAACGGAGCCGGACGCCGAGTGTGAGGCCGGCAGGCGATGGCTGCCGGCGCTTCTCTTGCTCTTCGTGGGTTCCGGGTGTGCGGCCCTCATCTACGAAGTCGTCTGGTTCCAGCTTCTTCAGCTTTCGGTCGGCTCTTCCGCTGTCTCGCTCGGCATTCTCCTCGGCATCTTCATGGGTGGCATGTGTCTCGGCAGCCTGCTGCTGCCGCGGTATGTCAGCGCACGCCATCACCCGCTGCGCGTCTACGCCTTCTTGGAACTCGGCATCGGGTTTCTCGGCGTTCTCGTCCTGTTCGTCGTCCCCACGATCGGCGGCGCGTATACCGCCATTGCCGGCACGGGGCAGGCGAGCCTGTTCCTGCGCGCGATCGTGGCCGGCATCTGCCTGCTGCCGCCGACGATTCTGATGGGCGCCACGTTGCCCGCCATCTCGCGGTGGGTGGAAGCGACGCCATCTGGTGTGTCGTGGCTCGGCTATTTTTACGGCGGCAACCTCGCGGGCGCGGTGATGGGGTGCGTGCTCGCCGGATTCTACCTGCTGCGCCTGTTCGACATGCCGACGGCGACATTCGTCGCCGTCGCGCTCAACGTGGTGGTGGCGCTTCTGGCCTTCGGCATCGCGCGCGCCACGCCGTACGTCCCTTCGGCCACCAGTGACCGGGTCGCCGCAGTGGTGCCGGAGTCACGGGTCGTCTACGTGGCCATTGCCTTGTCTGGCATGACCGCTCTCGGGGCCGAGGTCGTCTGGACCCGCCTTCTGTCGCTGTTGTTCGGCGCCACCACCTACACATTTTCGTTGATTCTGGCGGTCTTCCTGGTCGGACTCGGCATTGGCAGCACCGTCGGCTCTGAGCTGGCGCGCCGCGTGACGCACCCGCGCGTCGTGTTCGGCTGGTGTCAGCTCCTGCTGTGCGCGACGCTCGCATGGGCGGCGTACGCCACGGGCACGCTTCCGTTCTGGCCCATCAACCCGTCGCTCTCGACGAGTGCGGTGTTCATGTTCCAGCTCGACCTGATGCGCGCGATCTGGGTGATGCTGCCGTCGACGATCCTGTGGGGTGCCAGTTTTCCGCTCGCGCTCGGTGCCGTGGCGTTGCGGGGGCAGGATCCGGGACGCCTCGTCGGCGGTGTCTATGCCGCCAACACCGTGGGCGCGATCGTCGGTGCGCTGGTCACCGGCCTCGTGCTCGTCGGCACGGTTGGGAGTCAGGTGGCGCAACAGGCGCTCATCGGCGTCGCTGCGATCTCGGGCGTGCTGCTGCTCGTCGGGGTCGAGCCGGCCGGCCGGGTGAAGGGCGTGTTGCGGGTGCCTGCGGCGACGATGCTGGTGCTCGGCGTCTGCGTCGCCTCAGTGCTCCTCGCGCGCGTGGTCCCGCCGCTACCCGGCCTGCTGGTCGCGTATGGTCGCTACGCGGCCACCTGGGCCGGCATCAACCAGATCATCTACGTCGGCGAGGGAGTCACGGCGGCGGTCGCCGTCTCCCGCACGCCAACCGGCGTGCTCAACTATCACAACGCCGGCAAAGTGCAGGCCTCGAGCGAACCGCAGGACATGAAGCTGCAGCGCATGCTCGGCCACATCACGACGCTCGTGCCGGAGAATCCGGCGAAGGTGCTCGTCATCGGGTGCGGAGCCGGTGTCACCGCCGGCGCTGTGTCTATCGATCCCCGTGTGACTGATCAGACGATCGCGGAGATCGAGCCGCTCGTGCCGCAGGTCGTCTCCACCTATTTCTCCGAGCACAACTTCGGCGTCGTCGACAACCCGAAGGTGCGGATTCACCTCGACGATGCGCGGCACTACCTGCTGACGACGGACGAAATGTTCGACGCGGTGACATCGGATCCGCTCGATCCGTGGGTCAAGGGCGCGGCCACGCTGTACACGCGCGAGTTCTTCGAGGAGATCAAGGCGCACCTCAATCCGGGTGGAGTGGTGACGCTGTTCGTCCAGCTCTACGAGAGCACCGACGCCGCGGTCAAGAGTGAGATCGGGACCTTCTTCGAGGCGTTCTCGAACGGCGCCGTCTTTGCCAACACGTTAAACGGGCAGGGATACGATCTGGTCCTCTTCGGGCAGCTCGGCGACCGGCGGATCAACATCGATACCGTGCAGGCCAGGCTCGATTCGCCGGAGGGCGAACCGATCAGGCGCTCGCTCGAGCAGGTCGGCATCACGTCCGCCGTCGAGCTGTTCGGGACGTACGCGGGGAGCCGAACGGACATGGCGAACTGGTTGAGCGACGCCGAGATCAACACCGATCGCAACCTCAGGCTGCAGTACCTCGCCGGGCTCGGCTTGAATGAGTACGAGAGCGCGTCGATCTACCGAGGCCTTATAGAGGAGACGCGCTACCCAGACCACCTGTTCGACGGGTCGGAAGAGACGCTCGTCGCGCTTCGAGCGTTTGTCGAGGGGGCACTCGGTGCCTCGCGCCCGGGATACTAGAGCCTATAGCCCAGAGCCTAGCCCCCTCGCTCAGACGACCCTGCCGGGGCTGATGACGCCCCCCTTCGGTACGATGATGATCCCGCCTCGAATGTAGTACCCATCACCGTCTTCGAACTCGACACCACGTTCGTTGACGAGCCGGGCGCCGTCGCCGATCCGCGCGTTCTTGTCGACGATGGTGCGATCCAGTACGACATCACGACCGAGACCAAGCGCCGGGACGCCTTCTGGTGGGTTGTGTTCATAGAAGTCGGCGCCAAGCAACACCGAGTTGGTGACGCGGGTCCCGGAGTTAATCGATGAGCGAAGGCCAATCACCGAGTCATGTATCACACAGTGGTCGAGAAAGGAGCCGTCCGCGAAGACGGAATTGTGCACGTGGCAGTCAATCAGGCGCGAGCCTGGCAGATGCCGTAGGTGCGTATAGATTGGGCGTATCAGATCCCAGAACCGGAAGGGCGCCTGGGGCCGCCCCTGCATCACGTTGGCCTCGTAGAACGACTCGATCGTGCCGACATCCACCCAGAAATCCCGGAACAGATACTGCCAGACGCGATACGTGTTGAGCGCTCCCGGGATCAACTCGCGGCCAAAATCGTGCCCTGGTTCCCGTTCGAGGATCTCGTGCAACACGCGGCGCGAGAACACGTACACGCCCATCGATGCCATGAACGGCTGCTCGTCGCTATGGGCGGCGAACGTGGCGCCATGCGGAATGCTGCGAGCGATCTGGCTCAGGCGGTCGAGCGACGGCTTCTCTTCGAACGCGACGATGTGGCCGTCCCGATCAAACAGGAAGATGCCCATCTGCGTCGCTGTGTTCGACTCCACGGGCTGCGCCGCGATCGTGATGTCGGCACCGGTGCGCTTGTGCGCGTCGATCAGGCGGCTGTAGTCCATGCGATACAGGTGATCACCGGCAAGAATCAGGTAGTAGTCCGCCTCGTGCCTCACGATGTGGCGCATAGCCTGTCGAACGGCGTCGGCGGTGCCCTGGTACCAGTTCGGGTTGTCCGGCGTCTGCTCCGCGGCGAGGATCTCCACGAATCCGCCCGAGAAGCGGTCGAGTTGATACGTGTTCGAGAGGTGACGGTTGAGCGACGCGGAGTTGAACTGCGTCAGGACGAAGATCCGGCGGATATCCGCGTGCAGGCAGCCGCTGATCGGCACGTCGATGAGCCGGTACTTGGCACCGATCGGTACTGCCGGCTTCGAGCGCGTGGCCGTCAGGGGAAACAGCCGTTTGCCCTGGCCTCCGCCGAGAATGATGGCGAGTGTGTCGCTGGTCACGGTTGGTAGGTGCAGCCTACCGTACTGACGCCCGCGGCGGGGATCCGACCCCCTCGCCGGGCCAGGCACACGGGTTCGCCTGAATCCCGGGTTGCGCGACCACGACAATGACCAGCATGGACGAGATTGTCCACCATCCGTATCAGTCCTTCGCGTCGGTCGAGGCGTACCGAATCGGCGCGAACTCACCGCTGATCGATCTGCTCGTCGAGGCGGCGGAATCGGGCAAACAGGTCGCCGTGATCGTCGAGCTGAAAGCGCGCTTCGACGAACGCAACAACATCATCTGGGCCAGGCGCTGGAGTCGCACGGTATCCACGTGGTGTACGGCTTCCCGAACATCACGACGCACGCCAAGCTCCGCCTGGTCGTGGGGCAGGAGCCCGACGGCATTTAGATGCACTTGAACGGCGGGAACCAGGAGATGTTATGCCAGGCGCGAGGCCGAGTCCGGCCGCTTCAACGCCCGGGACTTCCTGCTGGGTCACTACAGCGACGCGCGTGGGGCGATACCTCAGGCGCAGCGATGGCGCTGACATTCAGCGTCATTGTCTGCGCTCATAACGAATCCCGAGCGCTCGCGCGGCAGGTCTATCCGGACGGAGGAGCGGAGGGGGAGGGCCCCGTGCGGCCAATCTCGTCCAGCCGCGCCTGTAAGGCTGGGCTCGTCAGGCTCTCCAGAGGAAGGCTCGCGCACAGTTCGATCCGCCGCTTCAAGATCAGGGCCGCCTCACGAAACGCCCGTCGCCTCGCGTCATCCGAGATAGTCACCGCGGCGGGATCGGGCACGCCCCAGTGCGCCGTGATCGGGTGTCCTGGCCAGAAGGGGCACTGTTCCGCCGCGGCCTCATCGCACACGGTGAACACGAAATGCATGTGCGGCGCATCAGGCCCAGCGAATTCGTCCCAGCTCTTGCTGCGGAGACCGTCGGTCCGGATGCCGTGCTGTTCCAGGACGTCCAGGGCGAGCGGGTCGACCGCCCCCCTCGGATGACTCCCGGCGCTGAACGCGCGGAACCTCCGGCCGCCGATGGGCGGGTGGTTCATCATCGCCTCGGCGATGATCGAACGAGCCGAGTTCCCCGTACAGAGGAACAGCACGTTGCACGTAGGGTTATCGGCGGTCGGCATCTCGGGGGAACTGGTCCGCGTTGTCGGTGAAGAGGACATCCACGCCAAGGTCGAGCAGGTAATAGTACATGTCCTCTCGCACGTTCCGAAAGCGTGTTTGCCGGCCTGTTTCCCGCACCATCTCGAGCGGACGCTTCGCGAGGTCGACGACCACAGCGCGCAGAAGATCTTCGAGGCTGTTCAGGATGACTGCGCGAGCTTCTGTTCGCTGACCGACGACATCAGCCTGGTGGTCATCAAGCTGGCGTCCTGATCCGAGGCCGGGCGCCACACGTCGGGTGTACTGCGGTCGGTGTCCACTGCCGGCCAATGGAGACGACGCCGGAGATGGGTGCGGTGCCAGTAGTGTCCGGTCATAAGTCGAATAATTGCAGTTGGTTACCGTCGTCGATCTGGTCGAATTGGGAGCCAATGTCGAAAACCTCAATAGAAATGGGTGTTTTCTCGAACAGCGTGACGCTCAGAATCTGCAGAAGTTTTGTAGAGGCTGCCATCGAGGCCCAGCCGCTTCTTGACGATGGCGACGAACACGTAGACGGACAGCGCCGTCCAGATCTGTGTCTTCACGGCGTTCTCACTCGTGCCATAGAACGCTTTGATCCGCAGATGTTGTTTGATCCACTTGAAGAAGAGCTCGACGTGCCACCGCGATTTGTAGAGGTGCGCGATCGTGA
>Ga0326597_10008023_pt1 | contig 14291 bp, 10 predicted proteins | sample RVTome_12_FD_203789 | JGI IMG/M metagenome (GOLD analysis project Ga0326597, IMG submission 203789) | Soil microbial communities from uranium-contaminated site in the Upper Colorado River Basin, Wyoming, United States - RVT100D185 | ecosystem: Environmental > Terrestrial > Soil > Contaminated >... | reverse complement strand
TATACGTGACCAAGACACTTACACGGAGACACTCGACCGCGAAGCAGTGAAGGCGACCCCCGTCCAAACCGTCGCCTTCGACGCTAACTGCAACCACAAGAGGGCTTTGTATCGTCGCTTGCTATTCGTTTTGGGCACACCTGTTTGGGCACACTTTTGGGCACAGACGGCGCGGTTTTCGGTCGGTCCGTCCAGAAAACGGAAGGAAAACGCGCTCAGGCGACGGTTTTCTTGACCGTCGCCTTCTTCAATGAGAGCAGTGGGCCAAGGCGATGGGCACCACTGTCGCACTTTGGACGATCGACCAGAAGTCGATCGAACATGACGGGATTTGGAACGGCATCGCGTTGTTAGCGCAGCTCCTCAGCTCACCGACCATTGGGTTGTCTCGTCTATGTCGACCGCAGTGTCAGTCGGAACCAGCAGGGTGACATCTACGCGGCCTGTCAACATGCTTGGAGACGACACAGGAGTGACAGTTGCTCGCGTCCAGCGCCTGACGATCAGGCCCGTGCAGTCCTTTCGAGCAGCTGGAATCTCTGAGTGCCATTGGATTGTGGGAGCGTCGGGCCTGCGACCGCTTGGTCCTACTCCTGCCGGAGCGCCGTCAGCGGCTCGATGCGCGCGGCGCGGCGCGCAGGCAGGTAGGACGCGAGCGCGGCGATGGCGCCTAGCAGCACGACGACGATCGCGTACGTCGGGACGTCGTACGGCGTGACGCCGAAGAGCAGCGCGCCGAGCGAGCGCAGGAGCAGCAGCGAGCCGGCGAGGCCGATTGCGGCGCCGATGGCGACGAGCGCGAGGCCGCCGGCGACGACCGATCCTGTGATACGTGCCAACCCCGCGCCAAGAGCGATGCGGATGCCGATTTCCTTCGTCCGTTCGGCGACCAGATAAGCGAGCAAACCGTAGAGTCCGAGCGCCGCCAGCAGCAGACCGCCGACGCCGAAGCTCGTCGAGATGAGCGCGCTGATGCGTTCGCGCGCCAGGCTCTCGGCCAATGCGCTCTCGATCGTGCGAACGTTCGAGACCACCAGCGTCGGATCGAGCTCGTGCAATGCCGCCGTGACCGGCTTGACGGCCGACTCCGGCTGGCGTCCGCGCACGAACAGCGTCATCGTCGCCCACGGCATGCGGCCGTGACTGTAGAACACGGTCGGCTGCGGCGCGACCCTTACCGAGACTTCGCTCACGTCGCCGACGACGCCGATGATCGGCAAGTACGGGTTCTCATCCTGCATCCGGACGGAAATGGACGTCGCCAGCGGATCGCGTTCCGAGAGATAGCGCCGGGCGAATGTCTCGCTGACGACGAATCCGGACATCGGATTCGCGTTGTCCGCGTCGGTGAATTCGCGTCCACGCAGCACGGGAATGCGCAGCGTGCGGAAATATCCGGGCGCGACCATCCGCACGACGGTGGATGGCAACTCGGCGACTGGGCGTTCCGGCTCGCCGAGCTGACGAAACCTCGTTCCGCCGCGAGGACTCCCGACCATCGGCAGACTTGCCGCCACGGCCGCGGATTCGATGCCCGGCAACGCGCGAAGGCGCGTCAGCGCCTCGCGATAGAAGTCACGGGGGCGCTCGTCGGGATATCGCGCCGGCGAGATCGCCACCCTCATCGTGAGCACGTCGTGGGCGTCGAAGCCCATGGGTGCGCGATCCAGCGCGATGAGCGTGCGAACGAGGACACCGGCGCCGCAGAGCAGGACGACGGTCATGGCCACTTGCACGACGACGAGCGCCTGTCGCACACGGGGCGCGTGACCGGCCTTCCAGCCGCGCGTCCGCAACGCGTCGGCCATCGATAGCCGCGCGAACAGGATCGTCGATGCGAGGCCGGCGATCGCGCCGGTTGCGAGCGACACGCCGAACGCGTAGATCAGGACGCGTCGATCGATGAACAGCTCGGAGACGCCGAGCAGGTTTGTGGGGGCTACGGCGAGCAGCGCGTCGAGACTCCAGCGCGCGAGCCCGAGGCCGAGCGCGCCGCCGGCGCCGGCGAGCAGCAGGCTTTCGACCAGTAGCGATTGCGCAATCGCCCAGCGTCCCGCCCCGAGTGACGCGCGAATGGCGATCTCGCGCTGGCGTGACGCCGATCGCGCCAGGAGCATGTTGGCGACGTTGACGCAGGCAATGGCGAGCAGCACGCCCACGCCGGCGAAGAGCACGAGCACCGACGTCCGCACCTGGCCCGTGAGCACCTCTCGTAGCGGCGTCACCGTCACGCTCGTGTTCGTGTTGAACGCGTACGTCGCGGCGAGCCGCCGCGCGATGCCCTCCATCTCCGATCGCGCCGTGCCGATCGTCGCGCCGTCGGCAAGGCGTCCGACGACGTCGATGAACCGTCCGTCGGTGGTCTCCCGCCACGGGCGGTTTCGATCGAGTTGATAGGCGGTCCACAGGTCGACATCCTCCCGCACGAAGCGGAAGCCGGCGGGCATCACGCCGACGATCTCGTACGGGCGATCGTCGAGCTGGACCGTGCGGCCGATTGCGCGCCGATCGCCACCCAGCTGGTCCTGCCAGGCGCGGTAGCTGAGCACGGCGACGCGTGGGCCGTTCGGACGGTCGTCCTCATCGGAGATCGCGCGGCCAAGGAGGGGTGCGACACCGAGCAGCGGAAAGAATTCCGATGACACCAGTTGCGCGTTCACGCGTAGCGGCTCACCGGCGCCGGTCAGCGTGAACGCCCACGGCTGCCAGGCGGCGAATCGTCGAAACGTGCGGCTCTCGCGCTGCCAGTCGAGCCAGTTGGCGGGCGAGACGTCGGCGTGCGGGTTGCGACCGCCAACCGACTCTTCGACCATCACGAGCCGGTCGCCGTTTGGGTACGGCAGCGGCCGCAGCAGGAGCTGATCGACGACGGAGAAGACAGCGGTGTTGCCACCGATGCCGAGGGCCAGCGTCAGGATCACGGCGAGCGAAAAGCCCGGGCTGCGCCAGAGACCACGAGCGGCGTGTCTGACATCTCGCGTGACATCTTCGACAAGGCGCAGCGTGCACTCGTCGTGGCCGCGCTCCTTGAGCAGCGTCAGATTACCGAACTGCCGCCGGGCGGCGCGGTGCGCGTCGATGTCGCTCAGCCCGTCACGCGCGCAGTCGCGTGCGAGCGAATCGATATGGAACGCCATCTCGCGCTCCATGTCGCGATCCCTCGAGTGCCATCGGAACAATGCGAGTACGCGGCGAATGAAGCGCGGCGGTCGCAGGGCCACGTCACGCCTCCTGCTCGAGCGCGCGCAGCACGCGCGCGATGGCGCCGGACAGCCGCAGCCAGCCGTCGAGCTCGGCCTGCGCCGCGCGGCGTCCCTTCCGGGTCAGCGCGTAGAACTTGGCGGTGCGGTTGTTCTTGGTGGGGCGCCACTCGGACTCGATCAGGCCCTGTTCTTCCATGCGATAGAGCGCCGGATAGAGCGATCCCTCTTCCACGTGCAGCGCATCATCGGAGAGCTGATGCAGCCGCGTCGCGATGCCGTAGCCGTGATTCGGTCCCGCCCCCAGCACTTTCAGCACGAGGAGATCCAGCGTGCCCTGCAGCAGATCGCCTTTCCGCACCGCCATTGATCCGACTCCTCCCCGACGCGGCTCACCTAGAGCGTCTCGGTGAGTGTCAGTAGAGCACAGTCTTACTTAGACGGTCAAGGGAAGACGAGACACAAGGTAACCGTCGCCAAAACCGACAGGGTCTTCACAACCGACACGAGCCAACTCGCGCGATCCGAGGTCTTCTGAAACCTGCTGGATGTGCTACGAAAACCGAAGATGGTCGAGAGCCGGAATTCCCTTGACAAAACCGCCAGGGCCGCCCCTCAGGTCTCTTTGAGCCGCCCGGTCGCGTACTTGTGTAGCAGGCTCGCGATCAACGTCTGATACGGCAACCCCTCTGCGAGCGCTCGCTTCTGGATCGCCTCCAGGTCCTTGCTCGACAGTCGAATGTTCAGCCGTCGATCCTTGCGAAACGTGGCTTTCGCGTAGCGGGAGTACCGCGCGCGCTCGCGCTTGCCGCCCTTGGCGGACTTCCACTCGCCACGCTCGACGGAGTCGAGCAGCTCCTTTTCGTCAGCGTCCATCTTCATCGTCGGACTCCTCACCGAGGTACTGCTTCGTGGCCTTCCGGCTCGGGATGATCGTCTTCAGGAAGACCGTGTGCTCGTCTTCGACGAACGGCACCAGGTACACGTAGTCCTCGCGCCGGACGACGAAGATGCGCTGGCCGGCGTAACGGTCGGGGTTCGGGTGGTCCAGAATGTCGAGCAGGTCGCCACGCTCGATGTGGAAGACGATGTCTTCGAAACCTCGGCCACATGATCCGCGTCCCTGGGCTTCGCGTCGAGGACTGGAACCGCTGAACTGCCGACCTTGCTCGGACGCCCCCGATACAGCCCGGCCGGAGGGTCATGCCGCGCGAGTCACGCCTCGTCCAGTGATGGGCCGGTTACGACGATTTGGAAGCCTTTTGCTTCTTCACCAGGTCTCTCCTTGCAGCCCAGTACTTACGCATGCGCTCCGATATCGCTCGGCGCTTCGCCGGTGTCAGCCGTTGTGTCCTCGCGCGCCGCTTGAGCGCGGGCTCTTTCGGTTTCGCCGGCAGGGTCATACCCGGCTGCCTGGACGGCCCGTTCACGTTGGCCGCGGTGGTTCGCTTCGTTGCGACCTCGCCGGATGCGGCCCGCTTCGGTGATATCGTCGGCGCCATCTCGATGCCGAACATCTCCGAGAGATCGTCGCTCGCGAGCACCTTCGCGCCGGCTGGTCGCCTGCCCTTCTTCGAGAGATCGGACCCCGCGTTCGCAATCAAGTCCTGCTGATCGACCTTGCGCAGCGTGAAGAGCAACTCCGGCTCATGATCCAGTCGCGCGCCGATGCCGTACAGCACCGCCGCCACATGCTTGCACATCGACGCCCAGTCCGGACAACTACATGTGAAGAGGATGTCCTTCGGTGACGGGAACAGTCCCGTCTTCTCCTCGCAGAGACGCATCATCACGCCCTTCGAGAAGCGTCCCTGCAGGAGTTCGACGAGCGAGTCGATGGCGCCCGAGCAGTCCTTGCAGATGGCGCGCCAACGGGCCGGCCCCACCGGTCCGACCGTGACCTTCACGTCGTACATCGTCGAGCCGCTGACGAGCGCCGTGACGCAGCCCGGCCCGACCTGCAGATCGACCACCGATCCGTTGCGCACATAGGTCCGGCCTCGCGGCAGCCGATTCGCGTAGTCGCTGTAGCGTTCGAGGTTGTCGCACCAGGCTTCGCCCCAGAACGTCCCGGCGATCTTGCGGCCCTCGATCGCGACCGGTGATATCTTGCGGCCCTTCTTCTGGAGCTTCGCGAGTGCGCGCGCAGCCTGAGCCCGTCGAGCACCGACTGAGACATAGGGCTTGAAGCCATAATAGTCGTCGTAATACATCCTCACTCCTCGGACGCGGTGTGGAGATCAAGCGCGACGAGCTTCAGGAGCTCGTCGTCTCTCATCTCGGTCAACAGCATCTCGCCGCCGCCTTCCAGCAGATCTTGCGAGAGCTGGCGCTTGGAGTCAATGAGCTGATCGATCCTTTCTTCAACCGTCCCACGGCAGACGAACTTGTGCACCAGCACATTCTTCGTCTGACCGATGCGGAACGCACGGTCGGTGGCTTGGTTCTCGACGGCCGGATTCCACCAGCGATCGAAGTGTACGACGTGCGAGGCGGCGGTGAGATTGAGCCCGGCGCCGCCGGCCTTCAGTGAGATGACGAAGAACGGCACACGCTCATCCTCCTGGAACTGCCTCACCAACGACTGTCTCTTGCCGACCGCTGTCTCACCATGCAGGACGAGTCCGCGGCGGCGGAAGACGGACTCGAGGAACGCGGCCAGCGGCGTGGTCATCTCGCGGAACTGCGTGAAGACGAGCACTTTCTCCTGTTTCGCCGCGATGACTTCCGCGATCTCGCGCAGTCTGGCGAGCTTGCCGCTGTCGGCCTCGCCCCACAATCCATCGCCCAGCCATTGGGACGGGTGGTTGCAGATCTGCTTGAGGCGCATCAGCGACGCGAGCACGACGCCACGACGCTTCATCCCCTCGGCTCGCTCGAGCTCGGCCGCCAGGTCGGCCACCGATTGCTGATAGAGCGCCGCTTGTTTGCGCGTCAGGTGGCAGAACGCCCTCACCTCGGTCTTCTCCGGCAGATCGGCGATGACGGACTTGTCGGTCTTCAGGCGCCTCAGGATGTACGGACGCACGAGCGCGCGCAGCGGTGCGTACGGGTTGTGCGGTTGTGACGAGAGGCCCTTGATGAACGTCGAGAACGCCTTCCCCGATCCCAGCAGCCCGGGGTTGAGGAAGTCGAAGATGGACCAGAGATCGCCGAGGCGGTTCTCCACCGGCGTGCCGCTGAGCGCGATGCGTGCCCGCGCATCAATCTGCTTGGCGGCCTGTGTCTGCTTGGCGCCCGGTGTCTTGATCGCTTGCGCTTCGTCCAGGATGGCGAGGTGCCACGGCGTGGCGAGCAGCGCTTGCACGCGCAGCAACGATCCGTAGCTCGTGATGACGAGGTCTACGCCGGCAATCCGGTCGGAATCGAGCGCCTTGAGCTCCGCGGCGGTCATCGCCGAGGGATGCGCGATGATCGGGGTGAGCGTGGGCGCGAAGCGTTCGATCTCCTCAGCCCAGTTGGCCAGCAAGGACGCCGGCGCCACCAGGAGACTGGTGCGCCGCGTCTCCTCATCTTTTAGTCGCGGGGCCCCTCCCCCGCTCCACGCCGCTTCGCTTGCGGGGCCCCGACGCCCCGCGCCGCTCGCGTCGGAAGTCCTTCTCAGGATCAGCAGCAGCGCCAGCACCTGCATCGTCTTACCGAGGCCCATGTCATCGGCGAGGCAGGCGCCCAGGCCGAGGCTCGAGAGCAGATGCAGCCATCGTACGCCGGTCTGTTGATAGGGGCGCAACGTCGCCTTCAGTGCGGCGCCGGGATCCAGTTGCGCCAGTTGGGCCGGATCGCGAAGGCCGGTCAGCGTCTTCGCCAGCCACGGCCCGGCGGCGACGCATGACCAGTCTGGCGCAGTGGCCGCAACGATGTCGCCTGGCACGTGCGCGCCGGCGAGGAGGCGCATCGCTTCGCCGAAGGAGAGGCCGTCCTTTGCAGCGGCCGTCTCCACCGCTCGGAACTCGTCGAGCATCCGGCTCAGTCTTTCGCGATCGACTTCGACCCAGCGTCCGCGCACGAGGTGAAGGCCGTTCGACGCGGCGAGCAGTTGCGCAATCTCCGCCTTGGTCAGCGCTTCGCCGTCGAGGCTGACGCCCATCTTGAAGTCGAGCACCGCCTCCGTGCCGAGACCCGACGGCGGCTTACCACCGACGGTAGCCATGACTTGCGGGCGGGGTGGACGATTTGCCCGCCACGCGGTCGGTACGCGCACGATGACGCCGGCGGCCTCGAGGCGGGGAGTATCGGTCAGCAGTTGAAACGCCTCGGCGGGCGTCCACCGCAGCGGGTGATAGATCTCGCCCGACTCGACCATCGTCTTCAGCCACGGACACTCGGCGGCGGCACGCTGGACCGGCAAGAGCAGCGAGAGCAATTGCGGCTTGTTGGCGGCGCCGGCGTATTCGCTCAACGCGCGGCCGAGCGGCAGGTGCTGCGCCCTGGCCTCTGTCGATAGTTGGGTCGTGTAGGTCGCCAGAAACGCGAACGGCGCTTCATCATCGCGGCGGTTCTCGGCAAGGTTGAAATGTACGCGACCGACGAGATGCCATGCTGGGCTCTTACCTTGGAGAAACCCTTGGACCGACGCCTTTGATTCGGCGAGCTCGGATCGAAACGCCTCAGCGATCTGGGTCCACAGCACCGCGAGAACCGAGGCCGTGATGTACTCCGCGCCGGTCATCGGCGGCGCGGCCGCAGCGAACGCTTCGAGTTCGGTGAACAGGGGCGCCGCTATTGGCGCGTGGTGCGCATCGAGGTCGGGATGCGTGCAAATGGCCGTGACCAGCCGCGCGGCAAAGTCGCGCCAGTAGCTGAAGTCTGCTGGAAGCGCGGTCCCGACTTCGGCGGCACCGAGCTCAAGGAGTCCGTGACCCGAGCCACGACCGAAGGCGCTCGCGAGCCTGCGCAACAGCGCCTCCGGGGGTTGGTAAGTGCCGTCCGCCGCCGTGAACAGCAGATGGCCGCGCGGGGTCAGCGCGAGCGACGCCATGAGAATGGGTGACCGTTGTGCGGTGTCGCGGCGCGGGCTCGGTCCTGAGTCGTAGACCAACCCTGACCGGTCGTCCGGTTAACCGCGAATCCTTCGTGTGAGGCTCTCGTCACTGCGTACCTGATGTGATGTGTGACCGGCGCCGATCCTACAAGCGTTGTGTCGTTTTCGGGCTCCATCACCCTCAAGGAGACCGATGCTTCGGGCCCGTCGTAGGTAACCCATCTTGTTTCACCTCTCTCGAGCGGCCAGAGGCGTACTTGTGCAGCAGGCTGGAGATCAGCGTCTGGTAGGGCAGTCCTTCCGCGAGCGCCCGCTTCTGGATCGCCTCCAGGTCCTTGCTCGACAGCCGAATGTTCAGCCGGCGATCCTTGCGGGACGTGGCCTTCGCGTACTGAGCGCAGCGCGTCCGTTCGCGCTTGCCGCCACGGGTAGACTTCCATTCACCGCGCTCGACGGACTCGAGCAACTCCTTCAGCATTTCTCCCCAACCGGTCAAGCTGGAAACGCTCGGCAGCGGAGTGCACCGTGCAAAACGCCACGGACGATCAGGGACGTGCAGTGGAGAACAGGAGTGGGCTCGTGGATTCCCGGTCGCGGGGGAGTAGCCCCCCTTCGAACGGGAACCCAGAGCACGCCGCCGAACGCTATCGCTTCACCGCCTCGTCTGGCTCACCTGCGGGGTGTCGGCCGGATTGACGTAGAAGATGTCGAACGGCCCTTCCAAACTGATCTGGATGACGGTCGGCACGGTCGTCCACGCGAAGTGATGCATGGTCGCCGGGAGCGACACGTACCCGCCCGGCTCGAGCTTCTGGCTCGCCCGACGGTCCAGCTTCTCGCCCATGCCGACGTTGAGCGCCCCCGAAAGCACCGTGACGCGCTCGATCATGCTGTGCCAGTGTGCCGGGATGCTGTAGTTGGCGGGAAACTTGAGGCGCACCGTCACCGCGCCTTTCTCCGCGGGATTACCCTCGAGCACGCTGATCTGCGCTCCGGCCGGCAGCGCGGGCGGGGCGGGCCCCCACTGCAGCTTGTCTGCCGGCACCAGAACATGGGCCGACTGAGCGAGGGCCGGCGCGACCGTAACGGTCAGGCCGAGCGCCATCGACGCGAGAAGGACGATTGCACGACGTGTGATGCTCATAAGCTTCCTCCTGAGAAACAGTCTATGAGGCCCTCCGTTCGCGAAACGTTCGCGCAAGCGTTCCGCCGGCTGGGCTTTCCGGAACGGCCTCCGGAGGCCGGGACCGCGCCGTTTCAAGCCGAACCGGCCATCGTCGAAGCGAGAATCCGCTTCTCCAGGCTCCGGCTGTGTTGCGCCCTGGCGAGCTCGAGCCCGCGGCGAAGCGTTTCGGCGCGCTCCTGCGGCGGCTCGACGTCGCTCTTCTGGAGGTACAGCGCGGGAAGCCACCACACGTCACCTCGCTCGAGCGCCATGGCGATGGCCGCATCCAGAATCGAGGCCGCACGATCCCGATTTCCGAGGAGGCTGTACGTCCCGGCAAGCAGCGACAGATAGTACGGTCTGCGCGCCTGCGCGCGGTGGCCGTCGAGCCGCTCGAGGGCCGACTCGATCATCGCCACGCCTTCGGCGGGCCGCTCCTGCCCGCGCGCCCACCCGAGGAGCGCGCGGGCCCAGTCGCCGTAGTAGGCGAATCCGTACCGCTCGCACACCACCACAGCCGCTTCCGCGCATTCGATCACCTGCTTCGTGTCGAGGCGCATCTGGTGGAGGAGCGCGGCATAGGCGAGCGCGAGGGCCTGGCTGTACGGGTGATCCAGCCGCCGCGCGAGCGCGATGGCCTGCTCGACATGCGCCACCGCGGCGGTCTCCTCGCCAAGCAGCCAGAGCGCGTGCGAGTACCACGCATGCGCGAAGACGCCGAGATCCGATCCCAGGGCGGTGCGCCGCGGATGCTGCTCGTCATACGCCGCCAGAGCAGCCTCGAAGTGATGCCGCGCGGCGTCGAGCTCGCCGACCGACGACAACATGCCGCCCATCGCATGATGCGCCTCGCAGCGGCACGAGGGATCCGACAGGCTGCCCGCGAGCGCCAGCTCCGATACTTCGCGCGTGCCTTTCAGGTCGCCGAGCATGAAGCGGAGCGTGAACGCCACCCACAGCCAGCGCACGGGCACCTCCCGGCCGTCGGCGCGCAACAACACGAACACGCGATTCAGGTTGTGCTCGATCTCAGGCGCCGCATACCCGCGCGCGGAATTGAGCGCGATCGACAGGCTGGCTCGCAGCGCCAGCTCCCGCTCGTCGTGATCGCGTCCCGCCGGCAGCTTCTCGAGGAGCGACAGCGCGTGCGACAGACACCGGATCGCCTCTTCGTTGGCCGACACGCGCGTCGCGACCGAGGCAGCCCGCTCGAGGAACGGCACCGCGCGCGCCGGCTGGCCGCCGCGATCGAGGTGCACGGCGATTGACGCGCTGACTTCGTCCAGGCGATTGGCGAACAGCAGCTCCATCCCCTGCGCGATTCGCCGGTGGACCAGGCGCCGGCGCGCCGGGCCGATGCCGCCGTAGGTCACTTCGCGGAGGCGATCGTGGCTGAAATCCCACCGCTCGTCCGCCTGGACGCGGACGATGTGGCGGCGCCAGAGCTCGTCGAGCCCGCGGACGAGCGCGTCTTCCTCGAGATCGCTGGCTTGCGCGAGAATGTCGAACCGGAAATCGCGCCCGACCGCCGCCGCGACCTCGGCGGCGACGCGAGCCTCCTCCGAAAGGAGCGCCAGCCGTGCCGCGACGACCGCTTGTCCCCGTGGCAGCGCCTCGTCGGCCGGAGCGCCCGGCTGCTTCGCCAGCTCCATGCGTCCGCGCTCGACAATGAACAGGGGATGCCCTTCGGTTTCGCTGAACGTGCGCGCGAGCGCCTCCTCCTCCAGCGGATGTTCGAGGACCTCGCCGGCCAGCTGCGCGGTCGCCGCCAGATCGAGCGGGCCGAGGGCGATCGCCGTGAGCAGATCGTCGTGCTCGAGATGGCCCAGCAGCCGTCCGAGCGGCGGATTGTCTTGCTCCTCCTCCGCTCGCACGGTGCCGACCACGAGGCAGCTCGAGCCAGACGAGGAACGCAGAAAATAGTGGAGCCATTCGATCGTGTCGCCATCCGCCCACTGCAGATCGTCGACGACGAGGAGGAGCGGAGCGGCCGTCCGGAACGCCTGCGCCAGCGCCTCGAAAAAGCGCAGCCGCTGCCAGCTCTCGATCTGCCGATCGGGGGCAGGCACGTCAGGGCGGGCGGTGACCAGCTCGGGACGGAGCCGGGCGACATCGGTCAGCCAGGACGCCTCGAGCGTCATGAGCGTCGACTGCAGCGCATCGCTCTTCAGCCAGGCGGCGATCGGCGCGTACGCCAGACGCCCTTCGCCGGCATAGCAGCGCGCCGTTGCGGCGCCGACGCCCTTGAGGCCGCACCAGTCCACCAGTTCCTCGGCGAGCCTGGTCTTGCCGATGCCCGCTTCGCCGCGGATCAAGAACAGCCGCGGCCGCCCTGCCGCGGCGGCGCGCCACGCGTCGAGCAGCGCGTGCCATTCAGCATGCCGGCCGACGAGCGGATAGACGGCCGTGCGCGGCGGCGCCGGGATGGCGGGCGCCTCGGCGTCGAGGTCGAGAATCTCGCGGTACGTGGCGCGCGTCGCGGCGCTCGGCTGGATCCCGAGCTCTTTCTTCAACAGCGCAGCGCATTGCTGATAGTGGTGAAGCGCGGTCGCGCGGTCGCCGCGGCGGGCGTGACAGCGCATGAGCGCGCACCAGGCCTGTTCGTCGAGCGGATCGAGGCGGTGCAGCTGCTGGGCATGCTCGATCGCCTCCCCGAAGGCCCGCTCCTGTTCGAGGAGGCCGACCAGGCGCGCCAGGACCTGCCTCGCACGCTGGCGGAGACGCTCCCGGTCGGCCTCGATCCACTCGCCCGCGCAGTCGGGCAGAAGGTCGCCCCTGTACAGCCGCGCTGCCTCCTGCAGCGCCGCACGGTCTCCCGCAAGGCCCCGATCGGCGGCGGTCTCGAAGGCCACCATATCCACGACCGTGCCGCGCTCTCCGCGCCAGGTCAGGGTCCGCGTGCCCGCGTCGACGAGGGCGTCCAGCTTGGGCCACCCTTCCCGCAGGTGGTGCAGCTCGCGGCGGAGATTGGTCAGCGCCTGAGCGTCGCTCGATTCCGGCCAGAGGGAGCCGGCGATCCGTTGGCGCTGGATGGGAGCGCTGCGGGCATGGAGAACCAGGAAGGCGACGAGCTGCTGCTGTCGCGCGCTTGGAGGACGGGCGGCGGAACGCCCGTCGGTGAGAACGCGGAACCCGCCGAGCAGCTCGATGAGCAGGACGGGCTGAACCGCCACGGCCCAAGACTACACGCGTTTGCGGCGTTTTCGCAGGTCTCCCCTCGCTGGCGAGACTGCGACGATCGAAGACACAGCGCGCCCGCTGGATTGATCGCGACTGCGAGAGGACCGGCGACGCGTTTATAGTAGAGGCCGCGCTCACTCGGACGATGGTCATTGGGAGCGCGGCATTCAGGGAGCCGGAAAATGATCAAAGAGTCTGTCGGTGCAGTTCTGTGCACCGTCGCGATGACCGCTACGCCGCTTGCCCAGGAACCCCGCTTGGCCAGCCCGCCTGGCGCCTCGGCCACCGAGGTGGGCGGCCGGTACGACGAGCGCGAGGGCTACGTGGGCGGCAAATGGATCGAGATCACTTTCGGCCGGCCGATCAAGCGCGGCCGCAACCTGTTCGGGCCAGCCGATTACGCCGAGGCGCTCAACGACGGCGCGCCGGTCTGGCGCGCCGGCGCCAACGTCTCCACGCGCCTTCGCACTGAGGTGCCGCTCCTGATCGGCGGGATGACCCTCAGCCCGGGCGAGTACACGATGTTCATCGACCTGCAGCCGCAGGGCTGGAGCCTGATCATCTCGAAATGGGCGGCCCAAACCAGGTTCGACGAGAACAACAAGAACGCGTTATTTGGTGCGTACGACTACACGCCCGATAGGGACGTCGTGCGGGTGCCGATGACGCGCGAAACGCTTTCGCATTCACACGACCAGCTCGCCTGGGAGTTTCTCGATATGACGGACGGGGGCGGACGGCTCGCCATCATGTGGGACAAGGAGCTTGCGTCGGTCCCGTTCGGGATCGTCCGGTGACGACGGCGGCTGGACGGCGGCCGCCTGACCCGGTCTCGCACGAGCCGCTTCAGATCCCTGAAGATGCTTCCGGTTCCGGGGAATGGACGATCGATCAAGAGGCGCCTCTTCTCGGCGACGTCGCAGGGCTGGGGCTGACCTTCCAAAGGAATCTGTCCTCGCACGCACGGCGAGTGCGATAGGCTTAGATAGTCCATTTTCACGTTTCACGCGCGAGCGATGGGCCTCCTTCCGCAAACGACCCTCCCCGATTCATTCCCGCCGTACGAGGCGCTCCGGCAGAGTTTTGGCTTCGTCCCGGCTATCTTTCGAGCCCAGAGCCTGCTTCCCCGGGTGATCGAGGCAGAAGCGCGGATCGCGGGCGCCGTCCTGCTGGCGCCTGGCGCCCTGACGCGCGTTCAAAAGGAAACCATCCTCCTGACGTTGGCATCGCGCCATCGCAACGTGTACTGCACGACGTCCCATCGTCATTTCCTCGGAGAGCTTGGGGTTCCGACACACCAGCTGGATGCACTGGCGCGAAACCACCACGGCGCTGGTGTCTCTTCGACTGACGCGGCGCTCTTGGACTTCGCGCTCAAGCTGGGGAGCGAACCGGCCTTTCTCGATCGCGGCGACATCGAGTTATTGCGCGCGAACGGGTTGACCGACGAGCAGATCCTGGAAGCGGTCCTGACGACGGCATTGACGAATTTCCTGTGCACGCTCTCGGCCGGCCTCGACGTGGCGCCAGATTTCGAGTCATCGTCGCTTCCTGTCTCCGTTCAGAGTCAGTCGGAGACCGTCGCCTCCGCTCCGACGATGGCGACCAGCGGTCCGTACCTAAGTGCTGTGGTTCGGGACCCGCAGGAGTTTCCGCCGTTCGCATTCTTTCAGGAGAGGTTCGGCTTCATTCCCAACATCTTTCGGGCCCAGACCCTGCGGCCCGACGTGGTCGAGGCCGAAGCGTTCACGGTTGGAACGGTGCT
>Ga0326597_10008022_pt1 | contig 14291 bp, 14 predicted proteins | sample RVTome_12_FD_203789 | JGI IMG/M metagenome (GOLD analysis project Ga0326597, IMG submission 203789) | Soil microbial communities from uranium-contaminated site in the Upper Colorado River Basin, Wyoming, United States - RVT100D185 | ecosystem: Environmental > Terrestrial > Soil > Contaminated >... | reverse complement strand
CACGTTCGAAAAGTTCAGACAGGAATTCCGCCAGACCTTCTCCCGCCAGTCCCCGCCATCACCGCCGGGGTTCGCGGGCGCGCCCGGTCGTGACGGCCGGGCGAGGACCCGGCGGGGAGTGTGACGACATCCCATGGGGTTTGCTGATCGACTCGACTTCTTCGCGGCCATGGCCGCGCCGTCCGACGGCGGCGGCAGCCTGCTGCTGCAGTTCGCGCCGTTCGCCATCATCCTTGGCATCTTCTATTTCCTGATCCTGATGCCGATGAAGCGGCGGCAGCGGAAGGTCCAGGAGTTCCAGAACGCGCTCAAGGTGGGTGACAAGATCATCACGACCAGCGGCATCTACGGCCAGATCACGAAGGTGGCCGAGAAATCGATCCAGGTCCAGATCGCCGACAAGGTGCGCGTCGACATCGCGAAGGCCGCCATCGGCGGGTACCAGGGCCAGGACCCGGTGGTGCCCGAGTCGGGCGGCGGCCTCTAGCCCACGAGCCGCACCGTCATGAACAAGAACCTCCGCTGGAAGCTGATGTCCGTGATCGCCGTGACCGCGCTGGCGGTCTGGTCCTTCTATCCTCCGGGCGAGAAGGTCAAGCTCGGCCTCGACCTTCAGGGCGGCGTCCACCTCGTCATGCGCGTGCAGACCGATGACGCGCTGCGGCTCGAGACCGAGACGTCGGGCGAGCGGCTGCGCGATGCGCTTCGCGAGGCGACGATCGACGTCATCGAGGTGGCGCCGGCGAGCCCGACCGAGTTCACCGTGACCGGCGTCCCCGGGGATCGCGACTCCGAGTTCCGCCGGATCTCGCAGGATCAGGTCGGCGCGGCCTTCGACCGGGAGCCGGGCGTGCAGGGCGCCTACACCTTCCGGATGAAGCCGAACATCGCCGTGCGGACGCGGCAGGATGCCGTCACGCAGGCGATCCAGACGATCGAGCGCCGCGTGAACGCGCTGGGCGTGTCGGAGCCGATCGTGGCGCCCCACGGCACCGCGGGCGACCAGATCCTGGTGCAGCTGCCCGGCGTCACCGACGTGGCGCGCGCCAAGGAGATCATCCGCTCGACGGCGCTGCTCGAGTGGAAGGCGGTCGAGCAGGGCCCCTCGCCGACCCGCGAGGCGCTGCTCACGGCGACGGGTGGCACGGTGCCGTCGAGCATGGAGGTCGTGCCGGGTCCCGACCCGAGCGGGAGCGGCGGGACGGTGTACTACCTGTTGCGCAGGGCGCCGGTGGTCAGCGGCAGCCAGCTCCGCAATGCACGGCCGACGCTCGACGAGTACAACAAGCCGGCGGTCGGGTTCACGCTCAGCCAGGATGGCGCGCGGCGCTTCGCGCAGTACACCGGCGCGAACATCGGCCGGCTCGTGGCCATCGTGCTCGACGGCCGCGTCGAGTCGGCCCCCGTGATCGAGTCGCGCATCGCCGGCGACGGGCGCATCCAGGGCACCTTCACGCAGCAGGAAGTGCAGGACCTGTCGCTCATCCTCAAATCGGGGGCGTTGCCCGCGTCGCTGACCTACCTCGAGGAGCGGACCGTCGGACCGACGCTCGGCGCGGACTCGATCCGCGCGGGCATCATCGCGTCGGTGACCGGGCTCGCCGTGGTCGCGCTCTTCATGCTCTTCTTCTATCGGCTGGCCGGTATCAACGCGATCCTGTCGGTCGTGCTCAACCTGGTGATCCTGCTCGGCTTCATGGCCTACGTCGAGGCCGTCATGACGCTCCCGGGCATCGCCGGGTTCATCCTGACGATCGGCATGGGCGTGGATTCGAACGTGCTGATCTTCGAGCGGATCAAGGAAGAGCTGAAGACGGCCAAAGGTGTCCGCTCGGCCGTGGCGGCCGGCTTCGACCGGGTGTTCCTGACGATTCTCGACACGCACGTCGCGTCGATGATCGCCGCGGGCTTCCTGTTCCAATTCGGCACCGGGCCAATCCGGGGGTTCGCCACGACGCTGTTCTTCGGCCTGCTCTCCAACGTGTTCACGGCGGTGTTCGTGTCCCGAACCCTGTTCGAGCTCTTCCTCTCGCGGCGGACGGCCACGCGGGTGAGCATCTGACATGCAGATCTTCAGAGAGACCCACATCGATTTCCTTCGCTGGCGCTGGCACGCCCTGATCCTGTCGTGGCTGCTGATCCTGGGGGGCGTCGCCGCGCTCTGGGTGAAGGGCGGGCTGCCGCTGGGCATCGACTTCTCCGGCGGCACGATCGTCGTCATGAAGTTCGAGCAGCCCGTGAGCGAACAGCAGGTGCGCGACGCGCTCGCCAGCCTGCCCGGCGAGAAGGTCGTGCAGCAGTACGGCCAGCCGGGCCAGAACGAGATCCTGGTGCGGCTGCCCGAGCTGATCGCCGAGGAGGGCGCCGCCCTCGAGCGCGGTGCGAACGCCGTGCTCGACACCGTGCGCCAGGCGAACCTGGGCAGCTTCGAGATCATCAGCACCGAGATCGTCGGCCCGGTCATCGGGCGGGATCTGCAGCGCAAGGGCATCTACGCCACGCTCGCGTCGCTGCTGGGAATCCTGCTCTACATCTCGTTCCGGTTCCGCTTCAGCTTCGCGGTCGGCGCGGTGGTCGCGACGTTCCACGACCTGGCGATCACGGTCACGTTCCTGACGTTCTTCGGGTACGAGCTGTCGCTCAATGCGGTGGCGGCGCTGCTGGCCATCACCGGTTACTCGGTCAACGACACCATCGTCATCTTCGACCGGGTGCGCGAGAACCTCCGCTCGATGCGGCGCGACGCGCTGGAGCCCGTGGTGAACCGGAGCGTCAACGAGATGCTGGGCCGCACCGTCATCACGAGCGGCACCACGTTCATCGCCGTCCTGTCGCTGTTCATCTTCGGTGGCGAGGTCCTGCACGGGTTCGCGTTCACGATGCTCGTCGGCATCGTCACCGGCACGTACTCGTCGGTCTTCATCGCGGCGGCCATCGCGATTTTCATGAGCGAGCGGAGCGGCCGCGCGCGGCACCGGGCGATCTCGCCCGTCACGGCGAACGAGACGAAGTCGCGCAAGGCGAGCCGGAGAGCGCGCGCGTCCTGAGGACGAGCATTCCGATGCGGCCGACCGCGCCTGACGCCCGGCTGACCCGGTGACCGCCTCCACCGCCGCGCTGCTCGGCGTCGTTCAGGGCCTGACCGAGTTCCTGCCCGTGTCCAGCTCCGCGCACCTGATCCTCGCGCGGGCGTTCTTCGGCTGGGATCCGGGCGCGCTCGGCCTCGCGTTCGACGTCTCGGTGCACGCCGGCACGCTCATCGCCGTCGCGCTGTTCTTTCGCGCGGAGCTGGCTGCGATGGCGGCGGCCGCGCCCACGGCGTGGCGCCGCGAGACCGGTCCCGGCGGCCGGCTCCTCCGGCTCGTCGTCGTCGGGACGCTGCCCATCGTGCCGGCCGGCGCGCTCTACAGCGGCGACGTGGAGGCGGCGCTGCGAACGCCCCAGGTGGCCGCGGCCATGCTGGCCGTCGGCGCCGTGGCGCTGCTCGCCGTCGAGCGCCTGCGATCGCGCCGGCGAGGAGAAGCATCGCTCGGCGCGCTCGAGGCGCTCGCCATCGGGTTCGGGCAGGCGTCGGCGCTCGTGCCGGGCGTGTCGCGTTCCGGCGCGACGATCGTCGTCGGCATGTTGCTGGGACTGCGCCGCGACGCCGCGGCGCGATTCGGCTTCCTCCTCGGCGTGCCGGCGATCGCCGCCGCCGCGATCAAGGAAGGGACCGAGCTGGCCGGGGCGGGTCTGGACGGCCAGACGTGGTGGCTCTTCGCGGTCGGGACCGTGACGTCCGCGATCGTGGGCTACCTCACGGTGAAATACTTCATGCGGTTCCTGGCGGGCCACCGGCTCGACGGCTTCGCGTACTACCGGCTGGCGCTCGCCCTGGCGGCGGTGGTGTGGATGGCCGCGCGCTGAGCGCAGGCGATCGCGCGACAGGGGTACAGACGTGTACTGGCTTCGGCGCAGCTTCATCGCGGGCTTCTTCGTCACCGTGCCGCTGGCCATCAGCGTGGCCGCGCTGGTGTGGGTCTTCACGGTGGTCGACGGCGTCACCGGGCCGATCTACGAGGAGTACCTCGGCCGGAAGGTGCCCGGTCTCGGGATCCTGACGATCATGCTGGGGGTCCTCGCGGTCGGCGCGGTCGCCACCAACGTGCTCGGCAAGCGGCTGTTGCAGCAGACCGAGGCGCTGTTGTTACGGGTGCCCGTGTTCAAGACGGTCTACGCGCCCGTCAAGCAGCTCGTCGTGGCGTTCTCGCCCGACAACGAGTTCGGCTTCAAGCGCATGGTGATGGTCGACGACCCCGCGCGCGGGGTTTTCCTGGGTTTCCTGACGAAGGAGTTCACGGTGGACCGCGGCCGCGGGCCCGAGCCGATGATCGCGGTCTACGTGCCGACCAACCACCTGTATCTCGGCGACGTGCTCGTATTCCCGCACGATCGGGTGGCGTACCCGGACATGACCGTCGAGGAGGGCGTGCGCGTCTTCCTCACCGGCGGCATGTCGATGGCGGCGCACGTGCGCGCCAGCCGAGCCCAGGAGCACGTCAGGGATCTGCGTGCATAGAACCACCCGCTGCGGGCCGCGGCGGGGAAGTGGTCGCGTCTCCGGTGTTCTCGTGGCAGGGGCCTCCGGGAGGGCCCCGGCGTCAGTCCAAGGATGGCTCGTTCATGGCACGTGACCTGTTCTACGTGTTCGGCATCGGCGCGCCCGTCGCCGCCGGTCTGTTCGCCTTCATCCTGATCCGCCAGATCGGCCGCCGCGACGCCGGGACCGAGCGCATGCAGCGCATCGCCGCGCTCATCCGCGCCGGCGCGATGGCGTTCCTCCGGGTCGAGTACACCGTGCTCGCCGGGTTCGTCGCGATCATGTTCCTCGTGCTGGCCGTCTTCCTGCCGGACAACGGGCTGCCGACCGCGACCAGCTTCGTCGCGGGCGCCGCGCTGTCGGCGCTGGCCGGCTGGGTCGGCATGCGCACGGCGACGATGGCCGCGGTGCGGACGACACAGGCGGCGCGGACGGGACTGGCCGGGGCGCTGACGGTGGCCTTCTCGAGCGGCGCCGTCATGGGGCTCACCGTGGTGTCGCTCGGCACCCTCGGCATCACGCTCCTGTATCACCTGTTCGGCGGGCTGGCCGGCCGCGGCGCGCTGGCCACCGCCGACCTATTCGGCTTCTCGCTCGGCGCCTCGTCGATCGCGCTGTTTGCCCGCGTGGGCGGGGGCATCTTCACCAAGGCGGCCGACGTCGCCGGCGACCTCTCGGGCAAGGTGGAGGCCGGCATCCCCGAGGACGACCCCCGCAACCCGGCCACGATCGCCGACAGCGTGGGCGACAACGTGGGCGACGTCGCCGGCATGGGTGCCGACCTGTTCGAGTCCTACGTCGGCAGCATCATCGCGTCGATCGCCCTCGCCTGGGCGATCTCGGCGCCCGACGCGGAGGCGTTATGGGGCGTCGCGCCCGGCGACTATCCGGCCGTCCAGGCCGCGCTCGTGCTCTTTCCGGTCATCCTCGCCGGGTTCGGCATCGTCAGCTCGATCATCGGCACGTTCGCTGTCCGCACCAACGACGAGAAGCGCGTGCAGGCGGCGCTGTTCCGAGGCCTGTTCGTGGCCTCGGGCCTGGTGGTGGCCGGGGCGTGGGCGCTGACCGCCTGGCTGGGTATTCCGGTGCAGGTCTTCGGCACGGTGCTCGTCGGGCTCGCGGCCGGGGTCGCCATCGGCAAGCTGACCGAGTACTACACGGCGACCGACCGGCCGCCCGTGCGACACATCGCCGCGCAGTCCAACACCGGCCCGGCCACCAACATCATCGCGGGCCTGGGCATCGGCATGATGTCCACGGGCCTCCCGGTGCTGGTGATCTGCATCGCCATCCTCTTCAGCTACGAGTGGGCGGGCCTCTACGGCATCGCGATCAGCGCCGTGGGCATGCTGTCCACCCTCGGCATCAGTCTGGGGGTCGACGCCTACGGCCCCGTCGCGGACAACGCGGGCGGCATCGCGGAAATGAGCGGCTGCGGACCCGAGACCAGGCAGCGCACGGACACGCTGGACGCGGTCGGCAACACCACGGCCGCCATCGGGAAGGGTTTCGCGATCGGGTCGGCGGCGCTGACGGCGCTCGCCCTGTTCAGCACTTTCCGGACCGCGGTCGAAAAGGCCGTCGGCGAAGCGGGTGGGGCCTCGGCCTTCGACCCCCGGTACCTGAGCTTCAACCTGGACAACCCGAACGTGCTGCTCGGCATGCTGATCGGCGGCGTCCTGCCGTTCATCTTCTCGGCGCTGACGATGAACGCGGTCGGCCGGTCGGCGAGCAAGATGATCGAGGAGGTGCGCCGGCAGTTCAAGACGATCCCCGGGCTGATGGAGGGCAAGGCCGAGCCGGACTCGGCCCGCTGCGTGGCGATCTCGACCAAGGCGGCCATTCGTGAAATGATCGCTCCCGGCCTGCTGGCGGTGATCGCGCCGGTGGCGACCGGGTTCCTGCTGGGCATCTCGGGCCTCGGCGGGCTGTTGGCCGGCGCACTGGTCACGGGCGTCCTGATGGCGCTGATGATGGCCAACGCGGGCGGCGCCTGGGACAACGCCAAGAAATACATCGAGGAAGGCCACCACGGCGGCAAGGGGTCGGATTCCCACAAGGCGGCGGTCATCGGCGACACGGTGGGTGACCCGTTCAAGGACACTTCCGGCCCCAGCCTGAACATCCTCATCAAACTGATGAGCATCGTGGCGGTCATTTTCGCACCGCTGGTGGTGAGTTGGAACCTCTGAGCGGCGGCTGCCCGGGCTGCGGTGAGGCGCGAAAACCGGCGGAAATACGCTCCCGCCAGCCGGATGGGCCTGGGGGGAACCGGCATGGCCATTTTCGGCGAACCGGTGTCTAACTGCCAGACGGCTTTCGAGCGGGTGGACTGATTCGTTGACACGTGTTTTTCCCGCTGGATATAATCAGCGCTCTTTTGGCTGGCGTGGGAAGAAATCAGGGCAGGAGGAGAACTCGTGCCACGTGACATGTTCGGGGATGTCGTCAATCCCTCGATCCGAGTCGGCTCGCAGAAGTGGTACACGGTGCCGCTGTCGATCGCCACGCACGTGATCATCTTCGCGGCGATCATCATCATTCCCCTGATGGCGACCGACGTGCTTCCGACGCCGCCGTCGATGATGGCGTTCGTGGCGGCCCCGCCGCCGCCACCGCCGCCGCCACCGCCACCGCCACCGCCGCAGGCCGCCGCGCCCAAGCCGCCGCCCATTGCCGAAGTGAATCCTGCCGCGGCGCCCGTCGAAGCGCCCAAGGAGATTCTCCCCGAGACCGGTATCGCCGATCTGGGGGCGGGGGTCGTCGGGGGTGTCGAGGGTGGCATTCCGGGTGGCGTCGTCGGGGGCGTGGTCGGCGGGCTGCCCGAGGCGCCGCCGCCACCGCCGCCGGCGCCGGTGCGCGTGGGCGGGAACATCAAGGCGCCGCAGAAGATCAAGGACGCGCGACCGGTCTACCCGCCGATCGCGCAGTCGGCCCGCGTGCAGGGCGTCGTCATCATCGAGGCGACGATCGGCCCTGACGGCAAGGTAACCGACGCCAAGGTGCTGCGCTCGGTGCCGTTGCTCGACCAGTCAGCGCTCGACGCGGTACGCCAGTGGGAGTTCACGCCGACACTGCTCAACGGCGTGCCGGTTCCGGTCATCATGACGGTCACCGTGAACTTCACGCTGCAGTAGGGTTCGGGTCGGCCGGCGCGACAGGGGTCGGCGGGCCGGTTGTAGTTTCGGGTTGACCTCGCGACAGCTAACCTCGTGTGACCTCGGAGGGTGGACTGATGGAAGGCGGAATGAATCTCCTCGAGATGTGGAATCAGATGGGCTACGTGGCGAAGTCCATCGGCGTCGTCCTGATTTTCATGTCAATGTGGTCCTTCGGCGTCGCGATCGAGCGTATCTATACGTTCGCTCAGGCGAAGAAGCAGTCGAAGCTCTACGCCCCGCAGGTGGCCAAGCACCTCAAGGAGGGCCGCCTGAAGGACGCCATCGCGGTGTCCACCTCCAAGAACTACCGCTACAGCCATCTGGCCAAGGTGGTGCTTGCGGGGCTGCAGGAGTACCAGTTCCAGCAGGAATCCGGCGGCTCGCTCGCCCGTGAGGACCTGCTCGACACCGTGCGTCGTGCCATCCAGCGCGCGTCGGCGCTGACGGCCAACGACCTGAAGAAGGGCGTGGCGGCGCTCGCGACCATCGGATCGACGGCCCCGTTCGTCGGGCTGCTCGGCACGGTCGTCGGCATCATCACGGCGTTCCAGGGCATCGCGGCCACCGGGTCGGGCGGCATCGGCGCCGTGTCGGCCGGTATCGCGGAAGCGCTCGTCGAGACCGCGCTCGGCCTCGTCGTCGCCATCCCGGCGGTGTGGTTCTACAACTACCTGTCGGGCCGCATCGAGTACTTCAACGTGGAGATGGACAACTCCTCGTCCGAGCTGGTGGACTACTTCATCAAGAAGACCGCGTAAGGAGATCGACCCATGTCAATGGACCTTGGCGGCGCCAAGGGTGGATTGAAGTCGGACATCAACGTGACGCCGCTCGTCGACGTCATGCTGGTGCTGCTGATCATCATGATGCTCGTCGCGCCGATGCTCCAGCAGGGCGTCCCCGTCACGTTGCCCGAAGCCGGCAACACGGTCGACAAGCCCGACACGCAGGAGCAGACGGTCGTCGCCATCACGGCCGACAGACGGTTCTTCGTCAACGGCGTGATGGTCTCCGAGAGCGAGTTCCCGAGTCGCGTGCAGCAGACGGTGGACGGCACGCGTGATCGCATCGTGGTCATCAAGGGCGATCAGGACGCACCGTACGGCACCGTGATGCAGGCGATGGACGCCCTGCGGACGATCGGCATCGAGGACATTGGGCTGATCGCCGAGCGCAAGCTGACGGGTCAGGTGGGAGGCAAGTAATGGCGCACGCGCACCAGCACTTCGGCGCCGAGAAGGTGGTCACGGCGAAGGCGTTCGTGGCGATGTGCGACATAAACATGACGCCGATGATCGACGTGCTCCTCGTCCTGCTGATCATCTTCATGGCCGCCCTGCCGCTGACCCAGAAAGGCGTGGACATCAATCTCCCCGCCGAGACGCGCCAGGCCCAGCAGCAGGCCCCCGACGTCAGCCAGATCGTCGTCGAGTACACGGCGGACCGGCGGATCTCGGTCAACAAGCAGGACGTGACCATCCGCGAGCTCGAGTCCCGGCTCCGGAACATCTACGAGCAGCGCAAGGACAAGACGATGTTCATCGTCGGCGCGGGCTCGCTCCGCTACGGTGAGATCGTCGCCGTCATCGACGCGGCGAAGGGCGCCGGCGTCGAGAAGGTCGGCATCGTGACGGAAGGCATGCGGCAGGCCGCGGGCGCCGCGCCCGTGGGCGGCGGCAACTAGGCCCTTCGTCGCGCGGGTTCGTCGTCTCACAGCCCCCCTTCCACGCCCTGCGCTCGCCTCCGCGGGTACAGGGCGTGTGCGCTTCACCTGGGTTCTTCGGTGAGGAGGCCCGGAGTCTCACCGCGCCCGGCACGACACCTCACCACGGAGGCGCCTCACCGCGCCGGGCACGGGGTCTGGTGGTCATTCTTGCCTGTACGCACGAAGGGGCCGCCCCGCCGGGTGGCGGAACGGCCCTGAGGATGCGCCCAGGGAGGAAGGGATCAGTCGCCGACGCCCGCGGTTTTCTTCTTCTGCAGCTGGAGGGCCTCCTCGCGGAGCCGGTCGGCCTCGTCGATCAAGGACTTCTGGACCTTCGGGTCCTTCTCCAGGTTGGCCTGGAGGCGGAGCAGCAGGTTCTTGTAGGTCAACGCGTCGATATAGTCGTCCTTGAGCTTGAGGGCCCGGTCGGATGCGTCGATGCCCCTGAGCACGAACTCGCGCTTTTCGGCGTCCTTCAGCCGGAAGTCGCGGAACGCCTTGTCCCAGTAGTAGGTGGCGATCGTGTGGAACGCCTCGGGGTTGTCCGGTTCCTTCGTGGCCCGGGCCTCGAGCGCCTCGATCGTCTTGTCGAATTCCCCCTGCCGGTTGTAGTAACCCGCCAGCGTCGTGTAGACGGTCGGGTCGTTCGGCCGGACCTCGCGGGCCTTGAGGAGCGCGGCCTCGGCCTCATCGTACAGGCCTGAATCCTCGTAGATCTTGGCGAGCGCGAAGTAGTTGGTCGGCTCGTTGGGCTCCATCTCGATCATCTGCTTGACGATGGGCTCGGCTTGACTCGGATCGTTGAGCTTGTCGGGCCCGTACGCGGCGACCAGATACTCCATCGCCAGCTTCCGCATCTTCGGGTCGTTTTCCCTTTCGGCCGACAGCTGGTAGTTCTCGATGGCCTTCTGGAGGTATCCGTCGTTCTCGGGCTCGCCGGCCCGGGCGGGCTTGTAGAGGTTGTCGTAGCTGTTGCCGAGGAAGAAGTAGGCCGTGACGAGCGCCGGGTCGGTCCTCAGCACCTCCTCGTACCTCTCGGCCGCCCGCTTGTATTCCTGCTGCTGATACAGCACGTTGGCGTCCTGGAACGTCTTCTTTGCCTTCAGACTGCTGAACGAGTACTTACCGCAACCGACCGTGATGAGGCTGAGACCGAGGGCAACGGCCAACGGCAGCCTGAGACGGTTATGCATGAGGTCCTCCTTGGGCGCTACGTGCCGGATGTCCCGGGTCCTGGGCGCTTCTGGGCGGGTGGCGAGTCGGTCGTTCCCGCGCCTACTGCGGACCGGATCGGGCGGGCTGCCCGCCGACCGAGCCGGGTCAGTATAGTGAACCCGAAAAGACGACGTCAAGCCAGCGGCCGGGGTGCCAGAACGCACGGATTCGGGCCTCGGAACCGATCCCGCGGCGGGCCAGCCACCGTCCGGGCCCGCCCTGCCCGGATTCCTTCAGCTTGACCCTTCTCTCGGCCCGTCTCTATGATTGGCTCAAGGGGCCGATCCCGCGAGTCGCGCCGGCTGGTTAGACACCGCCCACCATGATTCGGTTCGAGGACCTCGTCGAGAAGGTCAGGGCCACCGCGCCCGAGGCCGACGTCGAACTGCTCCGGCGGGCATACGTGTTCTCCGCCTTCGAGCACAAGGGACAGGTGCGCCATTCGGGCGAGCCGTACCTGGTGCACCCGATCGAGGTGGCCGCGATCCTCGCCGACATGAAGCTCGACGTGGTGGCCGTCGCGGCCGGGCTGCTGCACGACGTGGTCGAGGACACGCTCGTCAGCATCGAGCGGATCCGCGAGCTGTTCGGTGAGGAGATCGCCCACGTCGTCGAGGGTGTGACCAAGCTCGGCGCCATCCCCTTCTCGTCGAGCGAGCAGCGGCAGGCGGAGAACTTCCGGAAGATGCTGCTCGCAATGGTGGACGACATCAGGGTCATCCTCGTGAAGCTGGCCGACCGGCTGCACAACATGCGGACGCTGCACCACCTGCCCGAAGAGCGCCGCCTGAAGATCGCCCAGGAGACGCGCGACATCTATGCCCCGATCGCCAACCGGCTGGGGATGAGCAAGATCAAGAACGAGCTGGAAGACCTGTGCTTCAGGCACCTCGAGCCGAAGCCCTACGAGGCGCTGCGAGCGAAGGTCGAGAGCGGTCGGCGCGCCAACGAGGGTATGATCGAGGAGCTGAAGCGCACGATTCTGGCGAAGCTGGCCGACGCGCAGGTCCCGGTCCTCGAGATCGACGGACGGATCAAGCGCCTGTTCAGCATCCACCAGAAGCTCAAGCGCCAGAAGATCGACGTGGAACAGGTGTACGACCTCGTCGCGCTGCGGCTGGTGACCGAGACCGTCAAGGACACGTATGCCGCGCTCGGCATCATCCATCAGACGTGGGCGCCGGTGCCGGGGCGGATCAAGGACTTCATCGCGATGCCGCGCCCCAACGGGTACCGGTCGCTCCACACCTCGGTCGTCAGCGAGCGGGGATTCCCGTTCGAGGTGCAGATCCGGACCATCGAGATGCACCACATCGCCGAGGAAGGCATCGCGGCCCACTGGAAGTACAAGGAGGGGCGTGTCGGCGCCGACCGCGACGAGCAGTACTTCGCCTGGCTCCGCCAGGTGCTCGAGTGGCAGCAGGAGGTGCGCGATCCGCAGGAGTTCATCCAGAACCTGAAAATCGACCTCTACAAGGAAGAGGTCTACATCTTCACGCCGCGCGGCGAGGTCAAGGTGCTGCCGTCGGGCGCCACGGCCGTGGACTTCGCGTACCTGGTCCACACCGACGTTGGCCACCAGTGCGTGAGCGCCCGCGTCAACGGCAAGATGGTACCGCTGCGCACGCGCCTCAAGAACGGCGACATCGTCGAGATCGTGACCTCACCGGGACACAAGCCGAGCCGTGACTGGCTCAACTTCGTCGCCACGTCGCGGGCGCGGAGCAAGATCCGGCACTTCATCCACGCCGAAGAGAAGTCGCGGAGCATCGAGTTGGGCCGGAAGCTGTTCGAGAAGGAGGCCCGCCGGTTCGACGTCAACCACAAGACGCTGCTGGCGCCCGGCGCGCTCGACCAGGCGGCGACGGCGTACGGCCTTCAACGGGCCGACGATCTGTTCGCGGCGATCGGCTACGGCAAGCTCGCGGCGCGCCAGGTGCTGTTGAAGCTCGTGCCCGACACGGAACTGCGCGAGCGGCGCCCGGACACGCCGATCGCCGCGGCGGTCAAGCGCGTGCTCGGCACCGGCGACCAGAAGATCCGGGTGCGCGGGTTCGACGACCTGATGGTCTTCCGGGCCCGTTGCTGCAACCCGATTCGTGGGGAGACGATCGTCGGCTACATCACGCGCGGCAAGGGCGTGTCGGTCCACTCGGTGAGCTGCCCGAACGTCGTCAACCTCCTGTACGACCCCGAGCGGAGGATCGACGTCGAGTGGGACAAGGGCTCCGACTCGTCCCCCTACACCGTGCGCCTCGCCATCCAGGTCGAGGACCGCAGGGGCATCCTGGCCGACGTCAGCGCCAAGATCGCGGGCATCAACACGAACATCCGCAACGTCGAGGCGACCACCGACGACGAGCACCACGGCCGGATCAACATGACGGTCGAGATCAGCGACGTCAGACACCTGCAAAAGGTGCTCAAGTCGCTGCGCGGCATCGCCGGCGTGCTGGACGTGGAGCGGATGGGCCGCTAGCGGGAATCAACCAGGGACAGAGCCGTAGGCAGCGACCATTGACGGGCCAGGCCGCGCACCGCGCGGCCCGCGTCCCTCGACTCCGCTCGGGACGCCCTGAGCGACGCCGAAGGGCGAGGGAGCGGCGCGGGGCTTCGGGGTCCCCGCCCTTCGGCAGGCTCAGGGCGCTCTGAGCTTGTCGAAGAGCGCGAGCGACCGAGCCGGGGTGTGGGGCGGAGCCCCACGTGAAGTCAGAGCTGGGCGACCGCGTCGATCTCGACGCGGGCGTCGAGCGGCAGCCGGGACACCTGCACGGTCGCCCGGGCTGGCGCCGGCGGCGTAAAGTAGCTGCCGTACGCCTCGTTGACGATCTTGAAGTCGGCGAGGTCGGCCAGGTAAATCGTCGTCTTGACGATCGCGTCGAGCGACACGCCTGCCGCCTCGAGCACGGCCTGCAGGTTCCGCATGACCCGATGCGTCTGGGCCGAGATGTCGCCCGGAACGAGCGCGCCGGTCGCCGGGTCGAGCGGTACCTGACCCGACACGAACAGCAGCGCGCCGGCCCGAATCGCCTGCGAGTACGGCCCGATGGCTTTCGGCGCTGCGTCGGTCGAGACGGCCTGTCGGGATCCAGCCACCGGTCTACGCCGCCTTGACGACCTTGTTCGACCGCAGGCACCGGGTGCAGACGCGGATCCGCTTGGCGGCCCCGTTGATCAGGACCCTGACCCGCTGCAGATTCGGCTCGAACCGGCGCGGGGTCACGTTGTGGGCGTGGCTGATGTTGCGGCCGAACACGGGTCCCTTCCCGCAGATTTCGCAGCGCTTGGCCATGGGAACGTGCAACCTCCTGGGCACAAAACCTGAATTATAGCACGCCAGGGCCGGGGCTCCCGGGCCGGGAGCCGTCTCCCAGGATGAGCTGCCTGGCAGCCCGTGGCAGAAGTCAGTCCACGGGCTGCGAGGACGCGGAGCGCGAACACCGAGAAACCGAGGGCACGGAGATGCTCCTGATTTCTCCGTGGTCTCTGACGCGGTGGCCATGTTCTCCGTGACCTCGCAGGCCGTGTCGACTTTCACCACGGCCTGGTAGCGAAGCTTCGCCTCAAACCGCCGAGTGACGGACCAGCGGGCCAGGACGGCGAATCTTCGCTACTAGGCGGCCGCAGAGCG
>Ga0326597_10008021_pt1 | contig 14293 bp, 13 predicted proteins | sample RVTome_12_FD_203789 | JGI IMG/M metagenome (GOLD analysis project Ga0326597, IMG submission 203789) | Soil microbial communities from uranium-contaminated site in the Upper Colorado River Basin, Wyoming, United States - RVT100D185 | ecosystem: Environmental > Terrestrial > Soil > Contaminated >... | reverse complement strand
CCGCGGCTCTTCAGGTAGAAGAGGTGGCGCTCGTCGAGGGGGCCGGTCGTGGAGCCGTGCGTGCACTTCACGTCGTCCGCGTAGATCTCGAGCTGGGGCTGGCTGTCGGCGTGCGCGTCGCTCGAGAGCAGCAGGTTGTTGTTGGTCTGTTTGGAGTCGGTGCGCTGGGCGCCCGGACGCACCACGATGCGGCCGGTGAACACGCTGCGGGACGTGCCGTCGAGCACGCCATTGAAGTACTCGTGGCTCTCGCAGTGCGGCTGGCGGTGGTCGATCACCGTGTGATGATCGACGTGCTGGCGTCCCCGCAACAGGTACAACCCGTTGAGCACGCCGTACGCGCCCGTCCCGTCGAGCGCCACGCGTAGGTCGTGGCGGGCGAGTGCGCCGCCGAATGCCACGGGATGCACGGTGAGGCGACTGTCCCGGCCCTGATGGCACTCGGTCGCGGCGACGTGGTAGCCCTGCTCGGTCTCGCGCTGGACCCGGTGATAGTCCACCCGCGCGCCCTCCCCGGCGACGATCTCGGTGACCGCGTTGGTCCAGTACACGCCGTCACCCAGCCCCGCGTAGGTCTCGACGATCGCGGCACTCGCCTCCCGGTCCGCCACGATCAGCGCGCGCGGATGCGTCGCGACCGGGCTCGTCCCCGGGAGGGTGACGAACAGGATCTGCACCGGCTCCGCCAGCGCCACCCCTGCCGGCACGTGCACCAACGCCCCGTCGGCCAGGAACGCCGTGTTGAGGGCGCGGAACGGATGGTCGTCGAACGCGGCGACGCTGCCGAGGTGCCGGCGCACCCAGTCGGGCTCGCGCCGCAGTGCCGCGCCGAGACTCTCCACCCGGACGCCCGACGGGAATCCCTCCACCCGGGAGAGCGCCGCCGAGAAACAGCCGTTCACGAACACCAGCCGGTGCGGGGCCGCGTCGCCGAGCAGGAACGGCGCGAGGTCCGCGAGCGCCGGCACCCGGTCGCCGGGGGCCGCGGGCAAGGCGAACGGCGTCTCGGCGATCGGGGCCACGCTGGTGAAGCGCCACTCCTCCTGCCGCGTGGTCGGGAATCCCAGCGTCGCGAACCGCGCGATCGCCCGAGTGCGGAGCTGCTGCAGCCAGCCGGGCGCCGACGCCCCGCCGTTCGCCGCGAACGCGCGTTGTGTGTCGAGGTATCGGCCGATGGATCCGGCCGCCACGGGGGGGGCGGTCTGAGTCGCCACCATCACGACACCACCGCGCCATCCCGCAGCCAGTCGTAGCCCTTGGCCTCCAACTCGTGGGCCAGTTCCGGCCCGCCCGAGCGCACGATGCGGCCGTCGGCGAGCACGTGCACGAAGTCCGGCGTGATGTAATCGAGTAGCCGCTGGTAGTGGGTCACCACCAGGAACGCGCGGTCGGGACGGCGCAGCGCGTTCACGGCGCCCGCCACCGTCTTCAGGGCGTCGATGTCGAGCCCCGAGTCGGTCTCGTCGAGGATGGCGAGCGTCGGCTCGAGCACGGCGAGCTGCAGGATCTCGTTGCGCTTCTTCTCCCCGCCCGAGAACCCTTCGTTGACGGGCCGGTTGAGGAAGCTGTCGTCCCACCCGATCGCCTTGAGCTTGCCCTCGAGCACCCCGAGGAAATCCAGGGCATCGAGCTCCGGCTCGCCGCGGTGCTTGCGCAGGGCGTTGACCGCCGAGCGCAGGAAATAGGAGTTGGTGATGCCGCGTACCTCGACCGGGTACTGGAACGCGAGGAACACGCCCTCCCGCGCGCGCTCCTCGGGAGCGAGTTCGAGGAGGTCGTGGCCTTGGTAGCGCACCGTCCCCGCCGTCACCTCGTACGCGGGGTGTCCGGCGAGCACCTGGGCCAGCGTGCTCTTCCCGGAGCCGTTGGGGCCCATGATGGCGTGCACCGTGCCGCGGTCCACGGCGAGGTCCACGCCGCGGAGGATTTCCGTCCCGGTGATGGCGACGTGGAGGTTGCTGATCTCGAGCATCGGCGTGTCTGACGTCACCCGACGCTCCCTTCGAGCGAGATGCCGAGCAGGCGCTGGGCCTCGACGGCGAACTCCATGGGCAGCTCCCGGAACACTTCCTTGCAGAACCCGTTCACGATCAGCGACACCGCATCCTCGGCCGAGAGGCCGCGCTGGCGCAGGTAGAAGATCTGATCCTCGCCGATCTTCGACGTCGAGGCCTCGTGCTCCATGATGGCCGTGCTGTTGCGCACGTCGATGTACGGGAAGGTGTGGGCGCCGCACCGGTCCCCGATCAGCATCGAGTCGCACTGCGAGTAGTTGCGCGCGCGGTCCGCGCCCTTCAGGATCTTCACCAGGCCGCGGTAGGTGTTCTGTCCCAGGCCCGCGGAAATGCCCTTCGAGACGATCGTCGAACGGGTGTGCCGGCCCAGGTGGATCATCTTGGTCCCGGTGTCGGCCTGTTGGCGCTGGCTGGTGACGGCCACGGAGTAGAACTCCCCGATGGAATCGTCGCCCTGCAGGATGCACCCCGGGTACTTCCAGGTGATGGCGGAGCCGGTCTCGACCTGGGTCCACGAGATCTTCGACCGACGGCCGGCGCACTTGCCGCGCTTCGTGACGAAGTTGTAAATCCCGCCGCGGCCTTCCGCGTCGCCCGGATACCAGTTCTGGATGGTGGAGTACTTGATCGTCGCGTCGTCGTGCGCCACGAGCTCCACCACGGCGGCGTGGAGCTGGTTCTCGTCGCGCGTCGGCGCCGAGCAGCCCTCGAGGTAGCTCACGTAGCTCCCCGGGTCGGCGATGATCAAGGTGCGCTCGAACTGGCCCGTCGCGCGCGCGTTGATGCGGAAATACGTCGAGAGCTCCAGCGGGCAGCGGACGCCCTTGGGGATGTAGACGAACGACCCGTCGGTGAACACAGCCGAATTGAGCGCCGCGAAGAAGTTGTCGTTGGCCGGCACCACCGAGCCGAGGTACTCGCGCACGAGGTCGGGGTGCTCGCGGATCGCCTCGGAGATCGGGCAGAAGATCACCCCGGACTTGGCCAGCTCCGCTCGGAACGTGGTGGCGACCGACACCGAATCGAACACCGCGTCCACGGCGACCCCTGCGAGCCGCTTCTGCTCCTCGATCGGGATGCCGAGCTTGTCGAACGTCTCGATCAGCTTAGGATCGACGTCGGAGAGGCTCTTCAGCTCCGGCCCTCGCTTGGGCGCCGCGTAGTAGCTGATCGCCTGGTAGTCCACCGGCCCGTACCGTACGTTGGCCCAGTGCGGCTCGGTCATCCGCACCCACTGGCGGTACGCCTTGAGCCGCCAGTCGAGCATCCACTCCGGCTCGCCCTTCTTGGTCGAGATGAGGCGAATGACGTCCTCGTTCAGACCGGGCGGGACGATCTCGGACTCGATCAGCGTCTCAAAGCCGTACTTGTAGGGCTGGAGGACCTGGGCTTCGATGGACGTCATACGGGCTCTCCCGCGTCGAGCCGGGGCGACGGCGCGTCGAAGGTGATCGCATACTCGCAGGTGTTGCAGCCGCTCACGATGTGCTGCCGCCGCTCGACCGACGCGGCGAGTACGCGCTGCAGGAACTTCTCCTCGGCGGCGCAGATCTCCGGGAACCGCTCCGCCACCGCCCGCAGCGCGCAGTTGTGCTCGGAGAGACGGAACCGCCCCTCACGCTCGTCCCACTCGGCCATGTACCCGGCCTCCGAGAGGGCCTGCGCCACGGCCGCGACCCGCGCGGCCGGCGCGGCGTTCAGGACGGCGGTCTCGACCCGTCGGGTGAGCTGCGCGAATTCTCCCTCCAGCATCGCCACGGTGGCGGAGCGACCTTGCGTCTCGGCCACGCGCTCGAGCATGTCGGTCAGCGCCTGCTCGTACCGCTTGGGGAAGAGCGCCTCACCCACCTGCGACAGGCGGAACGCGAACGTTGGCGCGCCGACGCCGCGCTGCTCGCGCCCGTAGGCCACCAGGTGCTCGGCCGCGAGCTCCTTGAGATGGTGGCGGATGGCGTTGGGGGAGACGCCAAGTCGGTCGGCCAGGTCCCGGGCCGTCAGCGGCTGGGAGCGCTTGAGCTCGACCAGGATGTCACCGCGGAGCCCCTTGTGAGCGGTCAGTGGCATCGTCTCACGTACGGTCATACGGGACATTCTAGACCGTGCTGGAGAGATTGTCAACTAAAACTCAAGAAATTTGTACTAATGTAACCTGCTCATGCATAGCAGGTTACACGGCTAGCGGCGGTGCGAACTCAGTAGATGTCCCGATTGACGCTCCGCACCAGTCGCTGGTAGTCCTCGGGCGTGTTCAGCGAGTCGACCACGGCCGGATCGTCCACCGTGACGGTGCGCGCCGCGGCGGCGTGTTCCCGGAGCACCGCCCGGGCCCCGTCGCGCGTGGCCGCCGCACTGGTACGCAGCGCTTCGTACAGCGACGCATCCCATAACACCGGGTGGCCGCGCCGTTCGCCGAATGCCGGCACGACCACGGGGGGGCGGGCCTGCCGGAAGGTGTCGAGCAGACGTTCGACCGTGGTCAGTCGGACGTGCGGCAGGTCCACGGGCCAGACCAGCACGCCCGCGGGCCGCACGGGGGTAAGGGCCTGGAGCGCGGCCCGGAGCGACACGATCGGTCCGCCGTCCACATCGGCATTCTCGACCACGGTGCATTCGCGACCGGCGAGCGCCCTCCGAACGGCGGCGCCGTCGGCCCCGACGACCACGACCCGAGGTCGAACCTCGAGGACTTCGAGGACCTCGAGGATGCGCACCACGAACGGAGCCCCGCGGAAATCCAACAGGGCCTTGGGCGAACCCATGCGCGCGGAGCGCCCGCCTGCCAGGATGACACCTGCTACGGCCATAGCAGCATTATCCTAACGTGAGTTGCGGCGCCTCGGCAAATCGCCACATTTGTGCCGTGGCCTCCAGGCGGATTCGACTGCTCGGCGACCCGACCCTCCGGGTGCGGGCCCAACCCGTGTTGGATGCGATCTCGCCGGCGACGCGCCTCATCACCGACGACCTGCGCGACTCACTGCGGGCCGCGCGCAAGCGCCACGGCATGGGTCGTGCGATCGCTGCCCCCCAGATCGGCGCCCCCGTCCGGGTGATCCTCATCGATACCGACCGCAAGCGGACCACGATGCTGAACCCGGAGATCGTCGATGTCGGGCCGGACGATTTCTCGGTGTGGGACGACTGCTTCTGTTTCCCCGACGTGCTCGTGCGGGTGACCCGCGCGCACCAGGTCGCCGTGCGGTATCTCGACACCCGCGGCAAGGAGCGCGTGGCCGAGCTCCAGGGACCGATGGCGGAGCTGGTCCAGCACGAGATCGACCACCTCGACGGCATCCTGGCGCTGGACCGGGCGGCGGGTCTCGACCCGTTCGCGTACCGCTCGGAATGGGAGAAACACCACGCGTCCGCGGAGCGGTGCGGCCCGCCCACCCCCCGGCAGTTCATCTGACGTCCCCACGGAGGCAGTCGATGTGCACATCGTTGCGCCGCGCGCTCGCCGCGCTGGTCGCCTTCCCGGTCGTCCTGTCCGCGCAGGCCAGTCCCGTGGTCCATCGCGGCTCCCTCGCCAGCGGCGACGCCAAGCTGCGCAGCGGCGAGTTCTACGACCGGTACACGTTCGAGGGGCGCGCCGGCCAGCGGATGGTGTTCGACCTGCGGGCCACCGGGTTCGACCCCTACCTCATCGTCATCGCTCCGTCCGAGGAACAGAAGGAGAATGACGACTTCGAGGGCTCGAGCAGCCACTCCCGTCTCGAGCTCACGCTCGAGGAGACCGGGACCTACAAGGTCGTCGTCACGTCGTACAAGAAGGACGAGACCGGCTCCTACGAGCTGCAAATGGCAGGCGGCGGGACGGGGGTCGCGGCCGCCGCGCCGGCAGGCGGCGGGCCGCGGCTCGAGAGCGGCCGGCTGGCATCGGGCGACCGCACGTTGTCGAGCGGCGAATACGCCGACGAGTACACCTTCGAGGGGCGCCGCGGCCAGCGGGTCACCGTGGACCTCCGATCCAGCGAGTTCGATCCGTACCTGATCGTTCGCCCGCCCCAGGGCGATCAGACCGACAACGACGATCACGAAGGCGATGCCCATCGTTCGGTCGTGTCGCTCGACCTGCCGATGGACGGCACGTACCGGGTGGTCGTGACGTCGTACAAGAGCGGCGAGACGGGCGCCTACGATCTCCGCATCGATTTGGGCGGCGGCACGGGCGCCGCCGCGGTCGCGGCGGCGGCGGCGGCGGGTCCCCGCGTCGAACGGGGCCGTCTCGCCGCCGGCGACGACACCCTGCGCTCCGGCGAGTACGTGGACGTCCATCAGTTCGCGGGCGTGCCCGGCCAGCGGCTGACGATCGACGTCGTCTCGCAGGACTTCGACACCTATCTCATCCTGATCCCGCCCCGGGGCGATCGACTCGAAAACGACGATGTCGAGGGCAAACCGCGGCACAGCGTGATCGACACCGACATCACGGAAGCGGGCTCTTACGCGATCGCGGTGACGTCCTACCAGCGGGGCGAGACCGGCGGGTACGAGCTGACGCTCAGCACGACCCAGGGGGGCGCGGCGCAGACGCTCACGGCCGGCGCGAACCGCGGCTCGGGCGACGTGGAGGCGATCGCGGTGGGCGAGACCCGCGAAGGACGCCTCGCGAACGACGATCGGCGACTCGACAGCGGCGAATACCGCGACCTCTACACCTTCGACGGCCAGGCGGGGGATGCGGTCGTCATCGAGCTGGCCTCGAGCGAGTTCGACCCGTACCTGGCGCTCATTCCCCCGGAAGGCGACCAGATCGACAGTGATGACGCCGACGGGCGCCAGGACCTGTCGCGCGTCGAGCTGACGCTGCGGGCCAGCGGCCGCTATCGCGTCATGGCCACGTCGTACGCGGCGGAGCAGACCGGGCGCTACCGGCTCAGCCTGCGGCGTGGCGGAGGCACTGGCGCCGTGGCGGCGCGGCCCGCGACGCCGCCGGCCAGCGGCGGGGCGGGGCGCGTCTACGGCGTGTTCGTGGGGATCTCGAATTACGGTGGCCGCGCGAGCAACCTGATGTTCACGGCGGACGATGCCCGCCGGGCCCACCAGGCCATGGTGCGCGGCGCCGCGATGCGCGAATCCGACGGGATCATCCTGACCGACCAGCAGGCCACGCTGGCCAACATCCGCCGGGCGGTACAGGACATCGCCGGGCGGGCCGGCCCCAACGACATGTTCGTCTTCTTTTACTCGGGTCACGGCGGCCGCGTGCCGCGGCGCGGGGCGTTCCAGTCCTCGGACCCGGACAACCAGGACGAGACGCTCGCCTTCTACGACGCCGACCTCTCCGACGACGACATGAACCAGTGGCTCTCGTCCGTCCGGGCGCGGGCCTCGTTACTCATCCTCGACGCCTGCTTCTCGGGCGGGTTCTCCAAGGACGTGATCTCGGCACCCGGACGGATGGGGTTGTTCTCGTCCGAGGAAGACGTGACCTCGGGGGTCGCGGTGAAGTTCCGCGCCGGCGGGTATCTGGCGCAGTTCATGCTCGAGGCGGTGGGCGACCGGCTGGCCGACGCCGACGGCGACCGCGAGATCACGGCGCTCGAGCTGTCCCAGTACCTGCACGAGCGCTACCGCGCCGACGTGAAGTCGGCCGGGCCCGGTGAGGATTTCGTGCGCACCGGCGGCCCGCAGACGGGCTACCAGCACCTCGTCGTCGACCGCGGGAGCATCGGGCCGTTCGAAGTGCTGTTCCGGTAGGAACCGCCCTGAGCCCCGCTCCGGAGCGCTGGCGAGGGGCTCAGGGCATTATCGGTGACGCTGGGGGTGGGGCTCAGGGCGCGCACCCCTCCCGGCGCCGCGTATCGGCCAACGCCACGATGCGCCATCCGGCGGCGGTGCGCCCCAGCTGGATCGCGTCCACGCCGCAGTGCGACAACTGCCCGTCCGCATAGAACGCATACCGCGTCCACACCGTCGCGAGGCCGCCGTCCTGCCGCACCTCGGGCTCGAAGATCCGCTCGTCCGGTACGATCGCGAGACCGCCGATGGCCCGGACGAACTCGTCGATCGTCGTCACGCGCAGCGCGGGTGTGCTGTCGCGCGTCATCCCCGCCGAGACGAGCCGGGCGCCGGAGTCGAACACGGCGCGGAGCGCGACGGTATCGCGCGCGCGCATCGCGTCGAACAGCCGCGTCACGGTGGCGAGGATGGCGGAATCGGGGGCCGCCTGGCCGGCGACACCCCCGGGTGCGAACGCGAGCAGGGCTCCGAGCAGTACCGGTCGAGTCATCGATCGCTCCGGGCGGTCGTGGTCCGGCTCCAGCCGACGGTGTACATTGGGGCATGACAGGGGTGCCCGCCAGCGATCGCCGGCGGGCTGAGAGCAGACCCTTACCACCTGATCCGGGTAATGCCGGCGAAGGGAGTCCCATGACGATCCACACCCAGATGCACCACGCCCGCCGGGGCGTGGTGACCCCCCAGATGCAGCGCGTCGCCGAGCGGGAGGGCCTCCTCCCCGAGCTGGTGCGTGACGAGGTGGCCCGCGGTCGGCTCGTCATCCCCGCCAACGTCCACCACCTGGCGGGCCGTCTCGACCCGATGGCGATCGGCGCGGTCGCGGCGGTCAAGATCAACGCGAACATCGGAAACTCGGCCGTCGATTCCGACATTGCCGGCGAGCTCGAGAAGCTGCACCACGCCGTGCACTGGGGGGCGGACACGGTGATGGACCTCTCGACCGGCGGCAACCTCGACGGGATCCGCGAGGCGATCATCGCGGCGTCGCCGGTCCCCATCGGCACCGTGCCGATCTACCAGGCGGTGGAGCGGGTAGCGCGGGTGGAGGACCTCACCCCCGACAGCCTGCTCGAGGTGATCGAGCATCAGGCGAAGCAGGGCGTGGACTACGTGACGGTGCATTGCGGCATCCTGCGGGAGCACGTGCCGTACGCGCTGCGGCGGGTGACGGGGATCGTCTCACGCGGCGGGTCGCTCCTGGCGTACTGGATGGCGGCCCATCAGCGGCAGAACCCCCTGTACGAGCGGTTCGACGACATCCTCGATATCGCGCGGGCCCACGACGTGACGCTTTCCCTCGGAGACGGGCTGCGACCGGGGTCGCTGGCGGACGCGACGGACCGCGCCCAGCTCGAGGAGCTGACGGTGCTCGGGGAGCTGACCACGCGCGCCTGGGCCCGGGACGTGCAGGTGATGATCGAGGGGCCCGGCCACATTCCGCTGCACCAGATCGAGATCAACGTCCGATTGCAGAAGGAGCTGTGCCACGAGGCGCCGTTCTACACGCTGGGGCCGCTGGTGACGGACGTCGCGCCGGGGTACGACCACATCACGTCCGCGATCGGGGCCGCGATGATCGGCTGGCACGGCGCCGACATGCTGTGCTACGTGACGCGCAAGGAGCACCTCGGACTCCCCAATGCCGAGGAGGTGCGCGAGGGCGTGATCGCCTACAAGATCGCGGCCCACGCGGCGGACATCGCCCGTCGGCGCCCGCACGCGCGCGACCGGGACGACGCCCTGTCCCGCGCGCGGTTCGCGTTCGACTGGAACGAGCAGTTCCGCCTGTCGCTCGATCCCGAGCGGGCCCGTGCGCTGCACGACGAGACGCTGCCGGCCGAGTACTTCAAGTCGGCCGAGTTCTGTTCGATGTGCGGGCCGAAGTTCTGCTCGATGCACATCACGCAGGAGATCGAGCGGAAGTACGGGGAGCAGGCACGCGGGACGGGGGAGGAGTCCCGCACCGTGGCGACGCGCTAGCGCCCTTCGACCTCGGCGATCGCCCGCTCGAGGCGTTCGCGCCGCGCGGGGTCGGGCTCCCGCTCGAGCAACGCCCGCAGCGCCAGCGCGTGCGCGACCGGGAGTGCCTCGCGCTCCGGTACGGCGACGTCGGGCCGCACGCCGACCCGCTCCCAGTTGCCCTTCGTGACGGGGTTGACCGCGCGTGCGCCGGGCACCCACACGCCGAAATGATCGGTGACCCGATGCAGTCCGCCGGCGTGAGCGCCGCCGCCGGTCGTGTCGCCGACGACCACCGCGCGCCCCAGCGCTTGCAGGCCGTAGGCGAAGCCTTCCGCAGCCGAGAACGTCGCGCGACTCGTCAGCACGTACACCGGCCGATCGGGACCGAACCGCCGGCCGGGTACCGAGCGTCGCGTATACACGCGCTCCACCCGATTGCCCCGCCAGTACAGCGTGCTGAGGTGGACCGAGTCGGCTCCGACGAAATAGCTCGTCACGAACGCCGCCATGCGCGGCGACCCACCGCCGTTCCGGCGCACGTCCACGATCAGGGCGGGAGCGTCCCCCAGCTCGGTCAGGACGTCCGCGACGGTCTCCTCGGCGAACTGTGGCTCGAACCCGAAGTCGAGGATCTCCAGATAGCCGATGTCGCCGACCAGCCGCCGCGGGCGGCCGAAGCCGAAGTTGGCGCGGCGCCCCTGCGCCCGCAGGCTGTCCGCACCCCCGGTGGTCGCGCTGCGGCGCCAGGGTTGCGGCGGCAGCACGTCGTGGCTGTACCGCACCCGCAGGTGGCGGTCACCGCCCGCCGCCTGGAGGTGGGCGCTCAGCGAGTCGGCGAGCGCCCGCGCGCTCGATACCCCGTCGTAGGCGCCACGGCGCGCCCGCGCGCGAATCGCCCGCGCGATGACCGTCGCCCGGGCGGGAAAGACGTAGCTCGCCTGGATGCGGGCGGCGACGCCCTCGATCACGACCCGCCGGGTCGCGGCGTCCACGGTGGTGTCCGGCGGCGGCGCCGCGCCGCGGGGTCGCTCGGACCCGCACGCAGCCACCACACCGGCGGCGAGCATCACGACGGCCAGACGGTTCGATACCGGCACGCGGCCTCGCAGTCCCAGGGTGATGTGGCCCGGGGGCTCCAGCGGGAGTCCCGGCCTCCTGCTTGTGCAACACCCGGGCCAGCATGCCGGGTCCGTCCCGCGAGCGGGGGACCCTCGACCTCCCGCAGGGCATCCTCGAGCCGAGTCCGATCCGCGGGGTCCGCCGCCCGCTGACGGAAGAGCGGACGCGCCGCTACACGATCGCGAACGCCCGGACCGGGAAGCTCCCCAGCCCCCGCACCCGCACCGGCACGGCGAAGAACCGGAACCCCGCCTCGGGCAAGCCGCCCAAGCCGCACAGGTGTTCCACGATCGGAATGCCCGCCGCGAGCAGCGTGGTGTGCGCCGGGCGGGCGCGGTCGTCCACGTCGTCGATGTTGAGCGAATCGATCCCGACCAGGGCCACGCCCGCGCCGACCAGGTGCCGCGCGGCGTCGGCGGTGAGGTAGGGGTTCCCGCGGCCGTAGCGCGCGGAGCGCCAGTGGACGTCCCAGCCGGTCTGGACGAGCACGGCCCGGCCACGCACATCGATCCCGGCGAAGTGCCCTGCGGTCACCGCGCGTCCGCTCGTCCGGACCACGATCCCGGGAAGGTCTGCCACTTGCTCCAGGGCGTAGCCCGCGATGTCGGCGCCCTCGGGGAAGCGGTGCGACGGCGCGTCCATGTAGGTGCCCGTATTGGCGAGCATCTCGATGCGGCCGAGGTGGAACTCCGTGCCCGGGGCGTACCGGGCGCGCGACGCCGCGCGGGACAGCCAATCCGAGATCACGGGGGCGGGCAGACCAGGGTAGGTGACCATGCCGTGCTCGATCTCGTGGCTCAGCTCCACGAAACGCCGGGTCACGCCGCCACCCCGGGCCACAGGGGATCGAGGAACCGCGGGGCCGCGACGAGCCAGCCCGGCGAAACCCGCGGCGCCGCCCGGTTCGTGGCGAATGCCACCGCGCAATGACCGAGGACCATCGGTTACGCCCCGCCGGTGACCGTGACGTCGAGGTCGCGCAACAGGCCGTCGTGGAGGCCGTAGATCCAGCCGTGCACGCTCAGCCGGTGGCCCGCCCGCCAGGCGGACTGCACCACGGTGGTATCGCAAACGTTGCGCACCTGTGCGCGCACGTTCAGCTCGCACAGGCGATCGAGGCGCGCCGCGTCATCCGGGAGCTGCCGCAGGGCGGCGTGGTGCGCCGCGAGCACGTCCCGGACGTGCCGCAACCAGTTGTCGATCAGTCCGAGCTCGTGATCCTCCATCGCCGCGCGCACACCGCCACACCCGTCGTGCCCGCAGACGATGATGTGCCGGATGCGGAGGACGTCGACGGCGTACTGGATCACCGACAGGCAGTTGAAATCGGTGTGCGTCACGACGTTCGCGACGTTGCGGTGCACGAACAGCTCGCCGGGAGCCAACCCGACGATCTCGTTCGCGGGCACGCGCGAGTCGGAGCAGCCGATCCACAGGTACTGCGGCGCCTGTTGCGCGGCCAGCGAACGGAAGAAGGCCGGGTCGTCGGTCGTCATCCGTTGCGCCCAGCGGCGGTTGTTCTCGAACAGGTCCGGGAGGGTGCGCATTCTCCGCTTTACTCGTGCCGGATCGCGTCGATGGGGGAGAGGTGGGCGGCCCGCACGGCCGGGTACATCCCGAACGCGATCCCCACGGCAACGGCGGCCGCCGCGGCGACCAGGACCGTGCCCCACGTGAAGGCCGCGTAGACCAGGGCCTCCGTCTGGGCCCGCATCACCGCGGTCACCGCGAACGCGCCGGCCAGCCCAACGGCCACGCCGACGGCGCTGCCGGCCCCCGTGATGGCGACCGATTCCACGAGGAACTGCCACAGGATATCGCGGCGCCGCGCGCCCGCCGTCTTGCGAATGCCGATCTCGCGGGTCCGCTCGGCGACCGAGGCGAGGAGCACGTTCATGATGCCGATGCCGCCGACGAGGAGCGAGATGCCGGTGATCGCACCCATCAGGATCTTGAAGACCAGCATCCCCTGCTGGACCTGGGCGAGGCGTCCGGCGCGGGTGCCGATCGAGACCTTGTCCTTCCAATCCGCCCCGGCGCGCCGGGCCAGCCACGCTTCCAGCCGTGCCCGCGCCGAGTCCACGTCCTCGACGCGTGCCGCCTTGGTGATGAGCACCGGAGCCGGCGATTCGCCGATGGGCACCAGCGCGTCGCGCGCCAGCCCGAGCGGGACGAAGGCCAGCAGCACGCGTTCCTCGGCGTCCCCGGCGAGCACCCCGACGACCGCCCATGACCGGGCGCCGAGCCGCACCGAGTCGCCAACCCCCAGGCCACGCTCGGCCGCGAGGCGGTGGGACACGACCGCCACGGGCGCCGGCTCGGCCGCCTCCGCGGCGGTGAAGAACCGGCCCTGTGCCACCCTCAGCTCCTGGAAGTCCGTGATGCCGGGGCTGGTGGCCGTGACGAACGCCGCCCGTGCCGCGGAGTCCGGCACGGCCACGAGCGCGGGGCCGCTCACCGCCAGCACGGCCGCGCCGCCGGTCCCGAGCAGGCCCCGGGCCGTGTCGGCATCGGTAGCAGTGAACACCGGGTAGTCCGCGCGAGGAATGCGCTGGCCGTCCACGATACTCGCGGTCCGGGCGGTCACGACGATGGCCTGGAGATCCGTGGTGCGCTCGATCTGGCGCCGCACGTAGCGCTCCACGCCGTCACCCAGGGCGAGGACGGCGACGAGCGCCGCGGTCCCGACGATGATGCCGAGGGTCGACAGCGCGGTCCGGAGCGGGTTGAGCGTGAGCGAGGCGAGGCCGACGCGCAGCGAAGCGGTCATGCGTGCTCTACGGGGCACCGGCGGCCGACGGCTGCGGCCCGGGGAGCACACCGGCCAAGGCTCTGAGTAGACGGCCCTCCGGCGTCCCCCCGTCCGGCGCGTCCGCGAGGACCACCGCCAAGCGGCGCCGCAACAGCGGATCGCGGGCGGCCTGGGCCGCGAACTGCAGGGTCAGGGGAACGAACCAGCTGGCACGGCGCCCGCCCGGGCCCGCTCGGGCCACTGCGGCGTACTGCTCGAACAGCGCCAGCAGGAACGCGCCCTTGGATGGAAACTGGCGATAGATGGCCCCCTTGGTGAACCCCGCGGCGGCGGCGACATCGTCCAGCGAGGCGAGATCCAGACCACGCTCCGCCAGGACATGCAGACCCGCTTCGATCAGCAGGCCTCGGGTTTCCAGCCGGCGTCGTTTGACGATTCCCATCGGTATCTAAGATACTCAACGGCATCGACACGTCACCAGAGGGCTGCCGGCGGCGCAGCTTGGGACCAGACCCAGACCACCTGGCCCAGGTCGGCCTGGCCAGCTCAGGCGATACCAGTGAGTATCTACGATACTGAACAGTACTCAGGATTACCGCGCGTCCGCCCTGGTCGGGCGGCCCGTGCTTCGCGCGACGTCTCGCTCGGGCGACGCCCCGCTGTCGGGTGTGGCCGGCCGCGGCGCGCGCACGCCCGAGCCGCG
>Ga0326597_10008020_pt1 | contig 14294 bp, 14 predicted proteins | sample RVTome_12_FD_203789 | JGI IMG/M metagenome (GOLD analysis project Ga0326597, IMG submission 203789) | Soil microbial communities from uranium-contaminated site in the Upper Colorado River Basin, Wyoming, United States - RVT100D185 | ecosystem: Environmental > Terrestrial > Soil > Contaminated >... | reverse complement strand
GAAAACGGAGCCGACAACTCCTCACGCGGCGCAAAGGCCGCGCCGTGAACCACGAAGTCCAGGCCGCCGAACTCTTCCTCGATTCGCGAGAACACGACGCCAATCTCGTCGTCAGACCCCACGTCGCACGGCAGGACCAGCGCCGGTTCGCCGAGACCTTGCGCCAGTTCATTGACGTGATCCTCGAACCGGCCCTGGTAGGTGAGCGCCAGGCGGGCCCCCCGCTGCGCCGTGGCTTGAGCGATGGCCCAGGCAATCGAGCGTTTGTTGGCCACCCCGACAATGAGACCGAGCTTTCCTGAGAAATCAGACACGTCTACCCTCGACGCTTCGCTGACGACCGGTCATGTGCACGGCTTGGGCGTGAAACTACCGTCCGCGCCGGCGGCCGCCGCCGCGGTTGGATCCCTGACCAGGTCGGTTCCCACGGGAGCCGCCGGGCTGCTGGCCTCCACGGCCGCCGCCGGGACGCCCGTGACCAGAACCGTCACCCCCTTGGCGGGGCCCGCCGAACCGGGGTTGTGCGTCGCCTTGCGGGCGACCGGAGTGCCGACCCTTCCCAAAACGCTGGCCGGCGCGATTGCCGTCAAAGTCACCACGACCTCCGCGTCCACCGGGCTGGTGAACCGTGAAGTCCGGGGCCTTCCGCTCAGGACTCTGGCCCTCGGGTCGAGGCAACGTGGCGCGAATCAATCGCCGATGGACCGGCCCCTCGTCGTCGGCGCGGTCGGGCCCGTCGACATCGACCGCATCCGAAGCCTCGGCCCCGGCGGCAGATGAGTCGACCGGCTCGACCGCGGCAGGATTGGTGTCGGGATCGAGGGACTCAGGTGCTTCGGGAAGAGGGTTGGAACGCAGCTTAGCCTCCACGGGCTCACTGGCTGCGGCTTCGGCGCGTTTGCGGCGCGGTGGCGGCACCTTGGCCCCCTTGTAGTCGTGGTCCGCGTGGCAGGCGGTGCAACGCGTCTGCATGACCTCATCCTCAACCATCGCCACCACGGCATGACTGGTGATGCGGCGTTCACGGGGACAGTAGTCGTCCAAGATGTCACCGAGCCGAAGCCGGCGTGGCTGCATTAAACTCCCCCGGAGCCGTTCCTTTCAGGCGGGATGAGAAAGGATTCAGGTCGAGAAAGTCTAACAAATCGACCCAGGAAACCCAAAACCAAATCCCCGCGGACCGTCGACACTACTGGGCAAGCCAGACTCGGCACTCGTCGAGCGCGTCACGCACCGCCGTGGGATGTGTGGACTGGGGTGTGCGACGGGCCCGCACCGAGGCCAGCGCCGTGGCCGCCTGAGGCGCGTCGTCACCGAACATCTCGCTCGCCTCTCGCCACTGGGCCAAGGTCAGTGAACTGAAATCCTGACCCTCGGTAACCAGGCGCCGCACCATGCCCCCCACCACCTCGTGGGCGCGTCTGAATGGCATCCCTCGCGACACGAGATAGTCGGCCACATCGGTCGCCAGCAAGAGGCCTGACGCAGCCTGCGTGGCACGCTCGGCGTTCAGCGACAGACGCGCGACGACCGCATGGGTCGCCGCGAGTGACACAGTCAGCGTCGTCTCCGAGTCGAAAACCGCCTCCTTGTCCTCTTGCAGGTCCTTGTTGTATCCGCTCGGCAGGCCCTTCATCGTCGCAAGCCAACCGGTCATGCGGCCGATCGCGCGACCCGCCTTTCCCCGCACGAGTTCCAGGGGATCGGGATTCTTCTTCTGCGGCATCATGCTGCTGCCGGTGGCGGAGGCGTCCGCCAGTTCGAAGAAGCCGTGTTCCTCGCCGGTGAAGATGACAAGGTCCTCTGCCAGGCGGCTGAGGTGGACCATCGCTAACGAGGTGGCGTACAGAAACGAGGCCACGAAGTCCCGATCGGACGAGGCATCCATGCTGTTGCGAACCACCCGGGAAAAACCCAGGGCGCGAGCGAGCTGTGCCGTGTCAACGGGATAGCTGGTGCCAGCCACCGCGCCCGAGCCAAGTGTCAAGGCATCCGCCTCGTCCCCAGCTGAGGCCAACCTCGCGTGATCGCGTCGCAACGCAGCCGCATGCGCGAGAAAGAAGTGCGCCACCAGCACCGGCTGCGCGCGCCGCAGATGGGTATAGGAAGGCATCAGGGCATCGCCGGCCCGCTCGGCCTGATCCGCGCACGCGGCCACCAGCCTCACGACGCCGCTCTGCAGCGCCGGAATCCTCCGCCGAAGATACAGGCGCAGGTCGAGCGATACCTGTTCGTTCCGTGACCGACCGGTATGCAGACGGCGGCCGGCATCTCCGATCCGCTCGATCAGCTTGCGCTCCACGAAGCTGTGAACGTCCTCGTCGTCGCCTGAGAGGTATGCCGGATCGCGACGCCCCTCGTCCAAGATCGCTCGAAGCCCGGAGACGATCGCCTGGGTATCATCGGCGCTCAACACCGACGAGGCACCAAGGGCTTCTGCCCACGCGATGCTGCCAGCGATGTCATCCTCGAAGAGCGCTCGATCGAATCCGAAGGAGACCCCGAAGCCAAACGCCGCCGGATCCGGCGCGTCCTCGAACCTTCCAGACCAGAGCGTCATGAGATCGACGCTCTGGATCCGAGTCCGATGAGCGACACCGACCGCGGCACGCCCTCGGACACGCTGACGGGGCCTGGACCTGTCACCATCTGGCACACCAGCGCAATGAGCGCTCCTCGATTCTCGTTGGACCCCCGACGGCTGTGCACCAATTCTGCATATGTCACCACCTGGTCACATTGAATCCCAATCAGTTCTGGCGGCACAACCGCCAGTTCGAGCGACCGCCTCGGTCACGACTTCGACAGTCCCTGGAGCCAGGTGACCAGGGTTTTCGCGCGACGTACATCTGGGGCGATGGCCAGGATTGTGTCATCGCCGGCAATCGTGCCGACGATTTCCGGGCGGCGAGCTCCGTCGAGTGCCACGCCAAGCATCTGGGCCTGCCCGGGTCCGGTACGAAGTACCACGAGCTGTTGGACACGGTCGACCCTGGTCAGGTGATCGGCCACGGCCCGATGGAGCGACGGCCCCACCGCATGGCCGTTCGAGCTCACAGCGGAGGGGAACTGATACGCGGCATGGGCGCCGCCTTTGACAAGACCCAGCTCGCGCACATCTCGCGAGAGCGTCGCCTGCGTGACATCGAACCCCGTACGCTTGAGCAGCCTCCGCAGCTGCTCCTGGCTGCGCACCGGCTGCTGTTGCACAACGTCGAGAATCACCGACTGGCGACGTGTCTTCATTGGCCTCGAACCACGAGCCCTCCTCGATCAGGCCCCGACTGGTAAGAAGAATACCCCAGAACTTGACTACTTATGCATGTAAATGTATAAATATGCTTTATCGTCATTCACCATGGCTACCAGCACATCCCACGTCGCCGGGCAGCCGGCTTCTGCCGCGACCGCTGCGCGGACTCGTGTCGCCATTGCGGGCGCCACTGGGTACGCCGGCCAGGAACTCATCCGCCTGCTCGCCAGGCACCCGAACGTCTTGCTGACCGAGGCCATGTCGTCAGGCGCGAACAGCGCACCCCGACCGCTTCCAGCGCTCGCGCGCATCTGGGACGGCAGCGTGACCGCCCTCGATGTCGATCGGCTGGCCACCAACGCGGACGTTGTCTTTCTGGCGCTGCCCGAAGCGGCGTCGGCGGAGATCGGGGCGGCGCTCGTCGGACGGGGCACACGGGTGGTCGATTTGTCCGGCGCTTTTCGGATCCGGAATGACGCTGATCGCCTCCGGTGGTATCCGGCCACCGCTGCTCTGCCGGCAGGCGTGGTCTATGCGCTTCCAGAGCGACACGCCGCGGCGATTCGGCACGCCGCACTCGTCTCGTGCCCGGGATGCTATCCGACGGCGGCGCTCCTGGCGCTCGAGCCGCTGGCTGAGGCCGGACTCCTCGACGGTCCAGTCGTCGTAGACGCCAAGTCGGGCCTTTCTGGTGCTGGCAAGGCGCCCAGCGATCGGACGCACTTCTGCGAGAACCACGGCAGCGTGGCTGCCTACGGCGTGTTCGACCACCGGCACACGGCCGAAATCGAGCAGGAACTCGGATCGATGGTCACCTTCGTCCCGCACCTGGTTCCGCTCGACCGCGGCATCCTTGAAACAATCTATGCTTCACTCAGCCCGGGCACGACCGAGAGCCAGGTGACCGACGCGTTGCAGGGCGCATACGCGGCCGCGCCGTTCGTACGACTGCGGGGAGCGGATCTTCCCGAGATCAAGCATGTCGCCTACTCCAACTTCTGCGACATCGGCTGGCGCGTGGATGAAAGTCGAGGCCGGCTGGTCATGGTGTCGGTCCTGGACAATCTGATCAAGGGCGCAGCCGGCCAGGCGGTGCAGAACCTGAACATCCTGCTCGGCGTCGATGAGCGTACCGGCCTCCTGTGAAGCGTCTCCTGGTCTTGAAGCTCGGGGGCGAACTGCTCGAGCATGCGGCCGACCTGCGACGTGTCGCCCACGGTATCGCGTCGCTCGCCCGACAGACGGCGCTGGTGGTCGTTCACGGTGGTGGTCGCGAGATTGACGCCGCCCTGGCCGCCGCTGGCATTCCCAAAGTGCAGGTGGACGGCCTTCGGGTGACCAACGCGCGCACCCTCGACGTCGTGGTCGCAGTACTCGCCGGGGCGATCAACACCCGACTGGTCGCCGCGGTCCGCGCCACTGGTGCGATGCCCGTTGGTCTCACCGGGGCGGACGCGTCGGTGGTGACGGTCCGTCGCGCGAAACCGGCGGCCAGCGTCGCGGGGCCACGGGTCGACCTTGGGCTGGTGGGGTCACCGGTCAACGACGGGGCGCCTAGACTTCTGACGGATCTGCTCGCCCGCAGGTACGTACCGATTGTGGCCTGCATCGGTGCCACCAAGGACGGGCAGCTCCTGAATGTCAACGCCGACACGTTGGCGTCACACCTGGCGGTTCACCTCGGCGCGAGACGACTGATCATCGCCGGAGGCACCCCCGGGGTCCTCGACATGGGGGGCAATACGATCGGTCGCCTGACATCCAGGGCAGCGGCGCGGCTCATCAAGACCGGCACCGCGAACAAAGGCATGGTGGCCAAGCTGGAGGCCTGCCGGTCGGCGCTGAGAGGGGGCGTCGGCGACGTCATCATCGCCAACGGGCGAGAGGTCCGATTCGACAGCCTGGCAGGCCTCAGGCCGTCGCCAGCAGGCTACACGCAGGTGGTACGATGAAGGTGACCCTCGACAACATCCGCGAGCGCGAGTCGCGCCACGTGCTTCAAACGTACCGGCGGCAACCGGTGGCGTTCATCCGGGGCAGTGGTGCGTACCTGTACGACGTCGACGGCCGCAAATACCTGGACTGTGTGTCCGGCATCGGCGTGACATCCTTGGGCCACGCACATCCCGGACTGACCGCGGTGATCGCCGATCAGGCAGCCACGCTCCTGCACACGTCGAACTTGTACTACCATCCCTTCCAGGCGGAGGCCGCCGTACGACTGGCCGAGCTGTCTGGTCTGCCCCGAGCCTTCTTCTGCAACAGCGGCACCGAAGCCGTGGAGGCATGCCTGAAATTCGCTCGGCGATACTGGCACACCCAGGGCGTGACCGACCGGACGGGCTTCGTCGCGGTGATGGGCGCATTCTCCGGCCGGACGCTCGGCGCCCTGTCGGTTACTCACGACGAGCACTATCGTGAGCCATTTGGCCCGTTGATTGGACCGGTCACTTTCGTCGATCCATTGAAGCCCGAGGCCCTCGCCGAGGCCGTCACAGCAAAGACCGCGGCAATCATTGCCGAGCCGATCCTCGGGGAGGGTGGCATCCGGCCGATGACGCCAGCGTTTGCTGCGGCCATCAACGAGGTCTGCGCTCGTACGGGCACGTTGTTCATCGCAGACGAGGTGCAGACCGGGCTTGGTCGGACCGGATACCCATTCTACTCCCGCGCCCTGGGCCTCGACCCCGACCTGATGTCGGTCGGCAAGGCCCTCGGTGGCGGCGTGCCGGTGGGAGCCGCGCTCGTCTCCGAACGGGTGTCCCGCATGGTTTCACCAGGGGACCACGGCAGCACCTACGGCGGCAACCTGCTCGGCACACGTGCGGCTGCGTTCGTCCTGGATCAACTGATGAACGGACTCATCGACCACGTGAAGGTGGTTGGGGCGCATCTCGAGCGCCGCTTGCGTGCGCTGGCTCTCCAGCACCAGGCGATCGTCGAGGTGCGCGGGGCGGGGCTCATGCGCGGCCTCGAGGTCAGCACCGACGCCATGGCCATCGTCAACGATGCCCGCGATCGAGGTCTCCTGGTCAACCGGACAGACGAGGTGGTGGTCCGCCTCCTGCCTCCCCTGACGATTGACACCGGAGAGATCGACCGCGCCATCGAGGTCCTCGACGGTGTCTTCTCCACCGCCAGTCAGCGAGCGAGAATATGAATACGGCTACGATTGCGGCGCTCGGCGCCGAACTCGGTTTCCGACGCTGCACGCGCGTACCACAGGCGACCCCACGTGGCTGACCGGGAGACGCTCACGGGCAGTCTTCGCAACCACTCGACGGTCGCGCCGGTCCAGGGGGGAATCTCGGCGCCGGCAGGCTTCCGAACTGGCGCCGTACACTGCGGGATCAAGGCCGACCCGCTCGCGCTGGACCTGGCGGTGCTCGCCGCAGACGCGCCGGCGTCCGCCGCAGCGCTCTTCACGACCAATCTCGCCCGGGCGGCACCTGTGACAGTGTCTCAGCAGCACCTCGGGCAGACGGCGGGCATCGCGCGGGCCGTGGTTGTCAACAGCGGGTGTGCCAACGCGTGCACCGGCGAGCTTGGGCTCCAGCATGCGCGACTGATGGCTCAGGAGACCGCCACCGCCCTGGGTTGCGTGCCTGAGCAGGTGCTCGTCGCCAGCACCGGTGTCATCGGTGTCGTGCTGCCGATCGATCGTGTGACGCAAGGCATCCGTACGGCGACCGGATCCATGACCGGCACCGGTGGGGGCGATGCGGCACGCGCCATCATGACGACCGATCCGTTTCCGAAAGAGCACGCCGTTTCGGTGCAAACGCCCGGTGGGACATTTTCGGTTGGCGGGATGAGCAAGGGTTCCGGGATGATCGAGCCGAAGATGGCAACGATGCTGGGGTTCCTCACCACCGACGCGCGCGTGGCCCCAGGCCTGCTCCGACGGGCTCTCCAAGAATCAGCACGCGACACGTTCAATGCGATCACCGTTGACGGCGAATGCTCCACCAACGATTCCCTGTTCGCGCTCGCCTCAGGTGCCAGCGGCGTGGTCATCGACGAAGTCAGCTATCCGGCGCTGTTGCAGGGACTCCTGGCTGTCTCACATGAGCTCGCGCTCGGCATCGTTCGAGGCGGCGAGGGCGCGACGAAGTTGATCGCCGTCCGGGTAACCGACGCCGCCAGCGTAGACCAGGCGCGCCAGGTCGCCAGAACGATTGCCAACTCGCCACTCGTCAAGACCGCAGTCCACGGCGCCGATCCCAACTGGGGTCGCATCGTCGCGGCATCCGGGCGCTCGGGCGTCGCGTTCGATCCGGCAAGGATGACAGTGCGTATCGGCGGCATTCTCACGTTCGAACACGGACTCCCGAATGACGACGACGCGGTTCAGGTCGTCGAGCACATGAAAGGTCACGAGGTACGAATAGACGTAAGCCTCGGGTCTGGCGGCGAGGCATCCGCGACAATCTGGACCTGCGACTTGAGCGCCGAATACGTCCGCATCAACGGCGAGTACCGGACATGACCCGCCCGGAACCAACGGCCGCGCCGATCAAGGACTTTCTCTCCATTCTCGACCTGCCTCACGGCGACTTCTCGCGACTCCTCGACCTCGCCGCCCAAGTGAAAGCAGACCGCCACCTGGGCCTTCAGGCTCCGACCGCACACGTCCTTCGGGGACGACACGTGGCGATGCTCTTCGAGAAGCCGTCGCTCCGCACACGCTCGACATTCGAGATCGCCGTTCATGAACTGGGCGGCCACACGTTGGATCTTCCAGCGCAGTTCGCCGATGGTGGACGGGAACCGCTCGAGGACATCGCGAGAAACCTGGAGCGCTGGATCCCGGCGCTTGTCATCCGCACGTACGCGCACGCGAAGGCGAAGGCCTTTGCAGCGGCCGCACCGAGACTGCACGTCATCAATGCTCTGAGCGATCAGGAGCATCCGTGTCAGGCACTGGCGGATATCCTGACCGTGCGAGAACACTGGGGAACCTGCCAGGGGCGCACCATCGCGTATGTCGGGGACGGTAACAACGTCGCAGCGTCGCTGGCGCACGCGGCGCTCCCACTCGGCATTTCTCTCCACGTGGCCTCGCCGATCGGCTACCAGCTGCCGGCCCGCGTCGTCGAGGACGCCACGGACCGCGCCCGCGACGGCGCCGACGTGCGAACCTTTGTCGATCCGCTGGAGGCCGTGGCCGGCGTCGACGCCATCTACACCGACGTGTGGACATCGATGGGGCAGGAAGTCGAGGCCGCGAAACGACGCCGCGTCTTTCGTGCCTATCAAGTGAACAGTGCGCTGATGGCCGCGGCCGCACCGGGAGCGCTCTTCATGCACTGCCTACCCGCACATCGAGGCGAGGAGGTCACGGCCGAGGTCCTGGAGTCGCCCACATCCGTTGTGTTCGATCAGGCGGAGAATCGACTCCACACCGAAAAGGCGCTCCTCGTACGACTGCTCTCGTGAGCGGCCGTTCACCCGATACCAATCGTGCCCGGGTCGAAGCGCGCTACTAGAGCAGACCGACCGCCTTCACCTCAACCCCCGCAGCGATGAGAGCCGCGCGCAGCCGCGCGGCAAGATCCGCAGCGCCGGGCGTATCCCCATGGAGGCAGATCGTGTCAATCGCGAGAGACACGACTCGGCCATCGATCGCCTCGACCGCGTGCTCCTGCGCCATGCGCACGCCTCGCCGCACCACCGCCTCCGGGTCGTGAATCACGGCACCGCCTTCTTCACGCGGCACCAGCGTGCCATCGGGCTGGTACGCGCGGTCGGCAAAGCCCTCCCCCGCCGTTCGAAGTCCGGCGCGCTGCCCAGCCGCCACGATCTCCGAATCCGGCAGGCCGAACAGGATCAGCGACCGGTCAATCAGAGCCGCCGCTCTCGCGATCGCGTCGGCCAGCGAGGCATCGCGAAGGGCCATGTTGAAAAGCGCCCCGTGCGGTTTGACGTGTTGCAGTCTCACACCCAACGCCGCAGCGATGGCGGCCAGTGACCCGACTTGGTACGCCACGAAATCCTCGACGTCTGCCGGAGAGAACTGGAGCTCGCGACGTCCGAAGCCCTCGGGATCTGGAAATCCCGGATGCGCGCCTACTGCCACCCCGTGCGCCTGCGCGCGCTCGACGGTCGCTTTCATCACCCCGGCGTCCCCGGCGTGGAACCCGCAGGCCACATTCGCCGACGTGAGGTGCGGGATCAGAGCGAGGTCATACCCGACAGGCTCACCGAATCGGGTCTCACCGACATCGCCGTTCAGATCGACGCGGGCCGCCACTGAAGGCACACCGAGTGTAATTTCTGCTTCATTTTTGAAAGCGGACGTTGATGACGATCATCAATACCCAAGGCAGCCAAGGGAAGTGCCCTGGCACGGCCGTTGCGGTTCGCACCGAGTCGGCTTGTGGTTTGCGGCAGAGAGCCGCCAACGCTGGGGGGAGCCAAGCCGACACTCGGGAGGGCGCACCTTCGGGTGTCCCTCCCGTTCTGCTGTCTAGACGCCGGCGCCTTCTGGATACTCCAGGGCGAGCTTCAATTCGCGAGCCAACGACTCGACAGTTGTGCCCGTACGCTTCCAGGCACCTTCCGTTTCGAATCGCAAGTCACCAATGCGACGCCCCCATGGAGCGATCGCACGACCAATCGCCCTGAAATCGCCCCGATCCGCATGCTCTTGGTCGAGGCGCCGGACGACGTCTGGTGAGACGCGAATGAACGCGCGCAGCGCGGACGCCGACCTGATGCTGTACTTCCGCCCTCCCCAGGCGGCGCCGAACACAACCGAGACCTGCTTGAAGTAGTTGACGAAAAAGCGCTTCGAGTCGGCGCGGAAGTCAGCCGCTTTTCGGGGACCACCAAACGCGTCACTCGCAAACAAGCGCTTGAGCTCCTGCGCGAGCGGCGCCTGCGCCACTCGACCGCGACCAACGCCGAGCAGCTTGATCTCACCGTGCAGCGGAGAGTCCTCGCGATCGTTGAGGGCGCGCACGACGTCGTGGGCCGCCGCCAGCGCATCATCCCGGTAGAGCTGACGGCCGGAGAGGCTCACCAGGTGCGACGCGTTCAACCGCGTATGTTTCGCGTTGATCGTCACGAACATCTGGACCACGTGATCTTCGGGAAGCCGGTCGAAGATAATCGCGGGCACCGAAAACGACTGCCCACGCAGGTTATCGATGTTGGCATGCAGGGCGAGCAGTCGATGCTGGCCGTCAATGGCCCGGAGGATCCCCTCGCGCTCGGGCACCTTCAGCCGCCCTACCGAGGCGCCTGCCTCAATCGGTTCGAACGCCAGCCTCTCGTCGCAGGAGATGATCACGGCGCCCGGAATGGAGGGAAGATCGCGTGCCTGGCGGCACTGCTCGTAATACTGCACCAGCTCGTCGATTTTTCGCCTGATGATCTGACGCTGGTAGGCCTTCTCGCTAGACCCGATCCGGCGCTCGAGCAAGTCCCAGTTCACCTTGGAGGGGACTTTCCTCTTCCCGCCTCGAACCGCGGACTGGCTGGACTCCCCGTAGTTGAGCACCTCAAAGCGAACGAGTTTGTCGATATCTTCAGCTGTCAGCGACGCCTGGTAGAACTGCACCCCAAACTGCTGCATCCGGATGGCCGCGACGTTAATCATGTGGGTCCTCTCCTAGGCGTCACCCACCGGACACCCCGGAAGAGGCGAATTGTAACGACCTGCAGCCCCCCGACTCAACCACTTTTCGGGCCATTTCTTGGGTTTCCGGCCAGATGACCCCAGTATATCGTTGCTATCTGACTACGGAGAAAGGAGTTAGCTGCCGTGCACAGGAAGGCGTTGTTTTTTGACTGGGGATGCTTCATACCAACCCAGCAGCCGGTGACCCCAGCCCGTTGCCAACTGCGGTGAACGGAGCGCTTCGACTCGCGGCCCGGCCCGCCTACCGCGGCGAGGCCGTCTGCCGGACTGAGTCCGACGGTCGACTCCCGCCAAAGATCCCGGCAAAGAGCAGCCAACCCATCGGTAAGACCACGAGCAGGTATGTGAGATACCTGCCGTACAAACCATCGGGACCGTACGGTTCAGTGGCCCAGTGCAGCGGTTCGCTGTAGGGAAAGATATTTGCTTCGGTCAGCTCATGGAGACCATAGATGAGGAGTTGCACGACGAACACCGCCAGGAACACCGCCGTCACCTGGAAGAACACCCCAAGATTGACGCGGTGCCCGTATCGCGACCAGAGCCACGCGACAGCCGCGGCACAGACGGTGCCGGCCACCGCGCCGCCGACCACGTCCATCGCCTGCACCTGAAACAGCAGCGTGCCCATCAGCATGGCGGTCTCCATGCCCTCCCGCGTGATCATCAGGAGCGTGAACAGGAATACCCCGACAAACGCGCGTGAACCGACCTTTGTGGCCGACAGCGCGAGCTGCGTTTCGATCTCTGACTTGAGGCGTCTCGCGTGCCGCCACATATGCACGATGAGCGTGGCCACCAAGCCCGCCGCCACCAGTGCCAGTACACCCTCCCACAGGGCCTGGTTCGCCGCCCGCTGGAACAACACGGCCGCGCCAATGCTGAGGAGAACCGAAAGCGCGATACCCCAGTGAATCGCCGGAACGAGCTGATGGCGACCACTCTTACGGAGGTACGCCAGGCTGATGGCCACGATCAGGAAGGCCTCGAGCCCTTCTCGGAGCGTGATGACGAAGGCTTGGAGCATTGGATCGAGACCTCAATGTTGAGATCGAGTCTCAATTCTAGCAGATAGAGCCGTAAAACGCAGAAGGGGAAGGGCCTAGAGGAGGGCAGTATGGGGACAGAGCCAGGGCAGCCCTGTCCCGCTGACTCGGTGGCTACTGGATCGGAACGGTCCAGAGGTAAATCGTGCGCCCGTTCACAGTCTGCGTCTGCTCCGGCTTGATGTCGCCCATATCGAAGGCATGAGACACCACACGAGTACCGGGCTTCAGCTCGGAGTTGAGTTTCGGCAGCAGCTTGAGATTCAGCGAGGGCAGCAAGTACAGAGTCACGACCGTCGCCTCGCTGATATCCGTCGTGAAGAGGTCCTGGTTGAGGAAGCGGACCTTGTCCGCTACGCCGGCCGTGCTCAGGTTCGCCATGGCCTCTTTGATGCGCTGCGGGTCGATGTCAATCCCGACGCCACGCGCACCATAGGTCTTGGCGGCCGTAATCGGCGTGCGCCCGTCGCCGGATCCAAGGTCGTACACGACGTCATTCGCCGACACCTTGGCCATCTTGAGCATGGCGTCGACGACTTCCTGTGGGGTCGGAACGAAGATGACATCCGGGGTCCGCAGCGGGGCTGGGGCCTGAGCCGATGAAGGCGCGACAAGCGCCGTGACCATCGCGAAGACAAGAACAAGAACGCGCAGTGTCATAGGCCTCCCTCATTCATGCAAGAGCTATCAGATCCGGGCGTCCGGACACGGCTCCTCATGGTCGTTGTCGGGAGATTATATCCCGCAACGGCAGAAGCAGAGGCGTGGCCGAGGATGGCTGCTACGGACTGGTTGCCCGCGGCTTGAACACGACCAGGCGTGCCCAGGCCGAGTGAATCGCCCGGCCGAGCGTCGCAGGCCACCGGGCCCGAGGTGGCCTCCGCATCGCGGAACCGCCGCGCCTGCGGTCCGCACCAGCATCGAATTCGTCGGTGTACTCGGAGATATGTGCCACGATCGCCGCCATTTCCTGCACGGTACTGGCGGTCCGGCGATCCCCCTGTGGAAACAAACGGCAAAACTCATTGACCGTCACCGAAGCATCCAGGCCGACGACCGTGGCGTAGCCGCGCACGATCGCGCGTGCGTAGAGCCCGGATGGCCACTCTGACAAATCGTTCCGTTCAAACGCCTCCAGCAACTCACGAGAGACCCGTGTGGACGAGGTGAGTTGCTCCAGAGAGATCTCGTTGCGCTCGCGCTGCCGGCGAAGCCGGAGTATGAAGCTTTCCTGGGCGGTCATTGGACCCTCCGGTTCTTGTACTGCTCGAACCGAAGCAATTCCCGGGCCCCAGGAGCCTCGATGATCGAGTCGCGCTACTTGTTCTGCGCGCTGGACTTAGATCAAGACAGCCAAACACGTTGCGACACGGACGTACCGGAATGATCCAACCGATTACGATTCCGGAGCGCGCGAACTCACTGGCGCTACACAGCCTGGGGTGTCCGACCATTCACGTATTCCCCGAGACCGGCGGGTGTGAACTGCAGACCGACGTAGAACGGCCCAAATTCCGCGAATTTGGCACTCGCTTCATCGAACCTCATCTCGTAAATGAGCTTCTTGAAGACCACCGGGTCGTCGGCGAACAGATCGACGCCCCACTCCCAGTCGTCGAATCCGATCGAACCGGAAATTATCTGCGTGACCCGGCCGGCGTACTGGCGTCCGATCATTCCGTGTTCCCGCATCATCGCGGCCCGGCGGCCAAAACTCTCGCTGTACCAGTTCACGGCTTCGCCGCGCCGTTTGTCCATGGGGTAGAAGCAGACATACCGTCTTCGGGGCACCTCGAGAAACAACCGGTTCATCACTCGCTGCCGCTGAGACTCCATCTCGTGGTCGAACGCCTGCTCGAACTCCTCGCTGCCAGGCTTGAACCGGACCGCAAGCTGCTCGTGCACCTTCGCCGTCATCTCGTACAGGCCGAGTTCAACAACGGACACATACGAAGACGTCGGTTCGAGCGACGCGTAGAGGTCGGTCTGGGACCACATCAGCTCAGTCTGGGCGAGCTCGTCGAACGTCCGCCGAAAGCACATGATCATCAGATCCGCTTTGTGCCCCAGGACGTGTACCAACGCGGTGGGCCCTGAGCCGGATTCGGCGAGCGCGCGCGCCGCCTCCCCGGCCAGGCGCTCCCGATCCGCCGGTGTGCGCTCTTTGAGGAGGTCCCAGCGAACCCGATACATCAGGTGCAGAACGCTCCATCCTTCAAGGGTCTCAGGTACAGCTGGATTGTGCATTGGTAGATCCTACTGTCCACACCGCGCGAGCGCGGTGCTGTGAGTACGACCCCCGTTCAAACCGTGCATGCGGATTTCCCGCACACGGCTTACCAGGAGGCAG
>Ga0326597_10008019_pt1 | contig 14294 bp, 13 predicted proteins | sample RVTome_12_FD_203789 | JGI IMG/M metagenome (GOLD analysis project Ga0326597, IMG submission 203789) | Soil microbial communities from uranium-contaminated site in the Upper Colorado River Basin, Wyoming, United States - RVT100D185 | ecosystem: Environmental > Terrestrial > Soil > Contaminated >... | reverse complement strand
CCGGCCAGCAGCGCGCCCGAAGGGAGCCCCCCGAAAGCACCATGACCGCGTTGCGGTGCTGGACAAGGACCGGGCCATTGCCTGCGCACCGCGCCTTGTCCTGGCACTTTCGGGGGGCTCTGAATGTGCCTCCAAGAGTGAAGCAGTACACTAACGACTTCCCTGGCCCGTCCCGGACCCCCTCCCCTATACTCCGCCGATGGCCAAGACCCAGGAAAAAAAGGCGCCGGCGGGCACCAAGAACATTGCCGTCAACGCCAAGGCGCGGCACGACTACTTCATCGAGGAGCGTTTCGAGGCGGGCCTGGTGCTCGAGGGCTGGGAGGTCAAGGGTCTGCGCGCCGGCCGGCTGCAGCTCAAGGAGAGCTACGTGGTGATCCGCCAGGGCGAGATCTGGCTGCTCGGCGCCAACATCGCCCCGCTCGCCTCGGCCTCGACCCATGTCCAGGCCGACCCGGTACGCACGCGCAAGCTGCTGCTCAAACACCGCGAAGTCGAGCGCCTGATCGGCGCCGTTGAGCGTCGCGGCTACACCCTGGTGCCGCTGGCGATGTACTGGAAACGGGGCCGCGCCAAGCTCGAGATCGCGCTGGCGAAGGGCAAGAAACAGCACGACAAGCGCGCCACCGAGCGCGACCGCGACTGGCAGCGCCAGCGCCAGCGGCTGCTCAAGCAGTAGCGACCGCCGAGAAGCGACCGGTCAGCGTTTCTGCTGCCAGCTGCCGCCGGCCTGGTACCACCAGCCGGGCGGGGCGTTGTCGACCCAGCGCCGGGCGAAGGTGGAGCGGATGTCGGCCTCCCACTGGGGCTGGCCGTTGACCCGCGCGATCTCCTGGTAGAGGGCGTTGCGGTCGGCGTTCTCGTCGGCCACCAGCTTCTTGACCGTGTTGCGGTCGCGCACGCCGACCGCGGCGGCGTCGCGCAGCACGACCAGGCCGTCGGCGGTCAGGCCGAGCGCGCCGGACGCGTAGAACGGTTCCAGCGTGGCGTGGCGGGCACGCATCGAGGCCGTCAGCCGGTCGATCGCCGGCGAGGAGACGTTGAGGTCGGCCTCGGCGGCGTGCGCCGGGCGCACCAGCCAGTCGAGCCACGATGGCTGCAGGCGCGTCTGCTCCTTGTCGGCCGGCGGTGCCGCCGGCGGCTCACTGCCCCACACCTCCTCGATGATCCGGTCGGCAGCCTTCTCGGCCGCCGCGGCCGGGAAGTAGATGTTGATGGTCACGCAGGCGGTGGCCAGCAGGATCGGCAACAGTGACAGCGGTCGGTGCAGGCGCATCGTGCTCTCCTCGGAGTGGCGAAACCGGTCGCGACAGGGTCAGGGTCGCGGGGCGGGGCTGAACCGGGACTGAACGCCGGACGGCTATTCGACCACAGCACCCGGCGCCGCCATCGCCTGCTGCACCCGCTCGACCAGTTCGGCCCAGTCGACCCGGCGCACGTGGCCGATGATGTCGATGCGCGGCAGCCCCCCGCCCTTGACCAGATAATAGCCCGCCGCCGCCTGCTCGACACCGTCGAGTTCGCACACCGCCCCGCGCAACTTGCAGACAAAGCCGAGCCGGCTGTAGCCGAAGTCGTCGAAAAAGCGCAGCGCACCCATTGACAGCGCCCCGCCCAGGCCGCCGACCCGGGTGATGCTGTCGACCGCGCGCTGGCTGATGCGCCGGCGCGAGCGGTCGCCCGGCGGTGTCGCCAGCTCGGCATCGAAGTGCACCGGGCGCCAGTCGTGCAGCAGCAGGTCGTCGATGCGCCCGCCCAGGCGTCCCTCGATGCGGCCGATGGTGAAGGTGCGCGTCAGCAGTTCGAGGTCCAGCCCGGTCACCTCGACATCGGCGGCGAACGTCGCCAGTGGCCCGAGCGGTCGCTCCAGGCGCGGCGCGCGAATCAGGATGGTGCCGTCGAACAGGTCGACCCGCAGGTCGCCCTCCACCGCGAAGGTGCCGTCGGCGTAGGTCAGCGCCGGCACGGCGCCGCCGACCTGGCCGGCCAGCACCGGCCAGCCGAAGGCGTAGCTGAGCGCCTCCAGCGACAGCGGCTCCAGCTCGGCGTTGAGGGTCATCCGGGTCGCGCCCGAACCGAGCCCGGTCGCCTGGAGTGCCCCGATCGCCAGCGCGCCGTCGACCAGCGGCTGGCGCAGCGGCGCGTCCAGCGTCAGGGTGGCGTCGCGCACGCTGAAGCGGGCGTCGGCGGCGCCGAGGGCGAGGCCGAGCAGCCGGCCCCCGGCCCACTGCAGCCGGCTCGGCGGCGTGCCGCCGTCACCCCAGGCGACGGCGCCGGTGAGGCCGCCGAGGGCGAAGCGGCCGCGGCGGTCGGCCAGGTCGACCCGCTCGAGCTCGACCGCACCCGACCACGCCCCCGGTGCGCCCTGGATGTGGCCGCGCACGCCCCCCGCCAGCTCGAGGTCGTCGAGCGCGGTCCCGATCAGGAAGGGCTGCAGCCAGGTGGCGTAGAGCCCGGCCAGGGCGCGGCTATCGAAGGCGAGGTCGGCGGCGGTCAAGCCGCCTGCCGGCGACGCCAGCGTGAAACGACCGGAGAGCGCCAGTGCGGCGCCGTGGTCGAGCGCCATACGCGTCACCTCCAGGGCGCCGACGGCGCGGGTGCGTGCGTCCATGCTCACCCGCAGCGGGGCGAGGCCAGCGTCGACCAGCAGCGGGTCGCGGAACAGCACGCCGCGCTCGAGGTGCAGTTCGGCCGTGCCCTCCGAGGCACCGTCCGCGCGCCGCCAGCGGCCCTGCAGCCGGCCGCCGAGTGCCTCGCCGGCAAGGCTGCCCGCGGCATCGTCGAAGCTGAGGTCGCGCAGCGCAAGGTCGACGGTCAGTTCGAGCTGCTCCGCCCCGGCGCCGGCCTCGACGGTGCCGTCGAGTTCGCCGGCGCTGATGACGACCGGGAGCGTGGCGGCGCTCCAGCCGGCGCCGGCCAGGCACGCCAGCGCCAGGTCGCGGACCGTCAGCGCCAACGTCCAGCCCGCCCGGTCCAGGCGCGCCCGGCCGGTGATCTGCCCGGCGCAGTGGTCGAGCCGGTGCAGGTCGAGCTCAACGGTGCCACGCACCGGGTCGTGGCGAAAACCGAGGCGTGCCGACAGCTCGGCCCCGGTCGCGGTGGTGAAGCGGGCACGTCCTTCCTTGCAGGCGGTGGCGCCGGCCGCCAGTGTGGCCTGCGGACAGGCGACGCGCAGGTCGTGGAACCGGCCCACGCCGTCGATCTCCAGCTCCGAGGCAGTCAGCTCCAGGGCCAGCGCGCGGCCCGCGCCCCAGCGCCAGTCGACCTCGATCCGCTGCGCGCGCCAGCCGGCGCCGGCAACCTCGTCGAGCTGCAACGACCCGCCAGCGGGGGGCTCGCTGGCCGGCACGGCGCCGGCGGTCAGGGCGCAGGCCAGCAGCCACCCGGCACGACTAGTACCGTGACCCATAGATTTCACTACGACCAGAGCTCCCCGGAGGTGCCAGGACAAGGCGCAGCGCGCAGGCAATGGCCCAGCCCTTGGCAAGCGGTGCAACGCCGGCCTGGGGCCTCCGGGGGGCTCCCTTCGGGCGCGCTGGTCGTGGCGAAATCTATGGGTCACGGTACTCGGGACCCGGGACGACGTGCGGCCGAAGCGGACGGTCGGCGCAACGGTCAGGCGCCAGGGAAGACCCCGGTCGAGAGGTAGCGATCGCCGCGATCGCAGACGATGACCACGATCAGCGCGCCGCTGACCTCTTCTGCGAGACGGCGCGCAGCAGCAACTGCGCCGCCGGAGGAGACGCCGGCGAACAGCCCCTCCTGGGCCGCCAGCGCGCGGGTCGTCTCCTCGGCCTCCTGCTGGGTGACGTCGATGATGCGATCGACCCGTTCCGGCTCGAAGATCTTCGGCAGGTAGGCCTCGGGCCAGCGCCGGATGCCGGGAATGCTCGCCCCCTCGGCCGGCTGCACGCCGATCACCTGCACCGCCGGATTCTGCTCCTTGAGGTAGCGCGAGACCCCCATGATGGTCCCGGTGGTGCCCATGGAGCTGACGAAATGGGTGACGCGGCCCTGCGTGGCTTGCCAGATCTCGGGGCCGGTGCCCTCGTAGTGGGACAGCGGGTTGTCCGGGTTGGCGAACTGGTCGAGCACCCGGCCCTGGCCGTCACGTTCCATCGCCATGGCCAGGTCGCGCGCCCCCTCCATGCCCTGCTCCTGGGTGACCAGGATCAGCTCGGCACCGAAGGCCCGCATCACCGCCCGCCGCTCCAGGCTCAGGTTGTCGGGCATGATCAGCAGCATGCGGTAGCCGCGGATCGCCGCGGCCATCGCCAGGGCGATGCCGGTGTTGCCGCTGGTCGCCTCGATCAGGGTGTCGCCCGGCCGGATCTCGCCGCGCGCCTCGGCGTGGGTGATCATGCTCAGCGCCGGCCGGTCCTTGACCGAGCCGGCCGGGTTGTCGCCCTCGAGCTTGGCCAGCAGGGTGTTGCCGTTGGCGACCGCCAGGCGCTGCAGCCGCACCAACGGCGTGGCGCCGATCAGCCGGTCGAGGGTCGGGTAGTCCATGAGTGCACTCGGTAGTCCTGGGACAGAAGGATACCCGCTGGCCGGTCCGCGCGGCCAGCGAGCGGCGGGATGCAATGCCCCCGGGGCTCCTGCATAATCGTTTGCAGAATTCTAACGACATGATGGGTCACGGATTTCCTTGGGGAGAGGAACTGGCCCACACGGTGCGCTAGCCATGGGACGATCACGCGCCTTGAGCCGCGCCCGCCGGTGTTCCGCACGCTGGCGGGTGGCGGGAGTTCTCGCCTGCGCTCTGCTGCTGCTCGCGCCGGCTGCACCCGGAGAGAGCGCGACCGCCGACATCCTCGTGGTCGCCGAACCAGGCACCATCCACGACCAGATCATCGGCGCCGCCGAGACGCAGCTGGCGGCCCGCGATCACGCCACCCGGCTGCGGCCGATCCTGGTCGGGGAGCTTGAATCCGCGCTCGCCGCCGGTCCCGCCCCGGCCCTGGTGGTAACACTCGGCAGCAGCGCGGCCCGCGGCGTGCCGACGCCACTGCCGGTCCCGCTGCTGCATGCAGCCATCCCGGCGTCGGTCTTCCCGTCGCTGCAGGCTGCTGGCGAGGCGGGGCAGCACTCCCGGGAGCGCTCGGCGCTGTTTCTCGACCAGCCGGCTGCGCGCCAGCTGGCCGCGATCCGCCTCGCCCTGCCGCAACTGCAGCGGCTCGGGGTGCTCGCCCGCAGCGGCGACCGGGCGTCGCTCGAGCCGCTGCATGCGGCCGTGCCCGCGGCCGGCATCGAGACGGTCGTGGAGGAAGTTCCCGAACTCGACCTGCTGATCCCCCGGGTCGAGCAGCTGCTGCGCTCCGCCGACGCCCTGCTGATCACCCCGGACGCGACGCTCTACAACCGTTACACCCTGCAGAAGGTCCTGCTCGCGGCCTACCGTCAGCGCAAGCCGGTGATCGGCCTGTCGGCGGCCTACGTCGATGCCGGCGCCCTGCTCGCGGTCTATGCCGATCCCGCGGCCATCGGCCGCGACCTGGGCGACGCCATCGCCCATTTCCTCGAGCACGACCGCCTCGCCCCACCGAGCCATGCACGGACCTTCGCCGTGGCGGTCAACCGTCATGTCGCCCGCTCGCTCGGCCTGACCCTGCCCCCCGGCGCGGAACTGCTCCGGTTGCTCCAGCAAGACGAGGCCGGACCATGACCGCGCGTTCGCACATCCGCCGCCAGATCCTCGCCGTCGCCCTGGTGCCGGCGCTGCTGATCGCCCTGGTGCTGATGGTCTTCTACCTGCACACCCGGCTCGACGGCCTCGAGGAGAGCATGCAGCAGCGCATCCGGGCCACCGCCAGGAGCCTGGCCTCGACCAGCGAATACGCCCTCTTTTCCGGCAATGTCGACCACCTCCGTGCCCACGGCGTGACCGAGTCGCTGCGCGCGGGGGACGACTTCGAGGTCGGCATGCTGCGCAACGCCGAGGGCCGCCTGCTGATCGAGTGGGGGCGGTCCGAGGCGTGGAAGATCCCGTTCACGCAGACGCCCCCGGAACCGGGCGCGGAACTGATCGACGGCGGCCGACGGCTGATCTACCACCAACCGGTGACCCTCTCCTCGAGCAGCGCCGACACGCCACTGGAGTTCGGCGGCGACGGGGTGGTGGCGCCGGACACGGCGGCGCCGGTGCTCGGCTGGATCACGCTGCAGTACACGCGGGCCGGGATCGACCGCCAGCACGGTGCCATCATCCGCAACAGCGTGCTGATCACCCTCGGCGGCCTGCTGCTCGGCGGGCTGCTCGCCTTCCGCATGAGCGCCAGCCTCAGCGAACGCATCCGCCACCTGGCCGAGACCGTGCGCAGCATCGGTCGCGGCGAACTCGACAGCCGCGCCCGGGTCACCAGCCAGGGTGAACTCGGCGTGCTCGAACAGGGCATCAACCACATGGCCGTGGCCCTGGCCCAGTCGCACCAGCGCATGCAGCGCGAGATCGACGGGGCAACCGCACAGCTGCGCGAAACCCTGAAGACCGTGGCCGCGCAGGAGTCGCGCTACCGCGAACTGGTGCAGAATGCCAACAGCATCGTCCTGAAGACCGATCTCGAGGGACGCATCACCTTCTTCAACGAGTTCGCCGAGACCTTCTTCGGCTACCGCGAGCAGGAGATCCTCGGCCAGCCGCTGATCGGTACGCTCCTCGACCCCCGCTTCGGGATCAATTTCATCGCCCTGCTGCAGGAGCCGGCCAGCCCCAGGCAGCAGCCGACCCGCCACACCACGCGCGACGGCCGGGTGGTCTACGTCAACTGGTCGGTGCGCCTGCTCGAGGACGCCAGCGGCGCCCGCGCCGGGCTGATCGGCATCGGCATCGACGTCACCGAGAACCAGCGCACCGCGCGCGCGATCGGGCTGCTGACGCAGGCCGGCACGCGCGGCAGCGAGGTGTTCGCCGACATCGCGCGGGTGCTGTTGACCGGGCTGGACTGCGCCTGGGCTGGGATCGTCGAGTCCGGCGGCCGGGAGGACGCGCCGCACCTGCTGGCGCTGCTCGACCGCCGCGGCTCGCGCCTGGCCGACGACACCGGCGACCTGGCGCAAGCGCTGGCCACGGTCACCGCCGACGGCCATCCAGTGACCGTCACCGACAACCTGGCGCGGCTCCATCCGCAGCTGGCGCAACTGCCCGGCGGCCGGGTCGAGAGCCTGTTCGCGGAGCCGCTCCGGGACCGCGACAACCGCGTCATCGGCTGTGTCTTCGCCGCCCACCTGCAGGGGCTGCAGCCGACCGCCGCGGGCCTCAACCTGCTGCAGCTGGTGGCGCGCCGGCTGGCGCTGGAACTGCAGCGCATGAACGACGAACTGCTGCTGACCCGCGCCCGCGACACGGCCCTGGCCGCGACCGAGGCCAAGTCCCGCTTCCTGGCCAACGTCAGCCACGAGATCAGGACGCCGATGAACGGCATCATCGGCTTCAGCCGGCTGCTGATGCGCGAGCAGCTGTCGCGCCGGCAGCACGGCCAGGTCGAGATGATCCAGCAGTCGGCACAGTCGCTGCTGACCATCATCAACGACATCCTCGACCTGTCCAAGATCGAGGCCGGCAAGCTGACCGTCACCCATGAGCCGTTCGAACTGGTCGACACCCTCGAGGAACTGATCGCGGTGTTCGCGGTGCAGGCCCATCAGAAGGGCCTCGAGCTGTGTCACGAACTCGACGGCAACCTGCCGCTCACCATCCTGGGCGACAGTCAGCGCCTGACCCAGATCCTGACCAACCTGCTCGGCAACGCGGTCAAGTTCACCGACCAGGGCGTCATCTCGCTGCGCGCGCATCGCACCGGCGACGGCGCTGCCCCGCGGCTTCTGCTCGAGGTGGACGACAGCGGCATCGGCATCGCCGCCGAAGCGCGCGAACGGCTGTTCCGCGCCTTCAGCCAGGTCGACTCGACCGCCGCCCGGCGCCACTCCGGCACCGGCCTCGGGCTGGCGATCTCGAAGCAGCTGGTGGGACTCCTCGGCGGCGACATCGGCGTCGCCAGCACCCCGGGCCAGGGGTCGCGCTTCTGGGTCGACCTGCCCCTCGAGGCGGCCGGCCAGGCCAGCGTCAGCGACCGCGTCGGCGTGCTGCTCGACGGCCTCGACGTGGTGCTGTACGAACACGAGCCGGTCAGCCGGGCCGCCGCGGCCAGCCTGCTCGGCCTCAGCGGAGCCCGGGTCAGGGCGGTGGCCGACGGCGACGGCCTGACCGCGGCATTGGCCGCCCCCACCGACCTGGTGGTCGTCGGCCAACCGGTCGACGAAGAGGCCTCACGGCTCTGCCTGCAGCGCCTGCCGGCGATCCGTGCCTGCTTCGCCGGCCCGGTCCTGGTCCTGACCTGTGACAGCATCAACCCGGTCGACGCCGAACGGTGTCGCGGCTGCAGCGAGTGGTGCCGGCCGAAACCGCTGCTGCTCAAGACCCTGGAGCTGGGTCACACCCGACGCATCGGCGGGCAGCCCGCCGTCGCCCTGGACACGCGCTGGCTCGCCGGCCGGCGCCTGGTCGTGGCCGACGACAACGCCGTCAACCGCGCCCTGATCGTCACCCTGCTCAGCCAACTGGGGGCGACGGTGGTCGAGGCCGGCGACGGTGTCGAGGCGGTCGCCGCCGTCAGCGACGGTTGCGACCTGGTCTTCATGGACCTGCAGATGCCGGGCATGAGCGGCCTCGAGGCCGCGGCGCGCCTGCGCGAACAGCTCGGCCCGGCCTGCCCGCCGCTGATCGCGCTCACCGCCAGCGCCATGGAGGGCGAGCGCCAGCGGTCGCTGGCCGCCGGGCTGCACGATCACCTGACCAAACCGATTGACGAAGCGAAGCTGCTGCGGGTGCTGCGGACCTGGCTGGGGGGGGCGCCGCCGGTCCGGCCGGCGGCCGACGACGAGGCAACTGCGACGCCACCCGAAACCCCGGAACCGGTCTACGATGCCGCCGGCGCGCTGGCCATCACCGGCGGCCGCAGCGACCTGGCGCAGAAGATGCTCGACCTGTTCCTCGGCGAGGTACCCCAGCATCGCACGGACCTCGCCGAGGGTTGGCGCAGTGGCGACCCGGTGCAGCTCAGGTCGATGCTGCACAAGCTGCGCGGATCGGCCGAGTACTGCGCCCTGCGCCGCCTGTCACAGGCGGTCGGCAGGGCCGAGGCGGCGCTCGCCGCGGATGGCCTGGAGCAGGCCGAGATTCTGCTCGATGCGGTCCGCAAGGAGCTCGATGACGCCGTGGCCGAGGCCGAACGCCAGGCCCAGGCGCGGCGCGACCGTCACGAATGAGCGTGTGAGTAGAAAGCTCCTGCGCGCTCCGCTGGCTACGATTCCAGCTCTGGTCGGCCCGGATCGCACTCGAGGACGACGAAGGCCAGCGCGAAGCCGCCCTCGTCGCTGAGGCTGAGGTGGCTGGCGACGATCCCGGCCGCAGCCGCCAGTTCGGCGGCGCGTCCGTGCAGGTTGAGCAGCGGCCGGCCGCGCCGATCGTGGCCGACGGCAAAGTGGGCCAGGCGCAGACCGTCGCGAATGCCGGTGCCGAGCGCCTTGGCCGCGGCCTCCTTGGCGGCGAAGCGCTTGGCCAGGAAGGCGGCACGGTCGGTCGCGCGGGCGTAGTCGGCCTGCTCTTCGGCGGCGAGGATGCGGGTGGCAAAACGGTCGCCGTGGCGCGCCAGCACCGCCTCCAGGCGGGCGACCCGGATCAGGTCGCTGCCGATGCCGTGGATCGCCATCCGCGCGGCCCGCCGCCGTCAGCTCCGCGCCTGGACCAGCAGCGCCTTCATCGCAGCCACCGCCGCATGCATGCCCTCGACCAGCGCCCGGGCGACGATGGCGTGGCCGATGTTCAGTTCGGTGAGGCCGGTCAGGGCGGCGATCGGCAGCACGTTGTGGTAGTTCAGGCCGTGGCCGGCATTGACCTGCAGGCCCAGTTCGCGGCCGTAGCGGACCGCCTCGGCGATCCGCTGCAGCTCCCCGTCACGGCGCGTCTCCGGGGCGTCGGCGTAGTGCCCGGTGTGCAGTTCGACCAGCGGCGCGCCGACCGCCACGGCGGCTTCGAGCTGGGCCGGTTCGGCATCGACGAACAGCGCCACCTGGATGCCGGCCGCCGCCAGCCGGGCGCAGGCGTCACCGAGCTGGGCGCGCTGACCGGCGACGTCGAGGCCGCCCTCGGTGGTCAGCTCGGCACGCCGTTCCGGCACCAGGCAGCAGTAGACGGGACGCAGCTCCTCGGCCAGCGCCAGCATCTCGGCGGTGACCGCCATCTCCAGATTGAGACGCGTCTCGACCACGTCGGCCAGCCGCCGCACGTCGTGCTCCTGGATGTGGCGCCGGTCCTCGCGCAGGTGAACGGTGATGCCGTCGGCACCGGCCTGCTCGGCGATCTGGGCCAGCTGCACCGGGTCGGGGTAGCGGGTGCCGCGCTGCTGGCGCAACGTGGCGACGTGATCGACGTTGACGCCGAGCAGGAGCGGCTGTTCGCTGGTCATCACGGTGCCCGTCTGGTCGGAAAGGGGCGGGAATTATACTCACCTGCCGGCGCCGCTGCCTGCGCCTCGCCGCGGAACAGTTCCCGGCTGGTCAGCGGGCGCGGACCGAGATGCGGCGCCAGCAGGGCGCGCAGCAGCCGCTTCAGCTCGCGCAGGTCGCGCGCCGCCTCGAGCCGGCCGGCGGCCAACGCCAGCAGCGCCTGGCCGTGCACCAGCAGCCCATCGCGGCCGGCGCCGGTCACCGCGATCGGGCCCCGTTCCGGTTCGTAGCGATAGAGCGTGGCCGGTTCCAGCGGGGTGCCGCCGGCCACCTCCTCGCGCAGCTGCAGGCCGTAGCCGCAGGCCTCCAGCAGGCGGCACTCGAACCGCCGCAACACCGGCTCCACGCCGGTCGCGGCCGACGCCTGGAGCGCCGTCAGGGCGGCGGCGTAGTCGACATAGAGTTCCGGGTGGGGGTCGTGCCGGCGCAGCAGCCGCAGCAGCAGTTCATTGAGGTAGAAGCCGCTGTAGAGGGCCGCGCCCTGCAGCCGCCGCGGCGGCGCAACGCTCTCCGCGGCGAGCAGTTGGCCGAGGTCGCCGCGCCCGTGCCAGCGCACCTGGAACTCTACGAACGGCTCCAGCGGCGCCGCCCCGCGGCGCCGGCGCGCCCCGCGGGCGACCACGCCGACGCGCCCGTCATGGCACGTCAGCAGTTCGACCAGCAGGCTGGTCTCGCGGTAGGGGCGACGGTGCAGGACGAAGGCGGGTTGCAGGGCCGCGCTGGTCATTCCCGCGGGCCGGGCTCGACGTAGCCGAGTCGCTGCAGGGCCTGCTCGTCGTCGGTCCAGCGCTCCTTGACCCGGACCCAGAGGCGCAACAGCACCTGCTGGCCGAACAGCCGTTCGAGATCCTGGCGGGCGCGGCTGCCGACCCGCTTCAGCCCCTCCCCGCCGCGGCCGATGACGATCGCCTTCTGGCTGGTGCGCTCGACCCAGATGACGGCGTCGATGGCCAGGATGCGGTCGCCGCGCTGGAAGCGCTCGATCTCGACCGAAAGGATGTAGGGCAGCTCCTGGTCGAGCTGACGGGTCAACTTCTCGCGCACCACCTCGGCCGCCAGGAAGCGCTCGCTGCGGTCGGTGTACTGATCGTCGGCATACATGTGCTCGCCGGCCGGCAGCAGCTCCAGGAGGCGCCGCTCGAGGGCGTCGACGTTGCCCCCGGTATGTGCCGACAGCGGGATGATGTCGCGGTAGCGACCGCTGGCGGCCAGCGCCTCGATGCGCGGCAGCAGCGCGCTCTTGTCGGCCAGCAGGTCGACCTTGTTGAGCGCCAGCAGCAGCGGGGCCGGGTGCTCGCGCAGCCGTTCCAGCACCGCCTGGTCCTCGTCGCTCCACTGCAACCGGTCGACCACCAGCACGACGACGTCGACGTCGGCCAGCGCGGCGGCGGCGGTCCGGTTCAGGTAGCGGTTCAGCGCCCCCTTGCGCTGGGCGTGCAGGCCGGGGGTGTCGATCAGGATGGCCTGGGCGTCGCCGACGGTGTGGATGCCGAGAATGGCGTGGCGGGTGGTCTGCGGTCGGCGCGAGGTGATGCTCAGCTTCTGCCCGAGCAGGCGGTTGACCAGGGTCGACTTGCCGACATTGGGTCGGCCGACGATGGCGACAAAGCCGCAGCGGGTCGCCATCAGTCGTCCGCCAGCCGGGCCAGGGCGTTGCACGCGGCGGCCTGCTCGGCCTTGCGCCGGCTCAAGCCGACCCCGTTGAGCGGCAAGGCGAGGCCGTCGACACGGCACGTCACCGTGTAGGTGCGGTCGTGATCCTCGCCCGCCACCTCGACCACGTGGTACTCGGGCAGGGGCAGGCCGCGCGCCTGCAGGTACTCCTGCAGGCGGGTCTTCGGATCCTTCTCCGGACCCTGCAGCGGCAGGTTGGCGAGGCGTTCGGCATACAGCCGCAACAGCAGCGCGCGCCCGGCGGCAAAACCGCCGTCGAGGTAGGCCGCGCCGATCAGCGCCTCGAGACCGTTGGCCAGGACCGAGTCGCGCCGGTAGCCGCCGCTCTTGAGTTCGCCGGCGCCGAGGCGCAGGTGGTCGCCGAGGTCGAGGTTGCGCGCCAGCTCGGCCAGGGTCTCGCGGCGTACCAGGCTGGCGCGCATGCGACTCAGCTCGCCCTCGTCCGCGTGCGGTCGCAGGCGGTAGAGCTCGTCGGCGATGACCAGCCCGAGCAGGGCGTCGCCGAGGAACTCCAGGCGCTCGTTGTGGCGGCCGCCGGCACTGCGGTGGGTCAGGGCCTGCTCGAGGAGCGCAGGGTCCGCGAAGGGATGGCCAAGACGCGCCGCGAACCCTTCGAGTTCACCCATCAGCGGGCGACGAAATCGCGCCTTTCGTGGAACGTGACCAGGGCATCGACGTTGCCGATCATCGGCGTGCGCACTTCCCACTTCAGGTCGATGATGATGCGCCGCTCCTTTTTCTCGATCTTGATCTGGTCCGGCTGAATGCTGTCGATGTCGTCGATCGAGAAGCGCCTGAGCAGCAGCTTCCTGACCTCGACCGCGGCCTTGGTCTCCATGCCACCCTGTTCCTCCAGTGACGACAACTGCTTGACGACACGGAAGTACTCGAGATAGGTCGGTATCAGCTTCAGTGCCAGCAGCACGAAAAAGCCGAAGATCATCAGCATCAGCACCCAGCCGATGAAGGTCATGCCCTGCTGCCGGTCACGCAGCGTCCCGATTGCTCTCATCGCGCTCACTCCTATTCGATCCAGCTGCCAATTCGGCCCCAGGCACCGACATTGAGCCAGATCATGAAGGCCTTGCCCACCATGTTCTCCTCGGGCACCGCACCCCAGTAACGGCTGTCGTTGCTGTTGTCGCGATTGTCACCCATGACGAAATAGTGACCTGCGGGGACCGTGAATTCGCCCTCGAACGACCCCTGGCGCCCGCACACCAGGATGGCGTGGCGGGCCGCCCCCAACTGCTCCAGCAGCCGGTCCGCCGGGGCGTTGTCGGGACCGCAACGCACGTCCGCATCGCCGCCGTCGGCGGTCAGCGTCACCGCTTCGCCATTGACATACAGGCGCTTGCCGTAATAGCCGATCCGGTCCCCGGGCAGGCCGACGACACGCTTAATATAGTCGATCGAGGGGTCGCGGGGATAACGGAACACGGCCACATCGCCGCGCTGCGGCGAGCCGATGTCGACCACCCGGGTGTTGAGCACCGGCAGGCGCAAGCCGTAGGCGTACTTGTTGACCAGGATGAAGTCGCCGACCAGCAGCGTCGGCAGCATGGAACCGGACGGAATGCGGAACGGTTCGACCACGAACGAGCGCAGCAGCAGCACCGCGAGGATGATCGGGAAGAACGACTTGGCGTACTCGACGACCAGCGGCTCCTTCGGCTCGCGCCGTGGGCGCACCGGTGCGGCGTCGGCGCCGGCCGCGGCCTCCTCGCGCGGCAGCGGTTCGACCACGGCGCGGCGCAGCGGCCGCCACCAGATGACGTCGAGCAGCCAGATGCCGCCGGTCACCGCAGTGGCGAGCACCAGCAGCAGGGGGAAATTGAAATCCATGCCTCTCCTTCCTTCAGTGGCCCGTCACGGGCGCTTGGTACCGACCTGGAGCACGGCCATGAAGGCGTCCTGCGGGATCTCGACCTTGCCGAACTGCTTCATCCGCTTCTTGCCCGCCTTCTGCTTCTCGAGCAGCTTGCGCTTACGCGTGGCGTCGCCACCGTAGCACTTGGCGGTGACGTCCTTGCGCAGCGCGCTGACGGTGGCGCGGGAGATGATCTGGCCGCCGATGGCCGCCTGGATGGCCACCGCGAACATCTGCCGCGGAATGA
>Ga0326597_10008018_pt1 | contig 14296 bp, 17 predicted proteins | sample RVTome_12_FD_203789 | JGI IMG/M metagenome (GOLD analysis project Ga0326597, IMG submission 203789) | Soil microbial communities from uranium-contaminated site in the Upper Colorado River Basin, Wyoming, United States - RVT100D185 | ecosystem: Environmental > Terrestrial > Soil > Contaminated >... | reverse complement strand
CCACACAACCGTAATGAAGTTGCCACCGCGATACGCAAACCACCACACCTTGCGCATCGTTGAGCGAGAGCGGCGTCACGTTCCCACCGCAATGTTGCGTTCGGATGTTTTCACACAGCCTCGGCCAGAAGCAGACATTCAACGTTTACGCTCACCTGCACGTGGCCAATGGCGTTCGGTGAAATGGAGCGACGCTCCCCACGCGTCCCGGTGGGGCGTACTGTTAGAGCGCAGCGAGGCATCGGGTTTCGCTCCCATCTCACGCGCTTGTGAGTTGCCAGTGGTCCGTACCATGAATTACAGCGCGCCTTGCCGCCGGAACAGAGAACGTGCAGTGTCGGCGATCGTCGTAAGTGCGTAGCCCTTGACAAGCCAGGACACGGCGAAGGCAACCAAAGCAACCGACTCGGGCCAGAAGATGGACATTTTATTTAGACCGGCGACACCCGCCCAGATAACGCTCGCGACGATTACTATGCCGCAAAAGAGGTACACCCTGTTGCGCCGCCGCTTGTCAGGCGGGACCTCCTCTCCGCTCGGCGTGATCCGAAATAGCCAGAGTGCGAACACTGCAAACATTGCGAAAAGTACGACGGCAAACACGTGATGGACAACACCTGTAATCGTAGACCACCAGGATAAGGCGACCACACCTGCTGGCGCTGCTGTGGGAAAGAATGCGACGCCAAGTGCCGCAACTGCGGCGGTCATTGAAGCCGCTCGGTCAGCCCAGTAATACTTGTTCTTGTAGCCGCGATAGGTGAACAGGAAAAGTGCGAGAGCGACCAGCATTCCTACAAATGCAGCAACCGCGCCGGTGTAGTAGTACGCGCTGATAGACTCCAAACTTCTCCATCGCGCCACACCATCCCTAACCACGGCCATGAGGATGAGAAGTATTGGAAGAACAATGCCGATGTACCCGATCAGTTGCCGGTGCGCATGATCTGACTGGTCATCAGGTCGGTACGCGGGCTGTGTCGCTGGTGTGTCGAGTTGTGCAAGATCATCTGAACGAACCCTCGTCAATGTCACCATTGATACCTCCATATAGAGACATCGCTGCTGTTGGTCTAAACGGATGATGAACTCAAGCTCCTCTGCGTGCTTTTCCGCCGGCACGACTTCAGCGGCGAACTCTGGCGCTATGGAAGCTTGTGATCCGATTAGTGCGCTCTAAATAGAATTAGACGACCTAAATGCCGCTTTATAAAGCGACATAGTACGGTATAGACGAATGATTCTGTAAGTAACTCGATAAACCCCGGTTATGCCGTATATGAACGTCCGCTTTGGGTCGGAAGCAGACTTTCGCCAATGACTGCTTTCGGCCTGAAGCAGCCTGCCACAGTATCCCGAAAGCGGACGTTAAACGCGCCGGAAACAGTGAAAATATCATCCACGGATCTCGACCAGTTTTGAATCGGTGGTTGTATCCATGTGATTACTGCGCGTGGATTGAGGTAGGCAATAAGTTCGATAAAGTGTGGGATGGTTCACATTCCGCAGCTACTAAAGTGGTGACCGCTGCCCATTTGGAACCATCAGATAATTGGTGTGACACAACAATAATTGATTCTTGTATGAATTGGTTCTCATTGTCTGTGCACTCCAAAGATGTAGGATCAACATTGGACATGCTGATTGGATTGTCTTTGCAAAGCCAATCTTGGTATTGAACAGTGAAGATTTTAGAAGTAGCCTACCTCTCATTCTCAAGAGATTAGCGCAACTTGTAAAAGTAGATCATGTCAGAAATCTAAGGAGGCATATCACATGTCTTGTGAAAACGATTCAGATATCAGATCGGCCCACGAATGTCTTCGTGAATTTGAAATGGCACTTTACAGCCCAAGAGCAATTGGACTTGTTGCCTGTTTAATTAATCTTGCCTCAGACTATCAAAATATCATATGCAGAAATCACGCTGAAACATGTCTCAGAATCATTCGTCAAGAAATTGAACGGGTATTGCATAACACAGACACGGTCTCGGAGGATCAGATAGATCACTGGATCGAGATTCTGAACACGATAAAAAAGGAAACCAGCTTTGAGCTACCCGAGGAGTGGGACCTTCACTTGAGGCAATTGGAAGCAGCCCTGGAGAGAAAGCTCGACACCAACAGCGAAATTGGGGCGCTAGCTGAAATTACCGGAGTAAATAGGTCAAAAGCGTTCCGTAATCTGAAAATGTACAGTTCTCGAAACCGTGACATCATTTTGGGGAACCCATTTGTTCGTAGAAAATGTCACGAGATAGACCGCCGAGAATCTGAAATATTTCGTTCAGTTCCTCCAGTCATTGAAGCGGCTGCGCGAGTAACAGGGTTAAGTGTGTGCACAGTACAAAAAAAATGGCCGAGTTATACTCCGGAACAGCGCGGTAGAATTGCTACGAATCCCAAGGTGTTGGCAATGCTCAATGAAATGAACACGTCAAGAAGGGGGGCTGTTAATCTTGACGATCTCCTGGACGAAGAAAGCGAAGCACAAGCTGATTAAAAAACTAATACGTATTTCATGAGTCGAATGACATGACCTCAGCCTGTTTTGAATTGACTGTCATGGGTCCCGTGCGGGCTCATGAGCTAGATCAAACGGGTTCTTTGCGCGATATCACGGATTGTGGATACTGGCTTTTCCTGCCTCCGGATGCAGAGAAAGCTTTTGATACCATCGTTGAACCGTTTGGCTTGACTGGTGAAGGATGGATATATCTGTGCTCGCATGGGATCAAGTGCTCCGAGGATGTTCCTTGGGCCTTGATCGCACTAGACCGCGAATACAAGCTGGTGGGTCATTTAATGACGATCAAGGGCAGCACGCGTGATTTGCGGTTCGCATGGTACTCGCGGGCCAAACAGCCAGATTCTGCGACTAGATACGTATCGTTTTTGATCGTAATGAATAAAGGCATATTGTCATTTTTGGCACATCAAACCCCGCTCCTGACATCGGCTTGGGAGTTGCTCAAGGATAAGTTTGAGACCCAACAATGGTTTTGTATTAGCGAACCGTTGCCGGAAGAGTGGGCCAGGGAAACTGAAGATCATGACGATCAATTGATCAGTCAGTTAGTGCAAAAAGGTGTAGAACCCCTACCCGTACGTTGATCGTTGGCGTGTCATTTCATGACACGGCATGTCTATTTAGTTCAACTGAAGCAGTTTATAAATTATTTCAATCGTGGTGGCCATGGTAGTCACAGAAATCAGATTGGCCTCGCTCTAATCCACATTCCACGGCGGACCATCCGAGTACACTGATAGTCTGGGGATCATCTTGTTAATCGCAAGGATGGCATCCAAGTCACACGACCAGGTATGGTTTCGTGCCCAATTGAGAAACTGCGACACGCTGTCCGCCTGGTCGTCATGTTTGCCTTTCGGAAAATGCACCAGCTCGTGTTGCAGCTTGGCCAGCCATACCGCCTCGGCAGGAAGATAAACCTTCCCCGCCTCGATCATGGGCGTCACCGTCAGCATGCGCGTCGCCTTGTCGCCCTCCGGAAGGATGGCGATCACGCTGAGCGGACTGCCCTGGCGGATGTCTTGGATCAGGCTGGTACCGGCGCCCTTGTCTTCGATTAACACGCCATCCGCGCCCCAGGCTTGGGCGTGATTGATGATGCGTTGTTTCAGGGCGGTAAACTCGAGCCGTTCGCGGGCCACGTGCAGCAGATAATACTTATGGTTCTTGCAGAGCCACGTCGTGCACACCGACCAGTCGTGAATGGCCTCCGCCTTGGACGCCGTGTCCCAGCTTTGGATAATTTCATCACCGTACTCTTTGGCGAGAATATGCTCATAAGTCTTGAACCATTCCCACTTCACCAGGCCGCCCCCCAGCGGCGCCGGGCGTTGCTGATACTGGGCGGCAAAGTTGTAGGAGCCTAAGGTATTTTTAAGTCCTTCCAATACGTCCGCCGGCTCGCGCGCCGGATGGAGAATGTCGCCGATCTGGCGATGGTAGGTACGGTGCTCACCCAGGCGGATGTCTTGCACCTCATCAGCGATGGCGGGAATGTTCAGGTGCGTCCATTCCCCGGTGTCCAGCAGATACCCCGCCAGATCCGCTTCGTGCAGCCGTTGTTGGATCAGCACGATGACGCCTGCCTTCTTATCGTCCAGGCGTGACGACAAAGTATTGCGATACCACTCCTTAACAAAGGTACGGTTGGTTTCCGAAAGTATGCCTTCCTCGGCCTTGTGCGGATCATCGATGATGATCAGGTTACCGCCGCGCCCGGTGAGGGTGCCGCCGACCGAGGTGGCCAACCGCGTTCCGCGGCGGGTGGTCATGAACTCGGGTAGCGCATTTTTATCGCTGTGTATCCGGGTGCGGGGAAAACACTCCCGGTACCAGGGAGATTCCATCACGGCGCGCGTATCCAGGGCATGTTTAAGCGCCAGCCCCTGGGAATAACTCAGACAGAGGATGCGGCGTGCGGGATCGCGTCCCAGCACCCAGGCCGGGAGGGCCACCGAGGTGATGATGGATTTGAGGTTGCGTGGCGGCAGCGTGATGATGAGCCGCGTGATCTTGCCCTCAAAACATTGCTGCAGCTGCCAGGCGATGGCCTCGATGTGCCAGTTATAGAGATACGGCGTTCCGGGATCCACGGTGGCAAAGGCCTTCTGCACAAAGCTGGTCAGGTCGTAACGCAGTGACAGATTTAGATCATTTTTTGTCAGTATCATCAGGGTCCTCAGGGGGTACGGCATTGGTTCCGGTCAAGCGGGCTTTGAAGTTTTCAATGATCGCCCGGTCCTCTTCCCCCAGCCCGGCTTGTTCCGGCTGCCCGGATTCGGATTGTTCCAAACCCAGTGTCAGCTGGATCAGGGCCAAGGCGGCGCGGCTGTCGCCCTTGAGGGCTTTGGCCATCATGGTTTTCACCATGGCGCGCTGTTTGGTGATCTCTTTGGATTGGCCGCCTTCGGTCACCAGGATCTTCTGCTCCAGCTCCTCCTTGAGATCCGTGGCCAGATTCTTCAGGCCCTTGGGGCGCCCCTGGGGATTACCGGATTGTCCGGCTTGGAACCGGGTGGCGAGGGGCGGGCGCTTGTAGCCCACGGGATAATCGTTCTGGGCCATGGCTCAGCCCTCCGCGCGTTTCAAGGGGGTGGGAGCCAAGGCGGCCCGTTCGGCGTAACTCAGCCCGGAATCGACGTGCACCGGGGACTCACCGGTTTGCGCGATCCAGCGCTGCAAGCTCACCTCGACATAGCGCGGGTCAATCTCGATGCCATGAAAGATTCGCCCGGTCTGCTCGGCCGCGAGCAGGGTGGAACCCGAGCCCGCAAAGCCATCCAGAATGATGTCATGACGTTTGGAGGCATCCAGAATCACGTCCGCGATGAGCGCGACCGGTTTGACGGTTGGGTGCATCGCCAGGGCCGCATCCCGGCCACTGCCAAACGTGTTGACGCCCGGGTAATCCCAGATATTGGTGCGATAGCGCCCGTGCTTGCCCAGTTCCACGTTGTTGATATGCGCCCCGCGCCCGTGCTTGAACACGAACACCAGCTCATGTTTGGAGCGGTACAGACTCCCCATGCCGCCGGAGGACTTGTTCCAGACACAGAGGTTGATGAGGTCGGCGTACACCTGTTGACCGGCGGACAACAGCGCCTCCATATGGCGCCAGTCCATGCATACGTAGTGCAACGACCCATCCAGGCTGACCGCCGCCAGCTGACCCAGGCTGGCTACCAGAAACGCCACGAACTCGGCTGCGGACATCTCGCCGCAGGCCATTGCGAAATCCGGATGGTGGATCTGGCCCAATCCGCGCGCATGGCCTTCGATGGGCACGTTGTAGGGCGGATCGGTAAAGACCAGGCGCGCCCGTTGCCCAGACATGAGCCGGGCGACGGTCGTAGCCTCCCGGCAATCCCCACACAGGAGCCGGTGTCGACCCAACTGCCACAGATCACCGGCCTGCACGATCGTATCAGTAAGCGAGGGCAGGGCAGGGAGTGGGGGTTCGTCCGGTCGCGGCCCGGCCGCACCCAATAGCATATCGATCTCCGGCATCGAGAAGCCGGTCAACTCGACATTGAACTCGATGTCGATCCGGTTTAAGTATGTCAGCTCAATCTTTAATAACTCGGGGTCCCAGCCGGCATTCTCGGCGAGCTTGTTGTCGGCCAGCAGATAGGCGCGTTTTTCGTCTTCGTTGAGATGATCGATCCGAATAGCGGGAATGATCTTTAAGCCCAGCGTCTTGGCCGCCAGCAAGCGCCCGTGACCGGCCACGAGCTGGTATTGCTCATCCACCAGGATCGGATTGATAAAGCCGAACGCCTGTATGCTGCGTGCGAGTTGTTGGATCTGTTGCCGGGAATGCGTGCGGGCATTGCCGGCATACGGAATTAATTGCTCAATGAGTATATATTGAATGCCTAACGTGGGGTTCATCTTTTTACCTCCATTGCTTGTTGACACCTATCTTGGGGTAGTCGGATGCAACAACGTATTGGATGCTCAGCCATTCATTGCCTCTATAATCGAGCCAAGCGTGTCAGCTCTAAGGCGATCAAGAAATAAACCGGCTGTAATTAGGAGAAAATCAAAGGGTTACTACGGTGCGGAATTCTAAAGAAATCATGGGTGATGACTATTTCGACTGGGTGGAATGGACCGGCTATTCACCGGGACATTTGCCTCTCGCCATCCGTGACGCCGACGATAGCCGCTTTTATATTTCCAGCCTGTCGGCACAATTGGGCGATTCGACTTGTGACCCACGCTCGGGAGGTATTGCGGGGACCAAGAACCTGGCAATGAGATATGGGGTGAGTGTGCAACAATTCAGGAGGAATATTTTGCCCACACTCACTTATGTGCACAAATATTACGGCATACTAATTAGTCATGTTTCATCCGTAGACCACGATGCGCAAAAGTATAAATCTAGGGTAAGGAAACAGTGGTGTGACAACCTAAATGTATGGACCGATTGTTCGTCAGGTTACTTGTAAAAAGTATTCAAACAAGGTGGCCAATGAGAACCGCGCTCGCCCGCGCTCCACGCGGTCGCGCCAACAGCAATGTTTTGCTTGCTTTTAGCATGCCGGTGAGCTGCCACGTTGCCACGAATGTCCGCTCTTGACCGGAATGCGACTGTCAGAAACCGACAGAGGCTGTGTGAAAACATCCGAACGCAACATTGCGGTGGGAACGTGACGCCGCTCTCGCTCAACGATGCGCAAGGTGTGGTGGTTTGCGTATCGCGGTGGCAACTTCATTACGGTTGTGTGGAAAAATCCAACTGCGTCCCTGAGCTTTCACACAGACTCGACCCAAAGCAGACGTTCATGTACGGCGCACAGCCTGGGGATGTCCCCGAGTTACATACTGAATCATCCGTCTATACCGTATAATGTCTTTTATATAAAGCGATATAAGAAGGTCGTTTCTTCTAGTTTGTCTAGAGGAGAAGATGGAAAAAGTATATCTCGAACAAATTTCAAAAAAGACAGCGTTGCTCGCTAATGAAATTGAAGAGTATTCTGGACGAGAGATTCAAGTTATTCCTAACCCATACCCTATAAGCCCAACCGATCCAAACCCTAATGGGCTAGCCTGTAATGTTGATGAAGTAAGTGCACGTATATTCTATAGAGTACAGAAAATAGACCAACATGCATTCACTCATGAATTGTTGCATATTCATAGGTACTGGGTACGACAAATACCTCAAATTATTCCTGTAAGTGATCCGGCTGGTACTAATATCCAGGTTACTAGTAGTATTGAAAATACAATTGAGCATTTAATAATTGTTCCTGAGGAAGCTCAGTATGGTTTTGAACCATATGAGCACTGGAATAATACAAGTCGATTAAATTGGAAGAATTTTGATCCATCGAATATGAACAAATTCGCGGTAAGAAAAAATTGCTTATTGGGTTGGCTAACAGCGGTTAACTTGGTAAATGACCCGGGGGTTATATCAATTGCTGAGAACGTTATAAAGAAGCTAGGTTTTCTTCGAATAGCCAAACAGATGAATGCTAAGGTGCTTAAATACATTAACTCAAAAGAAAAACAAATAAGTTGTGTCGTGGAATTTATTAGAATTCCGCGCAAAGAAGTAAAATTACTATATCTTAATGCTAAAGATGGTACCCGCGTTGAAAGAGAGATTGATATATTCAGAGGCTAACAAGGCAAATTCACACAGACGCATTTATCGCGTGCTGCGCACATTACAAATGTGCCGATGATTTGCTACGTTAGCAGGCAATCAAAAAAACCTCGTGCGAGACAATTTCAACAAGGACATACAAGACGCACTGGCAAAGCGTGTGGGAGTTAGGTGCTCAAATCCATCGTGCCGAAAAGTTACGACGGGTCCGAGAACTGATCCAGCGAAAATCGTTAATATTGGAGTAGCTGCCCACATCTCAGCAGCCGCTGAAGGCGGCCCCCGTTACGACGCTACTCTTACATCTGACCAACGTAAGTCACCTGACAACGGCATTTGGCTTTGTCAAAACTGCGCGAAGTTAGTTGACAACGATCCCGCCAGATACTCAGTTGAAGTCCTCCGTGCATGGAAGGCGGGTGGGGAAGTTGCCGCACTTAGAGCAATCGAGGGGTTTGCCGAAGGCCAGACGAGCACGGTTGAGGACGCCGTTGAGCTGGAGTTCCAACATAAGATGAAGGGTGATGGGGCGCGGCACGATTACTTGCTCCGAGTAGTTGTGCGGAACCTCGGCACGGATCCACTCGTGGACTTTCATGTTGACCTTGAGTTCCCGTTTCGAGCGGTCGAGAAACCCGATGCTATTCTGACTTACGTTTCAGGTCGAAGCAACAAAAACACCGCGGTTTTTCGAGCGGTATGTCGAGGCGAACAACAGTCTATCTTTCCAGGTGATCACAATACGATCATCAAGCTTCCCTATTACATGGACAAAAAGTTGTTTGACAGCAGAGGAGGTCTTTTTCAAAACATCGTACGGGCCACCCTTTATAGGAAAGGGCTGCGACCACTGACAATCGAGCAGCCGTTTGTGGAGCTTCAATGTTTCTGAAATTGCAACTGTTAGCTAACCCTACGCCCCACTCGGACGCGTGCGAAGCGCGGTGCCAATTCAAGCGTCCGTGGGCGCGCGCCGTTGTGCGTGAACATTAAACGTCCGCTCTTGGCCGTTAATCGACCGTCAGAATTCGACCCAAACCGGACGTTCCGCATGGCTTGAGAAAACAACATCGGATACGTCATCATGGGGCGCAACCCTTCGTTTTTGCCTACCCTACAAACTGCCTCCTTGATCACACGCCGCTGTATTCATGTCATGTTATACGGCCCATCCACGGTCCGGCGCATGTTATACGGCAGAATTGCAATCTATCTCCGGGGCTGTTGCCCCCAAGCACGATACCAGCGCATGATTTGGTGGGGTAACTTCATTGGCATCTGTCGTATAACGTTAATATCGGTCAATATGTCGTCTAATCATCGTTGGGCCGCCGAAGCGTAGAGCGACGGTAGAGGAGATCCGACATGGAATGGAAATGGTGGTCCTGGGTAGCGCAGGTCGTTGAGACCATCGTAGTCGTTGTCCTTGCGCCGGTAGCTCTTTGGCAGCTGGCGCTGCAGCGCAAGGCCACAGTGGATCAAGCGACCGCGACTCTACACCAGACAATAGCGACGATCATCTCCTGGGTTCAGGCTGAGGAGGTACGAGAGAGCCGACGGTTGTTCTTCGATCTTGAGGACAAGCGAAAGATTAGCACTCTCCCTACGGACCAGTGGGATGAACAGTGGAAGCGGGCAGCCGATCGAGTCAGCCAGAGCTTCAATAGCGCCGCGATAGTCGCTCGCCAAGATCTGCGGTTGCAAGATATTTGGATTCGGCCAACCCGCCGCGCCATTCTCAAGAGCTGGACGATCGCTCAACCTCGTATCCTTGAACGCCGTGCCGAAGCGCCCGACCAATGGAAAGAGTTCGAATGGCTGACCAGCAAAGCCAGGGGTTAGGGGAGCCCTGCCGGGACGGACCACATGGTTTGTGCGGAACAGGGATGGAGGTGCGGCCCAACAACGCGTTGCAACGGAGCCGCGGGAGCCGCCGTGCTCACTTATCCGTCGCGCGCGCGGCCCGTTGAACGCGGACGTTAGGCGGCGACTTCTCATGTGTTCGAACTCGGCCCAAACGGGACGTCTGATTATTTGAGGAGGCATTAATTGTTCGCTCGAATCGTGCTGGCACTGTCGGCTTTGGTGTTCGTGCTCTCATGCGGCACGATCTCTACTGGGCCCAGCAGTAGCATGACTGTCGCTACTCTCAATCTCGAGGGCGGCGGGAGGCACCTCGGCGAGTCTGAACAAGAGACCGCTCAGCGTTACTTTCGAATCGCTCATCAGTACTTCATGCCAGCGGAAGGATTGTGGAACCTTGTTGGTCTCACCGAACTGCGCTATAGGCGCGATCAGCCGAATTCTCTGAGCCACGTTGCCTTGGAGTCCTTGCAATTCAACTGCGGACCCTACGCGGGTAATACGGTTGGGTATGGTGCCGACTGCTTTGGCAAGCACACACACGCGGTGGTTGCCAAGACCGATCGAGGTCTGGGGTACAACGCGAATTTTGAATTTGAGCTAATCCCGGATTCCTTTCGGAACTCGCACATCGGAGAGCAACGGGCGACTATAATCCATCGAACAGTCATGGGCGCGCGTTTTCGCGCTAGGTACTGGGACGGCATTGTCGTGCCATTTTATGTTGTTCACATTTCCAGCACGGGTGACGAGGATAGACAACGTGCAGAACTTCGTGACCTCATCGACCTGCTGCACTCGTGGTACGTCCCTGGTGACATGCCGCCGGTCGTGGTCGGCGACTTCAATTGCCACAACTGGACACAATCCCTGCAGCAGTTGATCCTCAATGAATTCGCAGACGTGACCGCAGGACTAAACGAAGTCATGCGGATTCTTGTATCGCGCCCACAGCACTACCCTTCCGCAGCACTAAGGTGGCAATCCCCTCACAGCGGGGACGCACGCCTGCACGATCTTGGAGGAACGGCGTACACCGACCATAGTGCGGTCGCGGCCACATTGAGGGTCGACCGTACCGGGAGTTCGGGGCTCAGTTGGCCCCCACCAACCGCGCCAGCCGACAAACTCGTTCCCGATCCCTTTTCCCCGTCTGGCCTCAAAATCGTACGTGCCAACTGTCCGACGACAGTCGACTAGGCGACTGGGGCAACACCGTTTGCCAGGATGGTGGGACTGAGCCGTGCGGCCTGCCGCCCAACACGCGCCGAAGCGTGACGGCGCACGTAGGTTAGGGAATGAATCAAGCAGGCCATCGGCCGGATGCGCGCCGAAGGTTCGACGACGCGTCGGCCACCGCCGCCTAACAAGCGCTTGAAGCTGGCGGGGTACCTCCCCCAATAAAGTGGACACTTCCCCCTAACGATCAGGAGGTGTCCAATGAAAGGCGTCAAGCAGTGTCAGGAGGGTACCTCCCCCAATAAAGTGAGGTAACGGAATGATTGCGTGTTTGGGCTGGGGATCGCTGGTGTGGGATGCGCGCGAACTACCCATTCACCGTCAATGGTTCACGGATGGTCCACTTGTTAAGGTGGAATTCCTGCGGCAGTCTCAGGACAACCGCATCACCCTTGTGCTCCATGATTCCGCTGAACCTGTTCGGAGCCTTTGGGCGCTTATGACCGTTAAGGCCCTCGACGAAGCAAAGAAGGCTCTAGCGGCTCGTGAGGGAATTCCTGACAAGAATAAAGACAAGCATATAGGCTACTGGTCTCGAAATAATCCAGATCCTGCATATATTCCAGAAATCGGAGCCTGGGCAGTTGCGAGGGGCGTGGAGCATATCGTTTGGACTGCGTTGCCTCCGAAGTACAAGGGACAAAACGACAAATGCCCATCACTCGAAGAAGTTCTCGCGCATCTGTCCGGGCTTACTGGGCCAGAACGTGATAACGCGGAGAATTATGTACGGCGTGCACCGGCACAAATCGATACACCATGCCGCAGACTCATCGAGGCGCGTCTCGGTTGGAGTTCGCGAGGTACACACGGCAATGGGGCATAACACGGCGCTCAACCTGACTCGCCACGTCGGCGCTTCGCGCCTCATAACTCGCAGGTTAGCTTTGCGTTATGCCGAAGGATGTAGAAAGGAGACACTGTGAACGCGAGTACACCATCACTAGATGAGTTCAAGGCCAATATAGAAGCCATGTTCGGCCAGTCGCTGACCGGGCCAGCATCGGAGGCTGCCGAGGATTTTTGGAAGCACTGGTCTTCGTTTAGCTCATTGATTGCTCAACGGTCTCTGGCAGTGCATATAGATGCACTACGCCTCGGCCTGAACTTTCCGCAACACAAGCATTACCATGTTTGGAAGGGTGCAGGTAAGGTTGCAGTTCTTCTTGGAATCGTTTCTGTTTGGTTCCTCTGGCAACTTGGCGCTGTTCTCATCGCTGCTGGCATCGCTCTCCATCTCTGGGGTGGGCGTCTCATGTTCAACGATGCGAAAGATTTTGCTGAAGAACTCATGAAGGAAGCGACGCTCAATCCGTCGGACGGAGGATATGCGAGATTTTGTGCCAATTACATCGCTGGAACAATTCAGCTTGTATCACCGGGTGGCTCAGCACATTGGCCGCTATTTCCTTCAAACGCGGTTACGGGAGAGCAGTCATTTATATCAACGTAAATCGGCATAACAAGGCTTTCGAGGCCGACCTCGGGGACGCTGCGCGTCCCTCGGCGGCTCAAAGCCGGCGTTATGCGTATCCGGAGAAACTATAAATGAGCAACCCGGGAGAGCCGTTCAAGATCAACCTAAATCAAAACCTCTGGGGCCTAGCCGTTGGCCTAGTCGGCTTAGGTGTCGCAGAGCATTTCAGCCTTTACACATTATTTTGGTTCTCAGTTGTTGTATCGGTAGTCATGGTTGCTTCTGTCGGGGTAACCACGCTCGCCTACACCATCAACTACTGGAAAAACAAACAAGGTCGTGGATAAAACGCATAACAACTGGGTTGTACCGACGCCGGGGAAAGCGCGCCGTTTCCTGTTGTCGCGGTGGCGGCACGGCACAACAACACGTTATGTGTCACGTCAACGAGTGCTCTCCTCCACGTGAACACTCCAGACGTTTATTCCCAACTCACCGATTACGGATTTCAGCGGGTTACGCATTGGGCACCACACAAAGACAGGATCAAACCTCAATCTCTGGCCTGGAATGACTGTGCTGGATGGATCTATGCCTTTGTCGCTCAGAATCGCGTGCGCTACGTCGGAATCACCACAATGGTGCTGCGTAGCAGGCTTGACGGCTATTCCCATCAGATGGCCGATCGAGTGGGTGCATCGATTCGTACGTGCCTAGATGGCGGATATGTGGTCGAGATTTTCGGAACTAAGCGTCCAAAAGTCTCGAAGGCGGATTTAGAATCCGAGGAATCCAAGCTTATCAAAGCATTCAACACAGACTGGAACGTCAGAGAGTAGAAACGTGACACATAACCAATGAAACTCATCAAGACCTTATCTGTGGTAGCGATCCTCGTTTTCCTGGCATCGCCCACCGTGTTTGTGCAGCAGGGAGCAGGGACAGAATGGGATATTCTCAACCAGGAAGCCAAGGGCCTCTACCGCATGGGGATGTACGGCCGCGCGGTGGTAGTAGCAAAGAAGGCGCTTGAAGTCGCCGAGAAAGCGTTCGGCCCCAACCATCCCTCTGTGGCCGAGAGTCTGAATGACCTCGCGGAGCTTTACTGAATACAAGGCAAGTATGCGCAGGCCAAGCCGCTCTACAAACGCGCACTGGCAATCAGTGAGAAAGCTTTCGGCCCGGATCATCCTTATGTGGCCGCAAACCTTGAAAATCTCGCTGGGCTGTATCGAGCGTCCAATCGAAATAAAGAAGCCGCCAAGTTTGAACAACGTGCGGCTAGTAATCGCACTATCAATCAATGACCAAACCACACCTGACTTCATGTTTGAGGCGGACGCTGGCAGAGGTAGTGGCTGCAATGTGGGGGGGCCGCCGCAGTTTAACTTTACCAGCGGTGGATGCGCGAAATGCCGCACGCCGTTCACAACAACGTTAACGACCGCTCCGGGCGATGTGAACGGCTGCTTCTGGCCGTAAGCGGACAGTCAGGTTTCGGCTGTGGACTCAATTGGTCGATGCAACACCTAATCTCTAACTATAGAGAGGAGGATGTTGAAGATGAGGCAGCGACCGAGGATCTATTACAGCGAAGTTCAGAAAGCGATGATGTGGGATCG